>Ga0256406_1000327_pt1 | contig 89616 bp, 83 predicted proteins | sample RumenRJG_03DNA_FD_185986 | JGI IMG/M metagenome (GOLD analysis project Ga0256406, IMG submission 185986) | Bovine rumen microbial communities from Lethbridge, Alberta, Canada - RJG_03 | ecosystem: Host-associated > Mammals > Digestive system > Stomach > Rumen | place: Canada: Alberta | collected...
AGAACATTTATCGTGTGAACAGCGGTGACAACAATGGTTTCAAGGTATCCGCTATTCAAAAGAAGACCGGGAGCATACTGGACACGCTTGGTGTCGACTTATTACGTAAAATCTGAGGTTACAGTGTTGGAAAATGTTTAATGAGGGGATGAGATTGTAATTCTGAAAAATGAACCCGATGTGGTTCCTTCTGAAGATCGTTCGTTCTTCTTCACTCATGGCATCAAAACGAATGTTGTTGAAGATTATGGAACCGGAGGTAGGGGCAATTAATCCGCCGATCGCGTTCAGGAGAGTGGTTTTGCCGCTCCCGGAAACGCCGACTAGGGACACGAATTCACCTTTATATACCGTCAGATCTACATCGGCCAGGGCTCGCAAAGGGTCAGGCCCGTTAAAAAAATCTACAGTCAATGATCTGGTTTCTACGAGAATATCGTCACTCATAATATTATCCACCCGGAGCTGTAACGTTGAAAGGAATTAATTTTTTAGATTCATAAATTGCCTGGTCGATCCGGTTATTTTTAGCAAATTTATCATATAACGCATTGCCCTTTACCACCAGATCGCTGTATCCGTTTTGACAATAAAAATCGGTTCGTGTGTCTTATGAGCGGTATCGGATATTTCACTCAGAAATCATCACGATTCACCGGTCCGGGAAAACGACGGAGATGCATATGGATTTTCCGTCGAGGGTAGAGGCGGAGATTTTTCCCTTGTGCGCGGCTGCGACCGCTTTCGCTACGGAAAGGCCGATTCCGTAGCGGCCGTCCTCGGAATTGCGGGAGCTGTCCGCCCGGTAAAAGCGGTCAAAAAAGTGCGGCAGCGTTTCCGGATCGATTCCGTCGGCGGTGTTCCATACCGTGAGTAGGATGGTGTGGCTTTTCTTTTTGAGGCTTACCCGTATCTTCCCGTTTATATCCGAATATTTCACCGCGTTGTCGAGCAGGATGCCGACCAGCTCACGGATGGATTTTTCATCTCCGCAGAAGCTGATCATAGGTTCTATGTCCGTTTCGAAGGACTTGTTTTCAAGCTGGGCGCGGGATCGGAAGGACTGCGCGGTTTCGCTTACAATATCGGAGAGCGGAAAATCTAGCATCTCCAGCCTGACGCTGCCCTCGTCCATGCGGGACAGATAGATGAGGTCGGCGGTCAGATCCGTCATGCGCTTCGTCTGCTTCCGGATATCGGAGATCCACTCGTTTTCACCGATGTCCATCTCCAGGACAGAGGCATCCGCATCAATAATGGTGAGTGGAGTCTTCAGCTCGTGTCCTGCATCGGTGATGAAACGCTTCTGCTTCCGATAGCTTTCCTCCACAGGTCGCATTACCCTTCGGGAAAGGAGAATGACCAGGAGAAAGACGGCGAGAATTCCGATGAGGGATACGAGGATGCCGAGGTGACCCGCGGAGGAATGGGCGGAGGCACGCTTTATGCTTATGACGACACAGTAACCACCGCGGGAGAATCTTCTGCTGCTATTCGAAGCGATCGGGGCGGCGGGACGATGGTGGTAGACGGAGGCTCCTACACGACGAACGGAACGGGTTCACCCGCGATCTATTCAACTGCCGATATATCGGCTCATGATGCCACACTGACGGCGAACAATTCCGAGGCGGTGTGCATTGAGGGGGCGAATACGATCCGTCTATTTGACTGCAGTCTCAGCGGAAACATGCAGGACAATGATCAGAACGACTGCACCTGGAACGTCATCCTGTACCAGAGCATGTCCGGAGATTCGGAGGAAGGCAACAGCACCTTTGAGATGACGGGCGGAAGCCTTACGGCGGGAAACGGAGGTGACGGAAGCTGCAGCATGTACATCGACAGCGGATCCACCTGGATTGTAACCGGGGACAGCACCGTGACGAATCTGTACAATGCCGGAACCATCGCCGATGCGGACGGGAACAGCGTAACCATCAAGGGCACGGATGGGACGGTCTACCAGGAAGGCTCAGGAAGCGTGACGATCACCGTATCCGCCTACTCCACGGATGTGGATCTGTCGGGCGCGTCCTCTGCGGATTCGTGGAGCCACTACGAGGTGGCGAAGCCGGAAGAATTGTCGTGAGAGACAATCGTGAACATAATGTATGGGAACTGTTCACACTCATTATGTTCGCGATGCGGTGAAAAGCAATATGGATTCCTAAGATCTATGCTTCCTCGCGGCGGTAAAGTTCCTTGAAGAAGCAGGAATAACTTCCGGTGTGGCAGGCGGCTCCGACCTGCTCTACCTTTGCCAGAAGGGTGTCGTTGTCACAGTCGAGGGTCAGGGACTGCACATACTGGAAATGCCCGGATGTCAGTCCTTTGATCCACAGCTCGCGGCGGCTTCTGCTCCAGTAGGTCATGCGGCCGCTTTCCAGGGTCTTCTGGAAGGCCTCCTCGTTCATGTAGGCGAGCATGAGAACTTCTCCGGTGTGGCAGTCCTGCACGATACAGGGGACAAGGCCGCTCTCATTAAGCTTGAAATCCTTCCAGGTAAGGCTGCACTTCTGGGTATTGGTCTTTTCTTTTTCTTTCTGATTTTGCATCATCGGCTGCGTCCTTTCCGAATGTTGCGGATCCATGATCCGCGGCTTGCCGGGGTTGTTTCAGAGACTGCCCTTCGTGGAGAGCACATCGGTGATTCTCGGGTCCATGGATGTTGCCTGGTCGAGAGATTTTCCGAAGGATTTGAAAAGAGCCTCGGTTTTGTGATGGTCGTTTTCTCCGTACATGACCTTCATGTGAAGATTGATTTCCGCCGAATAGGAGATCGCGTAGAAAAATTCCCGCACCATCTGCGTGCTCATATCTCCCATCCGGTCCGACGTGAAGTCGGCGTCATAGACGAAGTACGGTCTTCCGGAGAGATCAACGGCCGTCAGAACCAACGTTTCATCCATGGGGAGTATGCTGCTTCCGAAGCGGCGTATTCCCTTTTTGTCGCCCGCTGCCTGACAAATCGCCGTCCCGAGCACGATGCCGGTGTCCTCGATGGTGTGATGGTCATCTACATGGAGATCGCCGTCCACGCGCACGGTCAGGTCGAACAGGCCGTGGCGCGCGAATCCGTCGAGCATGTGATCGAAAAAACCTACGCCGGTGTGGATGTCTGTTTTTCCGGATCCGTCCAGGTTCAAGGTGAGGGAGATTTTGGTTTCCCGGGTATTTCTGGTTACCGTAGCTGTTCTGTCCATGATTCAGTCCTCATCATTTTCAAAGCGTACCGCAATGGAATTCGCATGTGCGGTGAGCTGCTCACATTTCGCAAACTGCTCGATGTCCTTGTGAATCTCCTTCAGGGCTTCCCTTGAATAGTGGATAATACTGGATTTCTTGACGAAATCATCCACGCCGAGCGGGGAGAAGAATCTGGCTGTTCCGCTGGTGGGAAGGATGTGGTTCGGTCCGGCAAAATAGTCGCCGAGCGGCTCGCTGCTGTATTCTCCGATGAAAATGGCGCCGGCATTGCGGATTTTTGTCATGACCTCGAAAGCGTCCTTCATGACAATCTCCAGGTGTTCCGGGGCAAATTCATTTGCGGCATCGATCGCTTCCTGTCTGGTTGGCGCCACGAGAATTCGTCCGAAATTGTCGAGAGACTTCTGAATGATCTCACGTCTGGACAGAACCTTGACGAAATTGTCAACCTCCTCGCTGACTTTCCTGGCGAGATCGTCGCTTGTGGTGATGAGTACGGCGGATGCCATCTCATCGTGTTCCGCTTGGGACAGGAGATCCGCGGCAACATATCTCGGATTGGCGGTTTCATCCGCGAGAACAAGGATTTCAGACGGGCCTGCTACGGAGTCGATGCTCACATTGCCGTACACGGCCTTCTTGGCAAGTGCCACGAAGATGTTGCCGGGTCCGACGATTTTGTCGACCTTTGGGATGCTCTCCGTTCCAAAGGCGAGTGCGGCGATTGCCTGCGCTCCGCCCACCTTAAAGACCCGGTCCGCGCCGGCTTCGTTCGCGGCGACGAGAACGACCGGATTCACCTTTCCCTCTGCGTTGCAGGGAGTTGTCATGATGACTTCATCTACGCCCGCGACCTTGGCAGGTACGATGTTCATCAGAACGGAAGAAGGATACGCCGCTTTTCCGCCGGGTACATAGACGCCGACGCGCTGCATGGGCGTGACCTTCTGGCCGAGAATCGTACCCTTCTCTGTGGTTGTGATCCAGCTGTTCTGCTTTTGCTTCTCATGGAAGTCACGGATATTTACGAGTGCCTTGCGGACGACATCGAGAAGCTCCGGCGGAACCTCCTTATATGCGGCGCGGATCTCCTCCTTTGAAACCTGGAAGTTATCCTCGCTGATATCCGCCCGGTCAAACTTCTTCGTGTATTCAAAAACTGCCTTGTCGCCCCGCGCCTTGATGTCTTCGATAATCGCACGGACGATGGCTTCCTGGTCTCCAAATGTGGAAGGACTTCTCTTCAGAATGTTTTCCTGTACTTCCTTCCGATTTTCTTCACTGAGTTCAACGATTTTCATATTGATAATCTCCTGTTTGATAATCTCCTGTCATGCAGGTTTATATTGTCCTGTAGGAAATGCAAGGCTTCTCTTGTCGTATACAGTGTGCGGCACAGCGCCGGTTACATTCCCGAATGCGCTTGTTCCTGTGCGCGGACCGCCTTGATCCGGCGGATCAGGTCTGTGATTCTGGTGTTGTCCATTTTCATGCTGACCGGATTGACGACCATTCTCGCGGAGAGCGGGCAGACCTCCTCGAGGACCTGCAGGCCGTTTTCTCGCAGAGTCGTTCCGGTCTCAACGATATCGACGATCACCTCGGAGAGGCCGACGATGGGGGCAAGCTCGATGGAACCGTTCAGCTTGATGATCTCCATGTTCTGGTTTTTCTTATTGTAAAAGTAGTCCTTGGCGATATTCGGATACTTGGTCGCCACGCGGATCAGCTGGTTGTGGTCAAGGTATTCTCTGGCGGATGCGGGACCGCAGACGCACATTTTGCATTTCCCGTAGCCGAGATCGAGAACCTCATAGATCTTGCGGTTTTCCTCCATAATGGTGTCCTTGCCGACAATGCCGATGTCGGCCGCGCCATATTCGACATAAGTGGGGACATCCGGGCCTTTGGCCAGAAAAAAGCGCAGACCGTACTGCTCATTTGTGAAGATCAGCTTGCGCGTGTTCTTGTCCTTCATCTCGTCACAGCTGATGCCGAGCTTTTCCAGCGTCGCCATGGTCTGCTCCGCCAGACGGCCCTTTGTAAGTGCAAAGGTCAGGTATCTCATTGTGCGCCACCTCCGTTTCCGCGATTTTTGCCAAAGGGATAGATTCTTTCTGTGCTGCCGTTCGATAGATTGATGGCATAGACCTCCTCCATAGAACGGAAATACAGAATCCCGCCGAACTGGTTGCGCATGCCGTACCGTCGGTAGTCATCGAGAACCTTTCCGTATTCGAACCGGACGCAGGCAACATCGAGGCCGTTTGCTCTGCGGGAATTTGCGTAATGGATGGCCATCTCCTCCAGCTCTGCCGGGTAGAGGATCATGGTCTTGATATCTTCTACGGGAAGGGCGATTTTCTGACGCTCTATGGCGTTCAGAAGGGAATCAATCTCGGTGGCAAATCCGACAGCCGCGCATTTTTTGCCGAAGTGTTCAATGAGACGGTTGTAGCGGCCTCCTTTTATAAGAGCATCTCCCGATCCGTAGGTGTAGGCCTGAAAAATGATGCCGGTGTAATAGCGGTACTCCGTTACCAGGCCGAAATCAAAGGTGACGTAGTTTTCGCAGCCGTACATTTTCAGAAAATGGTAGATTCGTTCGAGGCGGTCCACGGCGGCGCGGCAGCTGCGGTTGCCGGTCAGATTTCTGGCCTGTTCGAGAACCTCCTCATTCCCGAAAAGACCGGGCATCTCTACCAGCGCTTTTTTCAGATCCGGGCGGATATTCAGCTGATCGATAAGCTCTTCGGCTCCGAAACGGTTCTGAGACGCGAGAAGGTTTCTGAGCTCCTGCAGAGCGTCCTCGCTCATACCGGCCTCTTCCGCCAGGGCGTTGAAATAATCTACATGCCCCATGCTGACCTGAAAATTCTCAAGTCCGGCCCGACGCATGGTGGAGACGACGAGGGCGATGATCTCGGCGTCGGCCTCTGCGCTGTCATCGTTCATGAACTCGACACCCATCTGCGTGCTTTCGTTCAGGCTTCCGTGGTAGGAATGATTGTTGCGGTAGATACTTCCGTGGTAGCAGAGCCGCAGCGGCATGTCCTCTTCTCCGAAATACATGGCAACAGCCCGTGCCACAGAGGGGGTAAAATCCGAGCGCAGTACCAGAGTGTTGCCGTCGCGGTCAAAGAATTTATAGAGATCCCGGGAAGGCGTCGTTCCGACTTCCTTTGCGAAGACGTCGAAGAATTCGAAGCCCGGGGTCTCGATGGACTGGTAGCCGTAGGAACGGTAGAGCTTCTCGATCTGCCGCTCGAGATATCTTTTCCGGTCGCATTCCCGGCCGAATATGTCACGGACACCCTCGGGGGTGTGGATCAGTTTTTTCATGGTGGTCTCCTTTATTCGGTATAAGTTCTTGCAAATGATAGCGGGTGAAGGAATTTCTGCTCACGCGTACTCTGGCAATCCGTAGCTTATACAGCTTGAGGAATAATGTAACTTATATGGGTTTCTGATAGGTGTTTTTTATTTACGCGAGCGTCGCGATAGCGAGATAAAATTCGCACAGCGTAGTTTATCTCGTTCGACACTTTAGTATGCTACCATACTACCGCACTAAATACAAGCGTTAATTGCTCTTCCCATCAGAGGGAATAGAGGAACGTTACTGTTCACTCACAACTATGTCCGGCAAGAATTTTACAGTCCTGTTGCCATTCGCAAACTGGCTGTAACAAAGTTTTATCCTGTTTTTTTGAGCTGCGGAACTCCTCAGGCGCGAGCGCCTTCGTCAAACAGTCCTCGCTATCCATTTTTTGAAGAATTTACGGATAAAACTTTTAACAGCCAGTAATGCTCAGGCAAAGGTACTGTAAAATCTTTGCCGTTTCAGATGGTGCGTGAACAGTAACAGAGGAACAGGAATCTGCTGTGGGGCTAAGGGGTTTTAAGTCCACCCGGAGTTTTCTTCTGCACCGGCTTTTTCTGCGCCGGCTTCCTCGTCCCGAAGAGACAGATCTCTTTGGATCCCGTCCAGGTAAGGAACCAGAACACCGGCTCTTTTCCGGAGAAAAAAAGCAGGCGTAAGCTCTTCATAGTGAAAACGCTTCAGACCGCCTGCTTCCATGCGATTCCAGAATCGCAGCAATTCTTCGTAGCGAAGGTAATAGTATTCGTCCCGCGAGGAGTAGAAAATAAGAAGAAAGGAAATTCCATTCTGCTTTTCAAAATCGGCCATGAAACGGATCTGATGCGGATGGATATTTGCGAGCGGGAAGGTATCGGTCTTGCATTCCTTGGCATCAAAGCAGACGGGAATGCCCTGCACGGCTCCGATATAGTCGATGGTACTCTTCTGGTCAAAATACGCCAGAGTGATACGTCGGGTCTCCTTGTCCATTCGAACCGGGGTGATCGGGGTGGGGATTTTCTGGATCAGTGCAAGCCCCTGTTCGCGGTACTGGTCATTGGTGCGGTTAATCATGTCCTCCAGGGTGGATCCCCGGAGGCCTCTCGAATTCCAGGTTGCCATAGCACAGATACCTCAGAATCCGAATGCGGACATGGGATACGAGGTCGGGAATCCCGGGAATGACGTGTCGGTATCCGCAAATGCGCTCGCTGCGTCTGCGGCCGGATCATAGTAATCGGACTCCTTGCTGTTGATCACGGAGATTTTGTTCAGCGGCCAGTAACGGAAGATAGCCTTGCCAAGGATTTTCTCTTTCTTGACAAATGGGTTTTGCCAGTAACGGGAATCCTTGGAGTAGACCCGGTTATCACCCAGCATGAAATAGCTGTCATCCGGAACGGTGAGGGGAAAGGTCAGATCACCCGTGTCAGTAGAGTCCGGTAAGGCGCAGAAGCTGTCGTCTAACGGCGTCTGGTTTCCATTGATGTAAACATCTCCGTTTCGAATATCGACGGTCTCTCCCGGAAGGCCGATGACTCTCTTGATGAAGAGCCGGGACTCGTCGTCCGGATACCGGAAGATGACGATGTCATATCGCTTCGGGTTGCTGTTCAGGTAGGCGAGTCGGTTGCCGAAGATCTGGTCGTTCGTCATGATGGTCGGCTCCATTGACGCGGAAGGAATCCGCGCATTGACGATAATGAATTTCTGGAGCACAAACATTACAATCAGTACGATCGCAATGATCTTTACATAGTCCAGAATATCCTTCCGGATGCTCTCCTTCCGGTCGTCCGGGGTGGTTACCGGCGTTTTTTCGTCCGGCTCTTCCGGTCGGTTGTCTGTGGAATGGGTATCGGGTTTGTTGTTCATAGATTCTTCTTTCCTGTTGTATAAGATGATGTCGTGGTGAAGCGGCGGCTGCAGACGTGAAATCCGGTATGATGCTTGTGGTAACGTCACAGACGGCTGCAGGTTCTGAGCTTTTCCAGGGTGACCCTCAGGTCGCCCGGCAGGGGAGCATCAAAGCTTCGCCCCGAAAGATCCGACAGAATGCCGTCCATGGAGGGAAATACAAGCTCTGCTGCGTGAAGGAACTGCCGGCGAAGGCCGAAGCTCTTGCGGAATTGCTCGTTCCGATTTCTGAGACCATATTTTACATCACCAATGATCGGATGTCCAATAAAAGCAAGGTGGCTGCGGATCTGATGTGTTTTTCCGGTGATCAGATTAACCTTTAATAAAGTAAAGGAGGCGGGACGTCCGTCCGGATCCTTTGTCCGGAAGTGCTCCTCCGGTGTGTATTCTGTCTCGATATATTCGCCGGTGACCTGCAGGTTGCCGTCAAGGTCCGTTGGATTGCTCTGATTTCCCGGCACGCTGTCACTGACGGTCACCCGGTTGGAGCGGGGATCCTTCGTGAGCCGTGCGGAGATACGGGCGGGTTCCAATATTTCGCCCTCTGTCAGAGCGTAGTAATACTTGTGTATGGAGCGGTTCCGCAGGATTTCAGAGAGCTCCCGGGCGGAGGCGAGCGTCTTGGCGGCAAGCACAATTCCGCTCGTGTTGCGGTCGATCCGGTTGACGACGGAAGGACGGAAAAGGCGGAGACTCTCCTCTGTGATCTCTCCTTTTGTGGTCAGGTATGTCTGGATCATCTCTACCAGGGAGACGTCATCCGGGGATGCCTTCTGGGAGAGGATTCCGGGTTTCTTGTTCAGTATCAGCACATGGGAATCCTCAAACAGGATGTCTGCTGGCTTAAGAACCGGGACTGTCATGCCGCTTTTGGGGACAGGCGGGCTTTGCGGGAACGCTTCCCTGCCGGAAAATTTCCGAAGTGTTTCCTCTGAGAAGAAGATTTTGACCAGATCTCCCTCTCTCAGAAGCTCTTTTCCGGAAGCTTTTGCATCGTTCAGAGTGATGTTTTTTTTTCGAAGCTGTTTATAGAGAAAACCGCTTCCCGCCTCCGGAAGATATCTCCTGAGAAATTTATCCAGACGCTGGGAAGCAGTTTCGGTGTCAATGGTGATTTGAATCATTCGTACCTCTCCTCCAAAAATGAAAGCAGGTTCCTCCCGGTATCAGAGGGCGAGCTGCCGGAGAACGGCCGCAACCTCCTCGTCGCGGTCCATGCGGTATTCCTCCTGTTTCTCCCGCATCTGATCGATGCGGTCCAGGAAGTTCTTGCGATTGGAGAAAATCTTGACAGTGACCTTGTATCCGCTCTGCAGGACCGATTTCCGGATATGCCCCTCCATGAACTGGAGCGCGCCGGGCGCAACGTCCTCATGTGTATAGGCGGTGATGTATTCTCCGCAGACGGCTGCGGCATCGATGAAAAGATTCTGGTCACGGGTGGTCAGGTAGAGCTCATACAACATGAGCAGAGAACCGGCGTGGCGTTCCGTTTCCGTGTGGAGATCCGGATCCATAGGCTTTCTCAGAAGCATCATAATCATTCCCACCATGGACATCGCCGCGGGAATGCAGCCGACGGCGGCAATGATAGAGTATATGTTGAGACGACTGCCGTTATTCATGATCAGACCGAACGCAAAGATGGCAAAATCGATGGCGAATGCTACAATCGTTCGCAGAACTCTTTTAACCTTTTCATGTCGGATATAGCCGTACTGGCCCTTTTCTACTTTCAATTCTTTCTCTCCTTTTATTCTTCGCTGATTTTGATGCCCTCATCGACGCGGTTCTTCTGCGCGTGATAAGCCTGGGCGATGAGATCGAGCTGACGATGATAGCGGACGAGCTCTTCCACGTCACCGGACTGGTAAATACGGTAGAATTCCTCCTGGATTTTCTCTACCTCCCGCTTGGAGGTCATGCGATAGAGACTCTCGATGGTGTTGACGATATCCTCGACCAGATTGTAGCGAAGCTTGGAGGAAAGCTGTGCGTCCATGATCTCGTCCCGGACCGACGACATCTCGCTGTCGAGAGAGATGATGGCGTCTGCGGCGTTGGAGAGACGGCTGCCCACCCGCTCCGGGATTTTTCCCTTGTACTTGTACTGGAGCGAATGCTCGGTCGTGGCCCAGAAATCCATGGCCATGGTGCGGATCTGGATTTCGACCAGAACCTTCTTCGGTCCATTGATGGTATTTACCTCATAGTGGACGACCATATGATAACTGCGGTAGCCGCTTTGCTTCTGATTGCGGATGTAGTCCTTGATTTCGACCAGCTCGATGTCGGTCCGGCTGGTGATGAGGCCGGCGACTCGGCTGATGTCCTCGGTAAACTGGCAGATGATGCGGATGCCCGCAATATCCTCGATCTGCTCTTCCATCTTTTCCGGCGGAATATCCTTCTTCGCCATCTTGTCAAGTATACTGGAGATGCTCTTGACGCGTCCGGTTACGTGTTCAATCGGACAGTACTGTCCCTGCTCCTGAAATTCTCTCCGCAGGGAATCAAACTTCAGAATCAATTCATCCACAGCCATTACATAGGGGCTGAGGATCTTATGCCACATGATGATATCCATAGTTCCTCACTTTGTTATATAACAACGAGATAAAACGCGCTGCACGGGTTTTATCTCGCTATCGCGACGCTCGCCTCACAGGAATCCTTCGCATTCGGCTGCGACGCACGGTTTGCGTAAAAAAACAGCCCATCCCCTTCCGGAATGAGCTGCGATAAGTTCAAAATTTACTCTTCATTCTCGTAATCGGCGTCATCATCCTCATCCAGATCGTCGGAATCATCATATGCGGTCTGATCACCGGCTTCGCTGGCAGCGGCCGGGGTGCCGGATGCGGAGCTGTTGTCCTCCATCGGGGCAAGCTCGCTTCTGTTCTGATTTACGAGATCGTAATAGCCCTGCAGAGACCCGGAGAAATCATTGTACTTCTCTCCGACCTCAGCCATTGCGTTGCTGAGAATCGACGAGATATTTCCGAGAAGCTGGTCGGTATAGGTGATCGCGCTGGAGCGGATGTTGTTTGCGTCGTTCTGCGCGGAATCCAGAATATCCTGCGCCTGCTGATTCGCCTGGTTTACTGTTTCATTTGCCTGTGCGTAGGCCGCCTGCATGATTTCGGTTTCGGAAGTGAGCTCCTGCGCCTTCTTCTCTGCCTCTGCGATAATGTTGTCCGCCTTTGCCTGTGCGTCTGCGAGAATCGCATCCTTATTGCCGATGATCTTCTGGTAGCGCTTGATTTCGTCCGGGGTCTTCAGACGAAGCTCACGGAGAAGCTCCTCGAGTTCCTCTTTATTTACAATGATCTTGGTTGTGGACAGCGGCTGATACCGGCAGTTCTCCACATATTCTTCAATCTCCTCAATAATCTGTTCAATTCTGCTGCTGCTCATTACTTATACTCCTTATTCTATTTTCCTGTATGATCGGAATCCCGGATGAATCACCTGTCGGGCTATGACCGGCAACTGCCCCTCAGCTGTGCCGTCCCGGATTCTGCCAAAGTCTGTCCGGGAAAATATATTCATCAGGATAGTTCACTTTTCAAAAGATCTGAACTTCTGCCGGAGGATATTTCACTCTTCAAGAGATCTGAACTTCTGCCGGAAAGCGGACCGGCCTGTCAGTCTTCGCCTTGCAGGCGCCGGATGTCACCGAGCTTACGGTGGATCTCCTCTGCCACAAAGGGCGGAACAAACTCACTGATATCGCCTCCGAACGAAGCAACCTCCTTCACGGTTGTAGAGCTCAGATACGAGTACTGAAGTGCCGTATAGAGAAAAGTGGTATCGACGTCAGGAGCAAGCTTGCGATTGGTCTGCGCCATCTGCAACTCATATTCAAAGTCGGTAATGAGCCGGAGACCGCGAACGATCACCCCGGCGTGGCACTGTTTCGCAAAATCGACGGAAAGTCCTTCAAATGCCTGTACTTCGACGTTTGGAATCCCACTCGTGGCTTTCTTAAGTATATTAACACGTTCTTTTGATGAAAACAACGGAGTTTTTGCAGAATTGTGCAAAACCCCGATGATGAGCTTATCGTATAATTTGGACGCGCGGGTAATGATATCGAGGTGACCGTAGGTCACCGGATCAAAGGTGCCCGGATAAACGGCGATAACCATCTGCTATTCTCCTGCTGTATCGAGCCTCAGGAAAAGGTGCTCGTTTGTTTTGTATGTCTTCCATTTAATACATGTATATCCCGAATTGTCAAGCCAGGAAAAATCGTTCTTTATGGAAGCCTCTACAACGAAAAGAGTGTCCTTCGTGACACAGGAAGAAGTCCGGAGCGCCTCGAGAGCTTCCTTCTCGAGATCATGAAGGTAGGGCGGGTCCAAAAAGACGACGTCAAAGGGCGCTTTTCCGGCGAGATACCGGATGGCGGACATAGCATCCATCTGAAGGACCGTTGCCTGGTTCTCCAGCTTTGTGAAGTGGAGATTGTCGTTGATGATCTTTACTGCCTGACGGCTCTTGTCTACAAAGCAGCAGCTCTCCGCACCGCGGCTCAGCGCTTCGATCCCGATCGCGCCGCTTCCCGAAAAAAGATCAAGGAAACGACACCCCGGAATATCATTCTGGAGGATGTTGAAAAGCGTTTCCTTGATCCTGTCTGTTGTCGGGCGCGTATCCTTACCGGGAAGGGTCTTCAGCGGAAGACTTCTGCATTTTCCGGCGATTACTCTCATTCTTCCTTAGCCTCTTTATATTGAATTCTCCAGTCAAGATCACCGCGGTCCAGGCCGAGGATGAGCATTTCTGCAGTGGCGATATTCGTTGCGATCGGAATGGTATATTGATCGCAGCACTTCATGATCTTGACGACATCCGGCTCTCGCGGATCAATGATTGCCGGATTATAAAAGAAAATGACCATGTCCATGTCATTTCTTTCGATCATTTCGGTAAACTGCTTGTCACCGCCGAGACTCCCCGCGAGAAATTTATGAATATGAAGATTCGTAACCTCCTCGATTCTTCTTCCGGTTGTACCGGTCGCATAAATCTCATGCTTTGCAAGAATCCCCTTGTAAGCGATGCAGAAATCTTCGATCAGACTTTTCTTGCTGTTGTGTGCGATTATTCCAATGTTCATGCGATGTGATGCTCCCTTTCCTGCACTGCCTGAAAATCTGTCAGCGGCACGACGGCTCCAGAGCAGAGAAGTGCCGCGCGGACTTATACCTGTTGTCGCGCTTAAACATAAGCGTTCATTGATCACATTATAACAAATGCACAAACATTTCGCAACTGTTAACGGTTTGATTATGGGATTTTACCACAAAAAAGAGGCCGCCGTGCAGAAGTCTGCTGCGGGAGCCTCTCTAACGTCTTACTTAGGTTCTGAAAAAATCAGATGTCGAAGCTGCCGATCTCCTCGCCGTCGTTGAGAACGTAGTAAGCCTTGTTCTCTTCCGGCTTTACGTATACCTTGATCTCTTTCAGAGCGGCTTCGTCTCTGCCTGCCGCCTTCCAGGCGTCGGCTGCGCGTTCAACAAGCTCGCTGTACGGTATCTCTTTTCCGAGGTACTGAAGAACGACGGTCTGCTTTGCTTCTGCAGCATGCACTTCCTTTGCTGCTTCGGCGGCCTTCTCCGCCTCCTTCTTTACCGTGGTGACTGCCTTCTTCACAGCGGTCCTGGCTGTTGCGGCTGCCTTGTGAGCGGTCGGTTTTGCGGATCTTGAAGGCTTTTTTGCAGCTGGTTTCTTCTCTGCTGTTTTGATTTCCTCTACGGTCTTCTTCGGCGCGGTCTTAATGTCAGCGGCTGTCTTCCTGACCTCTGCAGCTGCCTGCTCAACCTTATGCTCCACCTTCTCGGCCTTCTTCTCAACCTTTGCCGCAACTTTTTCTACTACATTTTCCTTCGCTGCTTCCGGTGTCTTCTTCATTTCGGTCTTAACTACAGCAGCTGTCTTCTTAGCCTCTGCCATTTTCTCTCCTCCATCATGACTTAACTGATACTTGTGAAATCATACAATGGTCAAATACGATTCTTATCTATATTATTCTTTTTCCGACTGTTTTTCAAGAATACCGGGAAAAATCAGCAATTCTGATATAACCCGGAGATAATAAAACGCTTCGGTCGGCATTTCGACGACAGCGGGTACGGATATATCGTTACGAGGGAAGGGCGGATGATGTTTCCGTGCTTTGCATATACCCATCCAGTGCCTTTTTCAGTTCGCGGTTCTGCGGCAGAGCGAGATCCGGGTCCATGGACAGCAGGTCTTTGACAGCCTGGCTTGCGAGCTTGAGCAGACCGGCATCCCGGTATATGTCGGCAATCTGGAAAACGGCGATGCCGCTCTGTCTGACGCCGAAGAGATCGCCGGGGCCGCGAAGCTTGAGATCTTCCTCGGCAATATAGAAGCCGTCATTGGATTGATTCAGGATTTTCAGACGCTTCGAGGTTTCTTTTTGTCCGTCTCCCTGCATAAAGATACAGTAGGATTGGGCACTGCCCCGCCCGACTCTTCCCCGGAGCTGGTGCAGCTGGGCGAGACCGAAACGCTCGGCGTTTTCGATCATCATGACGGTGGCGTTCGGGACATTGACGCCGACCTCGACGACGGTTGTGGATACGAGGATCTGAATTTCATTTGCGGCAAAAGCGTCCATGATCTCCTGCTTCTGCTTTGGCTTCATCTGGCCGTGAAGCGCCTCTACCCGGATGGAGGCGTCAAAGCGTTTCCGGAGAGCTTTGGAGTACTCCGTTACATTTTCACATGCAAGTTCCTCGTTTGGCTCTACCATCGGGCAGATGACATAGACCTGGTGTCCGGCGGCAATCTCCTTCTCCATGAATTTGTAGGCGTTCTCGCGCCACGAGGTCCCGACGACGCAGTTTTTAATTGGAAGGCGGTTCCGGGGCATATCGTTCAGGATGGAAATGTCCAGGTCTCCGTACAGGATCATGGCCAGTGTGCGGGGAATGGGAGTGGCGCTCATGACCAGTACATTGGGCGGAAAGCCCTTTTCGGTCAGCGTCATCCGCTGACGGACGCCGAAGCGGTGCTGTTCATCTGTGATGACAAGGCCGAGGTTCTTATATACGACGGCTTCCTGAATCAAAGCGTGGGTACCGACGATCATTCGCGCCTCCCCGGAGGATATTTTTTCGTAGATGGAGCGTTTTTCCTTCGCCGTACAGCTTCCGGAAAGCAGGACCGGACAGGCGTCGGTGATGTTGTTTTTTTCCAGGAGAGAAAGGAGGGCTTCGTAGTGCTGACTGGCCAGAACCTCTGTCGGAACCATGATCGCACTCTGATAGCCGTTTTCGTACGACATGATCATTGCGAGGAAGGCGAGAATGGTCTTTCCGCTTCCGACGTCGCCCTGGATGAGGCGGCTCATGAGATGGTCTGATGCCAGATCCCTCTCCAGCTCGCCCCAGACCTGCTGCTGAGCGTTTGTAAGCCGGTACGGGAGTGATTCTATGACCTCCTCTGTTTTCCAGACGGTTTTCATCGGAAAATGATTGACCTTATCATGGGCCTGCGCCTTCATCCGGGAGACGCCGAGAAGGAAGAAAAAAAACTCGTCAAAGCTGAGACGGTTTCGTGCGGTGAGAAGATTCTGGCGGGAATCCGGAAAATGGATCTGGCTGAGGGCAAAGTTTATCTCCGCCAGACCGAGGGGCGTCCGGATTTCATCCGGAAGAATTTCGGGCAGAATTTCCCGAGTCTGAAGCAGCTGCGCTTCCGCCTTTCGGAGCGCCTGGTTTGTGAGCCCCTTGGTCAGAGAATAGACGGGCAGAAGCTGTCCTTTCAGGGAATCGTAGGCGGCGGGGGTATACAGCGCGGGTTGTTCCATGATTCTACGGCCGTTTTTTTCCGAAACCAGTCCTCGGAAAACGTAAACCATACCCGGCTTGAGGGTGGATGCCAGGAAAGGCATGTGAAACCAGTTCACCTGAAGAGAGGCGTCTGCGTCCTTCAGATAAACCATTGTAATGGAATTGCCGCCGAAGCTTTTTATGGTTGGCTTTTTCGTGATTCTTCCGATGACGGCATTCTTTTGACCGACCTGTATCTGTCCGATGGAAACGGGCTCTTCGAATGCATCATAATCTCTGGGATAATAATGAAGAAGATCGTCGGTCGTGAAAATTCCGAGCCGGTGAAACAGTTCCTCTGATTTTTCTCCGATTCCCTTCAGATTCCGAATGGAATCGGGTGATATTTTTTTGGATGCCATAGAAGCCCTCCTTCCTGCGGCGGGATACAGCGGGATACAGAGTCAGCTTGTGTGGGAAGTGCATATAATAATGCGGGAGAAACGAAGAGATTTTCTGCCACTGAACAAGCTGAGAAAAAAGCCGCCCTGCCGGAGGATTTGGACCGGCTGGGCAGCTTCCGATTATTTACGCGAACAGTGAGCCGCAGCCGAATGCGAAGTATTCGTGTGCGGCGAGCGTCGCGATAGCGAGATAAAACTCGCGCAGCGTGTTTTATCTCGTTTCAGATTTTCAGTATGCGTTCCGGCCGTGGCCGGGAGAGATTACTCGACGGAGAGGATACAGTAATAGACCGGCTGTCCACCGTTATTGACCTCGACGTCTACGTCCGGATATTTTTCGGAGATCTGCTGCGCCAGGCGGTTTGCGTTCTCTTCGGAATATTCCTGTCCGTAATAGATGCTGATCAGCTCGGCGTCGTCGAACATCATTTTGCCGACAGATGCAAGCGCGGTCTCACAGATGTCCTTTCCGACCGACAAAATGCCGTCATCGCCGACTGCCATGATATCGCCCTGATGGATCTCCACGTTATCAATAGAGGTGTCGCGAATTGCGTAGGTGATTTCGCCGGTGCGGACGTTCGTGATGGCGTCCATCATCGCGGATTGATTGGTTTCCACGTTCTGTGCGGGATCATATCCGAGAAGAGCGGTAATTCCCTGGGGAATCGTCTTCGATGGAATGACAATGATGTTCTTCTCCTTGACGAGCTCCTGTGCCTGGCGTGCTGCCATGATGATGTTTTTGTTGTTCGGGAAGAGGAAGATGTTCTCTGCGTTCACCTGATCGATGGCGTCCAGCACATCCTCTGTGCTCGGATTCATTGTCTGGCCGCCCTTGATGATGTAGTCGGCGCCGAGCCCCCGGAAGATCTCCTCGAAGCCGTCGCCGGCGCAAACCTCGATGAAGCCTACCGCCTTGGCCGGCTGTGCTTTGCGGAGAAGCTCCTCCGCCTGATCCTTGGAGGCCTTTGCCGCATCCTTGATCAGCTTTTCGTGGTGCTCAATCATGAGGTTGTCGATGTGGACCGTCTTTAGCTGCCCGAGTGTCAGTGCCCTGGTGAGAACTGCGCCCGGTTCATTGGTGTGCACATGAACCTTCAGTTCCCTGGCGTCGGGGATGATGACAACCTGCTCTCCGGTCTGCACAAGAAAGGCGCGAAGCTCATCAATCTGTGCCTGCGGGAGAGATTTCCCGCTGCTGATGATAAATTCTGCGCTGTAGATGAAACGCGGCTTCGCGGGTGCGGCCTCCTCGGCTTCCTCCTCTTCCGCCGACTTTTCCTTCGCTTTTCCGAGATCCGGATCGACTTCCTTTCCCATGAAGCCGTCATAGGCACCCTCGAGGATGGTCATGAGTCCCTCACCGCCGGAATCCACGACGCCCGCTTCCTTGAGTACCGGGAGCATATCAGGCGTCTTTGCCAGAACCTCGTTGCCATAGTCGATGATATTCTTGATATAGACGTCGAGCGACATCTGCGCATCGACAAGCTTGCGGGCGATTTCGGCCATTCCCTTTGCAACAGTGAGGATGGTGCCCTCCTTCGGCTTGATGACTGCTTTGTAGGCGGTTTCCACTGCTTTTTCGCAGGCATCCGCGATCATGGGAATATCGATTTCATCGGAACCCTTTACGGTCTTGGTGAATCCGCGGAAAAGCTGAGACAGAATGACACCGGAGTTCCCTCGTGCGCCCCGGAGAGAACCGGAGGAAATCGCCTTTGACAGATCCTTCATATTCATGCTGTCGATATCCTGCACCATCCGGACCGCAGACATGATCGTCATCGTCATGTTCGTACCGGTATCGCCGTCGGGAACCGGGAATACGTTTAGTTCATTGATCCAATCTTTTTTGGCATCCAGATTCTGGGCGCCGGTTAAAAACATATGCGCCAACAGACTGGCGTCAATTGTATTTTCAGCCAAAACAATATCCTCCTAAGAGATCAGTCTATTACCCGTACGCCTTCCACAATGATGCGTACATGCTCCACCTTCATCCCGGTAAACTCCTCAAGCTGGTACTTTACACTGTCGATCAGATTCTGTGCCACGGTCGAAATACTCACACCGTAGGCGATGATTACATGGAATTCCAGAGAGATTTTATTCGCATTTATGGTTACGTTGATGCCGTGCTTCAGGCTGTCCTTCTTCAGAAGACGCACGAGGCCGTCTTTCATATTGACGGCAGCCATTCCGACGATTCCGAAGCACTCAACAGCGACACTTCCGGCATAGGTAGCGATGACATCAGGATTGATGACGACTTCGCCAAGTTCCGAATTTACCCGTCCTTTCATCTCCTGCTCCTTTCTGGTATCGATGATTTATGGATTTGTGAGCGGTTGCCTGTCCGGCAATTCCGAAAAACCCAATTTGACAGCTTTTAGTATAGCGTAAAAGATCGTGCTTGTGAAGCGAAACCTGACAGAGAAGCTGGAATGAGATTCCCCGTAAGGGGCATGTGGCGCCTGGCTCAGGTGATATATTCTCGAAAGAGGATACTGACTGCATTAAAAAAGAGATCTCACATTTATTGTGAGATCTCCCGGATGTTTTCTTCTTATGGAGTCGTGACTTCAGGCACGCTCTACAGCACCGCTTCTCAGGCAGCCGGTACAAACATACATCTTCTTTGTACCCTGTGGTGTCTTTACACGTACAGCCTTAACGTTAGCTTTCCACATATGATTTGATCTTCTATGAGAATGGCTTACATTATTGCCAAAGTAAACAGCCTTATCGCAAATAGCACATTTTGCCATGATCACACCTCCTTAACCACAAACTTAAGCCGACTCAGATATAGTGGCTTACGACACTAAAAGAGTATAGCAAAAGAAAGAGGCTATTGCAAGAAGTTTTTGAAGAACTCACGGTAAAACTTTTAACAGCCCGTAATGCTCAGGAAAAGGCACTGTAAAATCTTAGCCCTTTTCGTGTGTGCGTGAGCAGTTACACTTACTCCTCCTGCGGTTCTTCTTTGTCAGAGGACGCCTCGTTTCCGCCGACGGCATCTTTGATTTTGGTGACGATATCCGGTGCCATATCGATGATTTTCGAAACGGCATCCTGACTCTTCATGCTGACGAGCTTCGTGGTTCCGTCCTTTGCCACCATGAGAACGGCAGCCGGAACCATTTTTGCGCCGACACCGCCGCCGCCATTGTCCTTGGAGCTGTTGCTGAAGGATCCGGCTCCCATACCGAAGGAAACCTCTGAGAGAGGAATCATGATGCTGTCACCGACAGGGACCGGCTGGCCGACCACTGTTTTTGTCGTAAGAAAGGTATTTAATCCCTCAAAAAGGGCATCTACGTTATTGTGAAATGTGTTCTGTTTGTCTGACATGGTCGTTAACCTCCTGTTTGTCCGATATTGGAATGATTCAGGTTGTCTGCTGCTCTTTCCGGGCGCTGCTCTTCCTTCCCTTAATCCGGTGCAGAAGTACACGGAATTCCCGGTTCACGATAATTCGGAGCGCGCGCACCAATACGATAATGAGAAGAATGTGACCTCGAAGCGTCACATCTGCTTCCAACTTCTTCTCTTGAAAGTCGGGAGATATTTCAAGATCTCCGGGAAGGGTCGGATACAGAATGGCGAAAAGTCCGAGAAGCTGTCCGGTTCGCGCAGGATCCTCTGTGCCGAATTCGAGACAGCCGTCTATTCTTCGCGGCAGAATGTGTCGGAGAATGGCTGCGAGCTGCCGGAGCGCGAGCTCCTTAAATCGATAAAAGGATTCGGATTCGAGGTATTCGATCCAACCGACGATATCAGAAGAAACCTTCCGGATCTTCCGTCCCGCTTCACTCGCGGAGGTAAAAATCTGCTGCAGGTTTTTCCTGATTTTGGAGAGCAGCGCGCGGATCCGTGCGCCAAGCCGAGCCAGTGCATGGGGGCGTTCCCCCTTAATGATTTCCAGATCCGGTTTCTGTTGTGGTTTTTCGGCGTCAGAACCAGGCATGTATTTCCATCTGCCGGGCGGGACGCTTGGGCGCTTTCTGGCCGCTGCCCAGGGCTCGCCCCTCGCCTCGGAGGCGCTGTGGGGAGCGGAGGCCTTGTTCTTTTTCTCTTTTCTTCTGTTGATCGTACGCAGAATCGGAATTCCGAGAATGTAAATTTCGATGGTATGTGCGCTGCGGCCGTCTGTCCGGTTGAAATCAAAGACGATATGAAGAAAATGAAACAGCCACCAGACCTTCGCTTTTGCTTTTATTTCGTCCCCGTGTTTTTGTAGAACTGCCCGATAGCGGAACGGTGTAAGGAGCAGGAGAAGAAGCAAAGCAAGGACAATACCCAAAATCCACAACAGGACGATTCCGATCGTTGACAGAATCTTCAATAATACTGTCAGCATCTGTCCTCCTTTATGTTCTGGCGGTCTTCTGCCGCAGATACGTCTTCATATCGCAGGTTCCGGTCTCCAGCCAGGTATCGTGCGCGATCTGCGCGATGGTCCGGTATGCTTCCCGCCGCCCGATCGCCGCACCGACAACCGGAGGCAGCGTATTCAGGACATAATCCTTATTGAGGTACTTCGCGTCGATGATGTCCAGCTGTTCGGCATCGTTAAGCGGATACGTGATCAGATAGAGGCCCGGAAACCAGGCGTTTTTTTTCAAGGCGCGGAGAATTCGCTCCTTCTGGTCTTCCGCGCGGGTACCGTAATAGAGGATCTCCGTCTGTATTATTTTTTTGGTACCCATAATCCGGATTTCTTCATCTCCATATAGGTGCTGTATCCTTTTTCAAGGATCTGGCGTTCGTTCGAAAACTTCAGAAGGTGATAGGCTTCATGGTATTTGTAGTAGCCGGAATCAATAAAGTATTCTTCCCACTGCGGCTTACTGTAATAACTGCTGCCCATCATCAGATACCAATGTACCTGTTTATCCACTTCTCCTTCCGGAACCTCAAAGGTATAGTGACTCGTCCCGATGTATCGCATGATCGTTGCCTTTGCCCCGGACTCTTCCCGTACCTCGCGAAGAGCTGTGTCCGTGAATTCTTCTCCTTGTTCCACGGTGCCTTTTGGAAGCACCCAGCCCTCATATCGGCCCTTGAAGTTCTTGTATAGGACGAGGATTTTTCCGCGGAAGATGACGATGCCTCCGCAGCTGACCGCATTTATCATGTGTTTTTATCCTCCCATAATTATCTTAAGTATACGACAGATGGAGAAGGTTCGCAAGGAAGCATTCCTCAGCTTCCGTTCCCGAAGTAGGCGGCAAATACGTCCCGCACGACGTTGATGGCCGGGGCTGTTCCATCGCCTCCGTTTTCTACGATGGCGCATACGACGATATCGTTGTTTCCGGTGTTGGAGAAGCCGACAAACCAGGAATGGGAATCGCCCTGACTGTTGTATTCGGCGGTTCCGGTTTTTCCTACGATATCATAGGGGAGATCCGCGATGGCGGTTCCGGTTCCGCCCTTTACGACGCCGCGCATAGCTTCAGTCAGATTAGCAGCCTGGCCGGCGTCCATGACCTCCTTATACGGGGTTGGCTCAGTACTCTTAACGGTTTTTCCGTCGGCGCTCACAACTTTTTTCACGAAGGTCGGTTTCAGCATGGTTCCCTGGTTAGCGACTGCCTGCCCGATCATACACATCTGAAGCGGTGTGACGCGGGTGTCACCTTGCCCGATCGCCGTCTGCATGGTCAGCTGGTCGGGGGTATTGGAATCCAGTGTGAAGGTACTTTCGGAAACGTCAAGATCGGTCTGGAGGTTTTGATTCAGGCCGAAATCCTCAGCTGTCTGACGCAGAGTGCTTTTGTCGATAGCATTCAAGCTCATGTAGGCAAAGGCACAGTTGCAGGAATTGGCGAAGGCGCTGGCAAAGGTCTCCTGCCCATGGGCTTCGTAGTTATAGCAGTGAATGGTAAAGCCGGAGTTCTCATAGGTCCCCGTACAATTATAGGAGAAATTGTCGAAGCTGCCGTTCTGCCTGAGATAGGCAAGCGCCGTCACGATCTTGAACGTGGATCCCGGAGGATAGAGACCCTGGGTCGCCCGGTTCATGAAAACGCCGTTATCGGAGTTTGTAAGGGTATCCCAGTTCTCTTCTACGGTGTTCGGATCATAGTTCGGGCTGCTGTAGTCCACCAGAACTTCTCCGGTATGTACATTCATGGCGACAACCGCTCCGGAGTTGCTGCCCATGGATGATGCGGCAGCCTGCTGAAGGCCCACATTGAAGGTTGTGACAAGATTGTCTCCGTCTTTCTTTTCTTCCCTGAGATCGCTCTCTACCTGCGATACGATGCTGGAGTGAGACTGGATGAGGTCGTTGTTTCTGGTGGATTCCAGTCCGCTTCCGCCATATACGGAGTAGCCGACTGCCTGCGCAAAGAGGGACCCGTAAGGATAGACGCGGGTTTCTGTTCCATCATCCGCGACCTTTGTCTGGGCGAGTGCGGTGGAGCCGTCTCCGGCCAGAATGGATCCCCGGATGATCTGTTTTTCTACCTCCTGCTGCCGTTTGTTGTAGGGGCTGTTCAGGAGTGCCTCACTGTCGTTGAGCTGAAAATAAACCATGTAAATGATCAGCGAGGCGAACAGGGCAAGGGAGACAAAGGAAACAATCCGGTAGGGTCTAGTGATTGCGGAGCGCGAGATCTTCTTTTGTCTGTTCTTCGATTTTCCGCTCGAGGTCTCCGGTGTCTGGCTGTATCTGTCTGTGACTCTGCTCCTGCTGTCGGTACGGCTGCTCCGGTCGGTACGGCTGTTCCGGCCGGTACTGCTGCGGTCGGAATCCCTGATCTCTGCTCTTCGGCTGTCTCTGAAGCTGCCGGTCTCTTCGTATTTTCTCTCGTCTTTCTTCCTCAAGTTCTTCGTCCTCGTCCTTTCTCATGATGTACAGTCCCTGAATGATGGAAATCATGGCAATGGTACACATTAAGGAGCTTCCTCCGTAGCTGACCAGCGGAAGGGTGATACCTGTCATCGGAATAAATTTGGTGGTGCCCCCGATCGTGAGGAATACCTGAAAGGCGTATTCCGTCCCGAAGCCGATGGCTACCAGTTTATAAAAGGGTCGGTCCAGACGCAGCGCGATATTGACAATCAGCAGGTACATTCCCATGCAGAGCAAGATGAGACAGATGGCAAAGAGAATGCCGAATTCTTCACAAATTGCCGCAAAGGTAAAGTCTTCATACGCAATGGGAATCATTTCAGGATGTCCGTTAAAAAGACCGGTTCCGAACCAGCCTCCGGCGCACACCCCGAACAACGCCTGGATGATCTGATAGCCGGTCCCCTCGTAGTCGGAGAACGGATCCTTCCAGACCTGTACGCGAACCCGGACGTGTTCAAAGCGGCGATAGGCCACGACGCAGGCTCCTGCCATGCCGCCAAGCCCAAGAGCCACATAGCCGGGATTTCGGGTCGCGACATATACCATCACGATGTACGCGACGAAGTATACAAGGGCGGCACCCAGGTCTGCGGAAAGCGCGAGGATTCCGACATGCATGGCAACCACGATTGTCGTGATGACTACCTGTTTAAAGTCTGTGCGGTTTTGCAGCATACCGGCCATAAAGAGCACGACGCTGATTTTTACAAATTCGGAAAACTGGAAGGAAATTCCGCCGATACTGATATTCAGATTCGCTCCTCCTGTGACACGGCCCAGGGCAAGTACGGCTCCCAGAAGCAGAATGCCAAGGATTCCATAGAGCCAGGTCAGGCGGGAGACCCACCGCACCTTCCGGACAAAGACCGGAATGATAAAGCACAGCATGGTGGCAAGTGCCGCGATGATGAATTGCTTGCGGGCATTGTCCATTCCCAGTCGGGACTGAATGACCAGTCCGACAGAAAGAATCATGCACATGGTATTCAGAAGAATCAGGGATGCCTTCCGGTAAATAATCCGATACAGTATCTGTACGACCAGTATATATCCGATGACACACAGCAGCATCAGTATCATATACGGATCCTGTGACTGCAGATACATGATGACATAGCTGACCGTGTTAAAGAGTACCATCAGCCAGATCTGGTTTCGCATGATCCGCCTTCTGGCCTCCTCGGATCTTCTTCGCAGGACCATAAAGGTCTCTGTGGTGAAAAAAATCATAACCAGAAGAAGGACATATTTTGATATCTGTACGAGTAGTTTTGTCATGAGGCGTTACCTTTTCCTTATTCTACGCCGCGTCGGAAATGTCCACGGGTGGTTTGCATCTCCGGAAGGTCACGGTGCTGAAGAAAAGCCGTTGTAATCGTTCTGGCATTCGCCCCGCTCTCATCGGTAAACTGAAGGCGGAACGATCGGAAGCGCAGACGATCGAGATCCGAAGCTTTCTTTCGGGCGTCTGCAAGATTCTCTCTGAGAAGAGAAAGGGGGAGACTGTTGTAAATGATGTTGTAGCAGGAAAAACAGTGGCACTCTGCCGGGAACTCTGCCTTCCGGCGATCTCTGAGGACCAGTCGGGCATTGGCGTGATTGCAGCGGTCCATCGTCTTTTTGAGACAATGTGTGGAGAGCATCATCGGTGCGCGGCCATAAACGATGAGCTCGCTTCGGCTGTTGTCTCGCAGCCGGAATTCCTGTGCATTGAGTTCCAGAGAAGCTGTGTTCCGGGGATAGCCCTTTCGGGCAAAAAAGTGCTCTGCGCGGCTATTCATCGTATAGATGCCGGAATCCAGGACCGTGTAAGGCGCAAGTCCCATGTCGCGGAGCAGACCCAGTTCCTCGAGATTTCGGGCGAGGATGGACAGAACGTTCTTTTTTCCGGATCCCTCACATGGTTTCAGGCCGACATACTCCCGGATCAGGCTGGTAATTGCCTCCTCACTATTCTTCCGCATCACGTACGGGAGCATCAGATATGCGGCCTTACCGGCGAGGCGAACTCTATGAACGGTTTCGCTGAGAGAATGTGCACCATCGCCTTCGGGGAGGAACAATTCCGCATCCAGCCAGATCGCGGAAAGACCGTCGATATCCAGAAGGGCGGACAGCTGTTCAAGGGTGCAGACGGACGCGGTAGTCTCCGGAAAATCTGCGGACTTACTGCTGTTGTTGTTGATAGGAGCAGTTTCCATGCAATCGGACAGCGGGCGCACCTGCTGCTGATAGCGCTCTCGAATTTTCCGGGAGAGCTCCTCAAATCCTTCTCTCCGGAGTTCATTCAAGAGCTGCATCGGAACGAAGAGGTTTTCCTCCATGGTGAGGTCAAGAGCGGCGAAATAATAATCACTGGTGCCGGTTTTCTGCATCTGGGCACGCACACGTTCTTCGGACACCGGCCGCTTGGCGGCCTTTTGGATGCCGTCTCGGTGAACCTTCAGAAGAATGGAATCCGACAATCCTCCGGCGGCCCATTCGGGCATCTGCGTGTCGGACCAGATCAGCGTCAATGTGGCGCCGTCTGCCTCGGAAAGGGTCAGAGAGCCTTTCACCGGGCTTTGCAGCTTCTGTCGGGCTTCTCTTGTGCTCAGATCTGTGCGAAGCTGTTCCGTGAGGTCATGTGCTGCCTTCTGCCGGATATCATTTGTTTTCTCGTTTTTCAGGGCGATCATATCCCTGCCGTTTCGCTCATAGTAACAGCCCTGGTTAAAGCCGTCGCGATTAAAGAGATTCCACAGGAACCTCAGATCGGCAGGATCTACCCGGTAATGATCCGGGTCTGTGAGAAAGAGATCTATGTATTTGCGGTAGACGGAAACGACACCGGCTGTATATTCCGGCTTTTTCATACGGCCTTCGATTTTGAAGGAGGAAATGCCCGCCCGGATCATATCCGGAAGAATTTCAACAGTATTCATATCCTTCATATTCAGAGGATACCGGGTATTCGGTCCGGTCAAGAGCCTTCCGTCTTCATAAACGTCGAAAGGCAGGCGGCAGACGCCGGCACAGCGCCCGCGGTTTCCACTGCGCCCGCCGATCAGGCTGCTCATCAGGCATTGCCCGGAGTAGCTGTAGCACATGGCGCCGTGAATAAAGCTCTCAATTTCCATGCCGGTATGTGTATGAATGGTACGTATTTCATCGAGAGAAAGTTCTCTCGCGGGAACAATTCTAGTCATACCGATTTCCTTCAGAAACCGGGCGCCGTGGACACCGGTCACGGACATCTGGGTACTGGCGTGAAGGGGAAGCTCCGGAAAGACGTTCTGGAACAGATCCACAATGCCGAAATCCTGGACGATCACGCCGTCCAGTCCCTCGCGCACATAGGGCGTCATAAAGGCTTCCAGATCCTTTTCCACCTCCGTATCCTTCACCAGCGTGTTTACCGTCATATAAAGCTTGCGTCCTAGCCGGTGGGCGAGATCGATGGCGGCGCAGAGCTCTGTCTCATCCGGATTGTCGGCATAGGCCCTGGCTCCAAACCGGCTGCCGCCGATATAGACAGCGTCTGCGCCTGCGATATAAGCGGCCTTCAGCGCTTCGATGGAGCCTGCCGGTGCCAGAAGCTCTGTGCGAAAGGGAAGGACCTCCTTATGATTGTTTCTTGCTGCTGTCATGACTTCTGCTTTCCCGTAATCTTGCATTTTCCTTCTTCAGTCTCTCGATCTCCATCTGTGCGGCGACCAGATCGTGCTTTGTATCATAGGCTGTCTGATCCTTATTCTCCAGGTCCTGCTCCATAGCATCAACCTGTGATTTGGCCTTGAAATAATCATCCGCGATGTTAAACTCCAGGAGCATCGACTTTGTGTCCTGCGTGAGTCGGCCGTAGCCGTTCATGGAGCTGAGCTCGGCGATCTTGCTGTTGAGATAGAAGGCAACCCTCTGCAGGTATTCTTCACTCTCATAGCCGGATAATGTAATTGCTTTTCCGTCAATGATTACTTTAACTGAATGTTTTTCAGCCATTCCTTTTTCTCCTATTCTTCCGGCAGATCAATGCCGAGATGATGGTAGGCAAGTTCTGTCGCTACCCTTCCATTATGTGTGCGGTTTAAAAATCCGTTCATAATCAGGTAAGGCTCGTAGACGTCCTCAATGGTGCCGGAGTCTTCTCCGATCGCGGCAGACAATGTATCCAGCCCTACCGGTCCTCCCTGAAATTTTTCAATGATGGTCAGAAGCAGTTTGCGGTCCGTGCGGTCGAGCCCGTACCGGTCAACCTCCAGCAGATTCAGAGCCATGCTCGCAACCTCTGCATTGATCCTGCCATCGTACTGCACCATCGCGAAATCACGGACGCGCTTCAGCAGACGGTTCGCAATCCGCGGGGTTCCCCGGGAACGCCGCGCAAGCTCGTGTGCTCCCTCCGGGTCAATTTCGACGTTCAGAATCCGCGCGGAGTGCAGAATGATTTCGCTGAGCTCGTCTACCGTATAAAATTCCATATGCTGAATAACGCCGAAGCGGTCACGAAGGGGAGCTGTCAATAGTCCTGCCCTTGTGGTGGCACCGACCAGTGTGAACCTGGGAAGATCCAGACGAATGGATCTCGCGGAAGAACCCTTTCCAATCATAATGTCGATGGCAAAATCTTCCATTGCCGGATATAGAACCTCTTCGACCTGGCGGTTCAGCCGATGAATTTCATCGACAAACAGGATATCGCCTTCCTGCAGGTTGTTCAATATGGCCGCCATTTCTCCTGGTTTCTCGATGGCCGGACCGGAGGTGACCTTCATGTGTGTGCCCATTTCATTGGCGATAATGCCGGCCAGGGTTGTCTTTCCAAGCCCGGGCGGGCCGTAGAACAAGACGTGGTCCAGGACATCGCCTCTCTGCCGGGCCGCCTGAATATAGATCCGGAGATTTTTCTTGGCTTTCTCCTGGCCGATATATTCGTCAAGGCTCTGGGGACGAAGGCTTTTCTCTACCGGTTCATCCTCCTGTCGGGCCTCTGTCTGTATGATTCTCTTTTCCATAGATAAAAAGTTATGTATTCTCCCGAAAAAAGTTTCTGTCCCTTTGTGTATGGGACTTGTATCTGCATTGCAGTTCGCGTTCTGTGCGAGGCTTTAGAAGATAAACTTTAATGCGGCCTTTAGAATTGCCTCTGAATCCATGCCGTCTGTGTTCTCCACCTTTCGAACGGCCTGCAGAGCCTCCGTACCGGAATAGCCCAGAGCGACAAGTGCCTGTACCGCATCATCAACAGCCGTGCCGGCTCCTTCGGGGCCCTCAGACGAAGCGGTACCGGAGAGATCTCCGTGCGCCAGCTTCTTTTCAAAGGCGTCGTCGAGCTGAAACTTGTCTTTTAGCTCCAGGATCAGCTTCTGGGCGGTTTTCTTTCCGATGCCGGGCGCCTTTGAGATAGCCGTGGCATCGTCAGCCAGAACCGCAAAGCGAAGGCTGTCCGCGGTCAAGGCGGACAGAATACCGAGCGCAGCCTTGGGACCGATGCCGCTCACGTTCAGCAGAAGCCGGAAAACATCCAGATCATCCCGGCTGAAAAAGCCATAGAGCGTCATAGCGTCTTCGCGGACTGCCATGTGTGTGTACAGCTTCACCTCATCGCCGGTTCGAATGCCGTTGTCAAGGAGATTCGCGGGAACATAAACGATCCAGCCGATCCCCTGATTATCAATTACAACAAAATCCGGCCCGACCTCATCAATCGTGCCCTTTACAAATCCTATCATGCCTGCGATCCGCAAAATGCGGATTTCCCTTTCCTTCTATAATAATATGTAACAATATGTGACGATTCAGCAGATCATATATAGAATATATCTATGTGAAGAACAGAATACCCCATATTTCATTCATCTTAACACGAAAGACACAAGGTTGTAAACTGTTGCACGAGCACCCGCCCGCTTGCCGGATCCCCCCTCCCCAGCTATAATGCAACTGTATAAGCTCTTCGCAAACACAGACAGGATCGTCGCACGCGAAGCGCGCGTAAGAGCCTGTCTGTGTTTGCGAAGGCTTGTAGTAAATCATTTGGAAAGGCAGGGGAACGGCAGATGATAAAGCGGGAGGAAACGGTAAAGCATACTCGGATGCAATCCATCCGGGAGTACTTCCCGGACCAAAACACGGTACTTTTTGACATTGAGACAACGGGTCTTTCCTGGAGGACATCCCATGTATATCTGATCGGTGTTCTTTTCTTCCGGGAGGGAGAATGGAGAATGACGCAGTGGTTTCTGGACAAGCCCTCCGAGGAAAAAGAGATGCTTCATGCGTTCGGAAATTTTGTTGTCTCCGCTCTCGCTTCTGCTCCCGGCTCCGGTTTCGGCTCAATTCTGCTTCACTACAATGGCGATATGTTTGATCTGCCGTATCTTCGTCACAAGTGTGAGTTCTACGGGCTTCCGGATCCGTTTGAGGAAATGGAAAGCACTGACATCTATCGGAAAATCCGGCCGCTTCAGAAGGTATTGGGACTGGCTTCGCTGAAGCAAAAGTCCGTCGAGGATTTTCTCGGGATTCAAAGAGAAGACAGATACGGCGGCGGCGAGCTGATTCCGGTGTACCAGCGTTTTCTGCAGACGAGAGAGAAAGATCTGCTGAATCTTCTGTTTCTGCACAATCATGACGATGTAATCGGCATGGCGGAAATTCTTCCCATCCTCTCCTATCCATGCTTTTTTGAGGGAGGCTTCTGTGCGGCCGGGGTCTCAGAGCAAAATGATTTTGAAGACGGAAGGATGCGGTTTCGGATGCGGGCGGATCATTCGTTCCCGGTTCCGGTGCGGTCCGAAAAGGATGGAATTGTGCTGGAAATGGGAGGGGGAGACGATCCGACGGAGGGCGTGATGCTGGTGCGCACCTGGAAGACGGAGATGAAGCATTTTTTTCCGGATTATAAGAATTATTTCTATCTGCCGGAGGAGGATCGGGCAATTCACAAGGATGTAGCGATTTATGTGGACCCGGATCATCGCGAGAAGGCAAAGGCATCTACCTGCTATCAGAAAGCGACAGGGACGTTCCTTCCACAGTTTTCAGAGCAGATTGTGCCTGCCTTTTACAGAGAATATAAGAAAAAACCGGCGTTTTTCCGCTGGGAGGATCTGGAACGGCTGCAGGAAAAAGAAGGAGAGCGAAAGGAAGAGACAAGAGAAAAAACAAATAAAAAAATGAAAGATAACGCAAGGGAAGCGGCCAAAGGGGAGAACCGTCTGATGGATCAGTATCTCCTGGAACTGTTGGATTATATGGCCGGGAAATGAAGGGTGTATAAGTGTGAATATTGGGTATAAATAAAGGTACTTTCATATATATATATATATATATGGATATGTAGACATATATACATAAACGAGATAAAACACGCTGTGCGAGTTTTATCTCGCTATCGCGACACTCGCCGTACACGAATCGTTCGCATTCGGCTGCGGCTCACTGTTCGCGTAATCGAGTAGGAGAAAGTCTCCAGTGGAGACTTTCGTCCTCTCACACCATCATGCGTACCGTTCGATACACGGCGGTTCATAAGTTTTCAGCTACTTTCAAATACTGGGAGAGCATGGACGGATAGCCCGGCTTTTCTTCCTCCCAGGGAAAATATGCTGACGGTACCTACACCGGAAGCGGACAGGGCTACCGCGGTACAACAACCGTAGAAGTGACCGTTTCCGGAGGAAACATCACAGACATTACGGTTATCTCTTATACCGATGATGATGAATTCTTTAACAAGGCTAAGAACTCTGTGCGGAAACTACCATGATTGAAGAAATCCTGTCCGCACAGAGTATCCAGGTTTCCACCGTTAGCGGTGCTACCTTCTCCAGTAACAGCATCCTGGAGGCTGTCGCCGGCGCCCTTGGAACCGATTGGACAAACCCGAACAGCTCCGTGCCCTCCGGAGGCGGACACGGCGGCGGGCATGGCAATCGTTTATAAAAATTCGAGCCTCCCAAAAAGCGGGCTGTTCCCGTAGATGTTTTGACATCTATCAAAAAACAGTCCGCCTTCTTTATATTACCATATATGCAGAAACGTTCCGAATAGCCAACGCTCCGCAGCCTCACGGCCTTTTACTCTTCAAAAACAACCCTCTTTGAAATATCTTCCACATCCTTGGCACCCGGAAGTTCCACAATACCGCCGAACGGCATCTGTGCGACCAGCTTATAGCTATCCGGCAGATGGAACATCTCGCGCACGGCATCATCGATGACCGGATTGTAATGCTGAAGGTTTGCCCCTACTCCCAGTTCCCTGAGACCTGTCCAGACAGCCAGCTGCAGCATACCGTTGGACTGATTTGCCCAGACCGGGAAATTAGCCGCATAGAGAGGGAACTGCTCCTGTAAGCCCTTTACTACCGCTTCGTCATAAAAGTACAGCACGGTTCCGGCTCCCGCGCGGAATCCGTCTATTTTCTCCCTTGGCACCTTTCCACCAAATACATCATAAATCTTGTCCCAGAGTTCATTCTGTTTCTCGCCCAGCACAAGCACGACTCTCTGGCTGTGCATATTAAACGCGTCCGGTACAAGCTCCGTTGTTTCTGCGACCAGTTTTTTTATCTCATCTGCCGCAACAGGAAGCTCTTTTTTCAGCGCATAGACAGTTCTTCTTTCCTTCAGTGATTCACGTATACTCATTTTAACCTCTTTTCTCTGATGCTGATTTCTTAAACACTGTGTCTTACTTTTTTCTCTGTCAGTTTTTTTCTGTTTCCCTTCTTGGTTGATGCTGTTGGTGTCAAAAGTTTTTTTGACCCCAATAGGATGCCAGCAGTCTTTTTAAGTCCCCCTTTTCCCTGTCATTCCACACGGAGAATGCCTTATGAATCATCTTTGCATTTTCCGGATAAACCTCACGGATGAGATCACGGCCCTTTTCTGTGAGAGAAAGAATGCTTTTTCTGCGATCCTTTTCATCGTGTCTTCTTGCTAAAAGGCCTGCTTTTTCCATATTCGCGACAATTACCGGGATTGTTCCGTCGGTGCTGAGAATGCTTTCCTTGACTTCACCAACCGAAAGCGGCCCCTTATGATAAAGCGCTTCCAATACCATAAACTGCCCAAACGTCACCCCATGTTTATGGCATAAGGCCCTTGTTTTTCTGTCCAGATTCGTGACAATCCTGTGCAGGCTGATAATAAGATAACTTTCCGCTGCTGTCAGTTCCAAATCCGGCATTCCCCTTCCTGAATCTGCATAATACTCAAAAGCTTTTTGCTGTTCCTAGGCCCATATTATATCTAACTAGATATATCGTCAAGCAAATTTTCTCCCTGAATAAAATCCCACTGAATGAAATTCTTCGTTTCAGGACACACGATCTATCAGCTCAACGATAATATCTTCCGTTGTAAAAATCTGGCATCCCAACCGGATTCCTTCTGCAAGCTGCTTTTCGGAAAGATGTATCCGGTCTGCCCCATTTACCGGAACATCCCCTTTCATTACCTTAACTCTGCATTTTCCGCAGCTCCCATGTCCTCCGCAGGGCGTGCGCAGTCCACATTCCTTTTTTCTCAAATACTCCACAAGCCGAACCCCTGCCGGGCATTTCACCGTTCTTGGTCTTTCCATTGATTTCTGCCTTTTGTTTTTGTTATTCAGGATTCTCTCTCCCTGATTTTTACATGAACCGGATCCCCTTCGCCTTTTCCCAGTTCTCTGCGAATACTCTTCAGCAGGCCTATGATATAACAGATGGAACCGTCCGGGTTTTTCAGTCCCATATTGACGACACTTCCATCGTAAGGAATCCCATCAAATTCCGCGTGGACTTTGATCCTTCCTTTTCCGAATTCCTTCCGGACATCCCACGGAAAGGTAAGATACGCCCCTCCCTTCTCCGGTATCTCATGGATAACTGTATCATATTCGTATATATGATCCTTCATTCCACTAATATCCCTTAATACAATACCCAATAAACAAACGCCTCTGGAAAAATTATGCAGACCAGGAAATCTGTCTGTTACCACTCTGTCTTTTGTTCGTCTGTTACCTCCAGCGTCTCCCGGTTCACAAGATAAAAAACCAGCAGCTCTGTCTCTCCATCCTCGTCCAGATAAACCTATAGAACGTGCGCCCGCCGGGCGCACAACAACAACCCCTCCGGATGACATATCCGGAGGGGCATATTTTCTGTATGGGGATTCTATTATTCGTCGAAAGCTTCGTCCTGAGAATCGTTCTGAAGTGCCTTCATGCTCAGAGAAATCTTGCGGTCCTCTGCGTTGAAGTCAACAATCTTTGCGGTGATGACATCACCGACGTTCAGTACGTCAGACGGCTTGTCCACATGATCTCTGGAGATCTGAGATACATGAAGCAGCGCGTCGATACCGGGCTCAAGCTCTACAAAAGCACCGAAGTCAGTCATGCGGGCAACGCGGCCTTCCACGACTGTGCCTACAGCGTACTTCTCATCAGCGGTAAGCCACGGATTTTGATCGTCAAACTTCAGGCTGAGTGCAATGCGGTCTCCTTTGATATCCTTGATCAGGCAGGTAACCTTCTGTCCAACGGAAAGGATGGAACGAGGATTGTCTACACGGCCCCAGCTCATCTCGGAGATGTGAAGCAGTCCGTCTGCTCCGCCGAGATCGATGAATGCACCGAAATCTGTGATGTTCTTTACGGTTCCCTCAACGACATCGCCGACATGGATTCTGGAGAAGAGCTCCTCCTGAGCTTTCTTCTTCTCAGCGACAACCAGCTGCTTGCGGTCGCCGATGATTCTTCTTCTTCTCGGATTGAACTCGATGATTACGAATTCAATCTCCTGATCCATGTACTTGTTCAGATCTTTCTCAAAGGTATCGGAAACAAGGCTTGCAGGGATGAATACGCGTGCGCCGTCTACATTGACGCTCAGTCCGCCGTTCAGTACCCGTACAACCTTTGCCTTCAGAACTTCGTGATTCTCAAATGCCTCTTCGAGCTTCTTGTTGCCTCTCTCTGCTACAAGCTTCTTATAGGTAAGGAGTACCTGACCCTCGCCGTCGTTGACCTTCATGACTTTGACTTCCATCTTGTCACCGATTTTAACGACGGTAGTAAGATCCAGAGAGTTATCATTAGAATACTCATTTCTGGTCAGAATACCATCAGCCTTAACTCCGATGTTCAGGATGATTTGCTCCGGTTTAACGTCGATGACGGTTCCTTCAACCACCTCTCCGTTATGTACGGTCTTGAAAGACTCGTTCAGCATTTCCTCAAAGCTTAATTCTGACATGTTCTGTAACCTCCTCAATTATACTATTTGGAGTAGATGCTCCAGCTGTGATACCTACACGAGAATAAGATTGAAAAGGTTTCAAATCCAAATCAACAAGCGTCTCAATGAAGTAAGTATTCGCACATTTCTCGCTGCAAATATGATACAGCTTTTGTGTGTTAGAACTATGCCTGCCTCCGATGACAACCATAGCATCTACTTTCTGCGCAATTTCCCGCGCTTCCGTCTGCCGCTCGTCAGTAGCATTGCAGACAGTATTTACAACATACCCATAATAACTCGTTCTGGCAAAAATTTCAACAATATATTCAAATTTAAGTTTATTAAAAGTGGTCTGGGCCACCAGGACAGTTTTTTTTCCTTCCGGAATCTGAAGTTTTTCCAGGTCTTCTGCGGATTCGATGACATGAACCTCCCCGGTAGCCCAACCTACGATTCCCTGCACTTCCGGATGATCGGGATTTCCGGCTATGATCAGAACATCGCCGTCCTCCCCGGCTTTTCGGGCAATGTCATGTATTTTTTTGACAAAGGGACAGGTGGCATCGACCACATGGACGCCAAGGGACTCCATCTTGTCCTGAATCCGTTTGGGAACACCGTGGGACCGAATGATGATAGTGCCTTCCCGGATTTGAGAAAGCTCCTCTTCGGAACGGATGACTCTTACGCCCTGTCGGGACAGAGAATCTACGACCTGCTCATTGTGAATAATCGGTCCGTAGGTATAAACGGGCTTTACGCCTTTCTGAATCTGTGTCTTTACCTCATCTACGGCTCTTTTTACGCCGAAGCAGAAGCCGGCGCTTTTGGCTGTTATTACTTCCATGGCAAATGTTCTCTCCTGCTTTTTTAAGCCATCCTGTCCTGCGCAAGCTCGACAATTCTGGCAGCAACCTCATCGATGGTCAGGGAGGAGCTGTCTATGAGAATGGCATCGGCGGCCTGGCGAAGGGGCGAGGCCTCTCTGTGCATATCCTGATAATCTCTTGCTTCGATATCTTTCTCAATTTCCTGCAGAACGGGATGCTGGCCCTTGCGGAGGAGCTCCTGGTATCTGCGCTGTGCGCGCACGGAAACACTGGCAGTCAGGTAGATCTTCAAAGGAGCGTTCGGGAGAACAACCGTTCCGATGTCTCTTCCATCCATGACTACGTTTGATGTCCGGGCGATCTCCTGCTGCATGGCCACCATTTTCTCACGGTTTTTTGCATATCTGCTTGTTTTGGAGGCCATCATTCCCGCTTCTTCGGTTCGCACGCGAACGCTGACATCTTCTCCGTTTAAAAATACGTGCTGGCTGCCGTCAAGGATTTGAAGGCTAATGTCTGCACCGGGCAGAGACGCATTGATCGCGCTTTCATCGTCTGTGTCAATTCCTCTGGCAAGAAAATAAAGCCCCATCGCCCGGTACATTGCCCCGGTGTCTACATAGATAAAACCAAGAGTCTCTGAGACTCTTCTGGCTATCGTACTTTTCCCCGCACCTGCGGGGCCGTCGATTGCAATTTGAAAACTCATTCTTTCACCTCATATCTGAAATGTTGGCATGCGATTGACACGTGTATCGAGAGAACCGCAGGTTCTCTCGATTGAGAAATGAATTGTTACGGAATTTTCGAGCTTGTGGGATGACGTATCATGCAGAAAGAGCATCCGCACAAGTCTTTGCCGTCGACCAGGCAATCTGAAGATTAAAGCCTCCGGTGACGGCGTCGAGGTCCAGAACCTCGCCGATCACATACATGCCGCGCACGAGCCGGGATTCCATGGTGGATGGATTGATTTCCTTAACCGTGATGCCGCCCTGGGTGATGATGGCCTCGTTGTAACCTCGAAGGCCGGTGACGGTAAAGGGGAAGGCCTTCACGAGGCGGCGGAAACCGGCTCGTTCCTCTCTTGTGATTTCATTTACCGGCTTGTCCCCGGGAATGCTGCTGATCTTCATCATTACCGGGCGAAGCTTTGCCGGGAATAGAGAGGCAGTGGCATTTTTGAACTCTTTGTTGCGCGATTCCTCAAATTCCCGCAGAATCCGGGCATCGAGCTGCTCGTCGGTCAGGGCGGGCTTCAGATCGATGTATGCCGGAAGGGGGCCGTCTTCCAGGTATTTTCCGATATAGGAGCTTGCAGAGAGGGCAAGCGGACCGCTGATGCCAAAGTGCGTGAAGAGCATTTCTCCGAATTCGCGGAACTGTTTCTTTTTTCCGTAAGGAATGGTCAGCGTGACATTTCGGAGGGAAAGACCCTGCAGTTCGGGGATATAGGGCTCGGCGGTCTCAAGAGGAACCAGAGCCGGCCGCTGCTTCTGGGTGGTATGGCCGAGATTCTTGGCGATAAGGAAACCATCGCCGGTAGAACCGGTGGATGGGTAAGAAAGCCCGCCGGTTGCAAGGATGACATCATCACAGGGAATCACGGTTCCGTTTTCCAGAAGGATGCCATTTACCCTCCGGCTCTGATTCTTTACGATTTCCTCCGGAGGGAGATCCTCCGTCAATACTTTCAGAACGCGCGTTTTCAGATGGATTTTCACATCGAGCGAGCGGAGCCTGGATTCCAGGGCCCGGATGATGTCGGAGGAATGATCAGAGGAAGGAAAGGCCCGGTTTCCCCGCTCCACCTTTGTGCGAACGCCGAGGCCTTCAAAGAGGCGGATCGCATCCTGGCTGCTGAAGCTGTTGAAAGCACTGTACAGAAAGCGCGGATTAGTCACCACGTGGCTGAATAGCTCGTCCTTTTCGCACGCATTTGTAAAGTTGCAGCGTCCTTTTCCGGTGATGAAGAGCTTTTTGCCGAGCTTTTCATTCCGCTCAAAAAGATGAACCGTGAAGCCACGTTCCGCCGCAAACATAGCGGCCGCCATGCCTGCGGCTCCGCCTCCAATTACACAGATTTTAGACATAGATACTCCCTCGATCTTTTGCAATATCTAAAGAATTTCTAAATTCTTTTACCGGCTAACGCATGACTAAAGTCACGAGAATGCGCCGGTAATTTTTCAATGGTGAGAAATTATATAAACTCAGTCGTCGATCGTATTCTGGTCCGGATCCTTCAGGTTGATGCTGCGATGATCATCCAGCGGATTGATTTCGTCGCGCGAATATACCTGGTATTCATTCCAGATCCGCTCCAATGTGGTCATGGTGTTTACCACTTCGTTCTGCCGGCGCATGGAAAGCGCCACAATCAGTGCATTGATTACAGAAAGCGGCGCGACCAGGGAATCCACGATGGAGGCCATATCACTTCTGGCGATCAGGTTGCAGGAGGAATACAGGTTCATCGGGGAATGAATGCTGTCGGTCAGGGTGATGACCTTTGCGTTGCGGTTGTTGGCGAATTCCATTGCCTTGAGGGTGCGCATGGAATATCTGGGAAAGCTGATGCCGATGATGACATCCTCTTCTCCGATGCGGATCAGCTGCTCAAAAACCTCACTGGAGCCCGTGGAATTTACCAGCCGGACATTGTCAAAGATCTCATTGAGATAGAAGGCAAGAAACGCGGCGAGCGGCGCGCAGCTTCGAAGTCCCATGACATAGATGTTTTTCGCGGAGAGGATGGTTTCGATGGCCAGATGAAAAGCCTTGCGGTCCATGTGTTCCTGCGTCAGCTTGATTTTCTCAATGTCGCTCGTCAGCACGGTATCCAGGATCTTGTCCTGGGGAATCCTCTCGTAGGTGACCTCCATCCGCTGGATAGAGTTCAGCCGATTCCGGACGAGTTCCTCCAGGGTCTGATGAAATTCGGGGAATCCCCGGTATCCAAGGAGGGTCGCGAATCGCACGGTTGTGGATTCGCTGACGCGTGCCTGCTTGCCGAGCTCCGCAGCGGTCATGAAGGCGGCCTTCTCATAGTGCTCCATGACATAATCGGCGAGCCGTTTCTGGCCCTTGCTCATTTTCGGATAGAGCCGGCTAATTCGCGAGGAAAGATTGTCCTCCTGGACTTTCCGCTGATCTATATCCGGGCTGCTGATGGAGAATTCCGGTGCGCGGCCTTTTCCGATGAGACCCCGGGATTCGTCCGGATCCGGATCGGAGTCGGGCCCTTCCGTGCGGGCAGGCTGAGGTTCCGCGCTGAAAGAAAAGCTTTCCTCTTTCTTATGCATGGCTTGCCTCCCAGGCCCCGAAGGCATTCAGGCATACGCCGCCCGCCTCTGCGAGATCGTACGTCTCGAATGCTTTTTTAAAGTTTTCGGAAAAAAGAATCTGTGAGGATGCCGGGAATTCATCGTCACCTTCCCACAGGATGAAACGAATATACAGCTCCGGGAGAAGTTCAACGTCATAGCAGGCGTCAGCATAGTCTACCTTTGCGGCGCCCATTCCATCGAGAACCTTTTCAAAGACATTCCTGCGGTTTCCGTATTTGTGGTTGAAGCGGAAAATGCATCTGCCCTGGAAGGGGCCAAAATACAGATCGCCGGACGGCATGTCGCGGAATGAGATGAAGTGATTGTTGAACGCTTCGTATTCCGCAAAAAGCAGATAGCGGAGAATCAGGACTCTTCCGCTGTTGTCTGCGAGCTGCGGAGTGATTTCAAATCCGGGCCAGGAGATGCGGTAATCCCTGCCCAGAAAACGCAGGCTGAAGGCGCGGTCTTCCGCATCGTAGAGCGTATGCGTCCGTGCAGCGATCTCCTCCGGATCCGCGCCGCGGAACTTCTCCGTGTAGAATTCGATGGGCTGATCCTGCAGGTTGTGTTTGTTGTATTCCGGCTTTATATCTTCTTTTGTTTTTCTGGTATTATCTTCCATATTATAATGGTACCCCCTGAAAGCTTGTGACGGCAAATGATTCAAAATAACCCGGAATTCAGACCGGCGGAAATAAAACCAGAGTTTTCCAGCCTGAATATCCGGGAATTCTGCAAGATTACACGTCATATCTGTAAAGCCGATCGTACCACACTTCTAACCTCGGCGCAAGAAACAAATGGTTTTGGTGCGTAGTGGCACAGGGGTATGTGGCTGTGATTCAGTACGGATTCTTTTTGTTCTTCATGGACATCACAAGGTCGTAGATGAAGGAACCGGTGTGTCCGACGGAGGGATATTCGTCATCGCCGATCTCCACCTCGTATTTCTGGTAGGCGTTGATCAGGCGGGTTCCGCTGGGATGAACGATCTCGCGTTCGAAGTGGCGGTTGTTGTAGGATTTGTGAACGTGGCCGTAAAACATATATTTCGGATGCCACTTATTCATCAGGTCGTTGAAACAGTCGAATCCTCTGTGCGGGAGGTCGTCGAGGTCGCCGTAGCCCCTCGCCGGGGCGTGCGTGACAAGAACATCAAAGCCGTTACGTAGACGGATTTCCCTTGAGATTTTGCGGATGCGGTCCTCCATCTCCTTTTCGTTGTACATGTTGTCGGCGTCGGGGCGATACCGCATGGAGCCACCAAGACCGAGAATGCGAAGCCCATGGTAGTCATAGACGGTGTCTTCGATGCAGATGCAGCCTTCCGGAGGATTCTCCCTGTAGAATTTGTCGTGGTTGCCTCTTACATAAAGAATCGGACAGCTGGCCATCGTGACAAGGAACTCCAGGTATTTTCGGTTCAGGTCACCGCAGGATATGATCAGATTGTACTCCCTGAGCATGCCGGGACGGTAATAGTCCCAGAGCTGTTTTACTTCTTCGTCGGCTAGTAAGAGGACCTTCATTTTATTATCTCCTGTAACGGCTGAGGTCAGTCGTCAATGTTCTGAGCGACTGTGATGTTTTGAATGCCGCTTTTCTGCATGGTCGAATGGATCGTTTCGGTGAGTTCGGATGGATCCGGAATGGCTCCTATTATGTTGTCGTTCAGCCAGTTCATGTGGATGATCTGATCATTGGTCAGACGGGAAGACTTATCTTCGTTCTGTATTTTTCCAGCCTGGCTGTGAAGCTCTCCCAGGAAGGGGTCTATGGATCCGGTCTCTATGCCTTCCTGGAACAGGTAGGCCATTTTTCTTGAGTAATACGAAATATTCTGGGAGAGGATGACGTTGACGGCGCCGCTGGAAAAACCAAACCAGTAGTTGATGGCCTGTTCCTTGCTGATATTCTCCCGGTTATTCCAGGAACCGTCCAGAATAGTATCGACAATCTGGATGTAGAACTGGCCCCAGTTCCACAAAGGGGCCGCAAGGTTTTGAATGGAGCCGTCCGCAAGAAGCTTGTAGACTCCGTATTTTCTGGACGCCTCATCCGGGCGGATCAGGTCGGGACCTGAAATGACGCGCAGGGAATCCTGCGCCAGCTCTTCCTCCCAGTGGCTGTTCTTGACACCGCTCCACTTCAGATAAATTTTTATCCGGGGATCAATCATTGCCGCTCCGATGGCAAACGCGTTTATATTTGCGATATTGCCGTTGAGAGGATAATCTGCCACATATCCGATGCGGTGATCCTCTGAATAGGAGGCGGCAAGCGCGCCCATGATCAGCTTGGCCTCATACATTCTGGGATAGTAGGTTCGGACCGCGCTGCTCATCAGATCTATGGAGCAGTTCAGAATCTTCATCTGGGGATACTTTATGGCGGCCCGTTTTGAGGCATCCATCATGTCCGGCGAAGTGGTGAAGACGACATCATCCAGATCTGCCGCGGCGGCTTCAAAGGCAGCGTCAAGTTTTTCTTCTGTGTTGCAGTCGCTGAAGCAGATCGTCTCGACAACGCCTTCATAGGTCTGTGTCAGCTCATTGCGGCCCAATTCGTGTCCGTAAAGCCAGCGGGAGGTCTTCGGTTCTCTGGAATACAGAAATGCAATCCGAAGAGGGTGCTCCTTTGAATAGGATGGCGTAAAAATGCTGGAGAGGAGGTTCCCCTTCTTCGTGGTATCCGGGGTTTCCAGGAGGGCGGCATTTTCTTCGTTTTCTGCGCTTAAAAGCTCATTCCAGATCAGGGTGATTTTTTTCTCAATGGCGGCATTGCTGTCTTCCTGCAGGCTTTCCCGGTGGTAAAAGCCGAGATAGATCAGAAAGGCATCGCCGTAGGAGATTTTCAGGTTTTCTCCTCCCTTTGTCTCATAGGCGGAAGAAAAATGGTTAAAATCGGATCGGAGATCCTCAACGGCCTCCACCGGCCAGGGATCCGACAGGTTCCGGTTGTATAACGCGGCAAGACACGCATAGCAGCCGGGATTTGAAAAGACGATGCCATAGAGTTGTGTGACCTTAAAGAAATCCAGGAATTCATAGTAGACCGTGATATCCTTGTCCTCGGATTTCGGGGGAAGAATACGGGTGATGTCAGCGGAAACAGACTTTGCTCCGCAATATGTGAGGACAGATACCCGCTTGTTCCCTTCTAAAACGTAGAACCGGTTCAGATATTCATAGCACTTGATCGGGTCGTGAATTCCCTCGCTCTGCTGGGCGTCATAGAGATTGGACCACTTCTGCCCGAATTCCGTGTAGTACCGGAGGGTCGGAAGAAAGTTCCAGGTAAAAGCGTTCTGACGGCTCTCGGTCACGGTGCCGGCGATCATCTGAATCGGAATATCCTTGATCCCGACAGGCATTTTTGCCAGGGTCATATAATTCGGAAGAAAGCTGTCGAGGGAGGTGAGGTAAGGATATCTGCCCTCTCCCGCAGCCTTGCGAAGTGCTTTATCCGCTTGCTTTTTTGCTTTTACATAATCTTCTCTCATGATCTTTTCTCCTGAAAAATATGTGTCTGAATGGGTGGAAACGGGATACATTTTTAGTGTAGCCGTTCAGAAAAAAATATGACACCTATACAGGGTTCCGTCTGTGTAAACGGTTATATGCGGGAACGCCCTCTTCTGCGGATGCCGGCAGGATCAGGGATGCCTTTTTCTGCTCATGCTTCTGGGCAGGATCAGGAATGTCTTTTTCTGCTCATCCTTCTGGGCGGGATCAGACATTTTTTATCAAAACCGATCAGATCTTTTCGGCCTTCTTTGAGGAGAGCCTCCCGTACCAGATCGTAGTTTTCCGGATTGCGGTACTGGATCAGGGCTCTCTGCATAGCCTTTTCATGCGGATTTTTTGCCACATAAACCGGAGTCATGGTCAGAGGATCCAATCCGGTATAATACATAGTCGTGGAAACCGTGCCGGGTGTCGGATAAAAATCCTGCACCTGTTCCGGCATGTACCCCATGTCGCGGATATATTCCGCAAGAGCGATCGCGTCGGAGAGCCGACTGCCGGGGTGCGAGGACATCAGGTAGGGGACAATGTACTGCTTCAGACCAAGCTCGCGATTGATTTTCTCGAATTCCTTTACAAAAGCATTATAGACCTTTACCTGGGGTTTGCCCATCTCCTTCAGAACATTGTCCGAGACATGTTCCGGAGCTACCCGAAGCTGGCCGCTGACATGGTATTTGCACAGCTCGCGAAGAAAATCCCTGTTCGGGTCCGCCATGAGATAATCAAATCGAAAACCGGAACGCACGAAGACTTTCTTGACACCCTTGAGGCTGCGGATCTCCCGCAGGAGCTTCAGATAATCGGAATGATCGACCTTCAGATTTCGGCAGGGCTTTGGGAAAAGACAGCGTTTATTGACGCAGGCGCCTTTTGTGAGCTGCTTTGCGCAGGCGGGCGCGCGGAATTCCGCCGTAGGGCCTCCGACATCATGAATATAACCCTTGAAGTCCTTGTCCCGGGTCATCTGTTCTGCCTCCTGAAGGATGGAGGCATGACTTCTGGCCTGAACGATTCTTCCCTCGTGCATCGTAAGAGCGCAGAAGTTGCATTCTCCAAAGCAGCCGCGGTTACTGGTGAGGCTGAAGCGGATTTCCGCAAGCGCGGGTATTCCGCCCTCGCGGTCGTACATCGGGTGCCAGGTTCGCATATAGGGAAGCGCGTAAATGTCATCCATCTCCATCTGCGTCAGCGGTTTTGCGGGAGGGTTCTGAACGACAAAGGTCATTCCGGATTTTTGATCAGAGCTGTTCTTCCCACTCAGGCCGTTCCCATAGCCCTCATAGATCCGTTTTGCCTGAAAGGGATCGGTGTTGGCATATTGAAGGGCATAGCTTTCCGCATACCTCCTGCGTCCCATTTCGCTGTCTTCGCTGATTTCACGGAAGTCGGGCAGACGGACTGCGTCGTAGATGCTGTCCTCGTCTCTCGTCTTATAGACAGTACCATCGATAAAAGTGATGTCGCGGACTGCAATTCCGGATGACAGTGCATCGGCAATTTCTACGATGCTGCGCTCTCCCATTCCATAGGAGAGAAGGTCTGCGCCGGATTCCAGAAGGATGGAGCGCCGCACCTTGTCTGACCAGTAGTCGTAGTGACCGAGTCTCCGAAGACTGGCTTCAATTCCGCCGATGATGACGGGAGTATGCCGGAACATCCGCCGTATCAGGTTGCAGTATACGATCACTGCCCGGTCAGGGCGGCAGTCGCCCTTCCCTCCCGGACTGTAGAGATCCTTGTGCCGACGTTTCTTCGCAACGGTGTAGTGGAGAACCATGGAGTCCATATTTCCCGCGGATACCAGGAATCCGAGCCGCGGCTCACCCAGCACGGCAATGCTTTCCGGATTTTTCCAGTCGGGCTGACAGATCATTCCGACAGAATATCCGTGGGACTGAAGAACCCGGCCGATGATGGCGGAGCCAAAGCTTGGATGATCGACATAGGCGTCCCCGCAGACATAGACAAAATCGAGCTGTCGGATGCCCTGCGCTTTCATATCCTTTTTTGAAACAGGCAGAAAATTCATATCAATGCCTCCGTCCTTTGCGCTTTTTATGAGGAACTGAGTCAGCCCCGGACAATCCTTGGCGGATTTCCGGGGCTGCTTCTGATCGGGTGGGGGGTAAAACTCTCCCACACGATAACGTGTATAAGATTTAGAATCTGCCAGCCTTTGCAGCTTCCTCAACCGCAACGGCAACCGCAACGGTCATTCCGACCATGGGGTTGTTGCCTGCTCCGATCAGACCCATCATTTCTACATGAGCCGGAACGGAGGAGGATCCTGCGAACTGGGCGTCGCTGTGCATACGTCCCATGGTATCGGTCATTCCGTAGGAAGCAGGACCTGCTGCCATGTTGTCCGGATGCAGAGTACGTCCTGTGCCGCCGCCGGAAGCAACGGAGAAGTACTTCTTGCCGGCCTCAAGGCGCTCCTTCTTGTAGGTGCCTGCTACCGGATGCTGGAAACGGGTCGGGTTGGTGGAGTTTCCGGTGATGGAGACATCAACGTTCTCATGCCACATGATGGCTACACCTTCCTGAACATCGTTTGCACCGTAGCAGTTAACCTTTGCGCGGGCGCCGTTCGGATCCTTGGAATAGCAGGTGCGGCTGACCTCGGTAAGCTCTCCGGTCTTGTAGTCATAGGAGGTCTCTACAAAGGTGAAGCCGTTTACACGGGAGATGATCTGTGCGGCATCCTTTCCAAGTCCGTTCAGGATGACACGAAGGGGTTTCTTACGTACCTTGTTGGCCTTTTCGGCGATACCGATCGCACCCTCTGCAGCTGCGAAGGACTCGTGTCCGGCGAGGAATGCGAAGCACTCGGTATCCTCTTCCAGAAGCATCTTTCCGAGATTTCCGTGTCCGAGACCTACCTTACGGCGGTCAGCAACGGATCCCGGGATACAGAAGGACTGAAGGCCCTCGCCGATTGCGGCAGCAGCCTCAGCGGCTGTGCGGCAGTTCTTCTTGATTGCGATTGCCGCACCGACGGTGTATGCCCATTTTGCGTTCTCAAAGCAGATCGGCTGAATGCTCTCAACCTGATGATATACATCAAGTCCTGCAGCCTTCGTTACCTCAGCAGCTTCTTCAATAGAGTTGATCCCGTACTCAGCAAGCTTTGCGAGAATCTGTTTTTCTCTTCTTTCATATGATTCAAATAAAGCCATCTTTGTCGTCCTCCTCTATCAATCTTTTCTCGGGTCAATGAACTTCACGGCGTCAGCTACACGGCCGTACTGACCGGAGGCCTTTTCGAACGCGGTATTCGCATCGTCGCCGGCTTTGATGAAGTCCATCATCTTTCCGAAGTTAACGAATTTATATCCAATGATTTCATTATTCTCGTCAAGAGCCAGCTCCTTTACGTAGCCGTCAGTCATCTCAAGATAACGCGGTCCCTTCGCAAGGGTGCTGTACATGGTTCCGACCTGAGAACGATGGCCTTTTCCGAGATCCTCAAGACCTGCGCCGATCTGAAGACCATCCTCGGAGAAAGCACTCTGGGAACGGCCGTAAGCGATCTGAAGGAAAAGCTCACGCATAGCAGTATTGATAGCGTCGCAGACAAGGTCTGTGTTGAGAGCTTCCAGAACGGTAAGACCCGGAAGAACCTCTGCTGCCATCGCTGCGGAATGGGTCATGCCGGAGCAGCCGATCGTCTCGATCAGAGCTTCCTGGATGATTCCTTCCTTAACGTTCAAAGACAGCTTGCAGGCACCCTGCTGCGGTGCGCACCAGCCGACACCATGTGTGAAACCGGAAATATCTTTAACCTCCTTCGCCTGAACCCATTTAGCTTCTTCAGGAATAGGAGCAGCGCCATGATGTACGCCCTGATGTACAACGCACATATCTTCTACTTCTTGTGAATAAATCATTGTAAAACTCCTTTCAAAAAAGTTTTTTCACATAGCCGACTATATTCTCGCATAAATCGGTCTTTTCGTAAAGAGGATTTCGTCAGAAACAATCCAAACAATCCTAAAACAATCCCGGATGGCGTCATGCTTTCCGGATGCTTTCTTTGCCCTTTGCGGCCTCAGCCGTTTTCGTGTTCTTTCGGGACGAGGCTTTGCGGCTCGGCTTTCTGTAGAACTGTGCAATGTAATCGTAACGCTTCTGGAGGAGCGCCCGGTTGTTTGTCTGTTTGACCGCATTTGTGCGGCTTGCGACAAAGGTCTCGAGCTTGTTCAGATATTCGGCAGGCTCAATGGTCCCTTCTGCTACATAGGTGAGACCTTTCTCCCAGGAAGCGGTCAGATCGGGGTTCAGGAGGGAACGGATGGAACAGTAAACCACATCGTGGATCATTTCTCCGATCTGCGTCGGAGTGATGACCTGTGTCTTCTTGTTAAGTTCCAGATATTTGTTGTGGAAGAGCTTTTTCAGAATCTCCGCACGGGTGGCGGAGGTTCCGATGCCGCTTCCCTTGATCTGTTCCCGTAGCTCCTCGTCCTCGATGAGCTGTCCGGCGTTTTCCATCGCAAGAATCATGGATCCGGAGGTGTATCTCTTCGGAGGGGAGGTTTCTCCCTCCTTGATCTTATAGCCGTCAATCGGCAAAATGCTTCCTTTATGCAGCTGCTTCAGTGCTTCGAGAAAGCCGGTGTCGACCTGTTCTTCTGCGTTATCCGAGTCGGGGCCGTCTGCGGACGAGGCTGTTTTCTTCCCCGGGTTCCGGTAGGACAGCTTCAGGTATCCCTCTTCCGTGAGCACACTGAAGGTAGAGAAAAAATGTTCGGTCTCGATCTGGTTCTCAAGGCTGACCTTCTGGTAGACGGCAGGAGGATAAAAAATGCTGAGAAATCTCCGGACAATCAGATCATAGACTTTGCCGGAGAGAGGATTCAGATTTTTCAGATTCTGAAGACCCTGTCCGGTCGGAATGATCGCGTAGTGGTCGGTGATCTGTTTATCGTTGGTGTAGCGAGTCTTTCCAATGCCCTTCCAGGCACCGTTTTCCAGAATCTCGGATGCAAAGGATGATGCCGGGCTGTAATTCCGGAGACCTCCGATGTTCCGGTTGATTTCTTTTGAAATGGCGGTGGATAACACACGGGCGTCTGTTCTAGGATAGGTCACGAGCTTTTTCTCATAGAGTTCCTGGATAATGTTCAGCGTCTGGTCCGGGCTGATCTTGAAGAAACGGGAACAGTCGTTCTGAATTTCCGCCAGATTGTACAGAAGGGGAGGATTTTTCCGCGTGGTTTTCTTCTCTACCCGCACAACCTTCATTTCCTGCGGACTGAGCTGGCTGAGAAATCGGATCAGTTCCTCGGCGTCTTTTTTTTCGCGGAATCCGTTTTCCTTGTAAAGCTTCGGAGACTGAAAACAGCGGCTGCCCTCGACGGCTCGCCATTCACCTTCAAAGGAGCGGCCCTGCCAGGAGAGGCTTGCGAGAACACGGAAAAAAGGCGTTTTCACGAAGTCGCGGATTTCCCGCTCGCGCCGCACAACCATGCCGAGCACACAGGTCATGACTCTTCCTACAGCTATGGCATGATATTTTCCGCCGAGGTAGGACGAGAGGTCATAGGAATAGCGGAGGGAAAGCGCCCGTGAGAAATTGATCCCCATGAGGTAATCTTCCTTTGCCCGGAGAAAGGCAGCCTCGGACAGATTGTTATATTCTGCTATGCTTTTGGCTTCGCGGATCCCCCTGAGGATTTCCTCTTCGGTCTGTGAGTCAATCCATACTCTGCGCTGATCCTTCGTCGAAGGAACCTTTGCCATCATAGCGACCAGGCGATAGATATATTCGCCTTCCCGCCCGGAGTCGGTGCAGACGTAGATGGTTTCCACATCCTCGCGGTTCAGGAGCTCTCGGACGATCTCGAATTGCTTTCGGACCGAGCTGATAATCTCGTACTTGAATTCGGAGGGGAGAAAGGGAAGGGTGTCAAAGGACCACTTCTTGTATTTTTCGTCATATTTATCCGGGTAGGACATGGTTACAAGATGTCCCACGCACCAGGTGACGACGCTGTTTTCGGATTCCATATATCCGTCGTGTCGGACCGGGTTATCATGGAGCGCTTTCGCAAATTCCTGGGCGACGCTGGGTTTTTCGGCAATATACAGTGATTTCGGCAATACGGGGCCTCACTTTCCTGCAATACGGAGTTTTTGATTGCTTTGTAGCTGTGCTTTATTAGTATTCGAAGATCGTATTCTTTACGTTGTGTTTCATGAGGAACAGCTGCTTTTCCATAAGGAATTCGATATCGGATTAAAAAACGGAGGGGAATTATGGCGACTGCAGAAATACCGGGAAGGACAGAGAAGGAAAAAAGAGGATGAGAAAAAGATCCTGCCCGGTATTGCCGCGGCAGGATCCCGGTTATCTTAAAGAATGGGACGGTCGGCAAAGCTGCCTTCCGACGCCAGGTGTTTATTTTGCGGTGATATATCCCTTGTCGACGAGGGTTTCCGCACAGAGGACCGCGCCGCCTGCAGCTCCGCGGAGTGTGTTGTGTGACAGGCCGACGAACTTCCAGTCAAAAATGCTGTCCTTACGGAGACGGCCTACGTTGATGCCCATTCCGTTCTCGAAATTTACATCCAGACGAACCTGCGGACGGTCGTCTTCCGTCATGTAGCGGATGAACTGCTTTGGTGCGCTCGGAAGATTGTGCTCCTGCGGATATCCGCGGAAGCTTTCCATGGCTTCGATGAGCTCTTCCTTGGAAGGATTCTTGCGGAAGTTGACGAAGGCAGCGGCGGTGTGTCCGTTCAGGACCGGAACGCGAAGACACTGGCTGGTGATTCTGACGCCCTCTGCCTTTACGATTTCACCGTTCTCGATATGGCCCCAGATACGGAGCGGCTCCTGCTCGCTCTTCTCTTCCTCGCCGCTGATGAAGGGAATGACATTTCCTTCCATCTCCGGCCAGTCCTTAAAGGTCTTTCCGGCTCCGGAAATTGCCTGGTAGGTTGTGACAACTGCTTCGGTCGGCTCGAACTTCATCCATGCGGTGAGCACCGGAGCGTAGCTCTGAATGGAGCAGTTTGGCTTGACGGCGATGAAGCCGCGGGTGGTGCCGAGCCGTTTTCTCTGGTAAGGGATGACATCAAAGTGGGAGTCATTGATCTCCGGAACAACCATCGGCACATCCGGGGTCCAGCGGTTCGCGCTGTTGTTGGATACGACAGGAGTCTCCGCCTTTGCATAGAGATCCTCGATTTCCCGAATCTGATCCTTCGGCATATTCAGAGCACAGAACACAAAATCAACAAGAGCAGTGACCTTATCGACCTCTGTAATGTTCATGACCGTCATGTTCTTCACATATTCGGGCATTGGAGTTTCCATTTTCCAGCGGCCTCCGACAGCCTCCTCATAGGTCTGTCCGGCGCTTCTCGCGCTGGCTGCCACTGCCGTGACTTCAAACCAAGGATGATTTTCCATGAGTGTGACAAAACGCTGGCCAACCATTCCGGTGGCTCCGAGGATACCGACTCTTAATTTTCTGTCCATTGTTCAATCTCCTTACATTTGATCTTTCATTGTTTTCACGTATTCTATTACTTTTTTGCAGGTAATGCAACCGGAATCCTGCAAAAAACAGTTTTTCGTGCCAGATTCATCCTTTAGCTATAGACGGCAAGGATTTTACAGTCCGGTTGCCTTTCGCAAACTGGCTGTAACAAAGTTTTATCCTGATTTTATGAAGCTGCGGAACTCCTCAGGCGCAAGCGCCTTCGTCAAACAATCCTCGCTATCCACTTTTTGAAGAATTCACGGATAAAACTTTTAACAGCCAGTAATGCTCAGGCAAAGGTACTGTAAAATCTTAGCCGTTTTATTTTTGTGTGAACATGAGATATTCGCGGTTCCGCTTGATTTCGGCGCGGATGGCCTCGGGGCCGGGCGCACCTGTGGTGTTTCTCCGCTCTACGCAGGTTTTCATGCTGATCGCCTCATAGATATCCGCATCGATGACCGGAGAATATTTTCGGAATTCTTCGAGGGGAAGATCATCCAGGGAGCAGCCTTTATCCAGGCAGTCCAGGACCAGCCGTCCGGTGATGCCGTGGGCGTCGCGGAAGGGAATCCCCTTGCGTACCAGATAATCTGCGACATCGGTAGCGTTTGTGAAGCCATGCTTCGCGGACTGCTCCATGATGTCCTTGCGGAATTTCATGGTGTCGAGCATACCGGTGAAGAGAACCACGCAGCCCTTTACCGTATCGATGGCGTCGAAGGTAAGCTCCTTGTCCTCCTGCATGTCTTTGTTGTAGGCGAGCGGGAGTCCCTTCATGGTGGTCAGCATCTGCATCAGGGCGCCGTAAACGCGTCCGGTCTTTCCCCTCACGAGCTCGGCGATATCAGGGTTCTTTTTCTGCGGCATGATGGAGCTCCCGGTGCTGTACGCGTCATCAATTTCCACAAAGCGGTACTCGTTGGAGTTCCAGATGCAGATCTCCTCGCTGAAGCGGGACAGGTGCATCTGAATGGTGGCAAGGGCGGAAAGAAGCTCGATGATATAGTCACGGTCTGAAACAGAGTCCATGCTGTTGGCAGTCGGCTCGTCAAAATCGAGCAGCTGTGCGGTATATTCACGGTCCAGGGGGTAGGTGGTGCCTGCAAGGGCTCCGGCTCCCAGGGGACAGGTGTTCATCCGCCTCCGGATATCGGCAAGACGGCTTCTGTCGCGGCGGAACATCTCAAAGTAAGCGCCGAAGTGGTGTGCGAGGGTAACCGGCTGTGCCTTCTGCAGATGGGTGAAGCCGGGCATATAGGTCTCGATGTTCTCTTCCATGATCCGCTCGATCACGGTGAGAAGCTTTTTCAGAAGCGGGTCCAGCTCATCGATTTCATCTCTCACGTAAAGCTTCATGTCCAGAGCAACCTGGTCGTTCCGGCTTCTCCCGGTGTGAAGCTTCTTGCCCACATCACCGATGCGGTCGATGAGGTTCGCCTCGACAAAGCTGTGGATATCTTCATACTCGTCGGTGATCTGCAGGGTTCCGTTTTCGACGTCTCTCTGTATGCCGTTCAGTCCGTTGATAATCTGATCCCGTTCCTCTTCGGTGAGGATCCCCTGCTTCGCAAGCATCCGCACATGCGCCAGACTTCCTCGGATGTCCTGGCGGTAGAATTTCTGGTCGAAGCTGATCGACGCGTTAAAGTTGTATACGAGTTTGTCGGTTTCCTTAGTGAACCGTCCGCCCCAGAGCTGTGCCATAGTGAATAATCCCTTTCTGATTCTGAAAAAAATATGCCATCGGTTTTTTGCCTGTGAATGATCAGGCTGTGCGTTTTCTGTCTTTGAAAAAAATGCCTCCGGATTTCTGTTATGCTCTGCCTTCCCGTTCCGCCTGTCTTTTGGAATAGACGCAGCCGCAGTAGTTCTGACGATAGAGGTTATATTCTCTGGAGAGTTCGGTAGAGCGGCGGAATCCGTTCTTTTTCTTGAAATCGGAGGCAAGGTAGGGAATGCCGTATTCCTTTCCGAGGCGGATGCCGATTTCATTGAGCTTTTGCGCGTCCTTGAGCGGACTGATCGACAGAGAGGTGGTGAAATAGTCCATGTGCAGACGGACGGCTTCCCGGGCCGCCTCGCGAAGACGCATTTCGAAGCACTCGAAGCAGCGCTCTCCGCCCTCTGGAATATCTTCCTTCCCCTTTGCCATCTCGTAGAAACGGTCCGGGTCATAGATGCCCTCCACAAATTCCACCGGATGTTTCATAGGCATCTCGCGGATCAGCCGCTGCATCTCATTCACGCGCTTCCGGTACTCGTCTGCGGGAGATATATTGGGATTGTAATAGAAGTCTGTAATATAAAAAAATTCGGACAGATATTCCAGCACGTAGCTGCTGCAGGGAGCGCAGCAACTGTGTAGCAGAAGGCGCGGTGTGCGGCCGTCGGCTTTCAGCTGTGCCAGGACCTGTTCCATTTTTTTCTGATAGTTGATTTTCTGATTCATGCTTTCCTGTTTCTTATCTGCGGCAACACCGGCGGATCCGGTTTATGCTCGTATCTTCTGGGAAACAAACCCTGGGACGTGGTGTCCCGGGGCACTGTCCCGGAGAACTCCCGGCGGTATTTTCGTATCAGAGAGATCAGAGACTGGTATGCTTCTCCTTCGGATTGAATCCCGCCTCCGCGAGAGCCTTGAGAATCTGATTTTTGTGGTCGGTTCCGAAGGCTTCCATTGTGATTCGAAGCTCGACAGCAGCATTTCGGTTGGTGCTGTAAAACTGATTGTGTTCGAGCTTGATTACATTGCCCTTATTCTGCGCAATGACGGTGGAGACGCGCACAAGCTCGCCCGGACGGTCCGGAAGAAGGACGGAAACTGTGAAAATTCTGTCTCGTGCGATGAGGCCGTTCTGAACGACCGAGGACATGGTGATGACATCCATGTTGCCGCCGCTCATGACGGCTACGACGCGCTTGTTCTCCGGCTTCAGGTGTTTCAGAGCAGCCACGGTGAGCAGACCGGAGTTTTCTACGATCATCTTGTGGTTTTCGACCATATCGAGGAAGGCTACCACGAGCTCCTCGTCCGGAATGGTGATGATTTCATCGATGTTTTTCTGGATGTACGGGAAAATCTTTTCGCCGGGGCGCTTTACGGCTGTGCCGTCTGCGATCGTGTTCACACTGGGAAGCTCGGTGACCTTGCCGTTTTTCAGGGAAACCTGCATACAGTTCGCCCCTGCCGGTTCTACACCGATCACGTGGATCTTGGGATTCAGAAGCTTGGCGAGGGTGGAGACACCGGTGGCGAGTCCGCCGCCGCCGATCGGTACGAGAATGGTATCAACGACGGGAAGCTCCTTGATAATTTCCATGGCGATGGTTCCCTGGCCTGTCGCCACAGTCAGGTCGTCAAACGGATGGATGAAGGTGTAGCCGTTCTCGTCGGCAAGCTGAAGCGCTTTCTTGCAGGCATCATCGTAGACATCTCCGTAGAGGACGACCTCGGCGCCGTAGCTCTTGGTCCGTTCAACCTTGATCAGAGGCGTGGTTGTCGGCATGACGATGACAGCCTTGCAGCCGTAGGCTTTTGCCGCGTAGGCGACGCCCTGTGCGTGGTTTCCGGCGGATGCGGTGATCAAACCTTTTTTGCGGTCCTCCTCGCTCATGGTGCTGATCTTGTAGTAGGCGCCGCGGATCTTATAAGCACCGGTCACCTGCATATTCTCCGGCTTCAGATAGCAACGGTTTCCTGTCTGGGTACTGAAATAGTCGCTGTACACCAGCTTGGTGTCAGAGGTGACTTTTTTCACGATTTCAGAGGCTTCTTCAAAGGCGTTCAGTGTAAGCATTTCTTTCTCACTCATTTTGGAGTTCCTTTCTGCGGTACGATGGCTGTCACTGCGGGGTTTCATGGAATGTGGCCTGTATCGGGATACAGACCGCCGTCCGGTCGGGGCGTCTGTCACTGGTCGTTTTCGGGGGTGGATTCAAAGAGTGCGTTCACATAGGAGTCCGGATCGAACTTCTGCAGGTCGTCCAGCTGCTCTCCGACCCCGATGTATTTCACGGGGATCTGGAGCTCGGACTGAACCGCTACGGCGATGCCTCCCTTTGCGGTACCGTCAAGCTTGGTGATGACGAGGCCCGTGATATGCGCGACTTCAGCGAAGCTCTTGGCCTGGAGAATTGCGTTCTGTCCGGTGGTTCCGTCAAGGACAAGCAAGGTTTCCAGATATGCCTCCGGATAGGAGTTGGCGAGGATCTTGTAAATCTTCTGAAGCTCGTTCATGAGATTCTTCTTGTTGTGGAGACGGCCTGCGGTATCGATGAGCAGGACATCTGCCCTGCGGGCCTTTGCCGCGGCGACGGCGTCGTATACGACCGAGGCGGGATCTGCGCCCTCCTGTCCGGTGATGATGTCGACCTTCGCGCGGTCGGCCCAGGTCTCCAGCTGGGGAATAGCCGCGGCGCGGAAGGTATCTGCCGCAGCGATGATCACCTTTTTGCCCTGGCGATGGAGCTTGGCGGCGAGCTTACCGACAGTTGTCGTCTTGCCGACGCCGTTTACCCCTACGACGAGGATGACGGACTGTCTGTTCTCAAATTCGTAGGCGTTCTCTTCCACCTTCATCTGCTGGCGGAAGCAGTCAACCATGTATTTCTTGCAGTCCGCCGGTTTCTTGAGGTCGAGATCTGACACGATTTCCTTCAGATTGTCGATGACCGTTTCGGTGGTTTCAATACCCATGTCGCTTGCGACAAGAGCTTCCTCCAGGCACTCGTAGAATTCATCGTCAATCTCGGAGCATCCGAATGCCTCGTCCAGATTTTCGTTCATGGTGTCACGGGTCTTGGAAAGTCCCTTGAACAATCGGCTGAAAAAACCTGCCATGTAGTTCTCCTTTGTATGAGGAACCGTATGATTACGGATCGTATGGTGAATCGTGTTCCCGCTGTAATCATAGGATCCTGTGATAGAATTTATGCGTTAAAAAAGTGTGATTTCGGGTAACGTTTCAGCATTCCGATTTCGAGAACCTGCCGTTCTCGAGATGTCAGTTGTCGAGCTGTTCGCGGATGAGGTCAACGGAGACAAGAACCGATACACCCTTTTCCTGCATGGTGATTCCATACAGACGGTCCGCTGCCGCCATGGTTCCGCGTCTGTGAGTAATAATAATAAACTGCGTATTTTTTGTCAACTTGTGAAGGTAGGCAGCGAAACGGCCTACGTTGTTGTCGTCCAGGGCTGCCTCGATCTCGTCCAGCAGACAGAACGGAGAGGGCTTCAGATTCTGGATCGCAAACAAAAGCGCGATTGCGGTAAGCGCTTTCTCGCCTCCCGACAGCTGCATCATGTTCTGAAGCTTCTTCCCGGGCGGCTGTGAGGTGATGGTTATGCCGGACTCCAGGATGTTATCTTCATCGACCAGCTCGAGGGTTCCCTTTCCGCCTCCGAAGAGCTGCTGAAAGACCTTGTTGAATTCTACGCGAATCTGTTCGAAGCGCTCCTTGAACTGCTTGCGCATACCGTCGTCAAGCTGGCGAATGATTCCCTTCAGATCGTCGGAAGCCTTGATCAGATCATCGTGCTGATTCTGGAGAAAATCGTGGCGCTCCTTCAGTTCGCGGTATTCTTCGATGGCGTTTACGTTTACCGTTCCGAGCGCTTTGATCTCGGATTTCAGCTGGGAGATCTGTTTGCGCAGCGGGGTGCGGTCGGGCATTTCGTCAAAATGGACAGCCTCGGCCTGATCCGGTGTGATCTGATATTCCTCATACAGATAGTTGATCTGGTTTTCCTTCTGTTCATGGAGCTTTTCAATCTGTGAGTCCAGACGGAATATTTCCTGCTCCATTTCTGTCTTCTCTCCGGAGAGACGGTCGCGCTTCTCAAAGAACTCCCGGTGATTTCGGGTCAGGTCCTCTTTCTTTTTCTGGAGAGCGGTCCCGTTTTCGCCGGCATCGGCAATCGTTACGGTCAGCTCGTCTATTTTTGCCTGGATGGCAGCGATCATATCTTCTTTGCCGTCGGAATCATTTTCACCGTCGGAAATGGAGTGCAGGAGATTTTCACGCTCCTCATCCAGACGGTGGATCTCCGCTTCTGTTGTGTGAAGCTTTTCCTCAAGGAAGGAAACCTGCTGACGGATATTGGAACAGGAAAGGCGTGCCTGATCGCGCGCTGCGAGAGTATTCTGCTGTTTTTGACGCAGGGCCTGCGCTTCATCTGAAATCTTTCGGAGTCTGTCCTCAAGATTTTCCTCTTCCTTTTGCGAGCTTTCCAGTTCGCCGCCGATCAGAGACCGCTTTTCGCGGATCTCGGAGATCTGACCGTTAATCTCGTCGCGCTCGGCGGTCAGGCGGGAGAAGTCAGCGCTCAGGGAATCGCTCTTTTCCTTTGCACCGTCTCGGTTTACACGCGCGGTATTTTGCCGGAGGAGAAGTTTCTGAAGGACGTCCTGCTCTTCGGCGAGCGCGCTGCGCAGCTCATTTCGCTGTGCCCGCTGTCCCTCTATTTTTTTCTGAAGCTCCTGCATTTCCTTTTTGAGAGACTGAACACTGGCTTCGAGTTCCTTAATCTGCCGCCTTCTGCCGAGAAGGTTGCTGTTATATTTGAAGGAGCCTCCGGTCATGGAGCCTCCCGGGCTGAGAAGCTCGCCCTCCAGAGTGACCATCCGTACGGACTGATGATGGCGTCGGCTGACCGCAATTGCGTGATCAATTGTATCGACGACCACTGTTTTGCCGAGAAGACGGCGGACAACACCCTGATAGATTTTGTCGCAGGAGACAAGGGTATCGGCAACACCGAGGACGCCCTCCTCCCGGAGAACCGACTGCATGATCTGTGCGGGAGATGGGGCATCGTCTCTCATGGCAGTGAGGGGAAGGAAGGTCGCTCTTCCGAAGTGTCCCCGTTTCAGGTATTCAATGAGATATTTCGCCGTGCTCTCATTATCGGTTACGATATTCTGAAGAGCCCCGCCGAGTGCGGTTTCTATAGCGGTTTCATATTTCCTGTCGGTCTTGATCAGATCCGCAACGACACCGTGGATTCCGGGATTGCGGTCCTTCTGCTCCATCACGCGCTTAATGCTGTTTCCGTAGCCCTCATATCGTTCGGCAATGTTCCGGAGAGATTCCAGACGGGACGCTTCTCTGTGATAGGCTGTCTGGCCGATCTCCAGCTGATGATTTTCCTCATCGAGAAGCTGTTTGAGAGCGATGATCTGCTTTTCCTTTGCCGCTTCTGATTTGCGGTATTTCTCAACCTCGCCGCTGATTTTGGCATACTCCTCCTCAAATCTGGCGAGGTTTTCCTTTTCCCGGGATTCGCTTTCCTTCATCTGGAGAATCCGGGAGGAAAGCTCAGACTTCCGGATCTCGATCTGCTCCAGCATGGTGTCGTAACGCTGAAGACGTTCCCGGATGGTGGTGCGGTTGTTCAGGAGAGCGATGGTATCGTTCCGGCTTTGTTCGGCGGCGGAATTCTTGCCGGCGATTTCGGCCTCGATTTTCGAGGCGTCGCGCTCTCTGACGTCCTTTTCCTGTTCAGCCTGAGTCAGATCGTCAGACAGCTTTTGCTGTTCCTTCTTCTGCTCTTCTGCGCTGTGAATCCGGACGGCCTTCTCTTCTTCAATGGCATCAAGGCGGTCCCGGAGCAGCTTCTTGTTCGCTTCGGCTGCGCGGATCTGCTCGCGGAGAACGTTAATCTGCCCTTCGCGCTGCTGCTTCTCCAGAACGGATGCCTGCATGGCTTCTCTGGAACTGCTGATGCTTGCCTCGAGCTCCTCCAGTTCCTTTTCGACACGCTGGTATTCGAGCTTGGTCTCCTCAAAGCGGACGTTGAGATCCTGCAGGTGGCCGTCTGCGATCTGTTTCTTCTGATTCAGCTCCCGGAGCTGTTCTTCCGTGCGGCCCTCGTCGATCTGGAAGAGCTGAATGTCGAGAGTCCGGAGACTGTCCCGCTTCCGGAGGTATTCCTCTGCCTTGCCGGACTGTTTCTCGAGCGGACCGATCTGTCGCGTGACCTCGCTGAGAATGTCGTTGACGCGGACAAGATTCGCCTCCTCGTCCTCGAGCTTTTTCAAGGCGGTCGCTTTTCTACGCTTGAATTTCACGATACCGGCTGCCTCGTCGAAGAGCTCGCGCCGTTCGTCCGGCTTACCGCTGAGGATCTTCTCTACCTGACCCTGCCCGATGATGGAATAACCCTCTTTTCCGATTCCCGTGTCATAGAAGAGCTCATTGATGTCGCGGAGTCTGCAGTTCCTTCCGTTGAGCTGATACTCACTCTCGCCGGATCGGTAGAGCTTTCGCATGACGGTAACCTCGTCCGCGTCAAAATTCAGCTTCCGGTCGGTGTTGTCCAGTGTGATGGCAACCATGGCGAATCCTACCGGTTTGCGGTTCTCCGTCCCGGCAAAAATGACATCCTGCATGTTGCCGCCGCGCAGGGATTTTGCGCTCTGCTCGCCGAGAACCCAGCGGACCGCGTCGCCGACATTACTTTTGCCGGAGCCGTTCGGCCCGACGATGCCGGTAACGCCGTTATGAAATTCGAGGCGGGTTCTGAGTGCGAAGGACTTGAAACCCTGCATTTCGATTGATTTTAGATACATGGATTTATTCTTTCTTTCTGTTGTCAGTTCTGCGATTTCGCTGCAAGATTAGACGGGGAAAAACGCATGATCGCCTGATAGGCCGCCTGCTGTTCCGCCGCCTTTTTAGAATGGCCCTCCCCTTCGCCTAAAAGCCTTGTGCCGAGCCATACCTGTGCCGCGAACTTTTTGTTGTGATCCGGTCCGCTTTCTCCGGTAATCTCGTAACGGACCGATTCCTCCGATGTAGCCTGAATCATTTCCTGGAGGTGAGTCTTGGAGTCGTGGAACAGCTGCTTGTGCTCTACATCGTCCATCACATAGCGGAGGATGAATGCTCTGGCCTTTTCAAAGCCTCCGTCCTTGAAGATGGCTCCGATGACAGCCTCGAGGGCGTCGGATACCACAGAATCCCGCTTCCTTCCGCCGGTCGCGTCCTCTCCTTTTCCGAGCAGGAGATAGTTCTCAAGTCCGAACTGGCGTGCGTCATAAGCAAGCGTGGGTTCACATACAAGGCTTGCCCTCAGCTTTGTAAGGCGGCCCTCCGGAAGCTCCGGATAATGGTCGTACAGGTATTCGCTCGACACGAGTTCCAGAACGGCGTCGCCGAGGAATTCGAGCCTCTCGTTACAGCCCTCATGCCCGAGATTATGCTCATTGGCATAAGAGCTGTGACGAAGTGCCAGCTCCAGCCAGCGGACGTCCGTAAAGGTACAGCCGATTTTCTGCTGCAATTCCGACAGTTTTTCTTTCATATCTTTTCTTCCTCTCTGTGTATGTGCACGGAAATGTTATTTAGGTTGCTGATCACGGTGGCTGACAAAGGGAACTCTCAGAAATCTTGTGACCGGTAACACAAAGACTGCTGACGGTTATATGTCGCAGATAACCGGGAGCAGTCTTCTTGTACGTGTGCCGAAGAAAATTATGTGCGATTCGTGGTTTTGTGCCGAATCAGCTCCACAATATCTCCAGCGGTTTTAATGTTCAGAAATTCATCTTCCGTGATTTCTATTTCGAATTTTTCGTCCACGAGAGCGGCGATCTGAAACAGGTCGAGGGAATCGGCGCCCAGATCCTCCACGAACGTGGTATTTGTTGTAATTTCCCGCGGATCAACATGAAGGATTTCCACGATGATTTGTTGAAGCAGTTCAAATTCCATGGGCAGCCTCACTCGGAATCCTTGACGGCGGAGACTGCGGAGTCTGTCTGCGCATTCTCTTTCGCGGCGGATTCCTTTGCAAGAAATTCCTGAATCTTTCCGTTTACGTTCTGTTCCTTGAACTGGATGCATTGCAGTACGGTGTTTTTGAACTCGACGGCCTTCGAGCTGCCGTGTGTCTTTACTACAAGTCCCTTCAGGCCAAGAAGAGGCGCACCTCCGTAGGCAGTTGCGTCAAATTTCTTGAGGGTAGCTTTCAGCGCGGGCTTGATCAGAAGCCCTCCGATTTTGCTGCGCGCAGAGGAATAAATGGCGCCCTTTATCTCATGGAGCAGGGTGCTGGCTACGCCCTCGTACATTTTCAGGATCACATTTCCGACGAAGGCCTCGGTTACGTAGACATCAGCAACCCCCTTGCTGATATCCCGCGCTTCGACATTTCCGATGAAGTTGATATCCTTGCATTCCTTGAGGAGAGGATAGGTCTCCTTGCAGAGCGCATTGCCCTTTTCTTCCTCGGTGCCGATGTTCACGAGTCCGACGCGGGGATTGGAGATCCCCAGGACGCTCTTCATGTAGATGGATCCGATCACGGCAAACTGCACCAGATGAGCCGGCCGGGCATCCACGCTGGCTCCGCAGTCGATCAGGAGAGATACCCCGTTTGCGGTCGGAAGCAGGGGCGCAAGAGGTGCACGGTGGATTCCGCGGATTTTCTTGACAATTGCCTGCCCGCCGACAAGCACGGCTCCAGTGCTTCCGGAGGATACGAAGGCGTCCGCCTCGCCCTTGTGCACCAGATTAAGGCCCACAACGAGTGAGGAGTTCTTTTTTGTCTGAATGGCCTTCACCGGAGGCTCTCCGGTTTCAATGATTTCGGGAGCATCCACAACCCGGACGCGGCTGGTATCGTATGAATATTTGGAAAGCTCCGCACGGATTCGATCCTCCGGACCTGTCAGGATGAGAGAAATTCTGCTGTTCTCCCGAAGGGCATCGAGAGCGCCTTTTACAGGCTCCTGCGGAGCGTAATCGCCGCCCATGGCATCTACTACTACTCGGACTTGTTCATTCATGATCCATTCACTCTTCCATTAGAATATGCGCTACAAAAAAAGCTTCTGCGGCGCAGGGACTGGTATCTCGTCGGGTATTGGACGGGGGATACCGTTGATTTACGCGAACAGTGAGCCGCAGCCGAATGCGAAGTATTCGTGTGCGGCGAGCGTCGCGATAGCGAGATAATACTCGCGCAGCGTGTTTTATCTCGTTATTTCGCGGATGAAGACTGCACAGAGCTGCTCTGTGCTGCGCTGTTGTCCGCAGAGGAACTGCTGGACACCGATTCTCCGAACTGGGTTACATCGACGTAATCGCCGGTGTCGGGATCTACAGCAAAACCGCTGTCGTTGAAGGTGTAGGTCACACCGTCGATCTCCATGGAGGTCTTGCTCGGATAAGTTCCATCATCGTGGTTCAGATACTGGTAGCCGCCGTTGTCTGCATTTCTCTGCCAGTACATATTCGCCCATACGGTTACGCTGTGCGTGGAACTGGTAGTCTCGTTGACCTGTCCGTTCACGGTGTTAATCGCAACCACATAATAATATGTGGTTCCCCCCGCAGAGGTATCCGGGGTATAGTCGGCAGAGGTGGCTCCGGATATCTTTGTGCCGCCGCCGTTGGAATCGACGTTGTTGGAGTACCACTGATAGGAGATCTTTCCGCCGTCAGAAGCGGTGGCTTTGGCAGAAAGTGTTGCCTTGCCGTTTACCGCGACGTCGGTGGGGCCGGACAGCTCGCCTTTAAAGGCCGGCGCCTGTATGTCAGTATTGAAGGAAAATGCCTGTACCGGTGTGCCCTCTTCGCTCGATGCGGAGACAACAGTCTCTTTTCCGGTGTCTGTCACGGTACCTACCAGACGGTTCATGCCGCCTGAGAACGAACATCCGGACAGAAGCATCGTCGTGCTTATCCCGACTGCGAGTATTCCTGAAATTCTAAAACCCTTCATATCATATTCCCCTTTTTATTCCGGATGCCTGTGAAATTGCGGAATCGGGCGTCGCGAAGCAATGCGCGGCTTTTGTATCTTATGCTTATGCGTGCTTATGCGCCGATTCTGGTATGACTGTCTATGGAAAAGATCCGAGAGGCGACATCCGGACGTACGAGTGTATATCTTCGATAATAGTTACAAGTTTGTTACATTTTCATAGTTATTCGAAATTATAGCACGCGATTCGGGGAACTGTCAATGTCACCGAAATTCCTGAACACGGAAAAGGCTGTCACTTTCGTGACAGCCCGATTCGTTCACATATTCGAATGCAGAAGTTTATGCCTCTTCAACGTTGATAACCTGTTTCTTGTTGTAGGTTCCGCAGTTCTTGCATACTCTGTGAGGCATCATAAGTGCTCCGCATTTACTGCACTTAACAAGGTTCGGAGCAGACATTTTCCAGTTTGCTCTTCTCTTGTCTCTATGTGACTTGGATGATTTATTTTTTGGACAGATGGACATTATAACACCTCCTCATACTTCCAGATTTCAAAATAAACCGCTGATTATCTCAATCGCACTTTGAAAATTATACACAGGAGGTATGGGTTTGTCAAGAAAAATGGGACGAAAATTATTTATCTCCGCTGAGGATCGCTACCGTGTCACGGCAGATGGCAAGCTCTTCGTTTGTCGGGATGACGCATACGGCTACCTTGGAGTCGTCTGTGGAGATCTTTACGTTCTGTCCGCGGAGCTTGTTCTTCTCGGGATCGATCTTGATGCCGAGGTAGTCGAAGCCGTCCATGATTCTCGCGCGGGTCGCGCCGTCGTTCTCTCCGATTCCGGCGGTGAATGCGATGGCGTCAACGCCGTCCATTGCCGCTACGTATGCGCCGATGGTGGTCTTTACGCGATACGCAAATACCTCAAGCGCAACCGCTGCGTCGTGATTTCCCTTGTTTGCCGCGTCCGCCAGATCACGGAAGTCGCTGGAGAGGCCTCGGGAGAGACCGTACACGCCGGATTTCTTGTTCAGGATGTTCAGAACACCGGATGCGTCAAGATCCAGCTTCTTTCCGAGAAATTCGACAACGGAGGGATCAATGTCACCGGAGCGGGTTCCCATGGCAAGTCCGGCGAGAGGGGTGAGACCCATGGAGGTATCTACGCATTTGCCGTTCTTGACTGCGCTGACCGATGCGCCGTTGCCCAGATGGCAGACAATGATCTTGCTGTTGTTGAGATCGAGACCGAGGAATTTTGCGGTTTCTTTGGAGACAAAGCTGTGGCTTGTGCCGTGGAAGCCGTATTTACGGATGCGGTATTTCTCATAATATTCGATCGGGATTGCGTACAGATATGCCTTCTCCGGCATGGTCTGATGGAAGGCGGTGTCGAAGCACCCGACCATCGGAACGCCGGGCATGAGCTCTTTGCATACGTTGATTCCGATGAGGTTTGCTGGATTGTGAAGGGGAGCCAGATCAGAGCAGTCCTCGAGTGCCTTGATCATCGCATCGTCAACCTTTGCGGAGTGGGCAAATTCCTCGCCGCCGTGTACGACACGATGGCCGACCGCGTCGATCTCCTTGAGAGAGCGGATTGCGCCGGTCTTGGCGTTGGTCAGCGCATCGAGAACCATCTTGATGGCTTCCTTATGTGTCGGCATCGGTGCCTCGGTGATTTCCTTGTCGAGTCCTTCCTTCTGATATACGAGACGTCCGTCGATTCCGATACGCTCGCAGAGACCTTTTGCCAGAACCTCCTCGGAATCTGAATCGATCAGCTGGTATTTCAGAGAAGAACTTCCGCAGTTAATGACTAAAACTTTCATGAATAAACCCTCCTGGTAGTGTGATTAAATCGATGATTATCCGGCAGTCAGCTGTTCATCATGGCTTCTACAGCCGTCATGGCAACGACACCTACGATATCATCCGCAAAGCATCCGCGGGACAGATCATTAACCGGCATCGAAAGACCCTGAAGGACCGGACCGTAAGCATTTGCGTGAGCCAGTCTCTGTGCAATCTTGTATCCGATGTTTCCTGCCTCGAGGCTTGGGAAAATAAGGGTGTTGGCGTGACCGGCAACCTCGCTGACCGGTGCCTTGAGCTTTGCGACGTCGGGAACGATCGCTGCGTCGAACTGAAGCTCACCGTCAATCTTGACCTGAGGATATTTCTCTTTCGCGATCCGGGCAGCTTCGGCTACCATGGTTACGTTGTCATGCTTTGCACTGCCCTTGGTGGAGAAGGAAAGCATTGCGACCTTCGGCTCCGCTCCGATGTATGCGCGGAAGGAATCCGCAGAAAGTCCTGCGATCTCGGCAAGCTTTTCGGAATCGAAATCGGTGTTGACCGCGCAGTCGGCGAAGAGGAAGGTTCCGTGCTCGCCGTACTCACAGTTTGGAACTTCAACGATAAAGAATCCGGAAACACTCTTCACTCCCGGTTTTGTCTTCAGAAGCTGAAGAGCCGGACGAATGGTATTGCCGGTGGAATGGCATGCGCCGGAAACAACGCCGTCCGCGTCTCCGCACTTGCACATTAGACAAGCATAGTACATATAGTCCTTGGTCATCTGCTGCTCTGCCATCTCAGGGGTAACGCCCTTTTTCGCACGCAGCTCTACAAATTTGTCAATATATTTCTGGCGGTTCGGATCGGTGAAAGGATCAAGGATCGTGATTCCGGTCAGATCATAGCCGGTACCGTGGTTCTGAATATCCTCGGGGGTACCGAGAATAACGATGTTTGCGATTCCCTCCCGGGTGCATTTCACAGCGGCTTCATAGGTGCGCTGATCCATCGATTCCGGCAATACGATTGTTTTCTTGTTGGATTTTGCTTTTTCTTTGATACTGTCAATAAATGCCATTTCCAGGCTCCTTTCTGGATATGCCTTAACGCATTCCGAACACACAAATTGAAAGTGCGCAACATACCTGCACGCACTTACTTTCATAAATAAAGTATAGTACCTTCTCCGGCCTTCGACAAGCGCTAAAATTGTATTATAAACGATACAAAACCTGTTCGGTTACGAATCACTCACAACTATGTACGGCAAGGATTTTCCAGTCCTGCTGCCATTTACAAAGGTGTTGGAAAATCTTAGCTGTTTTCGTTACGTGCGTGAACATTACTGGGTGTATTCTGTTTTACTTTTTCCGGAAGGTGGGATATCATGATACGAGATCACGGAAGACGGCCTCGTCATGAATGGGGCGTTTCAGGGAGATGGAGACCATGAAGGTAATCGGAATCATCGCGGAATACAATCCGTTTCATAACGGTCATGCATATCTGATCAGGAGAGCTAGGGAGATTTCCGGTGCAGACGCGGTTGTGGCCGTTATGAGCGGGGACTTTGTACAGCGGGGACTGCCGGCGGTATTCGATAAGTATACCCGGACGGCGATGGCACTTGCCGGAGGATGCGACCTGGTTTTGGAGCTGCCGACAGCGGCTGCCGCTTCTTCCGCGCAGCGTTTTGCGGAGGGAGCCGTAGCTATTCTGAACGGAATCGGGGTGGTCGATGAACTGTGGTTCGGAAGTGAATCGGGAGACATGGAATTCTTTCGCCTCCTGGCGCCGGTGCTATCCGGAGAGCCGGAGGAATACCGGAATCTTCTGAAGCGGCAGCTGGCTTGTGGAAGGTCGTTCCCCCGCGCCAGGGAAGAGGCGCTTGCGGGGTATTTCGCAGACAGGGAATCCACGGAAAAATGTGAAAAAATCCGGGAGTTTCTGGAGCAGCCGAATAATATTCTGGGACTGGAGTACTGTATCGCTCTCAGGAAAACGGGCAGCGCCGTGGTGCCGAGGACACTGAAGAGACACGGTTCGGATTACCACGACTGTTCCTTTAAAATCGGAGGCAGGTTTCATTCAGCAGCGGCGATCCGAAGCCGGATTTTTTCCGGGGATGGTCTGGATCCTCTGGCGGACTCGGTCCCGTCAGAGGTGTTCGGCATTCTAGAGAATGCGTGCACTTCTTCTGTTCCACTAAGGGAGGATGATTTTTCCGAAATGCTGCTGTATCAGCTGTTGCGGGAGGGTCTGGAAAGCCAATCGTTATCGCGGTATCTGGATGTGACGGAAGATCTCGCCGGGAGAATACAGAATCATATCGGAGTCTGTCAGAGGTTCTCAGAATTTGCCGAGCTTCTGTCGGCCAAAAATATGCCAAGGGCGCAGGTGAACCGAGCGCTGCTCCATATTCTTCTGAATATACGGAAGGAGGACCTGCACAGAGCGATTCATCCGGAATATGTGCATCTGCTGGGTTTTTCTGAAAAAGGGCGGGAGATACTCAGGGAGATCAAGACAGGCGGAGGGGAAAGACTCTGTCCCGTGGCGAAGATATCATCTCTTCCGCCAGAGCTGACCCGGACCGATGTATTTGCTTCGAATCTGTATGAATCGGTGCGGGCAGTCAGGAGCGGGAAGAAATTCCTGCATGAATTTTCAAGACAGGTAATGAGATAAAAAACCGGCCATGAGGCCGGTTTTTTATTACGCGAACAGTGAGCTGCAGCCGAATGCGAAGTATTCGTGTGCGGCGAGCGTCGCGATAGCGAGATAAAACTCGCGCAGCGTGGTTTATCTCGTTTGGGAAAACAGTGGGACGCATCCAATCGCGGTGCGGCCGGGTGCGATAAACACTGTTAATTTTTAAAGCTGTGTACCGGAGCCGGAATCCTGCCGGTGCGGTTGATCAGAGCGTCGCAGCCGAAACGGCTGACGGGCATGATCGGTGCGCTGCCGAGAAGGCCTCCGAATTCAAGAGAGCCGCCGACGTCCTTTCCGATGGCAGGGATGACGCGAACCGCCGTCGTCTTCTGGTTGATCATACCAATCGCCATCTCATCGGCGATGATGCCCGAGATGGTCGTGCTCTTTGTGTTTCCGGGAATAGCAATCATGTCGAGTCCTACAGAGCAGACACAGGTCATTGCTTCCAGCTTTTCCATGCAGAGGGAACCGCGGTTTACGGCATTGATCATTCCCTGATCCTCACTGACCGGGATGAACGCACCGGAAAGTCCGCCGACATAGGAGGAGGCCATGACGCCGCCCTTTTTCACCTGGTCATTCAGCAGAGCAAGCGCAGCCGTTGTTCCGGGAGCTCCTACAGATTCCACACCGATCTCCTCAAGGATATCCGCCACGGAGTCGCCGATCGCGGGAGTCGGAGCGAGGGACAGATCGATGATGCCGAAGGGAACACCGAGACGTCTGGATGCTTCTCTTGCGACGAGCTGGCCCACGCGGGTGACCTTGAAAGCGGTTTTCTTGATCGTCTCACACAGAACCTCAAAGTTTTCGCCTCTTACCTTCTCCAGCGCATGCTTTACGACGCCGGGGCCGGAGACGCCGACATTGATGATGGCATCGGCTTCCGTTACGCCGTGAAAGGCTCCCGCCATGAAGGGATTATCGTCGGGCGCGTTACAGAAGATGACGAGCTTTGCGCAGCCGAGACAATTGTTGTCCTTTGTCGCCTCTGCGGTGCTTCTCACGATCTCTCCCATCAGCTTCACGGCATCCATGTTGATTCCTGTCTTTGTGGAGCCTACGTTGATCGAGCTGCAGACAAGCTCGGTGCGTGCCATCGCCATGGGAATGGAACGAATCAGGAGTTCATCGGCCTTTGTCATGCCCTTGGAGACGAGGGCGGAATAGCCGCCGAGGAAGTTGACGCCGACCGTATGGGCGGCTCTGTCCAGTGTCTCGGCGATCGTTACAAAGTCCTCCGGTGTCTTGCACGCCGCTCCGCCAATCAGGGCGATCGGTGTCACAGAGATCCGTTTGTTGACGATCGGGATGCCATATTCCGCCTCGATGTCCTTTCCGGTCTGCACCAGGTTTCGGGCAAGCGTCGTTATTTTATCGTAGATCTTCTGGTTCAGACGGTCGAGGTTTGAATCGATGCAATCCAGAAGGCTGATGCCGAGGGTAATGGTACGCACGTCCAGATTTTCGTTTTCGATCATCTCATTGGTTTCGTTCGCTTCAAAAATGTTGATCATGGTTGTACCTTTCTGTTCAGATTCTGTGCATCATATCGAAGATGTCTTCCCGCTGACAGTGAATCATTACGCCGATCTCCTCTCCGATCTTCTTCAGATCTTCGGCGAGGTCCGCGGTATTCTTTTCGGATTTGGATGCGTCGGTGATCATCATCATATGGAAATATCCCTGGAGGATGGTCTGGGAGATATCTTCGATATTTACATTATTTTCCGCGAGGTAGTTGCAGACCCTTGCGATAATGCCGACAGTGTCTTTTCCGGTGACTGTGATGATTGTTTTTTTCATGATCTTGTCTCCTCGGTGAATAGTGGCGCCTGAAGTACCGGCGGTCCGAATAATAGGCCCGGCATCTTAAGGGACACCTTCGTTTTTCGCTGTTTGTTCGATTATACTACGAATCAGGGAAGATGCACGGCTTTTTTCAGAATTCCATGAATTCGCTGACCGCGTCTCTTTTTGCGACGGTAATCGGGAAATCTCCGGATTTGTAGGGAGTTTCTCCCAGTGTCACCTCGCTGCACACGGTTTCATAGGCGAGGGCGGGATAATTGTTCTCCGCGCTCAGGTGACCCAGAAAAATGTGGCGGATGTTGTCATGCAGAATCTGACAGAGAAGCCGCCCGGAGGCTTCGTTGGAGAGATGGCCTCTGTCGCTTAAAATGCGGACCTTCAGAGGATAGGGATAACGTCCGGCTTCCAGCATGTTGACATCGTGGTTTGCCTCCAGGAGGATGGCGTCGAGATACTGCAGGTGTCGGATCGTGTAATCCGTGTAGGTCCCCATGTCCGTCGCCACGGCGCAGGAACGATTGCCGCTGCAGATCCGGTATCCGACGGGATCTGCAGCGTCATGGAGGATGCTGAAGGGCTCCACGTCGAGATCGCCGATCCGGAGGGCCTGATCCGGACGAATCTCATGAAATAAGTCATCCGGAATTTTTCCTGTTGAATTCTTGCTCCGAATCGCGTCCCAGGTGCCCCTCGTGGCGTAGATCGGGATGTTCAGCTTTCTTGAAAGAACGCCAAGACCCTTGATGTGATCGGAGTGTTCATGGGTGACCAGGATGCCATCGATATCCTTTCCGGTATATCCGATGGTATTGAGCCCCAGCTCGGTCCGCTTGCCGGAGATCCCGGCATCGACCAGGAGGCTTGTATGTTCGCTTCCGACGAAAATACAGTTGCCGCTGCTTCCGCTGGAAAGACTGCACATTTTCATATGTGATACGCTTCCTCTGTTCTGAAATGATTTATTGGTGTCCCGTTATCTTAGAAGACGAACAGACGTTCGCTTGAGGCGGGTATATCTGCATTCTGGAATCAATCTGGCGAATGGTTTCTGTAAAGGCACCGCTGTTGTCAAGAACAAACGCGCAGAGCTTTCGGAACACAGCATCCGGGAGTTGATTTGCCATGATCTGTCGGATTTTTTCGTCAGAATAACCGCGGCTTTTTCGGAGACGCTGCTTTCTGACTTCCGCATCTGCATAAACATACCATAATTCATCACAGATTTCATCATATTTTTCCTCGATCAATAGTGCCGCTTCGAGAAAGAAAAACGAACGGCCCGCATCTGCTGCTTCTTTCATGGCGAGGGCTATGCTTTTTCGGACAGCCGGATGTGTGATCCGGTTCATCTGCTCCAGCAGCTTTTTATCGGCAAAGATTTTCGCGGCGACAGCCTTTCGGTCAAATTCCCGGTCGGGTCCCAGAACGCCGGGTCCCAGCAGAGCAAGGATCGGGTCGTAACAGACCTGTCCCTTCTTCATCAGCTCATGTGCCAGTTCGTCCGAACGAATCAGAGTGCAGTCGTAATGCGTCTCCAGATATTTCATGACCTCGCTTTTTCCGCTTCCGACGCCGCCGGTAATTCCGATTATCTTCATTGGTTTCCTCCTGCCGGTTGGCTTCGAAATCGCAAAGGTCTCTTACGAGCCGTCTGCGTTTTCGAAGAGCTTATACAAATACATGGGGCACAAGCTGTATAAGTCCCCGCGTCACTTCGCTTCGTACCAGCTTGTCCCATCGTGGATATCGACTTCAAGGCGGACGGCAAGATCGGCGGCGCCTTCCATCTCCTCGCGAAGGATAGTTCTGACCTGTTCTTCCTCATCCTTTGCTGCCTCGACGAGAAGTTCATCATGAACCTGAATCAGAAGCCGGGATTTGAGGTGCTCCCTTCGGAGACGCCGGTCCACGCGGTTCATGGCAATCTTGATGATGTCGGCTGCGGTACCCTGTATGGGAGCGTTCTTTGCAACTCTTTCACCGAAGGAACGCTGCATGAAATTGGAAGATTTCAGCTCGGGCATGGGACGGCGCCGGCCAAATCTGGTGACGGAATACCCCTTTTCCTTTGCCTGGGTGACGAGGCCCTCCAGGAAGGAACGAATGCCCGGGTATGTCTCATAATAGCGCTCGATGTAATCCGCCGCTTCCTTTCGGGAGATGCCGAGGTCCTGGCTCAGGCCGAAGGCGCTGATGCCGTAGACGATTCCGAAGTTAACGGCCTTCGCATTTCGCCGCATGATCGGAGTGACCTCATCGAAGGGCACGTGAAAGACCTGAGAGGCAGTGATGCGGTGAATGTCCTTCGCCTGCCGGTATGCATCGATCAGCTTTTCGTCCCCGGACATGGATGCGAGCACCCGAAGCTCGATCTGCGAATAGTCGGCGTCCACAAAAATGTATCCTTCCCTGGGCACAAAGACCTTCCGGATCTGCCTTCCGAGCTCGATCCGTATCGGAATGTTCTGAAGGTTCGGATCGGTGCTGCTGATTCTCCCCGTCGCGGTAATGGTCTGCTTAAAGGTGGTGTGGATCCGCCCGTCTTCTGAGACAAAGCCGACGAGACCATCTGCGTAGGTAGATTTCAGCTTGGAAAGCTGGCGGTAGTCGAGGATATCCTGAACGAGCGGCACCTCGGGAGCAAGCTTTTCCAGCACATCCGCAGAGGTAGAATAGCCGGTCTTTGTTTTCTTGCCCCCGGGAAGCTTCATTTTTTCAAACAGGATAACGCCGAGCTGCTTCGGGGAATTGATGTTGAATTCCTCTCCCGCCTCCTCATAGATTCTTTTTTCGAGCAGAGCGATTCCTCCGGCAAGCTTCTGTCCGTAGGAGGAGAGCTCCTCAGGGAGTATGCGGATGCCGTCTGTCTCCATATCATGCAGGGTGAATATGAGCGGCATTTCAATGTCTGTCATGAGACGGTACATGCCGTTTTCCTCGAGCGCACGAGCCATGGAGGAACGCACCTTGAGCGAAACCCAGGCAATCTGTCCGGCGTAGAGGGCGGCCTTCTCCTCTTCCATTTCCGTTGGGTCAGGCAGCTTCTTTGTACCGAATATTTCCTCGGGGGATCGAACCGGTTCTGTGAGATACGCCGCAGCGATCGTATCGTAAGGATAGTCAGATTTGAGAGGATCCAGCAGATAGGCGGCGATGCTGATGTCAAAGATGCCGGTGACCGAGGGATCCGGCTTTCCGGCGGCAGTCTCGGTGAAACAATCCTCGGGAAGTGCCAGGGATTTCATCTGATCCTTCAGCTCGAACGTGGAAACGACGCAGGGGCTCTCGGCAATTTGCAAAATGCCATCTCTGAGTTTTGAGACGGGGATCTTCTCGGATGCAGGAATATAAGAGGTTCCATCATCGGGAAGAGAGACCGCAAGTCCGACAATCCGGGGAATCCGTGAGATGGGCGGAAAGCTCTGGAGCAGATAGAGACCCGCCTCCGCGGCGGAGGCAGCTTTTTTAAAGATCTGCTCGGCCTGTTCCGAGTCTGAGACTGTCTGAACCGTAAGGGTCTCCCCCGGATTCTGGGCGGAGGCGTCAAAATGAAGGAGGAGCTTTTTGAATCCCAGCTCTTTGAAAAGCTGATATGCCTCGGGAGTGAAAAGATTGCCGAGTCTTGCCTGGTCATAGTTCAGATCGATCGGGCTGTTTGTGTCGATCGTGGCAAGCTTCTTGGAGAGCACGGCGAGATCCCAGTGATCGCGCATTGCCTCCATGGCCTTCCTGGGCTTGATCTCGTCAAGGTGATCGTGAGCGTTTTCGATGGTTCCATAGCTTTGAAGAATCTTTGTCGCGGTTTTTACTCCGACTCCCGGAAGACCGGGAATATTATCGGAGCTGTCACCCATCAGTGCTTTCAATTCAATGACCTGCCCGGGTGTGATCTGATATTCCCCGATGACCTCCGGGGTGTGATAGTTCTGCACAATCGTCTGGCCGCCCTTTGTCTTCGGGATCCGTACCAGGACTTTGTCAGTGGCGAGCTGAAGGAGGTCGCGGTCACCGGAGAGAATCGTGACATTCATGCCACTTGCTTCACTTCTCCTTGCGATCGTGCCGATGATATCGTCGGCCTCATAACCTTCCTTTGTCAGAATCAGAATTCCCATCGCCTTCAGGACCTCCTGGATGAGAGGAATCTGCTCCTTCAGCTCCTCCGGCATCGGGTGACGCGTGCCCTTATAGGCGTCGAACATCCGGTGACGGAAGGTCGGTGCGTGAACGTCAAATGCAACGGCCAGATATTCGGGTTTTTCTTCTTCGAGGATCTTGAACATAATGTTCAGAAAACCAAGGACGGCATTGGTGTGCTTTCCTTCGGCATTGGTCAGATCGGGAAGACCGTAGAAGGCGCGGTTCATCATGCTGTGTCCGTCTATTATCAGAAATGTTTCACTCAAAGCATTCTCTCCTTAATATGCGCCGGGGAAGTATACCGCGGCTGTATCGGTGAATCACAGGACATGGACGAGATCGAGAAGCAGAAGGATGACCAGCATCAGGGTGATGATGAAAATGAACGCTCGAAGCTTACGCATCCGGTGCTTGCGGACGAGGTAGACGGTCTTCTCGTTGATGTTCTTCTGAAGCATGGGCTTCAGATTAAAGGAACCCTGTGGATTTTCTTCGTTCAGATACCGGACTGTCAGGTCCACCATAAAATTCGTTTCCAGTTCGTCGTGGCATTTGTTGCAGTTATTGATATGATTCAGAAAAACCGCGAGATCTCTGTCGGAGAGCTTGTCCGCCAGGTAATCCGGTATCATCGCCTCGGCCTCGCGGCAGGTGATTTTTTTGCTTTTTCCGATAAATTCAGAAGAATCCATATCGTCCCTCCCTGATCATGTGCGGGTGTGATCAGCGCTTTTCGGCTCACAATCCATGTCCCTGAGGAAGCGGGACGGAGCGATTTTCTTGTCGTAGCGCTCTCTCACCGAATAGATGTACAGCTCTTTTCTGGCCCGCGTCATGCCGACATAGAGCATACGCCGCTCCTCCTCGAGGTCGGCGTCGAGAACGGCCTTGTGATAGGGAATCATCCCTTCATTTACGTCGAGGATATAAACGGAGTCGTACTCCATGCCCTTTGACGCGTGCAGCGTGGATACGATGACGCCGGAGGACTCTTCGGAACGGCGCACTCTCTCCTGCTCCAGCTTTTCACGATATCGTTCCATGGACGCCTTCCATTCTTCAAGCGTCCTGTAGTTGCGGGCACTCTCTGTGAGCTCGTCGAGTACCTGAAGCAGATCCTCCGGGGGAATGTTCCGCTGCATCGCATAATCGCGGAGATACCTCTCGTATCCGATCTCCCGTCGAATATAGTTCAGGGCCCCATAAGGAGCCAGGTGACGGATCATTGTGAGGTTGGTCTCCAGCTCATCCACTCTCCGAACCATCCAGTCCTTGTCCTCATAATAGCTGTACAGACTTTCATAGGTGATGACAGGATCATAAAACGCATCCCTGGAAAAATAACGGTTGGGACGGTTGTATACGCGGAGAAAGTCATTCCTTTTTCCCTTGCGAACGCTGCTCATTGCTCCGAGGTCCATGTATGCGATAATGTCCTTCGCGATCCAGTGATCGAAGACACAGGGAATGACATCGGCCATTCGGAACGGAATCTGGTAAGCCATCAGCTGTTCAACTGCTTCTCTGCATCCCACATTCGTACGGAACAGGACAGCGTTCTCCTCGTATGGCATACCCTTGTCATGCGAGGCGCGGATCTGCTCCGCCATGTGGATACATTCCTTTCTCGGATTGTCAAAGCATTCGAAAAAAACAGGAGAACCGGAAGGCCTGGTGGCAAGGATATTTTTGCTGAAGCGCTTCCGGTTATGCCGAATCAGATTTCCGGAGGCACTGAGGATTTCGGGAGTGCTGCGATAATTTTCCTCGAGCGCAATAACCTTGCAATTCGGGTAAGCCTTCGGAAAATTCAGCATGAGATCAGGATTGGCGCCGCGGAAACGGTAAATCGACTGGTCGTCGTCGCCGACAATGAAGAGATTGTTCCCGGGAAGGGCGAGAAGACGGATGATCTCGTACTGCAAGGGACTTATGTCCTGAAATTCATCGACCAGGATATACTGGAACTTTTGCTGCCAGAGGCGGAGAATTTCCGGACGCGTTGTGAGAAGCTCGTAGCATCGGGTGATGATATCGTCAAAATCCAGCATTCGGTTTTCTTTCTTCCAGTTCTCATAGGCGCGAAAAACCTTGCGGAAGGCATCCGTGGGAAGGACGCCGGAATAGAAGTGATCGACATTCATCCGACTGCCCTTGATCTGGCTGATTTCGCGAGCCACGGAAGAGGGAAGATCTGCCTCCCGGGTATCCGGGCAGGTATGATCCAGAATCTCGCGAAGAAGCTGTAATGCCCTTGCGTCCGCGAGGATGTTGCTGCCGCTGATGCGGTAGGCGTTTTTGAGAATCCCGTAAAAGATTCCGTGAAAGGTACCGAAGGTTACCGGGCTTGCAGAACGCCCGATTATTTTTAAAAATCTCTCCTTCATCTCCACTGCCGCTGCCCTGGTGAAGGTTACGACCAGAATGGAGGAAGGAGAGATTCCGTTTTGAATGAGCCGGACGGTGCGGCCGGTAATGACAGCGGTTTTGCCGGAACCGGGTCCGGCAAGTACCAGCGCAGGGCCGGTCCCGTGCGCAACCGCCTTCTGTTGAGATGGATTGTACTGCATCAGCCGAGCTTCCGGATTGCAGCCTGAATGCGTGCAATCGTTTCCTCTTTGCCGAGTACATCCATCAGGCCGGTGGCCCCTGCGGGCGTCGCCGGCTTACCGGAAACCGCAGTGCGGAGCGGCCACATAACGGTGTTGACCTTGTATCCCTTTTCCGCTGCGTAGTTCTTCAGCAGGTCGAACAAGGTGTCATTGTCGAAGGCTGTGGCGTTCTCGAGCAGCGGAAGCACATCCTTGAGGATCTCACGAGAGGAATCAAGGGTGCTCTTTGATTTCTTGTGGTTGAATAATTCGATGTCATAATCCGGAACAGCGTTGAAGAAATCAACCTGTTCCTCAATGTCGGGCAGAATTTGAATCCGGGTCCGAACCATCGCCGAAATCTTCTTCAGGTCGTAGGGACCGGTGATATATTTCTTCAGATAGGGCTCTGCGAGAGGATAGAAATCTTCGTCGCTCATGGCCTTGATGTATTCGCCGTTCATCCACTTTAATTTTGTCATGTCAAAGACTGCCGGGGATTTGTTGATATGGTGATAGTCAAAAATATCCGTCAGCTCCTTGAGTGAATAGATCTCGCGGTCTCCCGCCGGACTCCATCCGAGCAGAGCAACAAAATTGACAACAGCCTCCTTCAGATATCCCTGGTCAATCAGATCCTCAAACGAAGAGTGTCCGGAGCGCTTGGAGAGCTTCTGCCCCTCCTCATTTGTGATCAGCGGGCAGTGCACGTAGGTCGGAATGTCCCAGCCGAAGGCCTCATAAATCCGGTTGTACTTCGGCGTGGAAGAAAGATATTCATTTCCGCGGACGACGTGTGTGATGCCCATGAGATGGTCATCTACGACATTCGCGAAGTTATAGGTCGGGTAACCGTCGGACTTGATCAGAATCAGATCGTCAAGCTCCTCGTTCTCCACGGTGATATTTCCATAGATCTCATCGTGGAAGGTTGTGGTACCTTCCAGCGGCATATTAAAGCGGATGACATGCGGTTCTCCCGCGGCCAGCTTTGCCTGTACTTCCTCCTTGGAGAGGTGGAGACAGTGCTTGTCATAGGCGGAAATCTCCTTGCCGCCGACCGTACGTCTCAGGCTTTCCAGTCGCTCCTTGCTGCAGAAACAGTAATAGGCATCACCCTGCTCTACAAGCTGGTCGGCATATTTCTGGTAGATGCCGAGCTTGCAGCGCTCGCTTTGAATGTAGGGGCCGACGCCGCCGTCCTTGTCCGGACCCTCGTCATGCGTAAGTCCGGTGTCCTTCAGCGTCTGATAGATAATATCGAGAGCTTCCGGAACAAAACGCTCCTGATCGGTGTCTTCTATGCGGAGCATAAAAGTACCTCCCGCATGCTTGGCGATCAGATATGAGTACAGCGCGGTGCGGAGGTTACCTACATGCATGCGCCCGGTGGGACTTGGCGCGAATCTGGTTTTTACTGGTGTCATTTTTTTATTTCTCCTTCGTGTAAAATATGATGGATAAATACCTTGAGTCAGCCCGGAAGAGACCTGTTAACATGCAGGAAGCCGAGCGGAAACATACGGAGACGGAATGTCATTCGGTGCTGCGCGCGACCGGATAAGCTTCGTGCATGATTTTCGCGATGTTGCCGATGCATACACAGTCCGCAGCCTCATCGGAGTAGTGATCTGTCGCATTGATGAGGCAGATCCTGTCTCCGGTAAAGTACTTGGCCATCGACCCAAGTCTGGACTGGAGATCGGTACCCACGACCAGAAGAATATCCGCGGAGCTGATGAGCTCGATTGCCCGGTTCATGGTGCGGCGGTCCAGCATCTCTCCCGACAGCGCGATACCGGGGTGAATCAATGTCCCGCACTTTTCGCAGAGAGGGAGCGGTTTATGTGTCAGAATATAATCCGCGTTATAGATTCTGCCGCAGTGTGGACAAAAATTCCGGTCGATGTTTCCATACAGGTGAACGACATTGTGACATCCGGCGCGCTTCGAGAGATCAAAAAAACCTCTCGTCACGATTCCCCGGAGCTTTCCGTCATCTTCCAGTCTCTTCAGGCAGAAATTCACCTCGTCGGGTTCCCCTCTTCTCTTCAGAATATCCTCCCGGTAAAATTCATAGAAGACCTCGGGGCGGTTGTTGTAAAAGGTGCTGTTGACAATTTCGCTGGGCGAGCGTCCGTACCGCACCTCAACATCGTAACTGAAATCTTCACGATACAGGTCACATCCCTGTTCTGCCGCAGGACCTCTCCCCAGAAGGCACACGATATTTCTTCCGTTCTCCAGAATGGATTTTAAGTAACCGACGCTCATGGTAAAAGCCCCCTTTGTATCTCTTACATCTTGGATTCGATCCCCTTTGATTGCAGGTAGTCGATTACCTTTCCGACGGTAGTCAGTCCCTCCATGTCCTCGGCGGGAATTTCAATGTCGTACTGCTCCTCGAGTGTGGTAAGCAGCTCAAAGAGGTCAAGGGAATCGGCATCAAGGTCCTCTTTGAATCTCGATTCGGGTGTGATTTCATTCTCATCGATATCCAGCTGCTCGGACAGAATTTTCTTCATTTTCTCTAGCATTATTATCACCTCTCACTTCTATTATACTATGTCTGAAGATAGTATCATCAGATGTTAAACGGCTGCATCATACTTGCTTAGCTCTCGCGGAATACCTGCTGAAAACGTTTGGTTTCTGCAATTTCCGTGTTCCGGATGCTTCGCGCGATATTCAATGCAATTCCCATCTCAACCATAATAAATATCACGGAGGTACCTCCATAGCTGATGAATGGAAGCGTCACGCCTGTCGTCGGAATGACATTCAGAACGACCGCGATATTCAGAATGACCTGGAGGGCTATATGGATAAAAATGCCGCTGACAATAAGCGTCCCGTACAGATCCGGCGCATTCTGTGCAATGACAAACAGACGGTAAAGCATGTAGCCGAACAGCAGCATCAGGAGAATGGCTCCGAAAAGCCCGAGCTCCTCACAGATAATCGCAAAGATCATATCATTCTGAGCCTCGGGGATGATGGAAAGCTTCTGCACGCTGTTGCCGAGACCCTTTCCGAACAGACCGCCGGAGCCAATGGCGTACAAGCCCTGCAGGACCTGATAGCTGTCCGAGCTCAGATTCTCCTCCGGGTGCAGCCACGCCAGGATACGACGCATGCGGAAGCTGCTGCTGGTCGTCATGGAATTGTTGATGACTATAAGACCGATAATAACGGCGACTACAATTCCAACGCCGAAAACGAGGAATTTCTTCGTCTTTGGGTGCGCCAGGAAGAGGATACCGATCACGATGCCTGCTATGATAATCGCTGTGCTCAGATTCTCCGTGAAAAAATAAGCCCCAAACGACTGGGCGCCGCCGAAGAACAGGAGAACGAATACTGCTCTCCAGGAATTGAGGTTCTTCCCCATACGAAGAATCATATAGGGCATGAAGAGGATGATAGCGATCTTGGCGACCTCGGCCGGCTGGAACTGAACGCCGAGCTTCAGCCATCTTCTGGCACCGTTCACGGTAACGCCAAATGGGGTGAACCGGACCATAGCCATGAGAACCATTGCTAAAATGTAGATTCCCGGAGCAAGCCGGATCCAGATGTGGTAATCTATCTGGGATATAATGAGCGCGATGACAACGGCAACGGCGCTGAAGGCAGCCTGTCGGATGAAGTAGTACATGTCACTATTGATCAGAGGATCGTTCTTCGCTTCATATGCGCTTGCGCTGTACAACATAACCAGACCAAAGCAGATCAGGATAATGATAACGGCAAGCAGATTATAGTCAAAATATCCGGGATCCCTCCTTCTTGATGCGGAGGTCTTCCGGGTATTTTTTTTTCTGGAAAAAACCATAAATCTTTCCCACTCCTTCGATGGGCGGACCGCTATTACTTGTTTGCTTCGAAATCGGAAAAGCTCCTGCGTTTTCGAAGAGCGGATGGATAAATCTTTTAGCAAAGTATAGCACATACCCGCTGATTACGCAAAACAAAAGAAGCCGCCCGGCTACAGTATAGCCTGACAGCTTCCTTGTCATTAGAATTTCACAACCGGTCTTAAGAATTCGGGATTAATCCTCCACGTATGGAAGAATTGCCAGATGTCTTGCGCGCTTGATTGCAGAGGTAATTGCTCTCTGATGCTTTGCACAGTTGCCGGTTACACGTCTGGGAAGGATTTTACCTCTTTCGGAGATGTATCTTCTCAGCTTTGCGGCATCCTTATAATCGATGACATTGTCCTTGCCGCAGAAAACGCATACTTTTCTTCTTCTGCGCTGTACTCTTCTTCTCGCCGGAGCTTCTGTTCTCGCCGGTCTCTCGTTAGCTGCTGCAGTTGTTGTATTTTCTACTTCTGCCATTACTTTATCCTCCTTAATGAAAAATGAATTACTCTTCGTCTGTGCGTACAATCAGGTAGCGAAGAACGTTGTCCATGATGCGGCAATGTCTCTCGATCTCTGCCGGTGCGGTAACCGGTGCCTCAAACGGGATAAAGTAATAAAAACCTTCGGTTTCCTTCTGGATCTCGTAAGCGAGCTTCTTCTTGCCCCACTCCTCAATCTCTCCGATGGTTCCTTCGTAACGGGTGATATAACCTTTCGCCTTCTCAAGGACAGCTGCTCTGGTTTCATCATCCAGCTTTGCACTGATTACCAGTGCCAGTTCGTACTTATGCATTGTATTTCTCCCTTCTGGACATTAATGGCTTTCTGCCTTTTGCAGAAAACAAGGTGTAAGAGATTGTCTCACGGCTTGATATTGTAACATATGGGTTTGTGGATGTAAAGAAATATTTTTATGCGCGGTCTGGCTTGTTAGACAAACACAAGAATCTGACCGTGTGAATCCGGTATCATTTCTTCTATAATAAGTTGAATTTTAAAGATGAACGAGGATAACCTATGAAAATATCGAGAGATGATAATAAATCAAAGGGTCCGAATAATATTACAAGGGCACTGATTGATGCGTCTGTAGACCGCGGACTGCGTGAGATTGAGGAGGACCCGAAGCGCAGCATCCGGAAGCTCACCGACATGGGCCGGATGTTCAGCAAGGGAAGATTCATGGATGAGGTGCTGAGTCTTGTGCAGGATCTCCTCCGCAACGATGACAGCCCTTACTATGAGACGATTGAGAAGATGTTGCGCAATACAGACCGTAAGAACCTGAAGGATTTCGGAATCAGCTTCGGGTACAGCGGACTTACCTATGGGGGAAAGGTAATCCGGGACAATGAGCCGTCCCTCTCGTATCATGTTCCGTGGGCGCTCTGTCTGCGGATCAATCCGACGCTGAAGGACGGGCTGTCCGTCAGCGAGCTGGAGAGCTGCGTCCGCCAGGGGACGTCCATGGGGATCTATTGCTACTTTATCCGACTGTCCGGCGCGATTACCTGTCTCGGAAGACTTATGGATCTGGTGAAGCAGTATCCGGAATGCGCCTTTGTATCTCTGCTTCCGGACGAAGCGTTAAGTCCGGTTCAGGTGGCAGGCATCAAGGAGTGTACCAACAGCATGGTCCTGTTCCTGAACAGAGGCTCTGCCACAGCGGCGAATATAAGCGCGATGAAGAAAAATAAGATCCTGTACGGCGTCTATGCGATTTACGGAAATGATGACGCTGCCGCCTGGTACAATGACCAGAAGGCCGGAGAGCTTGCAGATGCCAATGCGGGTATCAATCTGCTGGTCAGCGATGACACCTGCTCGAGAAGAAACGGAGCAAAGGTTGCGAAGTATTGCCGGTCTCTTCGTACACACCCGGAATATCCGATGATTTTGTTTGATCTGGTGGGAGATGCGATTCAGATCAACCACATCATCTCAGAAGATGACTGCTATTTTGAGCTTTTGGAAAATGGAGACATCAAGACCACGACGGAGACCATCTCCGACTTCAGACATACGACCTCGCTGGATCAGCTCTTTTCTATCAGTCTGCCGCGAAAAAACCATTCCTGAATCATCGAACCGTATTCATACATCTTCCGATCGGGAGATATCTCTTCCGATCTTTACAAGAACACGCTTCAGACTGTCGATGAATTCTTCCGGAGTCTGTTCCCTCTCCGCACTTAGCCACCGGTACATGATGACCAGAAGGGCATCGGTAAAGTAATGAGGATCAAGGGACGCCCCGTCTGAAAGGATCACCTCGGAGAACATAGAGAAGATCGGAACGGTTGCCTCATAGAAATAGTCGCGGAAGGAGTTCTGTCCCTTGATCTCAAGAGCCGCCTTGTAGAAGGAGCGATCACTGGAAAAAAGCTCGACGACTGCGGTCAGAAGATCCCACCCGTCGGTGTAGGACCGTTGGGTAGCGGTTTTAATAAAGTCTGTGTAAAAAATCCAATTGACCAGATCGTATTTATCCTTGAAATGGTAATAAAAGCTTTTGCGGTTCATTCCGCAGCCCTCACAGATGTCAATGACACTGATCTTCTCGAAATGCTTTTCTTTCATCAGCTTTTTCATGGAAGAGGCAAGTGCATTTTTCGTTATGTTTGCGTCGGGCACAAAATCACGCTCCTGTCCATTTTTAAATCGTAACTATTCGGTCCTCCAATCTCGAGAACCTGCGGTTCTTGAGACTGGAAAGGTCAGGGAGCCTTCGGCTCCGGAGTATACCATAATACTCATACAATACTTTGCGCCACAAACTGTATAAGCTACGGATTGCTCCGTGCTTCGCACTCCCGCAATCCTACAGGTAGACCGACTTCGTCGGTCGTCGCGGCGTTCGCCTCACCGCTTCACACTTTGTGTGAGCGGATGCGGCTCACTGCTCGCGCATATTCGGATTTCGCGCGTTCGCGCTTCATCCTCATACCTGTTGCCTTCGAAATCGCATCTGGCCTCTTACGCGCGCTTCGCGTGCGACGAGTCCTTCTGCGTTTTCGAAGAGCTTATACAGAAAAATCAGGCATCAGATGATGTGCGTCAGATGTGCACACCTGTTCTTGATTATAGCATAGGTCAGGGAGTGGGAAAAGCCAGAATCTGTTCCCTGAAAGACAATCGATCCAATCGCAGCTGACGCAGCTTGTATCGTTCCTCAGACAAATTCTACAGGCGATAGCTTGAACGAAGCTCTGTCTGAGAGGCTTCTACTTCCAGAAGCAGCTCTCGCGCGGACATTCGCCGGGCGCCCTCGCCAAAGATGATCACCTGTTCCAGGCCGTCGGAAGTGGCAACGGTGATATTCCCCTGTTTTCCGATCTTATGCACCGTTTTCTCGATATAGGCGTCGGCGGTTTCTGCTTCCTTTGTGTATACGACATAGATATTGTGGTAGCGGGAAACCATGCCTCTTCCTCCGGGGACCTTGTAGGCGTCGAAAACAAGGATCAGTGTGCCGGATCTGGTGCCGTGGAAGTTGCTCAGAATATCGATCAGACGGTCTCTTGCGGCATCCATTCCGGAAGCAGCGAGATCCCGAAGCTCCTCCCAGCTGAAGATGATGTTGTATCCGTCAACCAGGAGGTAGTCCTCTTTTTTCGGTGCGGGCCTTGTACTTCCGGCTCCTGTGTTTTTTCCGGAAGGGATCTGGTTTTCCGTGGTTTTCCCAGCCTCTGTATCAGTTCGCTTTGATTTTTCCCTTTCTGCTTTTTCCAGAGAACCGTCCCTGCTCCAGATGCCGGTCTCATTTGAATAGCTGTTGGCGATGCTGTGGACGGGCGTGTGCCAGCTGGATCCACTGTAGGTTTTTTCAAAAATCTGCTGAAGCTGGTTTTCCTCTTCTTCCCGTATGCGCTGCTCCTCTGTCCATGTCTTTTTGCCGGCCTTGTATTTCTTCTGCCATTCGGAAGAAAAAATGCGCTTTTCGCCACCGCCATTTATCATTTCTCCATTTGTATCATCTTCGGAAAGCGATTGGCCCTCCTCGGTCAGCCACTGCATATCCGGACGCCATCCGGTGTCTATGTGCATGTAATCGCGGACCTGATTCCAGGGTACCCGGATTCCGGCACCATGGGAGCAAAATACGGACGAGGAAGGGTTGTCCGTATCTGCTTCCGGTTCATAGCCCTTCTCCAGTATCACCTCTTCGGAATGACGGCAGGGCTCATATCCTTTCAGGGATAGATGGAGTCTGCCATGTCCGTGGGTATAGGACATAAATTCCTGTTGATAATCCCCAAAGGATGCAGCAGGGACGGAGCCTGCGATGGCCGCTGTTTCACCGTCGTTTTCACGGAGATCTGCGGATCCTTCCATCCTCTGGATATCCGTCATAAAACGACCCATGCTGTCGGCCGGGAGTTCAGCGCGCAGGCGCAAGACGGGCTCCAGAAGAATGTTTTTTGCCATCATCAACCCCTGGCGGACAGCCCTTCGGGTTGCCTGACGGAAGTCCCCTCCGGAGGTATGCTTTTCGGAGGCTCTCCCCCCGATCACGGTGATCTTTATGTCTGTGATTTCAGCTCCTGTCAGAACACCGGGAAAGGGCTGCTCCTCGAGATGGGACAGGATGAGACGCTGCCAGTTGAGCGCCAGATCATCGGTGCTGCAATCGGTTTCGAGGACAAGCCCGCTGCCCGGTTCGCCCGGCTCCATCAGCAGGTGTACCTCGGCATAATGGCGCAATGGCTCGTAATGACCGACTCCTTCAACCGTATCCGCTATGGTCTCTTTATACATGATGGCTGGTGTCCCAAAATCAATCCGCATTCCAAAACGCTGAGCGCAAAGCTCCTTCAGAATTTCCATCTGAACCTTTCCCATGATACGGGCGGAAATCTCACCGGAGGATTCGCTGCTGTCGATGTGAAGAAGCGGCTCTTCCTCTTCGAGAATGCGAAGATTTCGCAAAGCCTCGGATCTGTCCTGGTCCGGCGCGAGCAGGATGCGGCTTTTCCATACCGGTTGGAGAACAGAGCTATCCGAATCCTTCTCGAAGCCGAGCCCCATGCCGATTTTTGTTCCGTCCAGGCCGGTGACCGCACAGATACGACCTGCGTCTGCCTGTGATACCTGCACATAGCTCTTCCCGGAATAAATGCGGATCTGGTTAATCTTCTGCTCCTGCTCCTCGCTGCTGTCCTTGCTGTTGTCCTCCTTTCCGATACGAATTACAGAACGGACCTTCAGACTTCCTCCGGTGATCTTCATCCATGTCAGGCGGTTTCCGGAATCGTCCCTCGATATTTTGAAGATCCGCGCGCCGAATTTCTCGGGGTAATGCTTTGTCAGCACAAGGGAATCCATTGCCTGCATCAGTGTGCCGACGCCTTCGTTCTTCAGAGCAGACCCGAAGAATACCGGGAAAAGCTTTCGATCCAGGATCATAACCCGGAGGTCCTCTTCCGGTATTTCTTCCGTCTCAAGATAATGTTCCAGAACGCGGTCATCACAGACGGCGATGTTTTCCATCTGACCTGCGGGAATCTGGAGCACAGGATCCGACTGAAATCCGGAAAAATCCACACACTGTTTACCGAGATTTTCATAAATGTCACGGAGAAGAGCGTCCGCGTCCGAGCCGGGCTGATCCATCTTGTTCACAAAAAGAAACGTCGGAATCCGGTAATGCGCGAGGAGGTTCCACAGATTCCGCACCTGCCCGGTGACGCCGTCTGCAGCGCTGATTACCAGTATGGCATAGTCAAGGACCTGAAGAACCCGCTCCGTCTCCGGTGAAAAATCAATATGTCCCGGCGTGTCCAGAAGCGTCACGGAGAGACCCTCGGGGCCGCCGAAGGAGAGCTCTGCCTGCTTGGAAAAAATCGTGATGCCCCTGTCCTTCTCGAGCTGCCAGGTGTCGAGATAGGCGTCCTTGTGATCGACTCTTCCCTGTTTCTGTATTTTTCCGGAAAGGTACAGAAGACTCTCGGAAAGGGTTGTCTTTCCCGCGTCTACATGTGCCAGAATTCCTGCTGTGATATGTCTGCTGCTCATAGTATTTCCTTCTGTTTTAAGGCTTTTGCAGTGGTTTACTGTTCCATCACAACTATGTACGGCAAGGATTTTACAGTCCTGTTGCCATTCGCAAACTGGCTGTAACAAAGTTTTATCCTGATTTTATGAAGCTGCGGAACTCCTCAGGCGCAAGCGCCTTCGTCAGACTACAAATCTACTAGGCTCATTTCATTCGCCAAGGGATTTGTATGCGTCGCACGTAAGCGGCCGCAAGCGCCCGCTAAGTGCTCATCGCAAAGTCCTCGCAATCCACTTCTTGAAGAATTCACGGATAAAACTTTTAACAGCCAGTAATGCTCAGGCAAAGGTACTGCAAAATCTTAGCCGTTTTAGGTGGCGCGTAAACAGTAACTGCGGTGGTTGCTGGAAAATCAGATGTTTCTGCGAAGTATTGTAACATGCTCGGGAAACAGGTACAATCAGAAGGAAATTGTGATTGTCTGAAAGGGAGGAGAAATGACGGAAGAAAGAAATCAAAAGAACCTGGCATCGGAACAGCCGGTGCGTACGGAGGGGTGCTCTTTTATCGAGACGGAGAAGGAAAGCCTGACACTGACCTATGAGGACGGCAGGGAGGTGCGCTGCACGATCGTGAGGATATTCCAGATGCCTAAGCAGAAATACATTGTGCTGATTCCGGAGGACGGGAGTACGGAGGGAACCGCGTATCTGTACCACTTTGATCTGGACGATGACGGCGCGCCGCTTGTCACGCAGATCGACAGCGACGAGGAATACAGGGAGGCTTCGGAAGTTTTTGATGCCATGACGAAGAATATTGACCTTACGGAGGACGAGACATGAAAATCAGAGTAAAGAAACTGACGGATACCGCAAAAATGCCGACGCGCGGAAGCATATCGGCTGCGGGGTACGATCTCTATGCGGATCTCGAGACACCGGTAGAAATCATGCCGCATGAGACCGTTATGGTAGGCACCGGCTTGTCGATGGAGATTCCGGAGGGATACTTCGGCGCTATTTTTGCCAGGAGCGGGCTTGCGGCGAAGGAATCGCTCCGTCCGGCAAATTGTGTCGGTGTCGTCGATGCGGATTACCGCGGCCCCTTTATGATTGCCGTTCACAACGATGGAGAGACGGCGCGGCGGGTGGTTCCCGGGGAGAGAATTGCCCAGCTTGTCATTCTTCCCTTCCTTGCCGCCGAGTTCGATGAGGTGGAACAGCTCGGAGAGACAGAACGGGGCGAAGGAGGCTTTGGAAGCACCGGAAAGATCTGAGACTTACGTGGGGCGCAGGGAGGTCCGGGTGTTCGATACGATATCTTGTGCCGCAAACGGTATAAGCTGCGCAAACGAGATAAAACACGCAGCGCGAGTTTTCTCTCGGTATCGCGATGCCCGCCGCACACGAATCCTTCGCATTCGGCTGCGGCTCACTGTTCGCGTAAATTGACAAGCCGACCGCCTTATGTCTGGCGGTCGGCTGTATATGTCTATTTTGTTGGTGAGTTAAGCGTGAAAAGTTCCCTTAATATCTGACCAGTTTTCTTCTGCATATTTCAGCAGCTGTTCTGCCTGAGTAAGGGACATCTCCGGATAATAGAACATGACGCTGGAGGAACCGTATTTGCGCACGATTCTGTCGCAGTTTCGGATCCAGTCCTCAAAGCCGCCGCTGTATACCTTGATCCAGAGGGATTTGCCGGCAGCAATTACCTTGTCATAGATCTTGTCCCATTCTTCGAAGGTTCCGTCCGGACCGGTGTCTCCCGGTGTCCACTGCAGAGCATTGATGCCGGGGATTTCCATGAGATGATCGAGATGGCGGATGGCTCCCGGACCATCCAGATGATACATGGCGTAGTCGAGCTTCTGTGTCTGCTTTTTCAGGGAATCCAGTACAAATTCATCAAAGAAGTCAACCGACATCATGGCCGAGGCGTCGCACTGGAGCTTTGCCATTCTTCCCGGTGCCCAGATCTGGAAGCAGGAATAGGAGTTGCCGCCGTCCGGTGTTCTGACAAGATCGTAGAAGCGGTCAAAGAACTCGAAATATGCGTCTGTCACCTGGCCGACCCGTTCTTCAATGGAGTCCGGGTCCTCAATCATATCCATCATGAGCGTCTGGGCGCCACGGAGAGAGGAAAGGACGTCGACGTTCTCCATCAGATCCGGCATATCGAGGCAGAAATCATCGCCCGCAAATTTTCTGCAGCCCTCGACAACCTCAAGATGCTTGTGAAGCCATTTATTTTCGGGGTCGAATTTCAGAGGCGGAACGTCCTCCCAGTCCGCGTCCTCGTCGATGCAGGGCTTGAACCAGACAGTGTCCTCCTTGAATCCGATATCGGATCCGAGATAGGCTGCAACGGAGCCGGGACCGAAGTTGGTCTCCATGTTCGGGAAGGCTTCGCCGAGGAAGAGGTGCTTCTCGCAGAAGTCGCGGTACCGAAGGACCATGCGCTCCGGGTTCATGTATTTATCCTCCATGTCCTTCCATTTGAGATCCTCCGGCAGATCATAATAAAGTCCCTGGCAGAATACCTGATCCATTCCGCCTTCATGCGGCTGCCCATCGGACAGGGACTCAATCTCCGGCTTTCTCGCAACGACGTGCATCAGCGGCCTGCCGGTATTTCGCTGATGCCACCACCCGTCAAATTTCTTCTTCGTTTCTTCCCAATTGTCTTTGTATTTCATAGAATTCTCCTTTGCTTTGTATAAATCACGAAGCGGACATTCGGAATTCGTCCGCACCGCAATACGAACACGTTGTCTGGATTGTGAATGGCTTGTTACTCTGTTCACGGGGTGTCTGAAATTCCTGCCTGGTCAGTGAAGCGAGTACAGTAACAATGGCCTGTTTTATCATTCGCAGATGCGCGGCTCAGTGATCCGCAGCAGCAACCGAAAGATTTTCGGTGTGTGCTTCGCCCTGATAGCGGAAAGTCTGCTCTCCGCCTCCGGCGAATAGCAGGCGGATATCTCTTCCCGCGAGTCCTCCCCTGAATCGGAAGGGAGAGGATCCGATGGAAAACAGGCACTCTTTTTCATTCCAGGTGATGGGGATCTGTTGGAACACTCCTTTTTCATAGGCGTATCCGTCGCCGTCATCCTCGTAGTACAGAATCCGGTGCAGAAGGCCGGTTTCCGGTTTCGGATGAGGAAGGGGATACAGATGAAATTCAAAGGGGGTGTCAGGCACTTCGTCCGCATAGGTAATGCCTGCCTCCATAGGCAGGATACTTCCCGCTTTCACGAACACCGGGATGTGATCAAGAGAAACCGTGATGGTCACGGTCTGTCCGCCCTCATAGTAATCGTCTGTATAGAAGTCATACCAGCCGGTACCTTCCGGAAGATAAACGGTCCGGGTTTTCGGAGCATCAAGGTGCTCTCCGCCCCTGCCATAGTACATGGGATCTGTTACGGGACAGATCAGCAGGCTTTTGCCGAACATGTATTCCGTGTCGAGAGAGGCCGCTGTGCTGTCAGCTGGGAAATCGAAGAGCAGACTGCGGACCATCGTGCTGTTTTGCTGCACGACTGCGCCCGCCATGGAATAAATATACGGCATCAGTCGGTAGCGCGTGCGAATTGTTTTTGCAAGCGCATCGTAAAACGGGTCGCCCGGTTTTCCAAAATTCCAGATTTCACGCGGGACATCGGTTCCATGGGAACGGAACATCGGCAGAAAAGAGCCGAACTCGAACCATCGGACATAAAGCTCGCGATATCCCGGATCGTTGAGGCCTTCTTCGTAGTCGCCGTGCCAGAACCATTTCATAGAGGGATCGTTGCTGCACTCACAGCCCCGCTTGGACCAGTTTTCATGCAGGACGAAAAATCCACCGATGTCGAAGGTCCAGTAGGGCAGGCCGCTCATCGCCATGTTGAGTGCTTCCGGGATCTGCTTTTTCAATACGTCCCATCTTGCGGAGATATCGCCGGACCAGAGAACGGTCCCATATTTCTGACTGCCCGCGTATCCGGAGCGGGTGAGATTGAGGACTCTGCGGTCAGGCGCCTCCTTTCTCTGGTTCTGGAAGATCCCCTTCGCATGGGCGAGGGCGTAGAGATTGGCCCGATCCGCGCCGAGAAACTTTTTGTGTTCGTTTCCTACCAGAAGATAACGCTCCCAGGGCTCTCTCTCATATTCCCCGTTCCAGTCCGGTCCGGAAAAAGGCTCTGTGGAGTCGCACCACCAGGAATCAAAGCCTCCGGAGAAAAGTTCCCGGCTGCACTGTTTCCAGTAGAGCTCCCGGGCTTCTTCGTTAAAGGCGTCATAGGTCGCGAGATCATTGAGAAGGAAGCCTGCGTCGGACATTTCGCAATAATCTCTCGTTCCATAATTCATATTGGGCCATACGGAGACCATTGTGTGTACGTGGAGGGTATGAATCCTGTCGATTGCCATCCGGATATCCGGGTAGCGTGTTTTGTCCAGAATCTTGCATCCCCAGTCGTCCGCGGGCCAGGTCTTCCAGTCCTGCACGACACAGTCCAGACCGACGCCGATGCTCCGGTATCTCTCTGCCGTCTCCACAAGCTCGTCCTGCGTGGAATATTTTTCCCGGGACTGAATATATCCGAAGGCCCATTTGGGGAGCATCGCCGCTCTCCCGGTCAGACGGCGGTAGCCGTCAATGAGCGCATCCACGGAATTTCCGGCAATAAAGTAATAATCCAGCTGCTCCACCGTGTCAAAAAACCAATAAGAACCACGCTCGTCATCGTTGAAGGTCATGAGGCTGCCGCAGTCCGCAAGAATGGCGTAGCCCCTGTCCGAGAGTAGAAAGGGAACCGGAATGCGCATGTTGTGCTGATAGAGATACTGGGTGTGGCCTCTGTAATTGTAGATGCCCTCCTCTCCCTGCCCGAGCCCATGGATCTTCTCTCCGGGCTGGAACCGGAACGAAAGCTTCG
>Ga0256406_1000328_pt1 | contig 89272 bp, 64 predicted proteins | sample RumenRJG_03DNA_FD_185986 | JGI IMG/M metagenome (GOLD analysis project Ga0256406, IMG submission 185986) | Bovine rumen microbial communities from Lethbridge, Alberta, Canada - RJG_03 | ecosystem: Host-associated > Mammals > Digestive system > Stomach > Rumen | place: Canada: Alberta | collected...
TGTGCACTCCAAGACAAAGAAGAGGCCGAGAAAACGTCGTAACATTGTACTCATAATCGTGTGATAACAACAGTGCGCCCTCTCGCGGCGCGGGGCGCACTGTTGAAAAGATGTTGCTTTGCCGGACGATAGCGTCAGCAGTCCAGATGCCTATTGTCCCTGGAAAAGCTCCTTGATGCCCCCAAGCGACCCCATGAGGTTGGAAGCCTCGTAAGGCAGGAATACGGTCTTTGTCTTGTCGCCTTGTGCCAGCTGCTCCAGCATCTGGATGTAGTTTTTGGCCAGCAGATAGTTTGCCGGATTGGTGCTTTTACCTACGGCAGCTGTTATCTTCTCTATGGCCGCGGCCTCGGCTTCAGCCTTCCTGATGCGTGCTGTTGCCTCTCCCTCCGCAAGGAGGATAGCCTGCTGCTTCTCGGCTTCAGCGCGGTTAATCTTAGCCGTCTTCTCGCCTTCCGACTGGAGGATTTGCGCCTGCTTGGTGCCCTCGCTGGTGAGGATGGTGGCACGCTTGTCGCGCTCGGCCTGCATCTGCTTCTCCATGGCCTGCAGCACGCTTTGGGGTGGAATGATGTCCTGCAGTTCCACGCGGTTCACCTTGATGCCCCACTTGTTGGTGGCATCGTCGAGCACACCGCGCAGCTTGGAGTTGATGGTGTCGCGCGAGGTGAGGGTCTGGTCGAGCTCCATCTCTCCAATGATGTTTCTCAGCGTCGTCTGTGTGAGCTTCTCTATGGCGTTGGGCAGATTGTTGATTTCGTAGACAGCCTTGAACGGGTCGACAATCTGAAAGTAGAGCAGTGCATTGATCTGCATTTGGATGTTGTCCTTGGTGATGACGTTCTGGCGGTCGAAATCGTACACTTGCTCGCGCAGGTCGATGCTGTTGCTGTAGACGTAGCGGCCGCGCTGAATGGTGATGATCGACTTAGCCCGGTCAATGAAGGGGATAATGATGTTGATGCCAGGTTTCAGAGTGGCATAGTACTTTCCGAGACGCTCGATGATGCGCGTCTCGCTTTGGGGGATGATGACTACGGCCATCTTGACGAAGATGAGTGCCAGGAAAACGATGGCACCTAATGTAATAATACCGTTCATACTGAATGCTTTAAGTTAATAATCTATGGAGGGCATAATCGGTTTCCGTCGGGTCAGACAGCCGATTCGTCGGCATCCACTTTCTCTACTGTTGCAATGATGCTGTCCATCTTCACGATGCGGGCTTTGGCCCCCTTGGGCAGCCGAGTGCCGTCGGAGCTCACCGCCTTCCAGTCGTCACCGTCCACCTTTACATAGCCGCTGCCACCTTCCGGGATAGCTTCCACGACCAGTCCTACGCGCCCAATGAGGGCGTCCACATTGCTGGTGCGCTCATGCTCGGGTGCATGGAGCCGACTCAGAATCTTGGGGCGGATGAAGAGGATGCTCAGTACGGAGCAGATGGCAAACACCACGACCTGCAGCCAAAAAGGAAGACCCAGGCAGGAACTCACTACACCGCAGCCCGCACCGATGGCAAAGCACGTTACGAAGAAGTCGCCGCTGCTTAATTCAATGATGAGGCACACAAGGGCTACCACGGTCCATAGGAGCCAGAGGTTCTCGGAAAAATATTCTATCATAGTAGTTCAGGTGTTTGATGGTTACTGGTGCGTAAAGTTAACCATTATAATCGAAAGTGCAAAGAATATTTGGAATAATCTTCAGAAAACCTTATCTTTGGCCCGTCTAACCATTGAACGAATGGCAAGAAGACTTTTATTTTGGACGATTAATATCATGCTTATGATGTCGTGTAATGCATCTTCGGGCAATGTGCCGACGGTCCGTCAGCCGGCCGTGGCCGGACAGTTCTATCCCGCTGGCCGTGAAGAACTGCTCAGAGAATTGAAAACTTGTTTCCGTAGTGCCGGAGCGCCTGTATCGTTGACCGGCTCCACTGTGCAGGCTGTCATCGTGCCTCATGCGGGCTATGTGTTCTCGGCCGCGACAGCCGCAAAAGCCTATGCCGCCATACCGGCCGACGCCCACTACGACCGCGTGTTTCTCATCGGCCCGAGCCACCATGTCGGTTTCAGTGGTGCATCCGTGGCAACGGCTTTCGACTGTTATTCCACCCCCTTGGGCAATGTACTGGTCGACACCGTCACCGGTCGTGCCCTGCAAGATGCCGACAGCTGTTTCACCTATCTGCCTCAGGCCCACGACCGTGAACATTGTCTGGAGGTGCAGCTCCCGCTGCTGCAATACCATCTGAAGCAGGTGCCGCCCATAGTACCTATTATTATAGGCACCGAGGAGCTCCGGCTTCTGCTCCGCATGGCCCATGCGTTGAAGCCCTACTTCAATTCGCGTAATCTCTTCGTCATTAGCAGTGACTTCTCACATTACCCCTCTTATTCCGATGCTGAAAAGGTGGACAACCTTACTGCCCAGGCTATTATGACCGGCCGCACGCAGTCGTTTGTCGAGACGCTCGGGAGCAACGATTCGCTGGGCATACGCCATTTGGCCACCAGCGCTTGCGGGCAATGTGGCATAGCCGTGCTGATGCTGTTGGCTGAAGGCGATTCTACACTCACCATGCACCACCTGGGCTACTGCAATTCGGGCGACTCGCCCTATGGAGGTCGTGATGAGGTGGTGGGCTATCATGCCTTTGCGCTGAGCCGTGCAGCACAGCCGGATGCAGGGTTTCATCTGAGCGAGGCTGACGGGCGGCAGCTGACGGTCATGGCCCGCCAGAGCATATTGGCCAGATTGCAGGGCACCCACTACCGTCCGGAGGCTACCGGCGGCGCACTGAGCGTTAAGACGGGTGCCTTCGTGACACTCACCGAGCAGGGACGCCTTCGCGGATGCATCGGCCTGTTCAGCTACGACAAGCCGCTCTGGCAGGTGGTGTGCCAGATGGCGGAGGATGCTGCCTTCGCCGACCCCCGATTCCCGCCGGTGAAGGCCAGTGAGCTGAAGGACATCCATATAGAAATCAGTGTGCTCACACCTCTGAAGCGCATCCACGACGTGAGCGAGTTCCATTATGGCCGTGAGGGCATCTTCATGCGCAAGGGGAGCAGGAGTGGTACCTTCCTGCCTCAGGTGGCTCAGGAAGTGAACTGGACGAAGGAGGAATTCCTCGGACACTGTGCGCAGGACAAGGCGGGCATTGGATGGGACGGCTGGCGCACGGCCGAGCTCTACACTTATGAAGCCATCGTCGTAGAGGAATGAGCAGGGCTTCGTGGCCCCTGCCATAGGCATTGTCCTCCGTATGGTGAAGATAAGTACACCATATGGCGGAGATATCTACGCCAATTGGCGGAGATATCTCCGCCATATGGCGTAAACAGTTCCGGCCGTAGGTTGCGGATGGTGTGAACGATGGGTGTAAGCTCTTGATACAGTGGACGCTGACGGCGATAAATGCGGATGCGGAAATGCTTCATAGGAGTATTGTGCGGCGTAAAGGCGTAAACTGTCGGATATGGCTTCTTGGATATCGCATTCTTCCGTGTGGAATGTGCTGCAGATGTAAAAGCCGGCTTCGGCCCACGATTTTCGACAGAAAACTCGTCTAATCCAAAATAAATGCCTAACTTTAGGCACTAATTCTTGAACTATGGAAGCTAAGACAATCAAAGATTTCGATGAGTTGCTCCGTCGTGAGCCTCATCATGGGCAGAAGAAGCGCATTGCCGTGGCTTGGGCCGCCGACACTGAGACTCAGACCGCTCTCTACGAGGCCTTGCAGCGCGGAATGGCTGATGTGTGTTTTGTGGGGGCTTGCGGGCAGCTGCGCTCCAGTCATCTTTTCGATGACTTCGGAGCGAGGGTGAACTTCGTAGAGGCAGCCGATGAGCAGGATGCCTGCTGCAAGACGGTTCGCCTGGCGCGCGAGGGCAAGGCCGACATTGTGATGAAGGGACTTGTCCACAGCGACAGCCTCCTGCGGGCCGTGCTCTCCAAGACCGATGGTCTGCTGGCTCCGGGACATGTGCTCACCCATATGGCCGTGGCCGAGCTGCGCGATTACCCAAAGCTGCTTTTCTACACCGACGCCGCTGTGATACCTTATCCCACCGATGAGCAGCGCATGGCCCAGGTGCGCTATATGGCCGACACCTGTCACCGGCTGGGCATTGCCGAACCCCGCATCGCGCTCATTCACTGCTCCGAGAAGGTGGACGGCAAGCATTTCCCCTATACACTCGGCTTTGCGCCCATCAAGGAGGCTGCGGCTCGCGGCGAATTCGGGCCTTGCATTGTTGACGGTCCGCTCGACCTGAAGACATCGTGCGATGCAGGCAGCATGCGAGTCAAGGGCATTCATTCGCCGATAGCCGGTGAGGCCGACGTGCTCATCTTCCCTGATATCGAGGCAGGTAATCTGTTCCACAAGACCATAACGCTCTTCTGTGGAGCCAAGCTGGCATCACTGCTGGTGGGCACGTCGGTGCCCGTGGTGTTCACCTCAAGGAGCGATTCTGCCTATAGCAAACTCACCAGCATTGCCGTGGCTATCAACCTTTGAACTGATACAGATGAATCATATGAGAATATTGGCTATTAATCCCGGCTCCACTTCAACCAAGATAGCTGTATATGAGAATGAAAGACCTCTGCTGGTATGCGACATCGAGCATACTCCCCAGCAGCTTCATGCCCTGGGCTCTATTCCCGGACAGCTGGACTTCAGACGTCAGCTTGTGGTGGACGAACTGCAAAAGAACGGACAACCACTGGATTTTGACGCCGTCGTCGGCCGGGGCGGACTGGCCAGGCCCGTGGAGAGTGGAGTCTACGAAGTAAGCGAGCAGATGGTCTATGACGAACTCCACGCCGAGCATATGCATGCCTGCGATTTGGGTTGCGTCATAGCCCACGAGATAGCGACGGAAATCAAGGGATGCCGTTGCTTCGTGGCCGACCCGGGCGTGGTGGATGAGCTCTGTGATGAAGCTCGGGTGAGCGGTCTGCCGATGTTGCCCAATATCTGCATTTGGCATGCGCTCAACCAGCGGGCCATAGCCCAGCGCTATGCCCGTGAGCAGGGGAAGCGGTATGAGGATCTCAACCTGATTGTCTGCCATTTAGGTGGCGGCATCTCGATAGCTGCTCATTGTCATGGTCGGGCTATTGATGCGAATAACGCCCTTGACGGTCGTGGCCCCTTCTCGCCGGAGCGCTCCGGCACCCTGCCAGCCGCCGGTCTTATAAGGCTTTGCTTCAGCGGTAAGTACACCGAGGAGCAGATGATTTCGATGGTCACGCGTCAGGGCGGTCTGCTCGCTCACCTCGGCACCAATGACATGCGCACGGTTCTCCGCCGCATTGCCACGGGCGACGTTCATGCTGCTAAGATTGTCGATGCGATGATATTCCACATTGCCAAAGCTATCGCAGCCGAGGGTGCCGTGCTCTGTGGTGAGGTGGATGCCATACTCCTCACCGGAGGTATTGCTTACGAGGACTATGTGGTGAGCAGGCTGCGCAAGCGTGTCGGTTATCTGGCTCCTGTGGCTGTCTATCCCGGGCAGAATGAGATGCAGGCACTTGCACTCAATGCACTGGCCGTGCTGAGAGGTGAGAAGCAGAGCCGTAAGTACTGAGTAGCGCCGGTCTGAAGTGGAGCCCCATTGGTCAATGATGCCGTGAAGTCATCCCGTGGCTCGCTTGGCGCTCTGAGCCTTGACCGGATGCTGTCGGTGGGTGGGGCTCCAATTATTCTGTGCTTGTTGACCGCTGTGGGGATAGAAGGGGAGAACAGCCCTGCTACGCTGCGGGTAGGGGTGCTCTTGAGTCTGACAAGCCGGTCCACTGCTCAGAGGCATGGAGAGCGGTGCCCCGTGAAGTGTAAACTGAAATGGAATTAGTGATGGTTAGTATGAGTAGGAATCGGATCATAAGTATTGTTGAGCTTGTTGTCACTGTGGTTTATCTGTCCTTGTGCACCTTCTTTGGCGGGCGATTGCCACAGAGTCTCTCGTGTACCTCTTATATAATACCCCACTATATCGATTTCTCCATCTATATCGTCACCGTGATGGTGTTCGTAGCCCTGACTCTCTTTGGCCCTATCAACCGCACTTGCCGGTTCATGGTATGGCTCATGCTGATAGGGCTTGCCGATGTGGCCCTCTCACCGCATTACCACACCGAGAACACCTTTCTGCATTATTTTGGCGGCGTCCTCTGCTGCGTGGCCTCAGTGGTGTATGTAGCTCAGCGTGCACCTAAGGTGCTTTATTCCTGGGCCGTGTGCTTTGTGCTGTGTGCCCTCTGTCCCCGGTGCCGCATACTCTTTGAGGAGCTCAACTGCCTCGTGGAGATGATGATTCTCAATTTCTTTGTCATGGATGGGGCTAAGGTCTCATCAGCTTCCTCGCAGTCGGCATCGGCCAGTGGGCTCCGTTCCTCAGACCCATCGAATAAAGAATAGTGAGGGCTGCAATCGTAGGCCGGACCCATCGCAGAGAAGGCGACGGGCAGACAGGCGAGCGCGATAGTGAAGGTATGGATGCCGGATGAGTATAGCGGGAGGAAAAGGTGCAGGCGTTGGAACTTTTCTCTTACAAAGGTCGGCGAGTGCCGGGCTCAATTAGGAGTTTCAAGTCGATTGAGCCAAAAAAACACGGGCCAAAGGTGCGACGGTGCGTTTTTTTTTGTATTTTTGTAGCGTATTCGTAACACCTATTACATCGCGTATTGTTTATGACAACAACTGACTATGCGATTATCTTCATGAAGATACTGGGCTCCTTGGCCCTGCTCATCTATGGTATGAAGGTAATGAGCGAGGCCCTGCAGAAGATGGCGGGCTCGCAGCTGCGCCACATTCTGGGCGCAATGACCACCAATCGTTTCACGGGTATGCTTACAGGTGTCTTTATCACCTGTGCTGTCCAGTCGTCATCAGCCACCACGGTGATGACTGTGAGTTTTGTCAATGCGGGTCTGCTCACCTTGGCCCAGGCCATTTCCGTGATTATGGGAGCCAACATTGGCACGACGCTCACCGCATGGATAATGTCGCTGGGCTTCAATGTCGACCTTACGTTGGTGGTCTTTCCCGCGTTCTTTGTGGGCATCATGCTCATCTATTCCAAGCGCAGACGCTATGTAGGCGATTTCCTCTTCGGTATAGCCTTCCTCTTCTTTGCACTGGTCCTGTTGAGCGCGGCCGGAAAGCAGCTTGACCTGGAGCATAACCCGGAGGCCATAGAGTTCTTCTCGTCGTTCAATGTGCACAGTCACCTTAATGTCATAGTCTTTGTTCTCATTGGTACGCTCATCACTTGCATCGTGCAGAGCTCGGCAGCCGTCATGGCCATCACCATCCTGCTTTGTTCCACGGGTGTTCTGCCCATCTACTTCGGCATAGCCTTGGTGCTGGGCGAGAACATCGGAACCACGGCCACCGCAAATCTTGCTGCTCTGGGTGCCAATACGCAGGCCCGTCGGGCTGCCTTGGCCCATCTGGTGTTCAATGTGTTCGGCGTCGTGTGGGTGCTGTGTCTCTTCTATCCTTTTGTCAACGGTGTGTGTAGTCTGGTCGGTTACGATCCTTCAGGAGCAGGCTTCACGGCAGCCCAGAAGGCAAAGATATTGCCTATAGTCCTGGCAGCTTTCCATACCTGCTTCAATGTGACCAATACGGCTATCCTCATCTGGTTTATTCCTCAGATAGAGAAGATAGTGAGCATTGTGATAAAGCCCAAGAAAAACAAGGACGACGAGGACTTCCGCCTGCGTTATATCCAGACCGGCATTATGAAGACTCCGGAAATCTCGGTGCTTGAGGCTTCGAAGGAGATACATCTCTTCTCAGAGCGGATGCGCAGGATGCTCAATATGGTGAGGCAACTGCTCGACACTAAGGAAGACAAGGAGTTTGTGAAGCTGTTCTCCCGGGTAGAGAAGTATGAGAGCATCTCCGACAACATGGAAATAGAGATTGCCAAGTATCTTGACCAAGTGAGCGATGCTCACCTCAGCGACGATACCAAGGATAAGGTGAGAGCCATGTTGCGTGAGATTTCGGAACTCGAAAGTATCGGTGATTCCTGCTACCACATGGCCCGGACCATCAACAGAAAGTACACGGAGAAGGAGGAGTTCACCCAAGAGCAATATAAGAATATCCACGAGATGCTGGCGCTCACCGACCAGGCAATGGAGCAGATGGAGCGCACACTGGTGGAGCACCGCACGGATTCGGAGCCCAATAAGACGTTCAACATTGAGAATGAGATTAACAATTATCGGGCTCAGCTCCGTAGTCGCAACATCGTGGATGTCGACGATCATAAGTACACTTATGCCATTGGTACGATGTATATGGATATCGTCAACGAATGTGAGCGTGTGGGCGACTATGTGGTGAATGTGGTGGAAGCCCGCACGGGAATGAAGAAGAGTGGTGTCTGATAATCGTGTAAGGCTCCTCGCCTGATGGATAATTGTCCTCCCGTTACTGTGCTGCATCTGTCGGAATGGCGGTGATAGGACTGAATTCGCGCATCGTGAAAGGACGATGCCGAAGGGAGAATGCAGGTTAAAATCGGGGGGTAGAGCAAAAAAAGTCGGTCAAAAAGTTGCAGGTTTGAAATAAAGAGCGTACCTTTGCACTCGCATTACAAAAGATGCTTGTTCGGGATTTGGCGCAGTTGGTAGCGCACACGTCTGGGGGGCGCGAGGTCGCTGGTTCGAGTCCAGTAATCCCGACGGGGGTAAGGGGACTGGGAGCTTAGGCTCTTGGTTCCCTTTTTCTATTTTAAGTCACATTTAATAGTGAGAAGACGGCTATTTCAGGTGAAGTGGAAATGGCTTTGCTATGTCCCAACGGATATTGTTGGGCATCCCCTTAATAGAAAAGTCGTCAATAAGTGATATGTCATCTAAATTATTAGTATCTTTACAAGTGTTGCTCTCTTGCCGGCTGCGGTCCGCTTTCTGAGCGAGCCGTGGAAAATCTGTGGTCAGGGGCGGTTAGATAGAACTGAAAACCAACAAAAGACTATATGAAACAATTTCTAATGACTATTATCGCTTTGGCAGCATCTCTTGTCGCTGCTGCCCAACCATCGTGGGCTTCGCGTGCGCTTACAGACTTGCATCGGGCTATGACTATTGCTGACTCAACAGTGGAGCGTTTCTTCGATGGGGAGAAGACTTTGTCAATGTACTACGTATTTGATACGAAGCAGAAACAGGATGTGGCTTCGGTGTGGGAATATACAAGTGCTTTTGAGGCGATGAACTCTATATTGGAGGCACTGAATGAGGTGAAGACTATTGCCCCTGATTTGTATGCGGCTAAGTACAATCATTATCTGCAGCTCATGCAGAAGTTCTATAACGGTTTGGAGCAGTATAATGCCGCTGCTGCTATCACTTCGTATACGAGGACTCAGAATTGGTCGGTCTATTGTGTGCACCGTGGAGCCAACCCCGCTAACAGCAATTACCGTGAGGCGGTCTATGATGACCAGATGTGGATTACACGGGAACTGCTCCGTGCTTACAAGCTGACGGGCGATGCTAAGTTTCTCACGCGGGCTGAATATCTGGCACAGTATGTCATGGATGGCTGGGATTGCACGCTCGATAACAATGGAAATGAGTATGGAGGCATCACCTGGGGGTATGGATACACCTCGAAGCATGCGTGCAGTAATGGCCCCATTGTAGCGCCACTGGCGTGGTTGGCTGATGAGTATCAGGGCTCTTCGCTTAGCCTGCGCTATTTCATTATCCAGCCCGACGGCAGCCGCGTGAAAGGTCCGCTCAACCGCCACGATTTCTATTTGGAGAGTGCGAAGAAGGTGTACAAGTATCACAAAGATGCGTTCTATGACAAGCAGTCTGGCGTGTTCCACGATATGAGAGGCGGCGTGACGGGTGAATTGAGATTTGATACTATCCAAGGACGGCGTTACCGTGCCCATGTTGATGTCGGTAATCCTGGTGGGACGAAGTTCACCTATAACACTGGCACTGAGCTGTCGGGTGCTGCCGAACTCTACCGTATCACTGGTGAGCAGAAGTATCTGGACGATATGCAGCATATTTCAGAAGCTGCCTACAGCTACTTCACTCATTATGTGAAAACCGATAGTGGCTACGCCCGTCAGTGGCCGGCCAACAACAGCAAGGACTACGACAATATGCCTTGGTTTAATGATGTGCTCTTGCGAGGCTTACTCGATGTCTATAACTACTCACCATCCGTATCCAAGAGCATCGAGCTCTTCAATGATAACCTCGATTATGCCTGGACCCACTATCGTCGCGAAGGTATGCTTCCGGATGCTCTCGTGGAAGGTTGGGGCAGTGTGAAGAAGATGATGGTGCAGACTCCGTTTGCCTTGGCTTCCGATTATGCCATGCTGGTGAAATACCGATTGAGGGCTGACAATCCCAATGCTGCTTCCAATGTCGTAAGCTTGAAGCTGAACAAGGGGAAGCGCTCTGGCGTCTACGATATGCAAGGACGGGTGGTGTGCCGCAGGAATGAGGGCGGACAGTCGATTGCCGGATTGCAGCATGGAGTATATGTCGTTGATGGAAAGAAAATAATACATTAATCATATTATAAACAGGTTTAGAATGAATAACTATCGTTCCTCTTTCCTATTATGGCTGCTGCTCTTTGTGGTAACGGCAGCTGCCCAAGGACCTAACAATTCCGGCACTTATTATAAAAATGCAAATGGCTATAAGGGGCGGGCGCTTAAGTCGCGTCTCTATGCGATTATTAATCCCCACACGACACTGTCTTATGATGCACTTTGGGATGCTTACAAGACAACGGACCGGCGTGCCGACGGAAAATTGTGGGACATGTATTCTGATATTACCAACTTTGTCATTGGTGGAAGTGCCCAAGGAGCCTCTTACAAGAATGAAGGCGACAGTTACAATCGTGAGCATTCCCTACCGAAGAGTTGGTTTAGAGGACACTCGCCTATGTATACCGACTTGTTCCATTTGATTCCTGCTGACGGTTATGTGAACAATAAGCGGAGCAACTATCCGTTTGGTGAGAACAAGGGTGAACGCTATCAGTCGGCCAACGGCTTTAGTAAGCTCGGTTCCTGTACTACGGAGGGTGGCTCAGGTACAGTCTTTGAGCCTAATGATGAATACAAGGGCGATTTTGCGCGTATCTATTTCTATATGGCAACGGCCTATGAGGCTACGATTACGAGCTGGTCTTCGGCCGGTTCGGGCTCAGCGGAGATATTTTCGAAGGACGGATATAAGCCATTTGTTGACTGGCAGATGAATATGCTCCTGCGCTGGGCTAAAGAGGACCCCGTGAGCCAGAAAGAGATTGATAGAAATAACGCTGTTTACGCACTTCAGGGCAACCGCAATCCTTTTGTGGACTATCCGGGATTGGAAGATTATGTCTGGGGTGACTCAGTTAATGTGGCCTTCAGTTATGATCATTACAGAAAGGGTGTTCCCTCAGGACCGACGGTTGAAGATAAAGTGATTTTTAGTGAGCCGTTCGCTGCTAACGCTGGCAGTTTTAACATTGACAATAAGACCCAGGCTGAAGGATTGACCAAGGTGTGGACACCTTATAAGAACTCGACAGTAAGCTGCATGAAGGGTTCGGCATATTATGATAAGACCAACTATGCAGCAGAGAGTTGGCTTATATCTCCGGAGATTGACCTTACTACTGCTGAGGGTAAGGTTACCCTGACCCTCGACCAGTTGGCCACCTACTTGAAGAATAATGATGTCAACGACTTCCTGTCGGTGATGATTAGCAAGGATGCAGGCCAGACCTGGGAGCGACTGGATATGAATATCCCTGTCGTCGCTTCAGGATGGGTGTTCAAAAGTACATCAGCCGACCTGAGCCCATGGAAGGGGAGCAAGGTGAAGTTGGCTTTCCGTTATATCAGTACTGCTGCATGTGCCCCAACGTGGGAAGTGAAGAACCTTGTGGTGAAGTCAATTACTTCGACGGGCATTAGTCGACCAGTCGTTCCTCAAGTCGACAATGGAATCGTCTATACGACCTCTGGAATGAAAGCAAAAAAGGGATATCGGGGTGTCGTTATTCAGCAGGGACATAAAAAGATATTTAAATAGTTGGTCCTTGCTGCAAGCTGCTGAAGGTTTCGGTGTTATATTATAAAAGTTGCACTGTATGAAGATATTTGTTTCTCTTATTGGAGCTTTGCTGGTGATGTTGACAGCATGCTCCTCATTGAGCCAGGGCGAAAAGGCTCAGCGTCGCAAGGAATTGGCTGCCAATGTCGTGAAGGCTTTGGATAATCGCCATTTCAATGTCGAAGTGAATAGGATGGTGCCTTTAAGAGGTATGACAAGGCAACTTGAATATGGCTATAATCTTCAGCTGCAGGGGGATACCCTGTCTTCCTATCTGCCTTTCTTTGGAAGAGCCTATAATGTGCCTTTTGGTGGCGGAAAGGCCCTGAACTTCAACGCGCTTGTGAAAGGTTATGAAGTGAAACGCTCCGGAAAGGACAAGAGTGTCGTTAGAATCGATGTCTTCAATGGAGAAGAGAACCTGATTTATACGCTCGACGTGTTTGATAATGCTCAGGTCAGCATCAATGTGGTGGCGCAGGAACGCGATGTGATGAATTACACAGGGGAGTTGGTGTTTCAAGATAAGAAGTAGCGGAATGAAAAGGATATTGTTGACTTTATGTCTGTGCTGTGGCTATTTGATGCTATCGGCACAGAGCCGAATTAGTTACTCGAATACTCATCTGTTATGTGTGCAAGGAGATTACACGAATGTGGTCGACTTGCAGCTGGAATGGCCGGAATGGGTTGACGGCCATGATGTAACACCGCTTCAGCAGTTCATTGCTAAGCACTTGTTTGGAGTTGAGGCCACCACAAAACAGTCGGCGCTGCAACTGTTCGTCTCAGGATACGGTGTTCCGATGGAAGGTAAGTTCAAGACCATCCCTGATGATAATAAGTTCTGTTACGTTACGTGTAAGTTGCTGGAGACGGGCTATCAGCAGGGGCGGTTTATTTCTTACCGGTTGAGCCGAACGGTTGAGCCGGGTAAGGATTCTCAGTTCAAGAGCGACACTTTGAATCTGCTTATCACCTACGATCTCCTTAAGGCAGAAATTAAGGAGATGAAGCAAATCATCAAGGTGGGTAAACTGTCGGGGGCTGGCTACAGCAAGCCGGAAGCGGTGCAACAACTGCTGGCGAATGCTTCGATTGACCTGCCCCAGCAATGCGGTATCGAGTTGGTCAATGCTTGTTTGATAGACGGCAATCGTATTCTTGTTGATGGTAATTGTGTAGAAACATACGATGATTATGATGCGGGCAATGTAACCGTCAATATTACGCCTTTTAGTTCTATGTTTACCGGTGAGGTGGCGCAATGGCTGTTTAACAATGATACGAAGAAGATGCTAAAGCAGTTGGTACCCACGAATGTGGAACCCATGCCCCAGTCAGTTGACAGTATCAACAATGAGCCGGTCTACAGGTCGTGCGACAATGGCCCCGTATTTCCTGGAGGCACCGCTGCTATGAGGAACTTCCTTGCGAAGAATATTGTTTATCCGAAACTTGAAGGTGAGAACGGTGTCTCGGGAAAGGTTATCGTTTCTTTTGTTGTCACGAAGACGGGCCAGATAGTGCAGCCTTGTGTTGTCCAGCAGGTGTCACCGCTAATCGATGGAGAGGCGGTTAGAGTGGTCGGACTGATGCCTAAGTGGACACCCGGAGTCATTGGGGGAAAGCCCGTCAATGTCCTTGTGTCATTGCCCATTTCTTTCCATTTGTAAGGCTGAGTGGCCTTCTTGCTGACAGTTGCTGATGTCATCTTACAGTGCTTGTCGTAATGCGCTGAATGGCACTGATATAGTTTCAGATAGTAACATGTTAATAAACGTAATTGGTTGAAGGGAGGCTGTAGCCACCCTTCAATCACTGCTTTGTAATCTGACTTATGTTCCTCCTTTTGGCTACTCTGCTTACAGTCTGATATGTAAAGTGCTGATGCAAGACTTGAATTGATGTAAGTCAACCATGTCTCTTTGTCTTTGTGTCCTTTGAATAATCTTTACGATACTGCTTTGCTGAAGGCTCAACGCTTTGTGTCGTATGATGTTAATAATTGGTAAATATCTGACACATTGTTCGGTAAATAGGCCGTTTCCGTAAGATAGTTAACGAGTTCGTCTGGTATTGGCATTACATAGTGTAAATCTGCTGTATCGTATCATTAGGGCTTGGCTACTGGATGTAAGAATATTACGTGAGAAAAATATAGATAAAATAAGGTTAAAGACTATACGTGTTTGAGGGTAATGTATTACCTTTGCAGCAGTAAACTTACAAACTGAAAGCTTTAAGATCAATGAAACGAGTATTATTGGTAACCGCATTAATGATGCTGACTTTGAGCAGCTTCGGTCGCAACCACATAGAGGCTAATGCCACTGTTGTGAGCGACACAATTTACTATTCCGCTAACAAAATGAACGTTGCTAACGCTCAGGATGCTAGTTACTATCGCCTGCTCATGAAGCAGGGGAATGGATTGAACCGTCAGGATGTCTTTAAGGACTATTATATGAATGGCCAGTTGAAGGCTGAAGGTGGGTATAGCTTTGTCGACTTGAACAACGACAAGAATACCCAACTCAATGGCGATGTGACTACTTATTATCCCAATGGTAAGGAGAAGTGGCACGGTAAGTTCACCAATGGCAAACTGAATGGTTATTTCACGATGCAACTACGAGACGGAGGCATGTTGTCTGCTGAATTCGAGGCCGGACAGTCGAAGTACGACTACTTCATGGTGACACGCCCCAATGGCTCAGTAGAGAAACATAACATCAAGGATCTGAAATCTCTCTTATAAATCTATTTTACTATATTACTGATTATTTGAATATGTTGAAGGCGCGCCTCGTGAGAAGCGCGCCCTTTTCATTTGCCATTCGTAGAGCAGATAATCACCCGGCTCCAGCCAAAGATTGCAGCTGTAGAGAGAAGCTGGCACCGAGGTGCCGTCGCTCAGTATACGTCTCACTATGTCCGCAGCCTCTACGTGTGCCTGCTGGCGGTGGTGCAGGTCACGATTTACCACCATAAAATAGTTCTTGTTGTGGTTGGTAAAGTAAGACACGATGAAGCCTTCACCACTACTGTGGATATTGCGGATGGCGGAAGGAAGCCTCTTGGGGCTGTGTGTTCCGAGTGGTATTTTTTTGCCTGTATGAGCGACGTCAATGATACTTGCACCTAAGAAAACCGGAGTCAACCTTCTCACCTCAGCATTCAGTTCTTTTATGAGGTCAAATACTTCAGTCCGTTTTCCATTGTTATCAATAGGCGCATTGCGGTAGTTTAGGCCTGCTTGTTCGGCAGGCGTCGGCGTCCAATAAGTGAAATATTGGAGCCCTTGCGCTCCGTAAGCAAGGTTGCTGAATACCTGCAGACGCAACATTGAGCGCGTCATCACGGGGTAGGGACCATGAGCCGTTGCAAGTGCAAATCCCCAAAAGGGTATCTCTGCCTTCCGGCACACGCTGCTTACATCCTCGAGATTCTCATAGTATCCCTCTCTTAAATAGGAATTGTCTCTATCTGAAAGTACCGGATAGTGATCGAAGGAGACAAAGCCAAGACCTATCTCGCGGATAAAGCGCTCGACATACTGTTTGTAAGTCTTTGTCCCATATTGTTCGGGAGTGGCATAGTTGGGAAGTAGATTCAGATAGAGCAGCCGGCTATCGTCTTCACTCCTGATTTTCTGTGCCCAGGCTGCGAGTTCCGTAAAGTGATTGGTTGATGGCTCGTCGATAAGGAAATAACCAGCGTTCTGCTTGTCTTTGCGAAGTGCCTTCACTGTGACGGCTGTGTTATTGGACAGCTGCGGGCAAGCTGTTATCAACTTCACACCGGTGCCTCTGCTCGCTTTGAGTGCTTTCTTCAGGCTTTCTGTATTCGGGTATATCTGGAAGGAGAGATTGAACCCTGCATCGGCCAGCTCTTGGAGTCTGGCGTGCGAGACGTCATCGTTAAGTATGGAATACCAGGCAAGAATAGGGAATGCATGGCCTGTTGGGTTCGTATACTTGTGTGGAGTGAGAACTTGCGACATGACCATTGAGGCCGAGAATAGTGCAAGAAAGCTTATGCAGATAGTACGTTTCATGGAATATGATTGAATGTGTTAGTTAACAGCGTAGGTCTCCATGCTCGTCTGCTTTGTCAGCGAGGCATGAAGACCTGCATGGGTTATTCTAAGTCGAGCTCTACCGGGCAGTGGTCGCTACCCATAATCTCGGTGTGGATTTTCGCGTCGGTTATGCGTGGCCGCAATCTTTCGGACGTGAGAAAGTAGTCTATACGCCAGCCGGCATTCTTTTCGCGAGCGTGGAAGCGATAGCTCCACCAGCTGTAGGTCACCTGGTCGGGATGCAGCGTACGGAAGGTGTCGATGAAGCCATCGTTGATCAATATGGTCATCTTCTCCCTTTCCTCGTCGGTAAAGCCGGCGTTGCGTCGGTTGGTTTTCGGGTTCTTGATGTCGATTTCCTCGTGAGCCACGTTCAAGTCGCCACATACGATGACTGGCTTTTTCTTGTCCAATGCCTTCAGAAAGTTGCGGAAGTCATCTTCCCATTGCATACGGTAGTCGAGCCTTCTCAGTCCGTCCTGTGAGTTGGGCGTATAAACCGTGACAAGGTAGAAGTCGGACATCTCCAAGGTGATGATTCTTCCTTCGTGGTCGTGTTCCTCTACTCCCATGCCGTAGGTTACCGAGAGTGGTTTGTGACGCGAGTAGATGGCTGTTCCTGAGTAGCCTTTTTTCTCAGCATAGTTCCAGTATGACTCGTAGCCGTCGAACTCAAGTTCCAGTTGCCCGGCTTGCATCTTTGTCTCTTGTAGGCAGAAGAAATCAGCATTCAAAGCTTTGAATGATTCGGCAAATCCCTTGCCTGCACAGGCCCTTAAACCATTGACATTCCAAGATATCAATTTCATAATGATGTTTTAAAATGTTACAAAGTTCTGGTCTCAGCTCTTGGGAGCATGTGAACCAAGATATTAATGAATATGCTTTCTTTATCGGGTACCCGTGAAGAGGATGGGGCATGGCATCATCTTCTGTTCCTCGCCGTTCACGCTGATAGTGCCGGGAAGGATATAGAAGGCCATTCCGTTCCCAGAAAGGATGTACTGACCGATGCTAGTAAAGCTATACTGAGTGGAGTTGAAATAGGTGGCCGACATGGCATACCCAACCTTTATACGGAAAGTATTGGTGCCGGAGCCTACATCCACTGTCGTCGTCTCTTGAGGTAGTGCGTAGAAGCCGTAGTAATATGACGAATTTGTGAAGCTCTGCTCAAGATAAATCTTGCAAGTGAGCGTTTGAGAGGAAGAGTGCTGCAAAGCGCTTATAAGAGCGGTGTTTGTGGAGTCGGTCACGCAATGAGCCAGCAGACTGACCGGGAATTGCACCGTTAGGGTAGAGTCGGTGCGGACAGAAAAGTAAGTTGATACGGAATCCTTCTGTACGTCACTGCTCAAGTCTGTATAGGAAGAGCCATTGGCCGATTTGAGGTAAAGCATAAGAGCTTTACCGGAATAAGTTCCCGACATGGCAGAGAGCATTGTGCGGCTTTCCTCCGGGGTGAAATTACCGTCATTGTTGTCATCGTTCAGACAGGATGAGAGTAAAATGCCTGAGACCAAACAAAAGGTTAGGCTCAAAGCATGAATAATGTGCTTAAGTTTCATCATTCAACAGGTTTAACTGAATTTGTTTTTAGATTCTAAATGTATAATAGCTTTTCCAGAAAGCAGATCCATGCGGTTGTCAAGCAGTATGCGCTGAATACCGAACATCAGTGCCAGTTTTTTCTTTTCCTTATAGTAAACTCCGGCTGAGCTTAGCATGTCGCTGCTGAAGGTGATTTGCAGTTCGTGGTCTGCACCGCCATAGTGGATTTTGGCTGTAGTGGTAGCAGGAGAGAGTGTGAAATAATAGTCGGTTTCCAAATTGTAGAATGCTACGCCCGCATTCAAGTGTATGTAGCCGCCTCGTCGCAGTCCAGCTTGCACCGAGTCATTGCCCTGCACGGAAGTGGCTAAGGCCGCAAGTGGGAAGTTATCCACAAAGAGTCCTTCGTTGCTGAAGCCCAAGTTCACATTCTCCATCGAGTCTATTCCCTTCCCGTCTTCAAAGTAGACGGTGCTGTTGTACGATCCGGAAATGACAGCCACGGCCTCGTTGAGCTTTTCCTGTGTCAGCTTCGTATCGTCGTCATCACCACCGAGACAGGAAGAAAAGGTCAGACATGCTATGGCAACGATCAATGTCATCAAGACAGTATTCTTTGATTGTTTCATAGTTGAATGGTAAGTTGATTATTTGAGAGATGTCGGTATTTACGTGTGCTAAGACGATTCTGCAGTACAGAGGCCGAGTCTCGTAGCCACGCAATCAAAGCCTACGCGTCTCTCCCCGAAGCAGGTTCATGAATTCCTCGCGTGTCTTGGCCTGGTTGAAGGCGCCGCTGAAAGCGCTTGTCGTAGTGATAGCATTCTGCTTCTCTACACCTCTCATCTGCATGCACATGTGTTTGGCCTCGATGACCACCATCACCCCCATTGGCTTGAGTGCTTGCTGGATGCTGTCCTTTATCTGTTCGGTGAGCCGTTCCTGAACCTGTAACCGGTGGCTGAAGATGTCGACCACTCGGGCTATCTTGCTAAGTCCGGTGATGTATCCGTTGGGTATATAGCCCACATGCACCTTGCCGTAGAAGGGCAGTATGTGGTGCTCGCAAAGCGAGAAGAAGTCGATGTCCTTCACGATGACCATCTGGTTGTATTCTTCCTTGAAGAGTGCGTCGGTTAGCACCTTCTGTGGGTCCTGGAGGTAGCCTCGGGTGAGTATCTGCATTGCCTTGGCCACTCTGAGTGGTGTCTTCTTGAGTCCTTCCCTCTCCGGGTCTTCGCCCAAGAGCTCCAAGACCCGCCGGTAGCAGCCGGCCAGTTCGTCAAGTCCCTCTCTGAATTCTGTCTCTGGATTCATTTTCAGCTATAATAAATAATAAGGTATGGGCATCCTTGTTTCAGTCTTGCACCGTTATCTTGCCTCTGAGCACACAGGCCTGACGGTAGCCCATCTTTTTGAGTTCTTTCATCATATGTTCAGCCTCGCCGTAGGTACGGAAGTTGCCGACGCGGCATTTCCAGCTTGGTGAATAGAAATGCACGTAGACCGGCTGGTTGGGGAAAGCCATCTTGACATTGTTGCCAATCTGCTGTGCCTTCTGTTTGTCAGCTCGTGAATTGCCGCCCGAGAACACCTGAACGCGATAACCGTTCACCTTGTAGGCTCCGCGCATCACCTTTTTGCGCATGTCAACCGTAGGGATGTCAAAGTCGGTGTTGTCCTGCTGTTCGGCGCGTTTCCGGGCTTCTTCAATCCTTTCGGCCTCGGCTTCCTTCTTTTGGGCTTCCTTGCGTGTGGAGTCGGGTTCCTGCTTCTGTGGCCGCTTAGCGGACTCCTCATGGTGTTGCGGGGCCACGGTGCTGTGATTTTCTGCGGCACTCACCTCCTTGCGTACTGGTGTGGCAGGTCGCTTTTCTTCCTTCTTCTTCGTTACCGTTTGCGGAGTCTCCACCTTGAGCGTGTTATTCTTTGGAGAGTCTGCCGTTTGGGGAGTTTCCGCCTTCCGGGCATTCACGAGCTCGTCGATTTGCTTGCTTTGGGTGATGGTCACAGTTCCCTTTCCTTCCTCTTTCGCTCTAAGGTGCTCAAGGAAAGTCTGGGCTTGCGATGCAGCCGAGAAGCTGAGTAAGGCGGCTAATAGAAAGACGAATTTCCTCATTTCGATTCTTTTAGTTGATAAGTTAAGGCATCTGCCCCGGCTGTATTCTTCGGTGCCAGGTTGGGGCAGATGCCTTTGGGTGATTACTTCTTCCAGGCGTCGATGATGCCCTTGAAGTCGGCTGCCTTCAGCGAGGCACCGCCGATGAGTCCACCGTCGATGTCGGGCTTAGCAAAGAGCTCAGCTGCGTTGCTGGGCTTGCAGCTGCCACCGTAGAGAATAGTGGTATCCTCAGCTGCCTCCTTGCCGTACTTCTCGGCAACGATAGAGCGGATGTAGGCCAGCATCTCCTCAGCCTGCTCGGCTGTGGCGGTCTTGCCTGTGCCGATGGCCCAGATGGGCTCGTAGGCGAGCACGATGTTCTTCCATTCCTCGGCAGAGAGATGGAACACGCTGCTGTCGAGCTCAGCCTTCACGACTTCGTTCTGCTTGTTGGCCTCACGCTCTTCGAGCGTCTCACCGCAGCAGAAGATGACCTTCAGTCCGTTGGCCAGTGCAAGCTCCACCTTCTCCTTCAGGATTTCGGGAGTCTCATGATAGTACTGGCGACGCTCAGAATGTCCCAGGATAACATACTGTGCACCGGTGCTCTTCACCATGGCGGCAGAGACCTCACCCGTGTAGGCACCCTTGGCCTTGTCGGCGCAGTTCTCTGCACCCAGAGCCACCACATCCTGGTCGATGACCTGAGCCACGCTGGCCAAATGGATGAACGGTGTACAGATAATCACACCGCAGTTGGGCTTGTCAGCTTTCAGCACTTCATTGATTTCCTTAGCGAGGGCGACGCCCTCCTGCAGGTTCTCGTTCATTTTCCAGTTGCCTGCAACAATCTTCTTTCTCATTTTCTTTTGCTTGATTAAGAGTTGATATATCTTGTTGTTATTCTCCTTCTCTCTTACCCATTTGCTCCATGCCCAAAGCCTGTCGGCCAGTGTAAGCAGGAACAGCGGCAGCACAAACCAGAGTATGAGGGCTGTGAGTTTGCGTGCTATGCCGTCGGAGGGCATCTGCCCGATAGCAGCCTTGCTGATTGGCGAGGTGAGCTGGTCGGCCTTGGGTAGCTGATTGTGGCTCCATTTGTTGACCACGACTCCATCCTTTAGCAGCACAAGTCCCGGATTGCTGCGGATGATGGTCTTGAGCGTTGTGGCGTCGGCTGTGCAGAAGGGGTATTCGGCACCCGTGATGTCCTGCCAGTGGGTCTTGGCCTCCCGAGAGCTTGAGGTGATGCAGTAGAAAGGCACCTGCTCGGCCACAGCGTAGTCGTACACCTGGTTGATGTCGCCGAAGTCGCTGTCGTCGGCCCGCTCCAGATGGGGACTGATGAGCAGGAAAGTATAGCCTTTGTTGCCGACGATACTGTCGGTGATGTCGTTACCGTCGTGCTCTATTGAGAAGTCGTGGATGGGAGGCACATAGCCTTCCGATATCTGTCGCGTCTTACTGTCGACGAACTGCCATGTGGAGTCGGGGTAGTTGTCGAGCGTGAATTCCTTCTTCACTCCCTTCTTCTGCAGGATGAACGTGGTTTCGAATTGGGGCTGTGGAGCTCCCTTGGGTATCTCCATGCCTTTGCGGATGTTGGCTCCCACATGATAGGGCCGGAAGTCAAATACGGGCAATGCCCACAGGCTCCAGATGCTGCATCCGAGGATGAAGAGTACTGTGTAGTTGACCACTATCCACTGGTTTGATTCCGAGACGAAGCGCTTCATTCTGCGTGGCGCCGCGCTGATGGCTGCTGCACAGGCGAGTAGCACAATGTTCTTTAGCAGTGACTCCATGTTGGTGAGTTTCACTGCGTCGCCGAAGCACCCGCAGTCGCTCACAGGGTTCCAGCCGGCGAGCCACACGGTGATGGCGGTCATCAGCACCATGAATACCAGAGCCAGCCGGGAGGCCAGACGACGCCTGATGGCGAAGAGCAGGAGAATGCCCAGCGTGAACTCGGTGGCCGACAGGGCTACCGAGGTGGTCAGCGTAAGCCATCCGGGTAGCATTCCTGCAAGTCCTACTGCCTCCAAATAGTCGTCTATCTTGTATTGGGTGCCCAGTGGGTCGATGGCCTTGACGAATCCCGAGAGGATGAAGGTCAGTGCTATGAGGAGTCTGCACAGGTTGACCCCAAAAGTCTTGAGATGCTCACGCATGTGCGGATTGTTTTCCGGCCAGCCTGATGGCACCGAACACGGCGTAGTTGATGATGTCCATATAGTTGGAGTCGATGCCTTCGGAGGCAAGGGCCTTACCGCCATTGTCTTCGAGCTCTTTCACCCGTTCCAGCTTGGTGAGTATGAAGTCGGTGTAGCTGCTCACCCTCATCTCGCGCCAGGCCTCGCCGTAGTCGTGGTTCTTGCGCTTCATCAGCTCCAAGGCCTCATGTGCGTATTGGTCGTAGAGCTTGAGGGCGTCGTCGTTGCTCATGTCCACCCTGTCGGCAGTCCCCTCTTTGAGTTGTATAAGGGCAATGATGCCGTAGTTGATGAGCGCGATGAATTCGGGGCGTATGCCCTCGCCGACGAGTGAGGTGTGGGTAATCTCAAGCGTTCGGATGCGCTTGGCTTTGATGAAGAGCTGGTCAGTGACGGTGGTGGGGCGCATCAGCCGCCAGGAAGGGCTGTAGTCGTGGAGCTTGAGCTCGAAGAGCTGTCGGCATTCCCTCATCACTTCCTGAAACTGTGCCTCTGTATTTAGCTTGTCCATAATTTGTAGATGCAACGTTAATCGATTCTGTGCTGACAGCCAAGGTGACTGCGGCTCACTTTTCGCTTTTAGCCTGCTTGTATTGCTTCTGCCGTGCGTGTATCATCCTCACAACACCGCACATGGCATCGTAGCGCGCCTGCAGTGAGTCGCGCTTCACGCTGAGCCAGTTCTTGGTGAGCAGATCCCGGGCAGCCGAGAGCTGCACGGTGGTGGCCTGAAGGGCTGAGTCGGTGAGAGCCACATCGCGCTGGGCCAGTTTGAGCGAGGCGTCCTGCCACAGCTCAAGGGCACGCTTTCGGCTCTCGATAGCATGGGGATAGGAGACGCGCAACTGTTCTATAGAGTCGAGCACTGTCTTATATTGCCCCTCAGCGTAGTAGCCTTCTATCTTTTTCAGCAGCGGACGAGCCTCGTCGTCAGCAGTTTTGGCGCAGCCCACCAGTGCCGCTACTTCTAAGCAAAGCCATAATCTTCTCATAATGTGCAAAGTTACACCAATCGGGGGGAATGGCAAAAAAAAATGCAGCTTTTTTCGCTTCCGGCCTTGAGGGTGGGCTTTCCTTGCCGAGCGTAGGGAGCCGGAAGGCATGCGGTGAGATGGGACGCGCCATGAGTTGAATTCTTCAGTCCAAAGGTGATGGTTCCCATAGACCCGAGGTGAATGGCGGTGGAGGCTTTGGGTGCTGAAATGTGATAGTAATCTGCTGTTTAGTAATGAGCCGTAGCTCTACTTGCGCTCGCTGTGTGGCCTTTGGAGATGCAGCTGAGCATGCTTGCGTATGACGGGCCGCTGTTCGCATCAACCATCATCGTCTGAACCACGGATATTTCCCCTAAGCCCTTTCCGACATGGCAAAGATACAGTACGTTGGCAGCCGGCTGCATCTGTTAAAATCGGCAACCTCGGAACGTTGGGTCCCAAGGATGGCGGATGTTACGCCAATTGGCGGAGACATGTACGCCAAAAGGCGGAGCTATGTGCGCCAATTGGCGGAGACATCTACGCCATATGCCGTAAGCATGCTGCCCCCATGACCGAAGCGCTCAGCGAAACCTACAGCCGAAGTCCGAAGCCTCAAGTGCCAGGGAGAGCAGATGGTAAGTAGGGAAGGGAAATTTAAGAGACATCAAAAACGACACTCCGGGCTTCGTCAACGCGTCACCCCAAATTTATCAAAGAAGTTTATAATTGATTGATGTGCAAAGATAAAAGGTGAAGAACAATAGGTCTCTCGTTTGCAGTCTTTACGCTTCGCGTGAAGATGGGCGGCACTCGGGAATGGCAACAAAAAAGCAAGCTTTTTCTTTGCCATTCCTCTCGTTTGCAGTCTTTACGCTTCGCGTGAAGATGGGCGGCACTTCGGGAATGGCAACAAAAAAGCAAGCTTTTTCTTTGCCATTCCTCTCGTTTGCAGTCTTTACGCTTTGCGTGAAGATGGGCGGCACTCGGGAATGGCAACGAAAAAAGCAAGCTTTTTCTTTGCCATTCCTCTCGTTTGCAGTATCTTTGTAATCACATTGGCGTATCACGGACCTCCCCTAGCTTCGTAGTGGGGCTGAGGAAGTGTGGGTGTGCGCCATGATGGTGAACGATATTAATCCGTTATTGCAAAGAAAGTAGATGTCACTGAAGCTATCACTTAATTCCCCGAGTAAGATAGATGCGTCGGTAGAATTGCCCGCGTCGAAAAGCATAAGTAACCGTGCACTCATCATCAGCGCCCTTGCCGGTGAGAAAGTCAACCTCATCAATCCTTCACCGTGTGACGACACAGAGGTCATACGCACGGCTTTGGAGCAGATGCCCCCCGTCATCGATATTCACGGTGCGGGCACTGCCATGCGCTTCCTCACGGCTTATCTCAGTGTGACTCCGGGCGAGCACACGCTCACGGGCACCGACCGCATGAAGCACCGGCCCATAGGGCCTTTGGTGGAGGCCTTGCGCTATCTTGGGGCCGACATCACTTATTTGGGTGAGGAGGGCTATCCTCCCTTGCGCATACGTGGTAAGGCGCTCGAGGGTGGTCAGCTTGAGATAGCAGGCGACGTGAGTTCGCAGTACATCTCGGCACTGCTGCTCATAGCTCCCACTCTGAAGAATGGACTCGACCTTCATCTGTGTGGGGAAATTGTTTCCCGCCCCTATATCGACCTCACCCTGCACGTGATGCATGAGTTCGGGTCGAAGGCAGAATGGAGCGACGTGAGCACCATTCATGTGCCTCACGAAGCCTATCATGGACTGAATTATCGTATTGAGGCCGACTGGAGCGCGTCTTCTTATTGGTACGAGGTGCTGGCACTAATGTCCGACAGTGAGTCAACAGTCTTATTGCCCGGCCTCCACGATGCCTCGCGGCAGGGCGACTCGGTGGTTCGCTACATCTTCTCGCTACTGGGGGTGAAGACGGCCTTCACCCGCACTGCCGACGGCACTCCCGCTGTGAGGCTCACGCGCCATCTCAGTACGCTGCCCCGACTGGAGTACGACTTCATCAATTCGCCCGATGTGGCTCAGACGCTCACCTGCACCTGTCTGGCCATCGGCCTCCCCTTTCACTTCACAGGCTTGGGTAGTCTCCGCATCAAGGAGACCGACCGCATCCATGCCCTTGAGACCGAGGCCCGGAAGCTTGGCTTCGTAGTGAGCAGTGACTCCGACAATGCACTGGAGTGGGACGGCACGCGCTGCGAACCCACTATGGAGCCCATCTGTACCTACGACGACCACCGCATGGCCATGAGCTTTGCTCCGATGTGCATCAAGTTTCCCGGTCTCTCCATCCTTCATCCCGAGGTGGTGGACAAGTCGTATCCCACCTTCTGGGACGATTTCCGCAAGGCCGGTTTCAGTATAGAGGAGGAGTAGCCCATGGTCGTCCTTGTGCTCATATCGTTGCTCCTGGCCTTAGGCGTCCTTGTCGCCCTGGGGCATCTGTTATTTGGCGGCCACACTGAGACGCCCATCCAGCAACCTCAGTCGGGCTCGTGTGCTACCTGCAGTGGCTACGACCCCACCTGCGAGCAGGAGTGCATGATGAAGGCGGCCACTGAACCGCTGGAATACTTCGAGGATGAGGAGCTCGACCGGTTTTGCCAGCGCCCCTCCGACAGCTATACCGATGCCGAGGTGGATGAATTCCGCGACGTACTCGACACACTGCGCCCCGAGGAGGTGAAGGCGTGGAACCGGAGCCTGGTGTTGCGCGGCATTCAAGTGCCCGACGCATTGAAAGATGAGCTCTTTATGCTCGTGAATGACAATTAATGGCCGTTTCTTCCGTTTTATATAAGATAAGCCCAAAGTAAAGTTGAAGTCCACATTCAAGACTACACTCATAGCCGCCCTGCTGCCCGCATTCATGTTGCTGCTCGCCGCCGGTTGCAGCACGCAGAAGAACACTGCGTCGCATCGCTTTTGGCATGCCTTCACGGCCAACTATAATACCTATTATAATGGAACGCTGGCTTATATTGACGGCTCACTCGAAAAGGAGAATGGCAACAAGGATAACTTCACCGAGATGATACCGCTCTACACCGTGGGCAACAAGCAGAGCCGCGAACTCGGCAAAGGCAACTTCGACCGGGCCATAGAGAAAGCACAGAAAGCCATCCGACTGCACAGTATCAAGCGACGGCCGGTGTGGGACAAGAAGCGGCGCAAGACGGAGCGCGACATTGAATGGCTGAGCCGTAAGGAGTATAACCCCTTCCTGTGGAAGGCCTGGATGCTCATGGGTCGCTCGCAGTTCTATCAGGGCGACTTCGACGCCGCTGCCTCCACCTTCGCTTATATGAGCCGTCTCTATCAGACGCAGCCTGCCATCTACGGCCGGGCGCGCGCCTGGCTGGCCAAGTGCTACGTGGAGGAAGGCTGGCTCTACGATGCCGAGGATGTCATCCGCAACATGCGCCGCGACTCTATCCACTGGCGCGCCCGCAAGGAATGGGATTACACGCTGGCCGACTACTACATCCACACGGGCGACTATGGACAGGCCATCCCTCTGCTACGCAAGGTCATCAAGCACGAGATGCGTCGGAAGCAACGCGCCCGCGAGTGGTATCTGCTGGGCCAGCTCTATGAGCAGACGGGCAACAGGCAGCTGGCCTTCAAGGCTTACCGCCATGTGGTGAGGCTCAATCCGCCCTATGAGGTGGAGTTCAATGCGCGCATCGCCATGACCGAGGTGATGGCCTCGGGGCAGGCGCGGAAGATGATAGGGCGGCTGAAGCGCATGGCAAGGTCGGATAATAACAAGGACTATCTCGATCAGGTCTACTATGCCATCGGCAACATCTATCTCGCTCAGAAAGACACACTGAGCGCCATCAGCGCCTACGAAAAGGGTAACAAGGGTGCCACCCGCAGTGGTATTGAGAAGGGAGTGCTTCTGCTCAAGCTGGGCGACCTCTACTGGCAACGAGAAAAGTTCGGTGATGCACGCCGCTGCTATGGCGAGGCGATAGGTCTGCTCGATAAGGAGCGCAAAGACTACGAACAACTGTCCAACCGCTCTAAGGTGCTTGACGAGCTGGTGCCACACACCGACGCCGTCCATCTGCAAGACTCACTCCAGACACTCGCTAAGATGGGCGAGAAGGAGCGCAATGCCGCTATCGACCGTGTAATAGAGGCTTTGAAGAAGAAGGAGAAAGAGGAGGCGAGAGCAAATGCCGAGCAGGAGGCTGCCAATGCTCAGGGAGCCAATGCGGGCAACGAACTCCGGCAGGGCATGGGCAACAACCGCTCTGTGGGGCAGAATGCCAATGGACCGGGAAGTCAGGGCGGAAAGTGGTACTTTTATAATCCTATGGCGGTGAGCCAGGGCAAGGCTGAGTTCGAGCGCCGTTGGGGCAAGCGGCCTAATGAGGACAACTGGCAACGGTCGAACAAAACCGTGGTGGCCCAGTCGGCCGACGGCCAGACTGACGGGGCGGCAACCGATTCGACGACCCCTGGCGGTGAGGCTGCTGCCGAGGACTCCCTGAAGCAGAAAACCGACAGCGCAGCCAGTGATCCCCACCGTCGTGAGTACTATCTGGCTCAGATACCCTTCACGCCCGAGCAGGTGCAGGCCAGCGATGCCATTATAATGGACGGACTCTGCCAGGCCGGCATCATCTTTAAGGATAAACTCGACAATCTGAAGCTCAGTGAAAAATATCTCCTGCGCCTTGCTACTCAATACCCCAAATATGAGCACATGGACGACGTGTTCTATCATCTCTTCCTGCTTTACTCTCGAAGACACGAGCCCGCTGTCGCCGAGGGCTATGTGGAACGCTTGAAGAAGGAATGTCCCAAGAGCCAATGGACGGCACTGCTCTCCGATCCTCATTTTGCCGAGAATGCCCGCTTCGGGGTTCACTTGGAAGATTCGCTCTATGCTGCTACCTACGAGGCCTTCAAAGCCGATCGTTATGCTGAGGTGGAGGCCAATGCCGAGTTCTCGGCCAAGCGCTTCCCGCTGGGGGCCAATCGCGACAAGTTCCTCTTCATCGGTGCCTTGGGCAAACTCAATGCAGGCGATGCCAAGGGTTGTCTTGACAACCTGAAGGAGGTGGTCGAGAAGTATCCGCAGAGCAGTGTGAGCGAGATGGCAGGCATGATCATCAACGGAGTGAACAAGGGTCGGCAGCTCCGGGGCGGAAAGTTCGACATCGGGAACGTGTGGAGCCGGCGCAGTGCCGTGCTCAGCGACAGCGACTCCATTCAGGCCCGTAAATTCTCCAACGAGCGCAATACGAACTTTGTATTTATGCTCGTGTTTCACCCCGATTCCGTCAACGAGAACCAGTTGCTCTTCCGCCTGGCCAAGTACAATTTTACCAGCTATCTGGTGCGTAATTTCGACATCTCAGTCGATGGCGATGGCCCACTGCACCGCATGAAGGTGGCGGGCTTCCGCAACTTCGATGAAGCCCTGCAGTATGCCCGGGCAGTGCTTGCGCAGACTTCGCTCAAAGCACTCCTCGGAAAGGCTCGTTCGGTCATCATCAGTGAGGCCAACCTGCCGCTGCTGGGTCAGCAGTACAGCTACGACGATTACGACAAGTTCTATTCCCGCCATTTCGCACCGCTCAAGGTGAGCACCATGCAGCTGCTTGAGGAACCCGAAGAAGTGACCACCACGAGACCTGTGCGCACCGAAAAGGAGGTGGACGACATGCTCGACGACGGAACCTTCATTGACGATAATTCTGCAACTACGGGGCAGGGAGGCGGTACTCTGGTGCCCGACGAGCAGCCTGCCGCAAAGCCTGCCAATAGTGGGCAAGGAGCGCTCACGGTGCCCGACGAGAAAACGCCCGCCAAGAAGCAGCCGGTCGAAGAGGGAGGCTTGTTACTGCCCGATGAGCAGCCGGCTTCTGGGAAGCAGCAAGGGGAGCTCGTCATTCCTGATGAGGCTCCGGCCAAGGCACAGCCCACGCAGAAGCCTGCTCATCCTGCCGACTCGAAGCAGCCAGCCGACAAGCAACCGCAAGGAGACCTCGTCATTCCTGATGAGGCTCCGACCAAGGCACAGCCCACGCAGAAGCCTGCTCAACCTGCTGACTCGAAGCAGCCAGCCGACCAGCAACAACAAGGGGAGCTCGTCATTCCTGATGAGGCGCCGGCCAAGGCACAGCCCAAGCAGCCCGCAAAGCAGTCGGCCAAGTCGGAGGGCACGCAGAAAGCTAAGTCGGAACCCAAACTTCAGCCCGGTCAGCAGCCCAAGACAGAACCTGCCAAACAGCAGCCTGTGAAGCCCAAGCTCGACGACGACGGCTTCTACTTCAACGACGACGCTCCGCAGAAGCCCGCAGAGAACAATAAGAAGAACGACAAGAAGAAAAAGGAACTCAAGCCCGATATCGACCTCGAGGACGAATACTATGACCTCGATGGGTTCTGATGGCGGCTGCTCCATACGTATTAAATAAGGATATATGAGCAACGGATTACTCTTATGGGTAGATGATGAGATAGAGCTTATGAAGGCTTATATCATCTTTCTCGAGAAGAAGGGATATGAGGTGGTGACTGTGAGCAACGGTCCCGATGCTATAGAACAGTGCCGACAACGCACTTTCGATCTGGTGCTGCTCGACGAGATGATGCCGGGCCTCACTGGGCTGGAGACGCTGCAGCACATCAAGGACATCTCCCCTGCCACACCTGTGGTGATGGTCACCAAGAGCGAAGAGGAGAATATCATGAACCAGGCCATTGGATCCAAGATAGCCGATTACCTCATCAAGCCGGTTAACCCCAGTCAGATACTTCTCACGCTCAAGAAGTGCATCCATCGCAAGGAGATTGAGACCGAGGTCACGCAGACCGGCTATCAGCAGAGCTTTCAGCAGATTGCCATGCAGATTAGCGACTGCTCAACCCTCGACGACTGGAAGAATGTCTATAAGCGCTTAGTGCACTGGGAGCTGGAGCTCAGCAGTACCGACAGCAATATGACCGAGATGCTGCAGATGCAAAAGGAAGAGGCCAACAATGGTTTCTCCAAGTTCATTAAGCAGAACTATCTTGAATGGGTGGAGCCGCGACAGACACAACGCCCTTTGATGAGCCCTGATGTCTTCAAAAAGTGCATCTTCCCGTTGCTTGACCGTGACGAGAAGGTGTTCCTCATCGTCATCGATAACTTCCGCTATGACCAGTGGCGCATGCTGGCTTCCGAGATTGGGGATATCTTCGACATCGAGGAAGACCTCTACACCAGTATTCTGCCCACAGCCACGCAGTATGCCCGCAACGCCCTGTTCAGTGGGCTTATGCCCAACAAAATTGCTGAGATGTTCCCCAATCTGTGGGTCGATGAGGACGAGGAGGAGGGCAAGAACCTCAACGAGGGTCCGCTCATCCAGACACAGATAGACCGCTACCGCCGCCACGACCTTTTCAGTTACCATAAGGTGAACGACTCGGCAGCTGCTGAGAAATTCATGGAGCACTTCAATGAGCTCGGACGTTATAACCTCAACGTGCTGGTCATCAACTTCATCGATATGCTGTCGCATGCGCGTACTGAGTCGAAGATGGTGCGCGAGCTGGCCAGCAATGAGTCGGCTTATCGCAGCATCACGCTGAGTTGGCTTCGCCATTCGGTCATGGCCGACCTTTTCAAGCGCCTTGCCCAGTCGGACTACAAGGTAGTCCTCACCACCGACCATGGCAGCATCAGAGCCTCGAAGCCCGTGAAAATCATTGGTGACCGCAACACGAACACCAACCTGCGCTATAAGCTGGGCAAGAACCTCAATTACAATCCGAAGGAGGTGTTTGCCATCAGAGACCCCCGGAAGGCACAGTTGCCGTCGCCCAATCTGAGCACAAGCTACGTCTTTGCTACAGGGGCCGGCTTCTTTGCTTATCCCAACAATTACAACTACTATGTGGCCTATTATAAGGACACCTTCCAGCATGGAGGCATCTCGATGGAGGAGATGCTAATCCCCCTCATCACGATGACTCCGAGGAAGAAGTGAAGATATATCGTGTAGCCTAAATAGGCTCTAAATCATTCAATATTATGCAGATAACAATTAAGTCATTAGACGGGATTCAAGAAGCTGCGCGGCAGTTCATCCATAGTATGGGACCTGGAAAGGTGTTTGCTTTCTATGGTAAGATGGGGGCAGGCAAGACCACTTTCATCAAGGCCATCTGTGAGGAACTCGGCGTGAAGGATGTCATTACATCGCCTACTTTCGCCATTGTCAACGAGTACACCACCGAGCCCGACGGCAAGAGCATTTTCCATTTTGACTTCTACCGAATCAAGAAACTGGAAGAAGTCTACGACATGGGCTACGAGGACTATTTCTATAGCGGAGCCCTCTGTTTTCTGGAGTGGCCCGAGCTCATTGACGACCTCTTGCCCGAAGATGCTGTCAAGGTGACCATCAAGGCTAACGACGACGGCACGCGCACCGTTGACTTCTGACCCTCTGAAGACATAACAAAACAACGGCCGCAAACCCTTTTCCTGCCTCTTGTCACTCCAGTGGTGACGGTGTGCAGGTGTGGGTGTGCGGCCGTGGCGTTGTCGAAAGAGTGGGGGAGCGGCTTAGAGCAGAGCCTTGAATTTGGCATCAAGCACTTCCTTGGGGGCGGCACCGACAAATTTGTCGACGAGCTGCCCATTCTTGAAGAAGAGCACTGTGGGGATGCTGCGTACGCCGTATTCAGCTGCTATCTCGTCGTTCTCCTCAACGTCGCACTTGCCTACCACAATCTTGCCGTCGTAGTCGTTGGCAAGCTCTGAAATAACAGGACCGAGCATGCGGCAGGGACCGCACCATGTAGCCCAAAGATCCATCACGAAGGGCTGTGCCCCGTTCTTGTAGGTCTCAAAGTTCTCTGATGTGACTTTTACTTCCATTTTATTGTTCCTTTCCTATGTCTTTGTTTGTGCCTGCAAAGATACATATTTTTCCCCGTCCGACCTTGCTATTCCCGGATTTATTTCCGAGGGGGTACATGGGTTGCCAAATGGGGGATAATGAGAGTGCGAACCGCGCACGTCACGCGACGCCGAAGGGGGCAGGGAGAACCGCTGCCCTAACCTTCGGCTGGCGATAACTTACATGCCACCCATCTGCCCCATTGAGGTAGCGGGGCTCGACTGGCGCTGCGAGTCGTTGAAGTCGTTGTTGATTTTGCTTTGCTTAGCAGAGAACTGCTTCTTCGTGTTACCGAAGTTCCACTTCACACTCAGCATGAAGATTCTCAAGGGAATACGTATCTTAGTCATGCTCGAGAAGTCGGCACTATGCGAGAAGTTGTCCATTTTTATCTTCCCTTCCACAGGGCCGGCGTAGCCTGTGCTCACCTCCAGTCGGTCCTTGAGGAAAGTGCGGGTCAGCGAGACATTCATGAAGTTCATTCCGCTCTGCCATCCCATGAGGCTGTACTGCTTGGTGGTGGCGAACAATCCCAGCGAGCCCTTTACTTTCCAGGGCAGCTGCTGTTCTACGGAGAAATAGCCCCGTGCACCCCAGCCATAATTGCTCAGGTTGAGCTCGCGAGCCCGCCAGTCGCCGTAGCTCACGGCTCCGTTCATCATCAGCGTCGTGGTCTTGGTCACTCCCCAGCGCATATAAGCGTTCAGTGAGGTGGAGCTGCTCTTGCCATTGTTGGCATAGGTGGTGTTGAGCACGTCGTCCTCCAGGAATGAATAGTTCTGGGTCTCGTTGCCGCAGTAGTTCTCGCTCAAGGTGAGGTTCATCATGAACTTCGGGGTGAACGTGTTGAAGGTGAGTGCCACGTTGTGGGAACGGGCCACGCTGAGGCTCGGATTGCCGTAGCTCAGCACATTGGGGTTGGTCCGGTCAACGTAGGGATTGAGCTGGTTGATGCCCGGACGGGAGATGCGCATGGTGTAGGTGATGCCGAGATTGGTGGTCGGCGAGAAGTTGTAGCCCAGGCTGCCCGATGGCACCAGGTCGCCGTAGTCCTTCTTGAAGTTGCGTTCACTACGGTCGGCATACTTCACGTCCTCGAAGGTGTACTCATAGCGCAGGCCTGCACGGGCATTGAACTTCTCGGTGGTGAGACGGTACTGGGCGTAGGCGGCGACAATGCTCTGCATATTGCGGTAGTTCACGCTGTTGTCCGCATTGAGGACGTCCTGTCCGTCCCTGACGTCGTAGTATTTGCTGTCGCTCTTGTTGCGCCTGGAAATCCACTTGGCTCCCGTCTCCAGCGTCTGCTTCTTGCTGAGGGGCAGCGTGAAGTCACCCTGCACGGTGTGACTGGTACCCCAGGTATGCGAGTCGGAATAAAGGTCAGCGGGCAATGTGGCTGTGGACGAGGGGTTCTGCTGATAGAGCATACGGTTCTGGTTGACCCCCGGATTATAGTCGAAGAGGTAGCTCAGCGTGAAGCTCGAGGTGTGGTCGGCATTGAAGAAGCGCTGGTAGTCGGCACTGGCATTGAAGCCGGTGAACTCGCTCTTCACATGGTTCTCTGCCGTATAGTCGTAGCCGGTGCCAAAGACGCCTCCGTGGAAGGAGAAGAGCGGCCAGGCAGAGTGGTTCTGGTTGCCTCGCATCATGCCCATGTTGACATTCACGCTGCTCAGCGAGTCGAGCTCATAGCCCAGCGAGAGGTCTCCCATCATGAAGGGGGACTTGAGCTTGTAGCTCATGGAATTGGCTATCGTGGCATCGCCGGCTTCTGATTTCTGCACTCGCTCGCTCGTCATGCTGAGGTCGCCCCAACCCTTGTTGACGAAGGTACTGGCGCTGTAGGTGAGCTTGCCCTGTTGTCCGCCCACATAGGCATTGGCAGAGTGGCCGTGGTTGCTTAGGCGCACCTCTACGTTGCCGCTGTAGCTGTTCATCTGCTCGGTTGCCGCTCCATTGACGTGGACGAGCTTGATGTCGAGCACGCCCGTGGTGCCTTCGGCGTCGTATTTGGCTCCGGGCGAGGTGATGACATCAATGCTCTGCACCATGGAGGCTGGTACCGCCTTGGCTATCTGTGAGAGGTTCGACTGATACATTTTGTTGGGTTTGCCATCGACGTAGACCGTAAAGCTGCCCGAGCCGTTGACGGTAATATTATCCTGTGCGTCAACATTCACCATAGGCACCTTACGGAGCATGTCGAGCAGGTTCATCGTCTTCGAGTCGACATCATCCTGAACATTGTAGGTCATCTTGTCGGTGGTCATCTTCACCACCGGTCGCAGTGCCGTCACCTCTACAGCCTTAAGCGACTTGGCGTCGTCGCTGATGAGCAGTTTGCCAAGGTCGAGGGCTGCCTCTCCGTTGAGTTTCAGTTTCCTCGTAATGGTCTGCCGTCCCATAGAAGCCACAGTGAGCACGAAGTCACCGCGTCCCTTCACTTTCTGCGTGATATGTCCGTCGGCATCGGTCACCGACATAGCTACCGGTTTGGTCATGTTTCCCCTGGCGAATACCCTTATTGTAGCAAAGGCCTCGCCCTCGTGGGTGATAGAGTCGCTCACGATGCCGGTCACTACCGTTTCCTGTGCCTTTGCGGGCATTGCTGCCATCAGGGGGAGCAGGAACAGCAGGCAGAGCACCCGCCATTTCATCTTGTTGCTAATCATGTTTGTATCCTATAGTTACTTGTTTTCAGTCATTGCGGCGTATTGCCGTTCCAAATCCTGCATGCTGAGTCCGAGCAGTTGCATCTGGCGGAAGACTCCTGGCAGTGTTTTGCGGAGAAAGTCTTCGCGCCGTTGCCGGAAGATGAGCTCACGCCCCCCTTCAGCCACAAAGTAGCCCAGTCCCCGCTTGTTGTAGATGATACCGTCGCGGGCCAGTTCATCGTAAGCTTTCACGGCCGTATTGGTATTCACTTCCAGGGTGACGGCATATTCCCTCACACTGGGTATGCGGTCGTTGGCCATATAGTGGCCGGCAAGAATCTCGTCGGCCAGTCGGTCAGCTATTTGCAGGTAAATGGCTTTGTCGTGTGAAAATGCCATGAGCCTAACTTTGATAATCAGTTCCTAATGGTCAGTTGATGGTCGTCTATGCTGCCCGAACCTCTGACGCTGCGGTGGAACTTGCGCAGACTGCCCTTGGCCCCGAGGCTGCCACTGCCGGATATGGAGGCCGAGGCCTCGTAGCAGTCGATGAACTTCAGTTCGGCATCGCCACTTCCGGATATCTGCATGTTGGTGTTGTTCACATGGTCGAGAGTAGCCTCCACACTGCCGCTTCCCGAGATGCTCATATCGGCTTTGCTGGCTTTCAGCCGGGCTACTTCCAGGTCGCCGCTTCCTGCCACCTGGAAACCGAAGTTGTCCCTACAAACCACTTCCCTCAATGACACTTCGGCACTGCCAGCAACAGCAATATCCAGCCTGTCGAGGTTAAGATTGTTCTCGGCCGTGAAGTCACAGCTTCCCGCAATAGCTACGGTGTTGATGTCGGGTGCTGTCACCCAAAGCTCAATATCCGAACTATGGTCACCGAACTGCAAGACAGTCACCCCTTTTCTCTGCTTCTTCTTCCAGCGTACAACCAATGTGCCGTCCTTAGTGAACACTTCGATGTGATCCCGCAGCTCAGGCGCAGTCTTCAGCTTCACCTTGTAGCTGCTACCCTGTATGAAGTGCACATCGAAGGCACCGGCTGCTGTGATTCTGTTGAAGGCTCCCACACTGACGTTGTAGCTCTTCCTCTCTGTATTGACACTGTTTTTCTCTATGCGGCATGCCGAGACGCTGAGCATCGTGGCAACCATGATGACAAGACTGAATAATGTTTTCATATTGCTTTCTGTATTAATTGACCTTTAATTTATCCATTTGTTGTTGATGACCTGCAGCTTACGGTACTTGTGGTAGGCGAACCAATAGCAGAAGATGATAAAGGCTGCGCTCACGATGTAGTAAACGGTCAGGCAGGCAGAATCGTTGAGAATGATGGAGAACGACTCGCCGTAGAAGAGGGGAAGCACATACTTCAATATGAGTATGATGCTGAGCGCAAATACCTGCCCGAGGACAGTCCAGGTGACCAGACCCAAGACGAGCGGATGCTTGCGGAAGAAGCTGCCCATGAGCAGGTAGGCGGCATGGTTGCACAGCAGACTGACGAGGATGAAACCGCGTGAGATACTATTGCTAAAAGCTTTGCCCGAAATCTGAGAAAGCCCGTAGTCGACATTTTCCCAACCCCAGGAGGCCACGTCGGGCTTCACCAGGAGCGTGAAGGCGTGCTGTACGCAGTCGCCCAGCGCGAAGCCTACTATGCCTGCTATCGGCAGAGCTACCACGAGCACAAGATAGCGTGCCACGAGCTTCTCGGCAGCCGTGGCCGGGAGCAGGAGGTTGTTGATGCGCTCCTGACGGGAGCGATAGGCGCTGAAGATGAAGGTGCCCGACAACTCAAGATAGAAAAACAGGGCGACGCACAACATCGGGCCCACAACTTCGATGGCCGACTTCCGGGCCAGCACGAGCCAAATGAGTTGCAATAGCACCATGCAAGCCAGTGTGCCGGAGAATGTGGAGACGAGGGCCCGTTTGCTCAGAATGAGCTCCCAGCGGAGCACCTTGCTAAAACGTGGAAAACTGAAACTGTCTGACATATCTGTTGGTGTTTTGGAGTACGTATTAAAGTGCATTGCTTTTGCTGGTGGCACTCTCCGGCTTAATAGCGCCCTTGCTGACGGCATTGAAGAGCAGCTCCAGATTCACCTGTGTCTGCTCGCCCTGCCGATGGGACAGAATGGCCATGTTGCCTTGGAGCGATGGCTCGGCGTAGAGCACGTCCTCAGTGTCGTCCTGCGGCTGGATGAGCTTGAAGTCATATTTGTCGGCCAGCGTACCCATGTCGTCATCGAGCAGCACGCGGCTGCCGTCGATGATGCTCACGTGGTCGAGCAGTGTTTCTACATCGTGCACCTGATGGGTGGAGATGATGAGGGTGCGGCTGTCGTCCATATAGTTGGCCACCACCTTGCGGAAGAGGCTCCTCGAAGGGATGTCCAGTCCGTTGGTGGGCTCGTCCATCATCAGTAGTCGGGTGCCCGCGGCTATGGCGAAGCTCATGTAAACCTTCTTCTTCTGCCCCATGGAGAGCTCTCTCAGATTGGGCTCGGCCGGCATCTCGAAATCTATCAGGCAGCGGGCTAAAAGGTCATTATTGAAAGTGGGGTAGAAAGCACGCATCTGAGCTGCAAACTGCCGGAAGCTCATCTGGGGCATGGCGTATTCCTCGGGCACGAGGAACAGCTGACTGAGCATGCTGGGACTGCGTCGGCGGCTCTCTTTGCCGTCGAAGGTAACGCTCCCCTCACAAGGTGCAAGCAGACCCGCGATGAGATAGAGGAGGGTGGATTTGCCCGTTCCGTTGCGGCCCAAAAGCCCGTGCACCTTGCCTTCGCCCAAGGTGAGGTTGAAGCCGCTGAACACTTGGTGCCTGCTTCCCTGATAGTGGAAACTGAGATTCTTTACTTCTATCATAGGTATATCTGTTATGTGATAGCTCCCTGTTATAGTGTAATACTTTAATAGTACACAGCAAAGGTAGTGCAAGGGTGCCATAGCTTCCAAACTTTTGCCGAAGAATTTCTAAACTGAGGCTGCTATTTAACATTTCTAAAGGGATTAGTCCTCAAAGTTAACGTTTAGAAAGTTCTTCACCACTCGTTTCTTCGTCTACCATCCTTGTTCTTTTATTCGGTTAGCCCCTTGTTCGGCCGCACAGATAGCTCGCGCATGAGTTCATCCGGCAGTGGGAGAAGCAGTCCGGGCTCTGTGGGTTCGGGTTCGCCGGTCAGCGCATTTCACCAGCTCTCGCCTGGGGTCTGTGCATTTTACGGCATATGGCGGAGATAGCTACGGCATATGCCGTAATAGTCTACGCCATATGGCGTACTTATTTACGCCAAATGCCGTAAACAAGCGACACTTGGGGTCAGAGCAGTCGACGCTTATGGGTAAGAGGCTGAAATACAATGGGATATAAGATGTGAAAAAGGCAGGAAGCATCCCTCGTGCGGAAACTTCCTGCCAGTGAAACCGAAAGAATAAAATGGACTGCGGAATTCGGAGTCAAAGCTGTGATGCTCCCAGGAGATTGCAGTCCTTCAGTGCAGAGAAGAGCACCTTCACCCTGTCGGCCTCATGGGGATACTGGAAGCCTTCGTGCATTGAGGCGAGCATCTCATCGGCGAAGAGCTGCCGGGACCGGGCAATGCCCCCACCGATGATGATGGCTTCAGGGTCGTAGGTGTAGAGGATAGCCTGCAGGAGCTTGCCAAGGTGACGGCCCAGCGTGGTCCAGTGAGCCAGGGCCGTGGCGTCGCCGTGCATAGCCCGCTCGCTGTCGGCTTTGCCTGTGGTGTGCCATTGCTTGAAGAGCTGGCTGCTCGTGTAGGCTTCGTAGTTGCTGTCGAGATAGGGCAGACAGCCTATCTCGCCTGCTCCGGTGTTGGCTCCGCGGTAGAGGCTGCCATTCGTGATGATGCCCGCGCCCACTCCGGTGCCCAGCGTGATGCCCACGAGACTGGAGTAGTCGCGTCCCGCTCCAAAGTGCTTCTCGCCATTGACGAAACAGTTTACATCGTTGTCGACCCGGGTTTCCACCCCGAAGCGCTCCTCGAGCCGCTGCTTCAGGTGCACCTCCTTCCATGACGGCACATTCACCACATCGTAGACGATGCCTCGCGCGAAGTCGACCACCGACGGCACTGCCACTCCGATGCGCTCGGCGTGGCCGTCATCCACAGCCTCAATCAGGCGGAAGAACTGTTGCATCACTTCTTCCTCGGAGCCGTCGGCCCGACAAGGTTCCTCAACTTGGGTTTCAAAGCGCCCGTTGTTCACTCGTGCCACCCGGAGGTTGGTGCCTCCCATATCGATTGCTATACGTGACATATCTTTATGCTTCATTGATTGGATTCGGTATCAGAGCACCTGTTCGCCCGCCTTCATTTCCTTTTCTATTTTGTGGTCGCCCCAAAGGAGTACGGCTTTGAAGGGCACGTTAGTGTGGATGGTCACCTTGGGTTTCTCGTCCTTGGAGGAGCGTCGTGCCACCTTGAACGAAATGTTGCCGTCGGGGCCATAGGGATACTTGTCGATTCCGTAGCTGTCGAGCAGGTTGACGTCGATCGTGATGGTCTTCTGCTCGTAGTCGGCGCGGATGCCGAAGATGTACTCTATGAGCTCGGCGATGGGGGGCAGACCGGTCCATCCGACAAAGTCCTTGCGCGCCATGAAGCCGGGATTGGCCGACTCCGGTGCGTAGTATTCCCAGAATGTGCCCGTCTTCTTATAGACCTCGAACACGTTCCTATAGTCGTTGGTCACGATGTCCCAAGCCAGTTTGCGGTAGCCCTTGTTCACCAGTCCGTTCACTATCATGTAGTTGGTGCCGGGCCATACTCCTCCTTCCCAATAGCGGCCGTTGGCCTTGTATTTGGGGTTGCTGTAAACGAGCGAGGGTACGCGGTGGGGACGGTTGAACTTGGTGGTGTCGTCCAGATGTGCCACGAGCTTGTCGAGGCGGTCCGTAGACAGTACGTCAGTTTGTAGCGCCCAGTAGGCATAGATGCCCTGCGTGGTGCTGAGGCTGTCGTTCTCGTACTGGTCGTAGAGGAAGTTGTCCTTGTCGCTCCACATGTGGTCGTTGATGTACTTCGTGAGGTGTTTGATGTCGTCCTCAAAGGTCTCAATCTCTTGCCACCGTTCGAGATAGAATCCCATCTGCAACAGTATCTTGGCCATCATAATCTGCTGCAGGCATGCATCGAGCCATATCATATGGCCATTGGAATAGATGGTGTTGTAGCCTTGGGGCACTCGGGGCATGTTGTCCATGCCTGTGCCCCAGCCACTGCTCCAGTAGGTGCCGTTGCGCCAGGTTCGGTTCAGCTTCAGCCATTTATAGTAGGCTGCCAGCACGGGGAACACCTTGTTGAGGCGGTTGTCGTCGCCGAACTGTGTGTAGTAGAGCCATTCCGACCAGGGTAGCAGGTTGGGACCGGTGCTGGTGGGATCGTAGCGTCCGAAGCAGTCGGAGCCGTCGGCACGTATCTCCCGGCAGATGAATCCGTCGGGGTGCTGCTTGGCATAGAAGTTGTCGAGCGTCTGCTGGAAAGGGAAGAAGTTTTTGCCATAGCGGCAGAACATGGTGATGAACGAGTCGTCCCACATGAAGATGTTGCCGTTGTAGGCCGGTGCGATGTAGCTCGTCACGAAACCGGAGTCGTCGAGGGGTTGGCAGATGTTCTTGATGCCTATCTCCCAAGCTTTCCAGTACATACCGATTTCCTCGTTGTGGCCTTCCCAGTAGGGCGTGGGCAACACCTTGCGGGCCTGGGCGAAGGTGCCGGGCTGAGTGCGTTGCATCTTGGCCGTGCGGAAGGAATTCTCGGCCACGAGCGTCTCCATGACGTAGGTGTTCTTGTAGGGCAGCTTATAGAGTGGCGAGCCCGAGGGGATGAGGTTCTGCGCCTGGGCCGAAAGGGGGACAAGCAGCAGACCTGCAAACAGTGATTTCAGATTCTGCATAGTGTAGGGTTGTAAAGTCATTGTGGATGGAGCTTAAGGCTTTGCGCCTTACATCTTCAGGAGCTTTTTGATTTTCCAGCAGATGTCGGTGTTGTCCATGAAACCGGTGAAATGCTCGGAGCCCGGTCCGAAGGCGTAGACGGGCACCATGGTGCCGGAGTGGTCTTTGGTGGAGAAGCTGGCTTTCACGGTTCCTGTGTGGTAGTCGCCGCCGAGCACGGTGAGGCCTCCGGTCTCGTGGTCGGCAGTCACCACGACGAGTGTGTGTCCGTCGCGGGCAGCCCACTGCATCACCTTGCCGATGGTCTGGTCGAAGTCGAGTGTCTCCTTCATCAGCATGTCGAGTTGATTGAAGTGTCCGTAGTCATCGAGCTGCGATCCTTCAATCATCATGAAGAAGCCTTGTTTGTTCTGGCTCAGCAGGTCGAGTCCCTTGAGTGAGGCTCTGGCGAGCAGGTCGCCTCGCTGGTCGGGCTCCGGCGTGTTGACCTCGAAGGGCACACAGTAGACTTTGCCCGACTTCCAGTTCATCAGGTCGTCGACGCTGCGTGAGATGTGGTAGCCTTTCTGCTGGAGCTCGCTGAAGATGTTGCGGCCGTCGGCTCTGTGCTCGAAGTACTTGGCTCCGCCGCCAAAGACGAAGTCGACCGGGCTCTGCGGGAAGAGTCCCACAAGGTCCTGTTCCTTGTCGCGGTCGATGTTATGGCTGATGAAGTCGCAGGGCGTGGCGTCCCAAAGTCGGCAGGTGACGGCAATGCCCGCGCTCTTGCCGGCTGCGTGTGCATAGTCAACGAGCGATTTCAGTGGCTTGCCCGTGGCATCCACGCCCACGGCATGGTAGGCCGTCTTGAAGCCTGTGGCCAGCGAGGTGCCTCCAGAGCCGGAGTCGGTGATAAGCCGGTTGGTGGCGGGGGTCTTCGAGAGACCGGTGTACTGTGCGTTCTCGAGCCACAGTTTTCCGCGGTTGCAGGTCCAGGCGGCCTGGATGTGCATCAGACTCATGCCGTCGCCAATCATCAGGATGACGTTTCTCACCTGTCTGTTGCGCGGGGCCTTGATGCGCTCCACGGCGTAGGGTTTGTCCCAGGTGAAGGTCTGCACGGGACCATTGGCCTGTGCGTTGGCGCGGAGCCCAAAGGCGAGGCAGAGGAGGGGGAGGATGAATGTCTTAAGTTTCATATTTCTTGGATTTAGTGTTGCGTGCAAGTGTGGCTTCGTGGCGGAGCAGCGTGTTCCGGTACGGTGTACTTGCAAAGTTAATAAGAATAGGTGGTAAGCCGAAAAAATCTCCGCCCTCTTTTCCGAGCAGCGGAGATTTTTACTTGTAGACTTAGCGTCGGCTACTACTTCGATGCGTAGCCGGGGTTCTGCTTCAGTGCGCCGTTGGACTGGATGACGGTGTTGATGCGATAGGGGAACACGTAGTGGTTCTCGTCAATAGAGCGCACCTTGTCCATGACAGCCAGTCCGATGACACCCTTGTAGGTCTTGCCGTTGATGGTCATCGTGGTGCCGTTGGTGGTGTCGAGAGGTGAGTCGGGGTTGGAACGGTCAACATGCTTCAGACCGTGCTTGGCAATGGTGAGCTTGGTCTTGGCATCGAGGTTCCAGTCGGCGTTGCCTTCAGCGGCCCAGCGGATGAGGTCGTAGCGGCGGTCGGTCCACTCGCCGGCGAGCTCGCAGCGGCGCTCGTGCATGAGGTCGAACATCGTGGGCCGGGTGTAGGTGACACCCTCCTTGGCACGCTGGGCAATGTGGTTGAGCGGCTCTGCTGCCTCTTCGTTCTTGCCTTGCATGATGAGTGCCTCGGCCTTGAAGAGCAGCAATTCGGCAAAGCGGCAGAGCGGAAGGTTGAGGGCTGTGGTAGGACGGTCGCCGTTGCCCGACACCTCATCGCTCACACCGGCTCCATCGACTACCTTGCCACGCGAGAAGGGATCCATGTACTTGTTGAACTGGAAGCCGCACTCATTGTCGGAAGCCGAGAAATAGCGGCGTGTGGTGCCAAAGAACTTGAAGGTGTCGCCGTAGGAGAGGATGGTGGCACTGCGGCGAGCATCCTGGTCGTTGTACTCAGCCCAGAGCTCAAGCGTCGGCTTGAAGTTGCCCCAACCGTTGTAGAGTCCCCAGCCTTTGTTCTCAAGCACGATGGCGGGGAACTCTGAACCAGCGTAGTTGTAACCACTTGAATTCACTGACCAGATGTATTCCTTGCTCCAGTTGTTGGCCACCTTGAAGACATCGGCGAAGTTGTCGAGCAGACCGCGTCCGCCCTCGCTCTCCACCTTGTCGACAAGGGCGGGAATCTCAGCCCACTTGGTTTTGTCGAAGCGTGCCCAGTAGGCGTAAGCCTTCACCATGTAGGCATAGGCAGCATCCTTGGTAGGCCGTCCGTAGTTGTCCTCGGAGTAGTTCTTGAACCAGTCGAGATTGTCGGCAGCCTTTTGCAGGTCCTCCACAATCATCTTGTAGTTGTCCATCACTGTGGCTTGCTGTGTTGGGATGGCATTGTGGTCGGTCATCTCCTCATAGCGTGAGAAGGGCACGCCCTGGGTAGCCGAGCCATAACGATAGGCTATCATGAAATGGGCGAAGGCACGCATGAAGTAGGCTTCGCCCAGTGAGCGTTTTACCACGGCCGAGCGGCTGGCCTCGGGCACTTGGAGTGCATGGTAGACGATGTTGTTGGCCACAGCCATCGTGGTGTACATCTCGGAGTAGATGGTGGAGAGACGGCTCTCTGTCTGGCCGTCGTAGGTATAGTTGGCCAGCGACATCTCGCCGTTGCCACGTGAGCGGCTGTAGAAGATGTCGTCGGATGCGCCCTGCTCCCAGAAGAGGTCGCGTCCATAGGTTTCCTCAAGTCCGTAGACGTAGTATAATGAGTTGCAGGCTTTGATGTAGTCCTTGTCGGTCTTCCAGAAATTGCCCTCGGTGGCTGTGCCTTCCTTCGTGGTGTCGAGCCAGTCGCCGGTGCAGGAACTCAATAGGCCTGTGAGTGCAAGGGCTGCAATGAATGCATTATGTAGTTTCATAACTAAAGGGTTTGAATGAGTTAGAATTTAAGTTTGACAGCCAGCGAGAATGTGCGTGCGATGGGGTACTGGCCGCGGTCGAAGCCTATGCCGCCCACCTCAGGATCGATGCCGCTGTAGTGGGTGATGGTGAAGAGGTTGTCGCAGCTCAGTGTCACATCGAGAGTGCTCTGACGGTCGTTGAAGTAGTGAATCTTGCGCAGCAGGTCGGTGAAGGAGTAGCCCACGGAGATGTTCTTCATGCGCAGGTAGGAACCGCTCTCCAGGTACCAGTCAGAGCAGGTGCCGAAGTTGCTGTTGGGATCCGACTGCGTGATGCGGGGCACGGAATAGGTGGGACCGTCGAGGGCCTTGAGGATACGCTCATCGCGGTTGAAGGAGCCGAGGGCCTCGTTGAGTGTGGTGTACTTATAGGCATTGAAGAGCTTCACTCCTGCCGAACCTTGAAGCATGAAGTCGAAGGTGAGCTTCTTATAGGTGAAGCCTCCGCTGAAGGCGTAGGTCATCTTGGGCATGGCATTGCCGCGATACTCATAGTCACCGTCGCCAATCTTGCCGTCGCCATTGATGTCGACGAACTTCAGGTCACCGGCCTTGGCGTTGGGCTGTATGCGGTTGCCGTTCTTGTCGACGTAGGCTGCTGCATCGGCGTCGGTCTTGAAAACACCGTCGGTGCGGATGAGGTAGTAGGAGTAGAGGGGCTGGCCCTCAGCGTTGCGGTAGGGGTAGAGCGTCGTCTTATAGTTGTCGTCGAGTGCCTCCACAGGCTTGCTGCCGTCGGGGTTGGCAGCGCCGATGTTGGTGAGACGGTTGCGCAGGGTGGCGAGGTTGCCGCCGAGATAGTAGCTGAAGTTCTTGTTCAGCTTGTCGCGCCACATGAGGGAGACCTCCACGCCTCGGTTGTTCACCTCGCCGTCGTTCACATAGGGTGCGCCAATGCCAATCATGGCGGGCCAGTCGGTGGTCTGCTTCTTGATGAGGTCACTGGTGGTCTTGTCGAAGTAGTCGAAGGTGAGGCTCAGCCGGTTGTTGAGGAAGGCAGCGTCGAGACCGAGGTCCCACTGCTCGGAAGTCTCCCAGGTGAGATGGTCGTTGAAAGCCTCAGCCAGATAGGTGCCATAGGCTATCGGGGTGTTCTTGCCCACCTGACCGCCAACGTCGCCGCTGCCGATGTAGCGGCTGGAGAGGGTGGCCAGACCGTAGCCATAGCCGATGGAGCCCAGGTTGCCAATCTTACCCCAGCTGGCGCGGAGCTTCAACAGGCTGAGCACATTGTTCTTCTTGAACCAGGGCTCGGAGGTGATCTTCCAGGCTGCGGTCACTGAGGGGAAGTCGCCGTGCTTGTGGCCTTCGGGCAGACGGCTGGCATAGTCGCGGCGGATGGAGGCTGTGAGGAAGTAGCGGTCGGCGTAGCTGTAGGCGGCACGTCCGACGAACGATACGTTGCGGTCCTTATAATAGGTGTCGCTGGGGGTGACGATAGTGGAGGCATTGGCAAAGTAGAACATCGAGCCGGTCTCGGTGTCGAAACCATGGCCACTGACGTCAAGATAGCGGTACTGGTACTGGCTCGAAGTAGTGGAAGCCATCAGTCCCAGGGTGTGGCGGCCGAAGATGCGGTCATAAGTGAGGGTGTTCTCCCAATCCCATTGGGGCTCGCGGTAGTTTTGATACTCCAGCGTGTTGACATCGCTGGGTTTGCCGGCTTCGGTGCGCTTAGTGTTCCAGTAGCGGTCCATATAGTTGGTCTGCTTCCAGGTGAAGCGGCTGGTGAAGTTGAGACCGCGCACCGGCTGGAGGATGTCGAGGAAGGTCGACGTGGTGACCGTGGAGCGGTGGTTGTTGTCGTAGGGAGCCTTCAGGAGGCGGAGGGGGTTGATGGCATCGCCGTGGATGTCGGCATAGGCAGCGCCGTAGGAGGCAGGCACCGTGCCCATGTAGCTGCCGTCGGCCTCATAGGGGAAGACGTTGCGGGGGAACATCAAGGCTGAGGTGATGATACCCGACTCGGCACTGGTGGTGTTGACGTCGCGTGTCTTGACGTCCTGCCAGCTCAGGTCCTCACGAAGGCGTATGTATTTGTTGAGCTGCCACATGGAGTTGAGACGGATGGTGACCTGACGGTTGTAGGTGTTCACCAGGGTGCCGTCGGCGTCGTTGAGCTCGAGCGAGAGGCGGTTGGCGAAGTCCTCATTGCCGCCCGAAACAGCAATGTTGTGGCGGTTGAAGGCTGCCGAGCGGAACACCTGGTCAATCCAGTTGGTGTTGGTCTTGCCGTAGACGGGATCGCTGTTGAGCGTGTTCCAGTGTTCGGGCAGCGTGCCGCCGGCCTCCTCGTAGGAGTATTTACGCACCTTCATCTCGTCCTCCCAAGAGAGCGACTGAGGGAGATTCTGTGAGGTGGAGACACCGAAGACGCCGTTGTATTCCACTGACGGCTTGCCTGCGGCGGCCTGCTTCGTGGTGACCAGGATGACACCGGCCGAGCCGGCATAGGCTCCGTAGATGGCGGCCGAGGCTGCGTCCTTGAGCACGGTGATATTGGTGACATCACTCATGTTGAAGGGTGCACCGGGTACACCGTCGACCACATAGAGCGGTGCCTCACCGTTGGGCGAACCCATACCGCGGATGGTGATGGTGGGTTCTGAGCCGGGATGGCCGCCGTTGGCCACTACCGACACTCCCGGCACCTGTCCCTGCAGCATCTGGCTCACGCTGCTCACCGGGCGCTTTTGCAGCTTGTCGACGTCGGCCACAGTTGACACGGCAGCCGAGAGGTCACCCTTCTTGGCCTGTCCGTAGCCAATGGCCACAACTTCATCGAGCATGAGGTTGTCGTCGCTCAGCACCACGTCGATGACTTTCTTATTGGCTGCTACCTTCTGCGTCTTGAAGCCGATGGCCGAAATCTCGAGCATGGCTCCACGAGGCACGTTGACGGTGAAGTTGCCTTGGGCATCGCTGATGACGCCGGTGGAGGAGCCTAAAATCCTGACTGAGGCTCCGACTACGGGTTCTCCGTTGCTGTCCTTCACCGTACCGCTGACCTTGTTGTCTTCCTGTTGGACAGCTTCAACGGTCTTGCCAGATGTCTGTGAGGCAAGAGCAAACGACGGAGAAAGGAGAGTAAGCACTGACAAGGCGGCAGCGCCTACCAAGCCACGATTACTGGATGATAGTAATGTTCTCTTTTCCATTTGTTAGTTATTTGTTTAAATGAATAATAGTAAGAGTCGGGCACCTGTGACCGTCAAGAAGCGGACTTAGCGTTCTGAAGGTGGAACTCGGGACCTTCCGGAAGGGCGCTCTACGGCCAAGAAATTGTTGGGGGGTAACTTCATCAGAGGTGAAAAAAGGTGGCACATTCACGCTCTTTTCAGGTGGAAGAGTCAGCATTCCGCTCTGATGGTTGCAAAGTTAAGCATTATTTCACTTATTACCAAAGGTTGGCTCCACTTTTTATAAATACCTTAAAGAGTGTTGCGGAAGTGTAACGGATTCAGTCTGACTGCCTGCGTCGGTGTACCATGGAGGGTAGGGTGGGCACTGATGGACAGAGCGTTTTCCGGAGGGCCGTGAGGTGACCGAGATAGGATCAGAACCCTATTTTGAAGAGCAAGGGAAATAAGCAGGGAAAGCGAGAAAAGTGAAAGATTTTGGGCTGCAAAGGGAGTGCTCTCAGCTTTTTTGGCTACTTTTGTCAGTAGTAATAAATCGTATAGCATTATGAGTACTGTTATCTACCCTTCACCCATCTACGGGCCGGTGCACAGCCGCCGGCTCGGACTCTCGTTAGGTATCAACCTTATGCCTGCCGACGGTAAGGTGTGTACGTTCGACTGTATCTATTGTGAGTGTGGCTACAATAAGGATCGCCGGCCCACACAGTCACGCCCTACGCGCGCGGAGGTGGCTGCGGCGCTGGAAAAGCAGTTGAGGCTGATGCACCAGCAAGGGCAGCACCCCGACGTGCTGACCTTTGCCGGCAATGGCGAACCCACGGGACATCCCGATTTCCCGGGCATCATCGACGACACCGTGCGGCTGCGCGATGCCCTCTGTCCTGAGGCTAAAATCAGTGTGCTGAGCAATTCCACCTTTATTTATAAGGAGGCGGTTCGCCAGGCTCTCTTGAAGGTGGACAACAATATTCTGAAGCTTGACACCGTCGATTCCGGCTATGTAAGCAGGGTGGACCGTCCACAGCAGCCTTTCTATCGCATTGCTGACATCATCAGCCAAATGAAACTTTTCGAGGGTCATGTCATCATCCAGACCATCTTTATGAAGGGATTCACTGAGGGGGCTACGCCTCAGTCCGTGGACAACACCGGGGAGGATTTCGTAGGGCCCTGGCTGGAGGCGGTGAAGGAGATTGCTCCCAGAGAGGTGATGATTTACACTATAGACCGCGAGACGCCTGACAAGAATCTACGTAAGGCCACACCAGCGGAGCTCAACGCTATTCGTGACCGCGTGATAGCCGTCGGTATTCCCTGCACGGCCTCCTATTGAAAAACGTGGCGCGCGACCCACTTTCCGGATGTTCAGCATCTCTTGGTCAGAGAGCTTGAGCCGGAAAGCAAGCCGCGCGCCTGATGAAGGCTGCCGCATTAAGGGCGGACAGCCGGTGTCTTATTTCTTGGTGATGACACCCACTTTGGTGGCTTTGATAAAACTCACGATGCGGCGCACCTCGGGGCCGTCGGGCACCTGCTCTTCCACCTGGATGACGGAGTCGAAGAGGCTGTTCTGTCCGTGGAACACCAGTCGGTAGGCATTGGCCACGTGCTTCTGCACCTTTTCGTCAATCTTCCAGGCTGCCATCATCGTATTATTGGGACCACCGTATTCCACGGGCGTTCCACCGGCGATGATGAATGGCGGCACATCCTTGCTGAAGGTGGTTCCGGCCTGGAGCATGGCGAGGTCGCCCACGCGAGTGTGGCTGTTCTCGATGACACCCGACGAGAAGATGACACCGTTGCCAATCTCACAGTCGCCTGCAATCTTGGTGCCATAGCCGAAAACATCGTGATCGCCCACCTTGGTGTCGTGAGAGATATGAGCGCCCTCCATAAGGAAGTTGTAACTGCCGATGACGGTCTGTCCGTCCTTGTGCGTGGCACGGTTGACGATGACATTCTCGCGGAAGGTATTGTAGTCGCCAATAATGAGTTCCGACGCTTCACCCGTGAAGTGGAAGTCCTGTGGAATGGCGGCAAGCACAGCGCCCTGATGGACCTTGTTGCCCTTGCCCATACGGGTGCCGTTGAGGATGCTCACAAAGGGATAGATGATGCAGTCGTCGCCTATCACCACGTCGTCCTCAACGTAGGCAAAAGGATAGATTACGCAGCCGTCGCCTATTTTGGCCTTGGGCGACACCATCGCCCTGTCACTAATATTACTACTCATAGCAATGATAATTAATTACGGTTGGTTTTACGTTGTGGACCTTCTGGGGCCTTGCGAGGCCCTGAAGCCCATTCACTTGGCGCCGCCTCCGAGTGCGTAGTAGAGGTTAACCACAGCCTGCATCTTGTAGAAGTCGTCGGCCACCTTGGAGAGCTGCACATTGAGGAGCGAGCTCTCAGCGCTGATGATTTCGAGATAGGTCTGGTTGCCCGTCTCCTGGAAGAGTTGACGGGTCTGCTCCACATTCTTCTTGAGCACTTCCACCTGCTTGGCCTCAATCTGGCTCTTCTTCTCCGACTGGTTGTAGAGCACCAGCGCATTGCTCACCTCGCTGCCAGCTTTGAGCACGGCGTTCTGCCAGTTGTTGTAGGCTTGCTGATATTGTGCCTCGGCAACGCGCAAACCGGCCACGAGCTTTCCATTCTGGAAGATGGGCTGCGTGAGGGCTCCCACTGCGGTGAGAAGCCACTTTCCGGGATTGGTTATCAGTCCACCGCCGCTGTTGGTGAAAGCACCGGTCCCACTGATATTGAGGTTGGGATAGAAGCGGCTGCGTGCGGTCTCCACATTGTAGAAGCAGGCTGCGAGATTCATCTCGGCAGAATGGACGTCGGCCCGGTTGTTGAGCAATTGTACGCCTACGCCGGTGGCGAAATTGGCCGGCAGATTCTGGTCTTCGAGCTTGCCGCGTGGAATGGCCTGAGCCTGCTCGCCGACGAGCAGTGAAAGCGAATTCTCGGTTTCACGGATTTGGCGCTCAATGTCGGCTTTCTGCGTGAGTACTGAATAGTAGTTCGACTCGGCAGCCTGCACGGAGGTAGAACGATAGCCCACGCGGGTCTCCATGAGCTTCGACATGGTGTCCCAAGTGTCCTTGCTGAGCTGCTCCATGTCGACAACGAGCGCGTGCTGCTTGTCGAGCATCAGGAGCGAGTAGTACATGTTGGCAATGTTGGCGATAAGCTGCGTCTGCACGGCTACTTGATAGTCCTTCGACTGTAGGAGCGACACCTGGGCGGCACGCTTGCTGGAGAGCAGGTTGCCAAAGAGGTCGATATTCCAACTGGCCGCGATGGGCAGGCTGTAGGTCTTGGTGGCCTTATTGCCGTCCCATGAGGAGATGACTCCTTGCGGAGAGAATGCCAGTGACGGCAGGAATGCCAGTTTGGCCGCCTTGAGTTGCGCCTCGGCAATCTCCACATTGAGGGCTGCGTTGAGCAGGTTGGGATTGTGGTCGAGCCCCTTTTGGATGAGTGCCTGCAGCTGAGGGTCGGTGAACACGGAGCGCCATGGAATGTTGGCGAAGCTGGTCGTGTCGGTCACGGCCAGCGTGTCGGCATCCTTCAGCGGGTCGCGAACGAGGCCCGATGTGTTCACCGCGGGGCGCTCGTATTTGCCGTAGAGGCTTTTGCAACTCTGCATTGAGAGTGCGGCCAGCACGGCCGTGGCTGCCATACCTATTTTAGATATCTTCTTCATTATAATCCTGTTTAAGTCCTGCCGCCCGACCGGTTCAGACCGGGCGGCAGGGGAGTTTATTCCTCGTTCTCGTATTGTTTCTTATAGTCGAGAGCCTGGCTGACGTGTGCGTACTGGCGTAGTTCAGCAGCGGCTTCCTCGCTCTCTTCATCTTCGAACACCATGGGCTTAATCTTCTCCTGCAGCCACTGGAAGACGCAGAAGAGGGCGGGCACCACGAAGATCTGAATCAAGGTTCCGATAAGCATACCGCCTACGGCTGCGGCTCCCAAGGTCTGGTTACCGTTCTTGCCCACACCGGAGGCAAACATCAGAGGCAACAGACCGATAACCATGGCCAGCGAGGTCATCAGAATCGGGCGCAGACGGGCTGCAGCTCCAAGGATAGCGGAGTATCTGATGGCCATACCGGTCTCGCGGCGCTCAAGAGCGAACTGCACGATGAGGATGGCATTCTTGGCGAGCAGACCAATCAGCATGATGAGCGATATCTGCATGTAGATGTCGTTGCTGTGGCCGAAGAGATTGGTGAAGGCGAAGGCGCCGGCCAGTCCGAAGGGCACCGAGAGCAGCACCGAGAGGGGCAGAATGTAGCTCTCGTACTGTGCACTCAGAATGAGGTAGACAAATACGAGGCAGAGCACGAAGATGAGTGCTGTGGAATTGCTCGACTCAGCTTCCGAACGGCTCAGTCCGGAGTATTCGTAGCCGTAGCCGTCGGGCAGATTGTCCTTGGCCACTTCTTCGATGGCCTTCATCACCTGTCCGGAGGAGTAGCCCGTGTTGGCGTTCACACTCACGTTGATGGCGGTGAAGAGATTGAAGCGGTTGATGTTGGAAGGACCGTAGACCTTGTGCAGCTTGACGAACTCGCTCACGGGCGACATCTCACCCGTGGCTGTGCGCACGTAGATGCGCGAGAGGCCCTCAGGAGTCATACGGCTTGCCACGTCGCCCTGCACCATGACGCGGAACAGCTTGCCGTAGGCATTGAAGTTGGAGGCGTAGAGTCCGCCGTAGTAGCCTTGCATCACTGAGAGCACCACCTTTGGGGATATGCCGGCCTGCTTGGTCTTGGCTACGTCGACATCCACCATGTACTGGGGATAGTTCGGGTTATAGGAGGTCATGGCCTGCTGCACCTCCGGGCGCTTGTTGAGCTCGGCGAGGAAGCTCTTGGTCACATTGTAGAACTTGTTGAGGTCGCCACCAGTCTTGTCCTGCATGGTCATAGTAACACCGTTCTGCACGGAGAAGCCAGGAATCATAGGCGGACCAAAGGCCAGAATTTGGGCATCTTTGATGGAGGCGGTTTGCTTGTAAATCATGCCGAGCACGGAGTTCTGCTCATAGGGATTGACGACAAGCGCCATAGGATCGGCGTCCTTGATAGCACGCTTGATGCGGTCGGTGAGGCCGCCGGCGCGCTCCTCGAAGGACTTCAGCTTAATGATGAAGGTGGCCTGGTCGGAACCCTGACCAGCAATGAAGTTGTAACCGATGATAGCATTGCGGTGCAGGATGGCGGGGTTGTTGGCCAGCATCTTGTCAACCTCATCCACAATCTGCTTGGTGCGCTCTTGCGAGGTGCTAGGGTTGGCCGAGATAGTGACGAAGATGGTGCCAGTGTCCTCATCGGGTACCAGTCCTGTCTTGGTTGTCTTCATGAACACCACGAGCGCAACGATTCCAGCCACAACAATGGCTCCGGTAACGATGCGGTTGTTGATGGCACGCTCCACACCTTTCTTATACTTGTTGGTGGTCTTCTCGAAGACGCGGTTGAAGCCGGCATGGAAGCGGGCGATGAAGGTGCGGTTCTCCTCGGTCTCTTCTTCCTTGTGGGGCTTCAGGAACATTGCACAAAGGGCTGGCGAGAGCGTAAGGGCGTTGACAGCCGAGATGACGATGCTCACGGCCATGGTGATACCGAACTCACGGTAGAAGGTGCCGCTGGTGCCTCCCATGAAGGATACGGGGATGAACACGGCGGCCATGACGAGAGTGATGGAGATAATGGCGCTCGAAATCTCATTCATGGCGTCGATAGCAGCCACGAGCGAACTCTTGTAACCCTGGTCGAGCTTGGCGTGCACGGCCTCAACGACCACGATGGCGTCATCCACCACGATGGCAATGGCCAAAAGCAGAGCCGAGAGCGTCAGCAGGTTGATGGTGAAGCCAAATATCCAAAGGAAGAAGAAAGTACCTATCAGAGCCACTGGCACGGCAATCATAGGAATGAGCGTGGAGCGGAAGTCCTGCAGGAAGATGTAGACCACAAGGAACACCAGCAAGAGGGTGATAACCAGCGTCATGATAACCTCATGGATCGAAGCGAAGAGGAAGTCGGTCACATCGTACATGGTGATAATCTTCATGCCTGGAGGCATCACTTTCTCCTGCTGAGCCAAGGCGGCTTTTACATCGGTGGCTATCTGCGTGGCATTGGAGCCAGCAATCTGCTGCACCATACCCATACATGCTGGGATGCCATCGTTGATAAGGCTCACGTTGTACATCAGCGAGCCGAGCTCGATCTTGGCCACATCCTTCAGTTTGAGAGTCTGACCGGTGGTCTTACTCGTAAGGATGATGTTGTCGTACTCTAAGGGTGCAGACAGACGTCCTTTATAGCGCAGTGTGTACTCGTAGGCTACGTTGGAGTTCTCACCGAACTTACCCGGTGCGGCCTCGATATTCTGCTCAGCCAGCACGCCGACGATATCCGACGGCATGAGTCCATACTCCTTCATCTTGTCGGGCTTGAGCCAGATACGCATGGAGTAGTTGGCTGTCGAAGGGCTCTGCACGTCACCCACACCGTTGATACGCTTGATGAGCGGAACAATGTTGATGTTGTTGTAGTTAGTGACGAACTGTCCGTCGTAGCGTCCGTCAGAGGTGACGGCGTACATGATGACGTTGGAGGTTTGTCGCTTGGTGACAGTTACACCGACCTGCGTCACCTCGGACGGCAACAGTGCCTGAGCCTGCGACACGCGGTTCTGCACGTTCACGGCAGCCATATCCGGGTCAGCCCCCTGCTTGAAGTACACGGTAATCATGCACATACCGTCGTTGGTGGTCTGTGAGGTCATGTAGGTCATGTTCTCAACACCATTGATGCTCTCCTCCAAAGGCACAGCGACTGACTTCATCACCGTCTCGGCGTCAGCTCCTTGGTAGGAGGCCGACACCATGATGGTTGGCGGGGCTATATCCGGGTACTGCTCGATTGGCAGAGATGCCAGTCCGATGATACCCAGGAGCACAAGCAGAATGGATATCACGGTGGAGAGCACCGGGCGTTTGATAAAATTGGTAAATGTCATAATTGTTGCTTATTGTGATGTCTTGACTGGGGATGCCACGGGCATCGGTGCTCCGGTGAATCCCCTGCCTGTTATGCAGATTATTTTCCAGTCATGGCCTTTACGAAGCCCTTTGCCGACGACTGCTCAGCACCCAACTTCTGGGCATCCGCAATCTTCTTGGCATATTGTTCCTCAGTGATGGGCTTTATGGCCTGGCCGTCGGTGAGCTTGGAGATGCCCTTGGTAACATAGCGGTCGCCAACGTGAAGTCCACCGGTGACGATGTAGTGAGTGCCGTCGTTCTGCGGGTCAACCTGAATCTCGGTGTACTTCACCTTGTTGTCTTTACCGACCAGGTAGATGAAGTACTTGTTCTGCACTTGTGACGTGACTTCTTGCGGGATGACAATAGCATTGCTGTTGTCGTGCTGCACCACAATCTGTCCGGCGCCACCGCTCTTGAGCAGTCGCTCGGGATTGGGGAAGTGGGCTATCAGCGAGTAGGCTCCTGTAGTAGCGTCGATGACACCGCTCATCTTCACTACGCGTCCCGGATGGGCATAGAGGGTGCCGTCGGCGAGTTGAAGCTGTACAGTGGGCATCTTGCGCAGGACCTCGGCTACACTGCCGGCTGATTTTGAGAGGCCGAGGATGTCAGCCTCGCTCATAGAGAAGAACACCTCAACGGTGGAGATGTCGGACACGGTGGTCAGAGGCTGCTGACTTGAAGCGCTCACTAAGGCGCCTACCTTGAAGGGCAGGTTGCCTACGACGCCTGCTGCCGGACTCACCACATTGCACCAGGACAGCGTCTCGCGGGCTGAGACCAGCGATGCCTGGGCCTGAGCCACATTAGCCTTGGCCGTCATGTAGGAATTGAGTGAGGAGGAAAGCTCAAACTGCCCGATTATCTTCTGCTGCATGAGCTTCTTGTTGTTCTCATAGGTTAGGCGAGCTGTGTTGGCTTGAGCACGTGCTGTGTTGAGGGCTGCCTCAGCCTGACGGACAGCGGCACGATAGGTCTCGCTGTCAATAGTGAAGAGCAGCTGCCCCTTGGCCACACGCTGTCCCTCATGCACCAGTACACGGGTGATGAAGCCTGATACTTTCGGCCGTACGTCAACATCCTGAATACCTTTGATTGTGGCAGGGTAGGTCGTAGAGAGCGAGGCACTGCCTGCCTCTACAGTCTTTACCGGGAATTCATCGTCTCCCATCTTTGGCATACCACCGCCTCCGCTGCAGGAAGCTAAGACTAGGGCTGTGCCCAAAGCCAGCAAACTTGATTTAATCTTCATACCAATAATCTATTAATGCTTATAATCTAAATGTCTTATACTTGAAATCTTTATCTCACGGCCTAATGCTCTAAGCTTTTCGCCTTTCTGCAACGGCACTGTTAGGAAACCAACTCAACGCTTTGAGTTTTTGTGTCGGTACAAAGATAGCAATAATTCCCCAAAGGGTGGATTCTGTGGCCCTTATTCTTAACAATCTTTATGGTGCGTAAGTCTTAGTTATGGTATTAAGAGCAGATGTTAAGGGAACTTACTGTCTGAGGGCTCAATACATAATGATGCGGAATTAGATTACAGTACTTTGTGCCTCTTGGACTGTGTTGATGTGGTGTCTGTATGATTTCTCCTGATGCGGTGACGGGCTAAAGCTGTAACCTTTAACCCTCGGTAATATCGGGCATCTGTGGATAGTCTTTTCTGAGTTGTCTGAGGCTCTGCTGTGTCGTTTGGAGAAGGGATAGATATTCGCTCGACTCGGGATGTAGCGGACGGTGCTGAAGGGCCTTCCTTATGGGATGCCATCGATCAAGAAAACGGTGCATGGCATCGCCGAAATAGGCAGAGGAAAAGGCTGAGAAGACGAAGTCGACAGCTTGTTCCGAAGGATGTAGCATGTCGGGACGGTAGAAACGATAGTCGCGCAACTCGTCGTTGAGAATTTCATAAGCGGGAAAGTAGGCTACTTGCACGGGATAAGCTTGCGTTAGCTGGTTGGCAGCCAAAAGCAGAGTAGCCTTGGAGAGCCGACTGCCATGATAGCCGTATTTGCGGTAGCGGATGGGACTCACCGTGACAATGACTTGAATATGTGGCGCAGCCTCTATCAAGAGCTTAACTGTGGAGGCGAGATAACTGAAGCATTCGTCGACGCTGAGCTGTTCTTCGCGAAAGAGGTTCTGTGGGCGTTTCCGGCAGTTGTCAACTATCTCTCCGGTTGATTTCTCTATGTACACGTGATTTGTGCCCAATGTTATCACGGCGCAGGCCGGCATGGAGGGAAGAAAGGGCAGTTGGTGGGCTTGGGCCAGGCGGCTGACGGTATGGAGGATGCTGGCTGGATTGTACATCACTCCAAAGGGATTGACCATGGTACGGAAGAGCTCATCGCTAAAGCGCTTTCCCATCTCATCGGCAAAGCAGCTGCCCACAAAGAGCATGGGTTGGCACGGCTCAAGCTGAAACTTTCCCAAAGGTATCTCTACATGCGTGAAGAATTCCATGGCTCAGTAGCTTTAATCCTTTGGGGAGGTTCTGTGGACACTGTGAAGCGCATTGGCGATGATTTGCTCATGGTCGAAGGCCAAAGGGTGTGCCTCCGTCAGGGGCACCCATTGTGCCTCGGTTGCATCATCGCTCCCACTCACTGGGGGTGCTTGCTTAAGCCAAGCAGTATAGGCCACGGAGATAACCCGCTCACGGGGGTCGCGGCCTACGGCATCGAAGACACCTACAGGACTAACTGTCTCAAGCCGGAGCCCGGTCTCCTCCTCAAGCTCCCTCAACGCAGCGTCCTGGGTGGTTTCGTCGATGTTCATAAATCCTCCGGGAAGGGCCCAGCAGTCTTTATAGGGAGCGTGGCCCCGACGGACTAACAGAATGCGCATGTCGTCGGGCTCTCCCGCAAAGATTACGCAGTCGGCTGTTACGGCCGGGTGGGGATATTTATAGGTAAACATCATCTGAAGTGTTAAGGGTGGAATGTCAGCTTCGGCTTATCTGCAGACCGGTGCTGCTAAGACTCATGTCAACAAAGCGAGCCTTGTCGTTGACTGGGTGGTTGTTGAGAATGTGCCGGATACGGGCAGCGGCTCCCTCGTCTTTGGCAATCATGTAGAGGTATCCTCCTCCACCGGCTCCGGGCAGCTTATAGCCTAAGCAGAGGTCATCGATGAGACTCGTAATCTGTTTGACTTCAGGTGGATTAGTACCGGCATCAAGAGCCTGGTTTTGCTTCCAGTTCTCCCTTACGAGAGTGCCCGCCTTGACGAACTCCTCGCGTTGTATGGCCTCGTACATATCGTGTGTGAGTGCCTTCATCTGTCGGAGTTGTTCGAGTTCATCGTGCTCATTGAGGAACATGCGTCTTACAATCTCGGCAAGGATTGTCTTTGCCGTGCGCGTGATGCCTGTATAATAGAGCAGGTGGCAGGGCTTCAAATCGGGCTGGGTGAAGATGCTTGTGGGTAGCCATCGCACCACGGGACTCTGCAGGAAGCCTTGCTGCGTCTGCAGGAGCTTAACGCCATGCAGAATGCCGCCAAACTGGTCCTGCCAGCCACCACCTGTGGTGAGCATCTGTTCCAGCACAAGTGTGCGCTGTCCAATCTCGTCTTTGTCCCAGGCCAGACCACAGAAGTCGCTCACGGCTCCTAATACTGTTGCTGCCAGGATGCTGCTTGTGCCTAACCCGCTTCCGGCAGGAATGGCAGAGAGCATCGTGAGTTCGATGCCACATCCAAAGTCATCCAGCTGAGTGTGGAGCGAGTCGAACTGCTCTTGTGCAAAGTCGGGATGGAAGCCGGCGAGGGCCAGTGCTGCTTTGGGAATAGCAAAAGGACTGCCCACATGGCGGAAGTCGGCCAGTTGCTGATAAGTCTCCACGACTTCTGTGGCGCCGAGATCGATGCTGCGGAGGATGATATGCGGCTGCTTGCAGGGCTTAACATAGGCCTGAAGAGGTGGCTGGCCATTGAGTTCCACTGCGAGGTTCACCACACTCCCGCCTTCCATCAGACAGTAGGGAGGGGTGTCAGTCCATCCGCCTGCTATATCGATGCGCACAGGACTTCTGCCCCACACGATTTGGTCGGTATAAACCGAACAGCGTGGTTGCTGTTTTTTGTGGAGAGTGTGCTGCATGATGCCTTCACGAAGGAGCCCGAAAGCCTGAGTCTCACAGTCATCAGCATTCTTTCCGTTGAGGCGTTCCACTTCGGTCCTGAACATCCTGTCGTGGATGCGTATCATGAGAGGTTGACTGTCGTCGAGGGGCGGAATGGGGATTGAGATATGCTGTTCGGAAAACTCATGTGCAGCGTCCTCCAGGTCGAGCTGATAGAATACGCTGTGTCCATGATTGCGTTGCAATGCCGGCCAACAGAGGTTGCGGAAGGCTTGGCGCTGTGCCGTAAGCCTGCGAAGATTGGCTTGTGCCGATATCTGCTCGGCGCTGAGTTTCGCTGCCTGCTGCCACAGCTGCCGTGCTTCGTCACTGGAATCCTGATGCAGCATGTAGCGGAGGAGCAGTCCCGCCGCCTCCATGTTGTCGGCCACCGGGAACATCGGTTCTTGCTGAAGTGCCCCGGCAAATTTATCGTAATAGCCATAAGGGCGAACCACCCACCGCGACGTGCCGAGTGGAATAATGTCGATGCACTGGCCGGGGTCGAGATTCAGCACCCAGTCGTTCTCAGGCACACCGGTGATAATGTTTTCGTGTGAGAGCTTCCAATGTTGACCCACGAAGCTGTTTTCTATCCACAGGTTGCAGTTTTCCTCGGTGAGGGGCACCTTTACAATGGCATTCTGCACAAACATCGAGGGATGGGGCTTGCGGGAGTGGTGCATGATTTGCCGCTGGTCGGATACCAGGTTCTGCAGCGCCAGACTGGAAGAGAGCAGTTCGTGTGATGTGCCGAAGTGATAGAACTCGCCTCCCGGCAATGGCAGGACCGCCACCTTCAGCTCTTTCAGCTCACTATCCTTGAGTGTAGGATGATTGCCCAGGCAGCAACCGAACTCCCCATAGAGGTCGTATTCGCGGAAGTGACCGCCAGCATCAATGCTCCGCTTCATAAGTAGTTTCACAGCACGGTCGCTGAGCAGCCATATGCCGATGTCTGTGAGATAGAAGTAATTCCCCGTCAGCCCTCCGAGCTTTTCTACGGATGGCTTTTGTAGCATGCAATCGAGCTCTCCGGGCGTCTTGCGTGAGGAGACGAAAACTCCGTGATCCTTCGCTATCTCCGGTCCCAGCCAAAGCCCGTAGCACACAACGTCGGCATCATCCGGGATCGGTTGTAGGGGTTGGGTGGCTCTGATAAGCACGTCGCCACTCACCACCATGGTGTGGAGCTGGCTTGGCGCGGCGTCCATGATATGTTTATAGAAAGGCACTTGAAGAGAGAGCAAATCCTGCTTCAAGCGCTGTCCCCGCTCCCAGCGGAAAACGGGGATCGGTGTGAGCACCTTGCCCGAAGGGGCGTATGCGGGCAGACGTCGGCTCTGACCTCCGGCGTGGAGAATCAGCCGTTTCTCAGCCGGCAGCCATTCTTCGAATTGTGCACTCTCGGCTTCGCAGGCTTTCGTCAGTAGCCATGCGGTGCCTCCGCCCGAGCCCAGCTTGTGTCCTATGGGATCGTTTGTGCAGAACCAGTCTTTCTTGCTATACCCCGTGATGTCGTGAAAGCAGCCTACGAGGTTGGGGGGGAGTGAAAGTAGCTTTTTCATTTCTTGTCGGTGACTTCTTTAGCTTCTTGCTCTTTGCGTCTCTTCCATTCCATGAATAAACCGATGCCGATGGCGATGACGAGCACCACATAGGAGACGTAGGCGATGCTTTCTGTTGTCTTGATGGAGGCAGGATGGAAGTCGAGTTCTATGTCGTGTTTGCCGGGCTTCACATTGAGAGCCCGCAGCACGTAGTCGACCCGTCCTAAGGGCTGTGGCTTACCATCTACGGTAGCCGTCCATTCAGGATAGTATATCTCGGAGAATACCACGATGCCACCCTTGTCGGAGTTCACCGTGTAGCTCAGATGATTAGGCGCATACTTGTTGAGGGTTACTGTTGAGTTGCCAGCCTGCAGTGAGGCTTCGCCCAATGCCTCCTTAAACTTCTTGTCGGCCACGGCCGTATGGCGGAGACTCACTTTGCCCAAAGCCGCAATCTCGGCATCGGCATTCTCGACATACTGCACTTTGTCCACCATCCAAGCGTTGCCGTAGGCTTGATGATTGACGATGGGGAACATGTGCTTGCCGTCGGTCATAATGATGTATTTGGTGTTCAGCATATTGAGCACGGGAATGATGCTGTCGGCGGGCAGTGCGTCAAGGCTGTAGCCGGCCTGGGGGATGACAGCTGCAAGACGTTGCATCTCGGGCGCAATGTAGAAGTTGATTAGGTCGTTGTAGCGGTGGAGCTTGGCCGGATGGTAGCCACCGATGCTCTTATGGAAGTAGGAGGTGTTGTTCTCATTGAAGGTGTCACCGGCCATGTTGAGCACACGGTAGTCGAGGCTCTTGTCCTGCAAGATGTATTTGTCGATGGGGGTTGCCTCAATAGGCTTGGTACCCACGCTCTTCTCCACGAACATTCCGTCGTTAAGATAGCGCTTGTTCACCTGCCACATGTCAATGAGGCAAAGCAGGGTGATGCAGCCCACAGTCCAGACGGCACCGAGCTTCTTGGCCTTATAGAGCAGGAGCAGTAGCGTGCCGACTACGATGATGAAGAAGGAGCGCCAGCAGTCGGCCGTGAAGATGGCCGTGCGCACCTTGGATATGTTGTCGAGGAAGACGGGAAGTATGTCCTTGGGCACATAATGGATCAACTGTTCTTGGTCGTTGGCGGTGACGAAATCGAAGAAGGCATTCGGCATCACAGCGAAGATAAGACAGAAGCCGGCAGTAAGGCCAAAGCTGATGTAGACGTATTTGAGTTTGCGGTTGAGCAGTGTGCGGTCGTCTATGATAGCTTTCAGGCCCAGCATGGCCATAAGTGGAATGGTAAATTCGGCAATGACCAGTATGGAGCTCACAGTGCGGAACTTTGAGTAGAGCGGCATGTGGTCGATGAAGAAATCGGTGAAGGGCATGAAGTTGCGGCCCCATGAGAGGAGAATCGAGAGCACGGTCACTGCGAGCAGGCACCATTTCATAGGTCCTTTCACCAGGAACAGGCTCAGGATGAAAAGCATCAGTACGAAGGCTCCCACATAGACAGGTCCGGCTGTGAAAGGCTGGTCACCCCAGTAAGAGTACCACTGTCCGACGTATTGGGAGTATTGCGGATCGCATTTCTCCATGGCTTTTTTTTGTGAGCCGAGTTGTATGGTGTTGGCACCGCCCTTGGCATTGGGGACGAGCAGGGTCCAGGTCTCGCCCACGCCGTAGCTCCACTGTGTGATGTAGTCGCGGTCGAGTCCGCTTGTGGCCTCGTTTCCTTTGGTTTTCTCGGTGAGTTCTGATTTCCCACGCATACTCTCCTTGCCGTACTCCCAGGTGTGGTAGAGGTTGCTGAGATTGATGCTGATGCCTATGAGTGCACCGGCCAGGCATACAAGGGTGGCTTTGGCGAATCGCTTCATTTCCTTCTTCCGCAGTGCATCGATAAGGAAAGCCAACAGCATGAAGGCAATGATGAAGAGGTAATAATAGGTCATCTGCACATGGTTGGCTTCCACTTCGAAGGCTGAGAAGATAGCTGTGACGATGAAGCCCCACAGATAGCGCTGGCGGTAGCAAAGCACTACACCCGCTATCATCGGAGGTAGATAGGCCAGCGCCATCACCTTCCAAAGGTGTCCTGCACCGATGATGATAAAGAAGTAGCTGGAGAAGGCCCAGATGATGGAACCGAGCATGGCCAAATCCTGCCTGAAGTCAAAGGCCCGCAGGAGAATATAGAAGCCCAGCAGATAGGCAAAGACATACCATACATAGTCGGGGAGCCAAAGATGATAAGCTTCGACCACCTTACTTAATATACTGGTGCTCTTATACGACGGCGACATCTGGTAGGTGGGCATACCACTGAAGGCCGAGTTGGTCCATCGGGTTACCTCCCCAGTTTGCTGATAATATTCCTTCTGCTCGCGGCCCAGTCCCCTGCCTGCATCCGAGTCGTTGTGGTAGAGCACGCGCCCCTCCAAGTCGGCAGGCATGAAATAGGCAAAGGAGATGACCACGAAAACCACTATGGCTACGATGTCAAGCCAATACTTCTTTAATGATTTCATTTCTTGTCCCTGAATGATGGTTTTGATGATGCAAAAATACAAAATAATCAGCACTCGGGGCGACAGTCTGTCCACTTTTTGCTAATTTTGCAGCAAAATTAGGACCAATCACTTATGAAAGTAGGAATCATTGTTGCTATGGATAAGGAGTTCGTGCAGTTGCGCTCACTCCTTGACAACAGTCGCACGGAGCGTCACCACACCAAGGGTTTTGTGGTGGGCGAGATGGGTGCCAACACTGTAGTGCTGCAAAAATGTGGCATTGGCAAGGTGAATGCTGCCGTGGGAGCTGTCGAGATGATTGACTGCTATCAGCCCGACCTCGTGGTATCCTCGGGGTGTGCCGGAGGAGCCCAGACCGATCTTAATCCCACTGATGTCGTGGTGAGCAGCCAATGCACCTATCATGATGCCTACTGTGGCGAGGAGTGCGAGTATGGGCAAATCATGGGTATGCCGGCCCGTTATGCCTCGCCGAAGGAGCTGGTGGCCAAGGCACTGGCCCTGAAGACTGACGTAAAGATACGCAGTGGCCTTATCGTGAGTGGAGAATGGTTCGTTGACACCAAGGAGAAGATGCGCAGCATCCTGGCTCATTTCCCCGATGCCGCTGCTGTCGACATGGAGAGCTGCAGTATCGCGCAAACCTGCTACATCTACCGGGTGCCCTTCCTCTCGTTCCGCATCATCAGCGACGTGCCTCTCAAGGATACCAAAGCCTCACAGTATTTTGACTTCTGGAACCGTCTTGCCGAAGGCTCTTTCAAGGTGACTAAAGCCTTGCTCGACGCCTTGGACTGACTGCCTTTTGTTGCTGACCGACTGTTCTCTTGATATGCTTCCTCTGTGCTTGAGAGAAGGTGTAACCGTTTGTAATTTATTAAGTTGATATGGATAAGATTCCTTCTTTTACGATTAATCATCTCAAACTGCAACGCGGCATCTACGTGAGCCGCAAGGATAACGTTGGCAACTCCGTCGTCACCACTTTCGACATCCGCATGAAGGAGCCCAACCGAGAGCCGGTGCTTCATCCGGGCGCACTGCACACCATAGAGCACCTCGCGGCTACCTTTCTCCGTAATGACGCTGAGTGGAAGGACCGTATCCTCTATTGGGGGCCGATGGGCTGCCTCACGGGCAACTATCTGCTGCTGAAGGGCGATTACGAGCCTGCCGACATTGAGGAACTCATGAGGCGTACCTTTCGTTTTATTGCCGACTTTGAGGGTGAGGTGCCCGGTGCCCAGCCCAAGGATTGTGGCAACTATCTGCTCCACGACCTTCCCATGGCACGCTGGGAGGCAAGAAAATTCCTCACCGAGGTGCTGGAGCATATGACTGATGCCAACCGCACCTATCCTCAGTAGTCTTTCTGTCTTATGGTGTCTTCTTATTCCTATTGAAGCTTGATATTCGGGCTTCAATGGGAGGCTTGGTGCCATGTCTTGGTGGATGCTTCTCTGTTATTGTGACTGTGGGTGGGCATTTTGGGCCTGTCAACTACCGTCACAATGAGAGGTGGAAACGCGGAAGGTAAAAATAAAGTGGCGATTTCTTTCCTGTATCGGTTGGAATTGTTACCTTTGCATTGTTAATAGCTTATTTTCTTAACTGTTAGATAACTCCCAAGAACTTCCGTAGCTACTTGGATAAGGGAATATGTCGGAAAGGCTCAGACTAAAGCAACGTTGGTCGGCAAGGATACTGTTAGCGGTTTTCGTGCCCCTGCTTCTTATGGCCTCCGTCCACGTCCATCATTATAGCATGCCCGCTGAGACGGCCTGTTATGAATGTGCTCATCATATTCCTCACGATGGTCATCTCACGGGTTCGCTGCCCAGCATCTCTCACTGTGTGCTGTGTCAGTTCCTCAGCCTTCCCAGTCTTGCACCCTCAGCTCTGAGTGTGGTTGCATTTGTGCATTTCACGCTCATTGTCGGCATTTGCGCTGTCAGGAGGGTGTGTTGTCGCAGGGCTGCTGTTGTAGCGTTGAGAGCACCTCCCTATACATTATTCTAATTGTTGGTTTTCAGTTAACGTTTAATAGAATAATGTATCAGAATGAAGAAGATATTTCTGTTCATGCTGTGCGTGGCTGTTTGTCTATGCGCAGTAGGGGCCGATAATGTGTCGGCTCCCAAAGCATCTCTGTCCGGTGTGGTGAGGGATGCTGCCGATCAGGGTGCTTTGATCGGTGTTATCGTGAGTATTCCCGAGCTGTCGGTGATGACGACTACCGATGCCGACGGCCGTTATCGTATAGACAATCTCCCCATGCGTGAGATTACGGTTCAAGTGTCGTATCTCGGTCATCAGAACATTACACGAAAGGTGGACTTGCGGAAGACGCAGGTAGCCGATTTCCTAATGAAGGAGGCCAATGTGGTTCTGGGTGATGTCGTCGTGACAGGCGTGGCCGGACAGACCTTGCGCAAGGACTCGCCGGTACCCGAGGTTGTGATGAGTCCGGCAGAGTTACGTGGCCTATCGTCGACCAACGTCATTGATGCGCTGGCCCATCTTCCAGGCGTGTCGCAGGTGACCACCGGCAGTGGCATCTCAAAGCCTGTCATTCGTGGACTCGGTTATAACCGCGTGGTGACCATCGATGACGGAGTAAGACAGGAAGGTCAGCAGTGGGGCGACGAGCACGGCATCGAGGTCGATGCGCAGTCGGTCGCCAGTGCTGAGGTCCTCAAGGGTCCCGCCACACTCATGTATGGGTCCGATGCCATGGCAGGGGTGGTCATCCTTCATGGAGCTCCAATGATGGCGCAGGGCGACATGCGGGGTGATGTATCGGCTGAATATCAGACGAACAATGGCCTTGCTGACTATTCTCTCCACTTCGCTGGCAATCAGCATGGCTTTGTGTGGGATACGCGCTATTCGGGCAAGCTGGCCCACGCCTATAAGAATCCTGTAGACGGATATGTGCTTGGCAGTCAGTTTCGTGAGCAGGCCTTCAGCACCATGCTTGGGTCCGGCGGCAGCTGGGGCTTCAGTCATCTCAAGTTGGGTGCCTATCATCTCACGCCCAGTATGACTGAGGGCGAGCGCGACGAGGCCACGGGCGGATTTCTGAAGACCGTTCTTAGCAATGGTGTGGCCGAGGATGTTCTGGCATCGCATCACGACCTTACAACCTATGGCCGTAGTGTGCCTTATCAGCAGGTGTACCACTATAAGGCGGTGCTTGATAATCTGTTTTTTGTGGGTCCGGGCTCTCTGAAGCTCATCCTGGCCTATCAGCAGAACCAGCGGAAAGAGTTCGAGGATATGGCTGAACCCGATACTCCAGGACTCTCCTTCCGTCTGCACACTTTGTCGTACGATGCCCGCTACTTATTGCGTGATAGGGGAGCATGGTCGCTGGCCTCGGGCGTGAACGGTATGTTTCAGCGTTCAGAGAACTTGGGCACCGAATACTTGATACCGGAATACCGTCTTTTCGATTTTGGTGTGTTCGCCACGTCCGATTTTAAGATGGGCAACTGGAGTTTAAGCGGCGGCCTGAGGTTTGACCACCGTAGTCTGGACGGCTTTGCTCTGAAGGACTATTTCAATGCTTTTACCCGTCATTTCAATGCGCTCACGGGCAGTGTGGGCGGCGTCTACACGCTGGGGCAGCAGCATTTCCGGGTCAATCTGTCCAGAGGCTATCGGGCTCCCAATCTGAGTGAGCTCAGTGCCAACGGCGAGCATGAAGGCACGTTCCGTTATGAGCTTGGCGACAATCAGCTGAAAGCTGAACACAGTTGGCAGGTGGACGCCGGATGGGACGTCACTTCTCGGAAAGTGAAGGCGGAGCTCTCGCTCTTTGCCAATTTCATTGATAACTACATCTATACGCGCCGTACTGACCGTCGGGTAGAGCAGTTGCCCGTCTATCAGTATGCCCAGGGCAATGCCCGTCTGCTCGGAGGTGAGCTGTCAGTGGATGTCCACCCTGTGGAGCGGTTGCACATAGCTAATAGTTTCAGCTATGTCGATGCTGTGCAGTTGCACCAGCCGCGCTCCACCAAATACCTGCCAATGACGCCGGCTCCAAGGTGGAATCTCGACGTGCGTTACGATGTGATTCGGGATGGGCGTCTCTTCAATAACCTTTATGTCCGTGCAGGCTCCGAGTGCTATCTCAGGCAGAATCATTATTATAGCGACAACCACACAGAGACTGCTACACCGGGATATATGCTGCTGTCGGCCTCGGCAGGCACAGACATTCGTCTTCACGGCCGTCGTTTGCTCACGTTGAGTCTCATAGGCACCAATCTTGCTAATCGGGCTTATCAGAGTCATCTGAGTCGACTGAAATATGCCGACCGCAATGAAGTAACCGGAAGAGAGGGTATCTACAATATGGGACGCAATGTCACACTCAAGCTGACTGTGCCTATTGCGTTCTAACTCTATAAACGAATAGGAGGTAAACACCGACTGTAGGTGCTAACCTCCTATTCTTGTTTTCTGTCTTATAATTTCGAGAGTGCGGTGTCGTACACCCAGCAAAAGGCAGCGGGAAGCTCTCTCTCGAGAAACTTCCCGCTGCTTGCGTTAAATGGGTGGGGGGTGGGACTCGAACCCACGACATTCAGAACCACAATCTGACGCTCTAACCAACTGAACTACACCCACCGTGTTGAGTCACTCTCCTGTCGGAAAGCGGTTGCAAAGGTACTACCTTTTTTCTATACTGCCAAATTTTAAGGTGATTATTTTCAAGAAATATGCCCGTTGGCCTTCGGGAAGCAGTTCTCGTCGGTCAGCGGGCATCGATTTCCTTATTTTGCCGGACCTTGTGTGCTCGTGGGAGCTTTCGAGGCCGGAGCCTGTGCGTCCTGAGCCGGAGCCTGCTGTGCACCTTGTGCCGGAGCCTGCTGGCTTGCATCGAAGCCCGGAGTATTGCTCGGGTTCGTGGTTTCGGTCTGAGTGGCCTGCTGCTCAAGCACGCTCTGGTCGGTGCTTGCCGTCGGAGCTACATATGCGCACACCACGCTGAACACCACCATCACGATGGCCAAAGCCCAAGTGGCATTCTCTACGAAGTCGTTGGTGCGTCTGACACCCATGATGGCGTTCGACGACGAGAAGTTGGAGGCCAGGCCTCCTCCCTTTGATTCCTGTATCAGCACGATACCTATCATCAGTATCGATGCGATGACGATGAGTACTACGAATAAAGTGTAAACCATATTAATTATTTAATTTATTGTTTATGATCAATTTCTCCAGGAAGCGCATCTGGTCGGCATAGTAGACGTTCTTCTGCGGATAGTTCTGTCGCAGGTTGCGGATTATCTCGAGCGCCTTTTCATACCGTCCTTGCTTGATGTATATCTTTGCCAGCGTCTCGGTGAAATAGCCGGAGTCGCTCTGCTGTGAGGATTCGCTGTCATCGGTCATTTCGGGCACGTATTCCGGCTCGTCCTTGAGTGTTATCTTGCCCGAATCGTTGTTGATGAAGTCGTCGATGAGGCTCTGCCCCTTCATCTGCGGCGCTTCGTCTGTGCCACCATTCTTGTCGTCCTCCTCACTCTCCAGCAGATAGGCCACGTAGTCGTAGGCTGCATCAGCTGGTGTCGGCTTCCTTTTTTTGCTCTTGTCTTCTTCTTTTTCCGGTATGGAGCTGAGGAAGTCGTCAATGAGCGATATGGTGCGATCGCCGGCCTTGGTTTTGTCCTGGGTATGCTTCTCTGTATGGCGCAGCTGATAATGTGCGGCCTCTATGAGATTGAATATCTTTCGTCTGTCGGTGATGTAGATAGCCGAGCGCCGAAGCTCCTCGTCGAAGGTGGCATCGTGAAGCAGATAGAGGTTCTGAAGCAGCAGCAGGCGGGCGGGTTGCACGCAGGGGTGCAGGGCCAGGTAACTCCTCAGGTCGTAGAGTGTTTCCTTGTCCAGTTGCTCCGGATGCTGTATGAGTCTTGCCAAGTCCATGTCTGGTATAGCCTACCTTTTCTTTAAACCTTATATTATAGTTGACAACGCGTCAGCTGACCTACCAGTTGGCCACGGTCGCATTGAATATCTGGTCGACAATGTCGTCGATAATCTGCGATACGAGCGTCTCTTGCACTGCGCTGAGGCTCTGCGTGGTGTCGTAGGTCTTGGCGCTGGTGAACTGCTGCTCGAAGTCTTGCTTGTGGTTCTTGTTGTTCGTGAACCTGACGTTGACTGTCACCGAGAGTTCCGTCTGTGCGGCATAGCCTTCGCTGGATACCGACTTGTTGCGTTGCGAGTATTGTGTTATCTCGCCCTCTATCTTCAGGTCGCCGTTGCGCTTCACTTGGATGAGCTTAGTGTGGTCGGCGAACTTGTTTCTGAGTTTGTTGTTGAACATGGGGCCCATCGGTCCCCACACGTAGCTGCTTCTGATTGGGAAGTCCTTTATCTCAATGGTCTTGGTGAGGTTGTAGTCGATGCTGGCTCCATTGAACTTGTAGTTTACGGAGCAGGCAGCGAAGGCCACAGCCAGCAGGCAGAGCATCAACGCTGCTGGCAGCCGGTGGGCTCCGGCTAAGCTCACGCGTTGGCCAAGCCATGCGCGGAGGCTGTGGTTGTTATTTGGTCTTCTCACTGCTGTCGTTGTTGTCGAGTCCGTATTTCTTGATTCTCCGGTAGAGCGTTCTGTCTGAAATGCCCAGTTCCTGGGCTGCCTTCTTTCTGTTGCCCGCATTGCGTTCAAGGGCTTTCTCCACCATCTGTCTGCCGAGATTATCGAGGTTGAGGCTTTCGGGCTCGGCGGCTATTTCCTCGGCATCGGCCTCCTCCGATTTGGGCTGAACATTAATGCTACTGCCCGTTGTCACCGATGGCAGCTTGTCGGCATTGATAGGTGAGAGAGCACTGCCATAAAGATTGGCTGTGGCTTGACTGATGTCGCGAGCGTCGTCGAGCTGCTTGCGCAGGCTCGTCATGTCGCGCCGCAAATCGGCCACGTTGCCCCGGAGCTCATATAGTATCTTGTAGAGCATCTCGCGCTCACTCTCATAAGAGTGCTGCGTGTTGCCACCAATAGTGGCGAGCTCTGTGCTCTCCTGGTCCTGAGGAATATACATGGACAGTGTCTGAGCGTCGATGACGCGTTTCTCGCTGAGCACCGACATCTGTTCGGTGATGTTCTTCAGCTGCCGCACGTTACCCGGCCATTTGTATTTCAGCATGAGCTGCTTTGCCTGGTCGTCGAGCGTTATCTTGGGGAGGTGATACTTCTCGGCCATCTGCAGGGCGAAGAGCCTGAAGAGCAGCAGGATGTCCTCGCCGCGGCTGCGAAGTGGCGGCATCTGGATGGGGATTGTGTTGAGCCTGTAATAGAGGTCCTCGCGAAACCGTCCCTCGCTGATGGCCTTGCGCATGTTGACATTGGTAGCAGCCACGATACGCACGTCGGTCTTCATTATCTTCTGTCCGCCCACACGGATGTATTCTCCTGTCTCGAGCACTCTGAGCAGCCGGGCCTGAGTGGCCATCGGCAGTTCGCCCACCTCATCGAGGAAGATGGTACCCTTGTTGGCCGTTCCGAAATAGCCTTCGCTCTCGCCGATAGCACCCGTGTAGGAGCCTTTCTCATGTCCGAAGAGCTCGCTGTCGATAGTGCCCTCGGGAATAGAGCCGCAGTTGATGGCGAAATACTTCTCCCTTCGGCGCGGGCTGTTGTCGTGGATGATGCGCGGAATGATTTCCTTGCCCACTCCGCTCTCGCCGATAATGAGCACCGACAGATCGGTCGGTGCCACCTGCAATGCCACGTCGAGGGCGTGGTTGAGCGCATCGCAGTTGCCCACGATGTTATAGCGCTGTTTGACACTTTGCAGTTTAGATGTATCCATTAGTCGGCAAAGTTAATCATTTTATTTGATATAGCTTCAGGAATTGCTATCTATTTTCTTTGGGGCAGCAAAGCGGGGGCGGTCGCCCTCGTCCCTCTTCTCCTTATAGAGCTTCTTCAGCGGGTTGGCCAGTGGCTCATCGTATTCCATACGGTGGCGGTAGATGTCGACAGCAAGGTAGATGGCGTGGCGCAGGGCGAGGGGGTCGGCCACTCCCTTGCCTGCATTCTCGAAGTCGGCTTCACCGGTGGGGGCGGTGCGTACGATGGAGAGGCCGGAGGTGAAGAGGGTGCTGCAGTCTGTGGTCAAGGTGGCGAAGGGAGCGAGCCCCTGGTCGTCGTACATGGCCATCACGGCATCGAAATGCTCGAAGAGGCCGTCACCGAAGAATTCCTCGGCTGCATAGGGGCCGAAGGCATTGATGTCGGCCGAGGCCAGCTCGCCGATGGCGGGAGCGATGATGTCGTCTTCCTCCTTGCCGAAGCTGCCGTCGCCGTTGCGTGGGTTGAGGGCCAGGATGGCAATGCGGGGATTGGAGATGCGGAAGTCGCGGCGGAGCGACTTTTGGAGTGTGGTGACTGTTCCCACGATGAGCTCCTTGCTGATGGTGGATGCCACCTCCTTGAGTGGAATCCGCGTGGTGGCGAGAGCGAGTCTCAGATATTCATTGGTGAGTATCTGCATCGACTGGCCTTCCTCATCGAGACTGGCCTCGATGTAGCGTGTCTGACCGGGGAACTTGAAGTCGGCTGTTGTAAGGTCGGCGCCGTTGAGGGGCAGCGTCACGAGCACGTCGTAGTCACCCTGTCTGAAGTCGGTCATGGCGCGGTCGAGCGCCTTGAGTCCGGCCAGCCCCGACTCTGGTGTGGGCTGACCCAAGTCTACCTTTATTTCGTCGTCGAAGGTGGTGAGGAGGTTCAGTTTGTCCTCATGTGCCTCTTCGGCCTTGCTGATGATGCTGAAGTTAGTCTCCGTGCCGAGGGCCTTGCGGTGATAGGCTGCCACCTTGGGTGAACCATAGATGATGGGGGTGCACAGGTCGAACATCGTCGGCTCATCGAAAGCCTTGAACAGAAGTTCGTAGCCGGTGCTGTTGGTGTCGCCATGGGTGATGGCTACGCGGATTTTTCTTTCTTGCATAATAGTGAGTGTTTATATTGATGATGGCAGCTGCGAGAGCTGTCGGAGAATGTTCAGTTATGATGGGCCTGATGCCGGATGGCCTCAATCTTGCGGCTGGTGCTCAGCAGACCGCAGGCCGCGAAGATGTCTTCCCCACGGCTGGCGCGGATGGTGGTGTAGATGCCGTGAGCTGTGAGATAGTCGCGCAGTGACTCCATCTTCTCTTCGCCGGCACCATGCAGCGGCACATCTGGGATGGGATGGAAGCGGATGAGATTGATGCGGCAGTCCAGACCTTGAAGTAGCTTGACGAGGGCGCGTGCATGAGCGGTCGAGTCGTTGATACCGCCGAAGACGATGTATTCGAACGAGAGCCTCCGCTGGTGGGCGAAATCGTAGTTGCGCAGCAGGTCCACAATCTCGGTGATTGAGAATCCCCGTTCGGCGGGCATGAGTTCGGCGCGCTGCTCGGGGATGGGAGAGTGCAGGCTGATGGCCACCTGGCAGTCGCTTTCCTCAAGGAATCGCTTCAGCTTTCCCCTGATGCCTACGCTGCTCACCGTGATGCGCTTCGGGCTCCAGGCGTAGCCCCATGGGGCCGTGAGCACCTTGGTGGCGCGGAGCACGTTGTCGAGGTTGTCCATGGGCTCACCCTGCCCCATGAAGACAATGTTGGTGAGTTGTTCGCGTCCCGGCACCGAGTAGATTTGGTTGAGTATGTCGGCAGCCGACAGTGCCCCTTCGAAGCCCTGTTTGCCCGTCTGGCAGAAGAGGCAGTTCATCTTGCAGCCCACCTCGCAGGATACGCACAGCGTAGCCCGCTCGCCTTCAGGGATGAAGACGGTCTCCACTTGCTTCCCGTCGCTTGTGGGGAAGAGATATTTCACCGTGCCGTCTTTGGAGTGCTGTGCGTCGACGGGCTTCCGGCAGCCGATGGTGTAGTGCTCGGCAAGGCGCTGGCGGTTGACTTTCGAGAGATTGGTCATCTCGTCAATGGAGCTAACATGCTGGTCGTAAAGCCATTTGGCCATTTGCTTGGCCGTGAACGAAGGCATACCCAAAGCGGCAGCCACACCGCGAAGTTCGTCGAGCGTCATCCCTATCAGCGGGGTCTTGCTATTTTCCATGCTTTTCTGTCGTCATTTCATTCTGTAGGCAAAGTTAGTGCAAATGGGTGGAATATCAAAATCAAAAGCGAAGTTTTTGCTTTTGATGGCCGCGCGTACCGCCAGTCTCGACGCATGCTGTGAAGGGGGGATGTCGCTCTGCGCCTGCTCTTCCTCACTCCGACGTCGTGCTTTTCCTCCCTGTGGTGTGGAGCGTTTTGCGCTTCATACGCATGAATCCTCTACCATACCGGTCTCGGATGCTTTCTCCTAAGTCAAAGAACCGGAAACGGTTGCGGCTGTCAGGAGCGGAGCTGCATTCCTTCATTCTCTACTCCCTGTCGCCCCCCGCCACTGTAGTGCGAAATCATCGCTTCCCCCCTGGGCTCACCCCGTCTGACAGGGGTCTGTGATGATGAAATGCGCGATATCCAAAATGTAAAACAAATGTTAGACTTTTGGAGAACAAATGTTAGACGATTTGACTGCTGGTGCCCCATGATCCGCTTATTGACGCCTTCTCGCTGATAGTCAATGACTCACACGAATAATCTATGTGCATAATTCCTACGAAGTTTCAACCACGGACTTTTTTCCACTTGACCGAAAGCCGTCATCTCCCCGTGACTGCGATGATGCTTCCTTGTAGGGCTGAGTCTGCGGTCGCAATCTCCCGGCCGGGCAAATCTGCCACCGGCACGTGCGCAGTGCAGCCCCATGATGACGCCCGCTTAGGGGCAAGGAGGCGGAAGAAAGTGAGCAAAATCCACATTTCTTACCGTCTCTTTGCACCGGATTCGAAGATTTTGCCTATATTTGCACATAGAATCCGACCATGCACCCTTTGTGGTCCGGCGTCCGAAAGTTCACTTTAAGGCCTGCAAGATGAGAGACTGGCCGCGTAGAGCTAATGATGAAAGAAAGTATTGACTGTTTCCTTCCTTGTAGGGATTTCCAGCTGTTGCTCCCCCTTGTCAGTGCGTTGCGGCAGCAACCCTCAGTGGCTCACGTCCATCTGCTGGTGGACGACGAATTCAGTGCCGCCAGCGTCGAAGCGTCGGGGTGCATATGCGTGCCCGCCGGTCGGTGCCCTGATTTCTGCGGTCTGAAGCTCATCGACAGTCATACCGATGCCGATTATGTGATGTTGGGTCTTTCCACCGAGCCCTTCCGTCTCAGGCCTTTTGCAGTGGAACGGCTTTTGTCGGAAGCTCACAACAGTCAGGCTGCCCTGCTCTATGCTGACTACTATCTGACCGAGGGCAGCCGGCATACACTATGTCAACTGCCGGATTATCAGCCTGGGAGCCTTCGCGAGGACTTCTGTTTTGGTCCCTTTGTGCTGGTCCGGTCCGCCTTGCTCCACGAGTATGTCGTCTCAACCCCCACCAACTATCATTCAGCCTCGCTCTATGCCCTTCGGCTCTTTCTCAGCCGTCGGGGGGCAGTGGTGCATGTGGCCGAGGCTCTGTCTTATTTCACCCTTGCTCCGTTCTGTGGCGCGGCTTCCCAGGATGCTGCCGATCGGCTCGCTTACGGTGAGGCCCTCAGAGAGCATCTGCGCAGTATCGGTGCCGACGTGCGCCAGGAACAACTGAGAGAGCCCGATTTCGAGACCGGTGATTTCGATTATGAAGCCTCGGTGGTGATACCGGTGCGTAACCGCCGTTCGGTGATAGCCCAAGCGGTGAAGTCGGCATTGGTCCAGCGGACAACGTTCAGATACAATGTCATTGTTGTCGACAATCATTCCACCGACGGCACCTCCCAAGTGCTGGCCGACCTGTCCCGCAGCGATTCCCGCGTCATTGTGATAACACCGCCGGAGCTGGATTTCGGCATAGGCGGATGCTGGAACTGGGCTGTGGCCGATGCCCGTTGCGGTCGGTTTGCCGTGCAGCTCGACAGCGATGACACCTACGCCTCACCTACGGTGCTCCAGTCGATAGTCGACGCCTTTCATTCTACCCACGCCGCCATGGTGGTGGGAACTTATTGCAATTGTGACGCTCAGCTCCGTCCGTTCCCTGATGGCATGATGAGGCACAGCGAATGGACCCCGGATCAGGGTGCCGACGCGCTGCTTCGCATGAACGGCATAGGGGCCCCGCGCGCCTTTTTCACACCGCTGCTCCGCGACATTCCCTTCCCCGATATCAGCTATGGTGAAGACTATGCCGAGGCCTTGGCCATCAGCAGGAGCTGGCGCGTAGCGCGTTTCAACGACTGTCTCTACCTGCGGCGCTGCTGGGAGGGGAATGTCACTCGCAAGACCGATGGCGGCGAGCGCCTCGCCCGCGCAGCCTTCAAGGACCGGTTGCGCACCTTGGAACTTTTGGCTCGCCGCACGCAGAACGAACAAGCTCCGGAGGCCAACGATGGTGGGCTGGCTCACTTCTTCCACAAGCAGCTCGAGCAATGGCCCGAGGTGAGACAGCGCTATCGGAACCTCTGTCATCTGGAGACGCGTGACCTCAACTGCGGGGTCGTCACCCTCAGAGCACAGTTCAATCCCGACCGCATCGTCTCCACCGAGGCTCACACCGACAGCCGGTCGGTGGCCCGGCGTCCCTGCTTCCTCTGCGAGAAGAACAGACCCCAGGAGCAGCTTGCCAGTGGCATCGACACCCGTTTCAGTATCATGGTGAACCCCTTCCCCGTGCTGCCCGTGCACTTTACGGTGGTGGCGCGCCATCACCAGCCTCAGCGCATCTGGGGCAACTACGGCGAGATTCACCGTCTGCTGCTTCTGCATCCCGACCTGCTGGTATTCTACAACGGGCCACGCTGTGGAGCCTCGGCTCCCGATCATCTCCATTTCCAGGCTGCCACCGGTGCCGAGTTGCCCCTGCAGGCCGCCTGGCCTCGTCTCAGCCGTGATGCCGGGCAGCTGGTGGCGCTCAACGACAGCGAGTCGCTCTCTATCATCCGCAGCTATCCCTGTCCGCTCTTCGTCATCCGCAGTCACAGCGAGGAGAGCGACGAGGAGCTCTTCTGCCGCCTCTACCGTGCATTGCCCCTGCGCCCCGGCGATGTCGAACCGATGATGAACATCCTGGCCTGGAGAGCCGGGGTCGACTGGATAACGGTGGTGGTGCCACGTTCGAAGCACCGTCCCGACTGCTTCAGCAGAGAGCAGGAGACACTGAAGGTGAGCCCCGGGGCGCTCGACATGGGAGGGCTTATCATCCTGCCCCATAAGGATGACTTCTCAAGAATCACACCCGCGCAGGCCTCGGCCATCATCGGCGAAGTGGGACTGCCGCACAACGAAATAACAGCGATTATGGACAAAATCAAGAATCCTGCACCCGAGGCTGGCGACCTTGGTCATCCTCTGTCCCTGCACCATGAGCCCACGGTCTCGGTGGGCATCGTGAGTGGCAGTGAGGTGCACTTCACACTGAATGCCGCCTATGAGGCCAAGGGCACCGACGTCACTGGCTCCCAGGTGGTGAGCTTTGCCGACGGTGCCATCAGCTGGCAGGGCAACCTTTACCGTGAGTTGGTCTTCCATCCCCATGTCGACTCGGCCTCCTTCTCCATCTCCGATGTCACCATTGGAGTCAACTTCCACTGGGAGCGCAAGGAGACGCAGACTTTCCTGGGGGCACTCCACTTCGTAGTAGAGGAAGGTAAGGTGTGCGCCATCAACGAGCTGCCTGTGGAGAGCTATCTTGAGAGTGTGGTCTCCAGCGAGATGCGGGCCACGGCAGGACTGGAATTTCTCAAGGCTCATGCTGTCATCTCGCGTTCCTGGCTGCTGGCTCAGATGGAGAAACGGCGCAAGGCAGAGGGTGCCTCCAATGGCTTCTTCTCCTTCACCCGTAAGGACGATGAGCTCATCCGCTGGTACGACCGCGAGGACCACACCATCTTCGATGTGTGTGCCGACGACCATTGCCAGCGCTATCAGGGCATCACTAAGGAGACGAGCCCCATTGCGGCCGAAGCCGTGCGACAGACCCGCGGACAGGTACTCTTCGACGGCAGCGACATCTGTGACGCCCGTTTCAGTAAGTGCTGCGGAGGCATCACCGAGGAGTTCCAGTACTGTTGGGAAGACACGCCGAAGCCTTATCTCAGGGCGGTGGCCGACAACGGTGAAGGCAGCCTGCCCGACCTCACGGTAGAGGCCAACGCCGAGAAGTGGATACGTAGCAATCCGCCTGCCTACTGCAATACACACGACCACAAGGTGCTCGCGCAGGTGCTCAACGACTACGACCTCGAAACTGCCGACTTCTATCGTTGGCAGGTCGATTACACGCAGGAGCAGGTGGCAGCGCTGCTCTTGGAGAAGCTGAAGCTGGACTTCGGTCAGGTGCTCAGCTTCATTCCGCTGGAGCGGGGGCGCAGCGGTCGTATCTCCCGGCTTAAGATTGTGGGCTCCAAGCTCACTTTCACCATTGGCAAGGAGCTCGAAATACGCCGCGCCCTGAGCAAGAGCCATCTCTACAGCAGTGCTTTCGTGGTCGATGCGCTTAACGTCGACAGCTCTGGAGTCCCCGGCCGCTTCCGCCTCATCGGTGCAGGATGGGGCCACGGTGTGGGACTCTGTCAGATTGGTGCCGCCGTGATGGGAGCCAGAGGCTTCAAGCATGATGCCATCCTCCACCACTATTACGTAGGTGCGCAGATTAAGAAACTCTATTGAAGTGAGGTTGGCCTGAGGCCAGCTTCCTATATGTAATAAGGAATAGAAGATGAGCTCACCGCAGCCTTTCAAAGGGAGCGCCCTCAGCGGGCAGGCCGGCAGACCTCGGAGTCTGTGGACCTGGCTGCCCGTGCTCAGTCTCTTCCGGGGCTTTGTGCTCACCTTCCTCTTTGCCTTTTCTTTAGTACTGCTCCGCCGGCTGGGTCTCTATGCGGCTACCATCACATCTTTCGTGGGCTGGCTTATGCTGCCCTATGTGCTCAAACCCTTAGTACGACCCTGGATACGACGCCTCGGAAGCAGCCGTCTCTTCCTCTTCGAGATGGAGGTGCTCATCGTGCTCTCGGTGGCGGGCATCGGTTTTTCTTTGCAGCAGACCGACTGGAAGCACTCTTGCATGGTGTTCTACGCGGCGCTGGCTCTCTGGGGAGCGCTCCACGACATTGTGGCCGACAACTTCTGTAGTGCCGTGCTTGGTGCCTCGCGTATGCGCATGGTGGCCAGCGCTCATTTTTTTGCCTTCTTCCTTACCCTCTTGGCGGGCTTGGGGGTGCTCGTGATGATTGGTGGCAATATGGAGGTGCTCTCGCGCACGGTCCGGCCTTCGTGGGTGCGTGTGTGCTACATTGCAGCCGGTGTGTGCCTGGTGCTGCTTGTGGCCCAGCTCATCCTCTTGCCGCGCAGATGCCGGGAGGCCGATGAGGCTGACTTTCTGGTGAAGAGTGTCTTCGACCGCTTTGTCGACAAGTGCGCCGTCCTGGCAAAAAATCCTAAAGGCTGGCCTTGGGTGCTGTTCCTGCTGTTCTATCTGCTTCCGCTCTCCTTGCTGTGGCCCATGTCAACCCTCTTCCTCATTGATCCGCGTAGCAGTGGCGGCATGGGACTGTCGCCGCAGGAGGTGGCTTACGTGCAGGGCACCGTGGGGGTGCTGGCACTCCTGGCAGGCTGCCTGGTGGGTGAGATGATACTCCGTCGGCAGCTCTTGAGTGTGAAAACGAGACTACTGTTGGTGTTAGCTTTCACATTGCCCGTGTGCGGGTGGATGTGGCTCAGTTTCTCGCATCCTTCGGGACTCAGCAGCGTGGTCTGGGTGACCGTGTTTCAGAGCCTTGGAGCCGGGTTGGGCTTCACGCCCTACCGCGACTGCGTCTATCCGCAGCCCGGCAGTCACAGGGTGCTGTCGCCACAGGCCGCACGGGCTTTGATGACGCTCTCCGTGATGGTGCCTTTCACTGCGTCGGGCAGTCTCTATGCTGCTGTCGGCTATCGTCGCTATTTCTTCCTTGTGCTGCTCTCTTGCGGGGTGAGCATCGTGGTGGCCTTCCTCTTGTTCATGGCGCATCTTAGATATGGGAGGACACAGAGTTGAGATACTATGCCATTTGCGATTGCGACAGCTGCTATGCCAGTTGCGAACGGGTTTTCCGTCCCGATCTTGTCGGAAAGCCCGTAGTGGTACTGAGTAATAATGATGGCTGTGTGGTGGCCCGCTCCAAGGAGGCCAAGCAGCTGGGCATTCCCATGGGGATGCCATTCTATCAAATGCGCGAGCGTTTTGCCAATGCCGATGTGGCGGTGTTCTCAAGCAACTATGAACTCTATGCCGACATCACGCGCCGCGTCATGGACATCATCCGCGATGCCTCACCGGAGTTCTACCGCTATTCCATTGACGAGGCATTCTGTGTGCTTGACGGCATGGAGAACTTCGACCTTAAAGAGTGGGGCGAGCAGCTCAGCCGGCGCATCCTGAAATGGGTGGGCATGCCGGTGAGCATCGGCATCGCGCCTACGAAGACTTTGGCCAAATGTGCCGACCGTTTTGCCAAGAACTATCCCGGCTATCGGCATTGCTGTGTCATCGACACCGACGAGAAGCGCAAGAAGGCTCTGCAACTCTTCCCAGTGAAGGAGGTCTGGGGCATAGGGCGCCGCCACCGTGAGCATCTGGAGGGCTTGGGCATCATGACTGCCTACGACTTCTCCATGAAGCCCCGGCTTTGGGTGAAGAAGGAGTTCCATGTCACCGGTGAGCGTACATGGCTTGAGCTCAACGGCACCGACTGTATACCGACTGAGGAGATGGGCTCAAAGAAGAGCATCTGCACCAGTCGGAGTTTCCCTGGCATGATTGGTGATTTTACGGAGTTGAGTACTCAGGTGTCGAACTATGCTGCACGGTGTGCCGAAAAGTTGCGTAAGCAGCATTCCGTGTGCCATCTGGTGATGGTCTTCATCGACACCAACCACTTCCGCACGGACTTGCCCCAGTATGAAGGCTTCACTACGGCCACACTTCTCACCCCCGATAATGCTACACAGAGCATCGTGCATGCGGCCCTGCACTGTCTGAAAGCCGTCTTCCGCAAGGGGTTCCTCTATAAGCGGGCCGGTGTCATCGTGGGCGACATCAGCGACGCTGCCCATGTGCAGACCAATTTCATCGACTTCGATGCCGGCCGTTATGACAAGCTGCACCGTCTCGACAAGGTCATCGACAAGCTCAACAAACTGGAAGGTTCGGAGACTGTAGTGCTGGCGTCTCAACAGTATACGGCCCCACAAGGCAAGGGTAAGGCAGCGCACTTCAGCGATGCCATCAAGCACGATTATCGGAGCCCGAACTACACCACCCGGTGGCAGGATATCATCGTGTGCAAATAGTTTGGTGCCTGGTTCGGCCCATCTGTCGGCTTTCCATCCTACGATGGGAAGTCTATCTCTTCTTCACGATTATGTAGATGATGACTGGGGCCCCTATCAGTGGCGTTACTGCATTGATGGGAATGATGCCGTTGCTGCCTGGAAGGAAGCTGATGATGCTACAAAGCAGGGCTACGATGCTCCCGCAGAGTAGGGTGGCGGGCAGAAGCACACGGTGGTTCTCGGAGCCCAAGAGCAGGCGGGCTATGTGAGGCACGGCCAGACCGATGAAGGCAATGGGCCCACAGAAGGCTGTGGTTACGGCTGTGAGCAGACCGGTGGTGAGCAACAGCAGATTGCGGGTACGCACGATGTTGACGCCTAAGTTGGAGGCGTAATCCTCACCGAGGATGAGTGCATTGAGGGGTTTCACCAGCATCGCTGCACCGAAGAGACCTGCCAGGATGAGCGTGCTGAAGAGGGGTAGTTGACTGCGTGACACACCATTGAAGCTGCCCATACCCCATACCATGAAAGAGCGCACACCCTCCTCGGAGGCAAAAAAGTTGAGGAGCGTGATTCCCGATGAGGCCAGGTAGCCAATCATGATGCCAATGATGAGGAGCATCACGCTGCCCTGTACAAGATTCGAGAAGAAAAAGATGATGCCTGTAACGGCCATGGCACCCGCAAAAGCGCCCACCAGAATGGCAGCATAGCCTCCGGCATTGTAGCTGCCGGCCTGAATGCTGCCGCCTAAGAGCAGCATCACAAGGGCTACTCCCAGGCCGGCACCGCTGTTGATGCCGAAAATGGATGGACCGGCAAGGGGATTGCGGAAAGCCGTCTGAAGCAGCAGACCGCTCACGGCTAGGGCGGCACCGCTGAGAAGCGCGGTGAGCGTTTGGGGCATCCTGCTCTCTAAGATGATGAACTGCCAACTTGCAGAGGCTTGGCTGCGACCCATAAGGATAAGGGCCACCTCACGGACGGGGATGTCAACCGAGCCGGTGCAGAGGCTGAGCGCCACTACCGGAATCAGACTCAGGCAAAGGACGAGGCAGATAATCGTGGAGTGCTTCATACTACCTGCAAAGGTAATCAATTCCTGCCATTAGTATCGCCTTACGTGGAATTATTATCAGCAGATTCTCTTATAGGCTTCATACTTGTGATAAAGGTGAGGCCTGAATGCTCCCGACGAAAAACGATGTTTTTCTTGGTCGTTCCTCTTGTTTGCACTAACTTTGCAGGCTGTAAGAAGAAGAATCAATGCAGAATCAGTTTTCGAGGACTCAGCTCCTCTTGGGAAAGCCCGCTATCGACACCCTCAACGGCTCGCGCGTAGCCGTCTTTGGCATTGGTGGCGTAGGAGGCTATGTGGTTGAAGTGTTGGCCAGAAGTGGTGTCGGCGAACTTGATTTGTTCGACGACGACCGTGTGTGCCTTACCAATGTCAACAGACAGCTGCATGCCCTCATCTCAACGGTGGGCAAGCATAAGGTGGATGTTGCCGCTGACCGTGTGCATGACATCAATCCGCGATGCATCGTTCATAAGTATCAGATGTTCTACATGCCCTCGAATGCTGATGAAATCGACCTGAGCCCCTATGACTATGTGGTCGACTGTGTCGACACGGTCACTGCGAAACTGGAGCTCATCAAGCGTTGTTATGCTCTCCACATCCCTCTCATCTCATCGATGGGGGCGGCCAACAAGCTGGATGCGACGGCTTTCCGTGTGACCGACATCAACAAGACCAAGATGGATCCTCTGGCCAAGGTGATACGCAAGAAGTTGCGTAAGCTTCACATTCCCCGCCTTAAGGTGGTCTACAGCGAGGAGGAGCCCCTGAAGCAGATTGAAGACGACACCATAAGCTGTCGGTTCCATTGCATCTGTCCCAACAAGGACATGCGTAAGTGCACCGAGCGGCGTGATATTCCTGCCAGTGATGCCTTCGTGCCTGCTGCTGCCGGTCTTATTCTCGGAGGCGAGGTGGTGAAGGATCTCATTAAGCAGGCCCACACCATGCGCATCACGCCCGAGGAGGCCCCCAAGAATCCGTTTGCTCAGCAGGCTGCCGAGAAAGCCCGCCGCCATTTGGAGAAGGTCCGCCGGCTCCGTGACGAAGAGCGCTCCCGCAAGGCTGAGACCGAACTGGCCGGACATTGACTCCCTTTGGCTTAACGATCGTCGAGGTTGACGTATTTCTTCGTCACTTGAATGTTCTTGTAGGCCGGGCGGATGATGCGTCGGCCTTCGAAGTTGAGCTCCTCAATGCGATGTGCAGTCCATCCTGCGATGCGTGCCATGGCAAAGATAGGGGTATAGATTTCCTGAGGCAGCCCAATCATCTCATAGATGAAGCCACTGTAGAAGTCGAGGTTTGCGCAGATGGGCTTCGTGGTGTGTCGGAATTCGCTCACACATTTCACCCCTTCCTGCTCGATGAGTTTCAGAAAGTTGTATTCATCTGTTCTTCCTTTCTCCTTGGCCAGTTCTCCGGCCAGCCGTTTCAGTTCCACCGCCCTTGGGTCGCTCATGGTGTAGACGGCGTGGCCGATGCCGTAGATGAGGCCCGTCTTGTCGTAGGTCTCCTTGTTCAGCATTCTGTTGAGGTAGGTGTCGATCTCGTCGGTATTTGTCCAGTCGCTGATTTGCTCCTTCAGGTGATGGAACATGTTTATCACCTTGATGTTGGCACCGCCGTGCAAGGGACCCTTCAGCGAGCCGATGCCTGCCGCGATGCTGGAGTAGGTGTCGGTGCGGGTCGATGAGGTCACCCTCACCGTGAAGGTGGAGTTGTTGCCGCCTCCGTGCTCAGCCTGGATGATGAGCAGCAGGTCAAGCATATGGGCGTCCAGCTGGGTGTAGTCACCGTACTTTATCATGTAGAGGAAGTTCTCGGCCAGTGAGAGGTTCTCCCTGGGATAGCGGATGTGCAGACTTCGCCCCTGTACGGAGTGGCGGTAGATGTTGTAGGCATACGAGATGATGGTGGGAAATTTGGCGATGAGCTCTATCGACTGCCTCATGAGGTTGTCGCGCGAGATATCATCGGGATTGGGGTCGAAGGTGTACATCTCAAGCACGCAGCGGGCCAGGATGTTCATGATGTTGCTCCCTTCGAGGTCGATGATGTTTACGATGGTGCGGTGGTCGAGCGGCATGTTGTCGTTGATAAGTTCGCGGAAGGCATCCAGCTCCTCGCGGTCGGGCAGCTTACCCGAGAGCAGCAGATACACGATTTCCTCGAATCCGAATCGGTTCTCTTTCAGAATGGGTGACACGAGGTCGTCGAGCTCATAGCCGCGGTAGTAGAGCTTTCCCGGACAGGGCACGAGCTTTCCGTTGGCATCGCGCTCGTAGCCCACCACATTGCCGATGTTGGTCAGTCCCACGAGCACGCCAGAGCCGTCTTCGTTTCTCAGTCCCCGTTTCACACCGTACTGCTGGAAGGCTTCCCTTGGAATCTTGCACGACTCCTTGACGTCGTCGCTGAGCTTGTATATCAGATATTCCTTTCTCATTGTTCTATCTCTCCTATCATCTTGTTACCGAATCCTTCTGTACTTACGGTCTGCCCCTTTGCCATCATCTGGGTCAGGTCGGCTGTGGCGCATCCTTGCTCCAGGAGCTTCTCCATGGCTTCGGTAATGCTTGCCGAGGCTTCCTTCCAACCGATGTATTCGAGCATCATCACCGCTGAGAGAAGCAGCGAGCAGGGATTGGCTCGTCCCGTGCCGGCGATGTCGGGAGCTATGCCGTGGGTGGCCTCGAAGAGGGCATGGCCCGTCTGATAGTTGATATTGGCGCCAGGAGCTATCCCGATGCCACCCACCTGCGCTGCCAGCATGTCGCTGATATAGTCGCCGTTGAGGTTGGTCGTGGCAATCACGCTGTAGGCCTGTGGCTTGAGCAGGGCGTTCTGCAGAAAGGCGTCGCAGATGCAGTCGTTTACCGTCAACCGCCCTGCTTTCAGCTCCTCGCCGTAGCGTTCCTCGGCCAGTTCGTAGCCCCACTGCTTGAAGCCTCCCTCGGTGAACTTCATGATGTTGCCTTTGTGGACGAGCGTCACGCTGCGCCTGTCGTGGTCCAGCGCATAGCGGATGGCGGCATCGATGAGTCTCACCGACCCTTCCTTCGACACGGGCTTGACTCCGAATCCCGAGGTCTCGGGAAATCTCACCTTGTTGACTCCCATTTCGTCGTGGAGAAAGGCGTAGAAGCGCTTCGCCTCCGGGCTGTCCGCCTGCCATTCTATGCCCGCATAGATATCTTCGGTATTCTCGCGGAACACCACCATGTCGACCTTTTCCGGATGTTTCACCGGACTCTCGATGCCCTTGAAGTAGCGCACCGGGCGCTGGCACACGTAGAGGTCGAGAGCTTGTCGTAAGGCCACGTTCAGACTCCTGATGCCTCCACCCACCGGTGTCATCAGAGGTCCCTTTATGCCGATGGTGTAGTTGCGGAAAGCTTCCACGGTGGCTTCGGGTAACCATTGACCGGTCAGTTCGTGCGCCTTGCCACCCGCGAGCACTTCGAGCCATTCAATTTGTCGTTGTCCGTTGTAGGCCTTTCTCACGGCGGCATCCACCACCTGCTTCATCACCGGTGTTATCTCTTTGCCCACGCCGTCGCCCTCAATGTAGGGCACGGTCACGGTTGTGGGCACTCTCATCTGCTTGTCAGCGTCGAATGTAATCTTTGCCATAGTCGTTTATGCTTTCATCTTGTTCCTTGTGGCATTCAGGGCCGAGCCAGCCTTGAACCAGCCTATTTGTGTCTCGTTGTAAGAGTGACGGGCCTCGAAGGTGTCCTGCGTGCCGTCGCTGTGGTGTAGGGTCACGCTGAAGCTGCTGCCTGGCGCGAATCGGCTCAGTCCGTCGAGGTCGATGTCGTCGTCCTCGCGCACGCGGTCGTAGTCTTCCTTGTTGGCGAAGGTCAGAGCCAGCATGCCCTGCTTCTTGAGATTGGTCTCATGGATGCGGGCGAAGCTCTTGGCCAACACCACGCCGACGCCGAGGTAGCGTGGCTCCATGGCTGCATGCTCGCGGCTTGAGCCTTCACCGTAGTTGTCCTCGGCCACGATGATGGAGCGTCTGCCACGGTGCTGGTAGTCGCGTGCGGCTTCGGCAGGAGTCACTTTCCGGCCATTCATTCTGTCGCTCACCTTCCCGGCCTCTCCCGTAAAGGCATTCTCAGCCCCCAGGAGCAGGTTGTCGGCGATGTGCTCCAGATGCCCCCTGAAGCGTAGCCACGGACCAGCCATCGAGATGTGGTCGGTGGTGCATTTGCCCTTCACCTTGATGAGCAGGGGCATGTGGGTGAACTCCTTGCCGTCCCAGGGTTCGAAGGGGACGAGGCGTTGCAGACGGTCGGAGCCGGGATGGATGATGACTTCCTCTTGGGGCTCATCGGCAGGCGGTACGAATCCGTCGTCGCCTTCGGCAAAACCTTGAGGCGGAAAGTCGTTGCCCTGCGGGCAGCTCAGCTTCACGGCTTTGCCTTCTGTATCGGTGAGGCTGTCGGTGACAGGATTGAAGTCCAGCCGACCGGCGATAGCCAGCGCCGTGGCCAGCTCCGGACTGGCTATGAAGGCATAGGTGTTGGGATTGCCGTCGGCGCGCCGACGGAAGTTGCGGTTGAAAGAGGTTACAATGGCATTGCGGCGGGTGTTGTCGTCGGTGTGGCGCTTCCACTGCCCAATACAAGGGCCGCAGGCATTGGCCATCACCACGGCTCCGATGCGCCGGAAGTCATTGAGCAGACCATCGCGTTCGGCCGTTCGCTGTATGCGCTCGGATCCCGGACAGACATAGAGTTGTCCTTGCACATTGATGTGCTTGGCATAGGCATCGCGGGCCACTGAGGCGGCACGGCTCAGGTCTTGATAGCTCGAGTTGGTACATGAGCCCACCAGACCTACCTCCACCTTCATGGGGTAGCCCTCGTGTTCGCCCTTCGTCTTCATAGCGCTCAGCGGGGTGGCGGCGTCGGGCGTGAAGGGACCGTTCAGGTGGGGTTCCAACTGGTTTAGGTCGATGTCGATGATGCTGTCGAAGTAGTGCTCCGGGTGAGCTTCCACGTCGGCATCGGCTTTCAGACAGTCAGCACATCGGTTGGCTGCATCGGCAACGTCGTCTCTGCCGGTGGCCTTGAGGTAGCTGGCCGTCGCACTGTCGTAGGGAAAGAGCGAGCTTGTGGCTCCTAATTCGGCCCCCATGTTGCAGATGGTGGCTCGGCCCGTGGCCGACAAGCTGTCCACACCCTCGCCGAAATATTCCAGCAGGGCATTGGTGCCGCCTTTCACGCCCAAGCGCCCTAAGAGATGGAGGATGATGTCCTTCGGTGCCGCCCATCCGCTGAGCCGCCCTTTCAGGCGTACTCCGATGAGTTTGGGGAAGCGCAGCTCCCAGGGCTGGCCGGTGAGCACGTCGACGGCATCGGCACCGCCCACGCCCACAGCTATCATGCCCAGTCCACCGGCATTAGGAGTGTGGGAGTCGGTGCCCACCATCATGCCGCCGGGGAAGGCATAGTTCTCGAGTACCACCTGGTGGATGATGCCGGCACCGGGCTTCCAGAAGCCGATGTGATAGCGGGCGGAGGCCGACCTAAGGAAGTCGTACACTTCCTGGTTCTCCCGGTTGGCGGTCCTGAGGTCGTAGTCGGCACCCTGGTCGGCACGGATGAGGTGGTCGCAGTGCACACTGGCCGGCACGGCCACCTTCTGCACGCCGGAGTTCATAAACTGCAGCAGGGCCATCTGCGCCGTAGCATCCTGCATAGCCACGCGGTCGGGACGGAAGTCGGCGTAGTCGGTGCCGCGGTGATAACTGTGCAGGCCGTCGGGCGAATAGAGGTGTGCATAGAGAATTTTCTCGGCCAGTGTGAGGCTGCGCCCTAACGTCTTGCGCGCCGTGGCCACTTGGGTGGGGAAGGCAGTGTAGAACTGCTGTATCATGTCAAGGTCCTTTGTCATGGTTCGTTGAACTTTGCTTTTATTTGTTGCAAAATTACGAAGATTAACGGATAAAGTGGAAGACTTTTAGTTAAAAAGTCTGCATCTTGCAACTTTGTCGCATAAGGATAGAGAAAGATGCCTGTTTGGGGGAATGTCAGAAGTTGGTGGCTGTAGGATTGCGGTTGTGCGGGCCCCTCTCGGGGCTAAGAAGAAAGGTGATGTACTGAGAATGAGGAATCGGTGCTTAGGGTGCAGATTTAGTGACCACACAGTCGTAGGAAGGTACGAGCTGGAGGCTTGGGAGCATCGTTTCCGGCACCCCTGGCCTCCCGGACCTTTCACCCATAGGCTCTGGCCCTCTGACCCCATAGGGTCAGGGCGATGTCGGCCAAGGGTGATTCAAGCTATTGGGTCTCAGTCGCTTGTGATGCAGATATTGGCCGTTTGGTCTTCTTTTCCTGGCCTGCCTGCTTATTCGGCATCATCGTCGAGTCCCGGCTGCGTCTCCGGAATCGGCATCTTAGCCGTTTCCTTCACTCCGATTTGCTTGAGCTCGTTCGCCTTCTGTACGATGCTCTGCCGTCCCGTGTACACTTTCTTGAAAGCATCCTCGTAGTCGGATTGCAGCGAGGTAAGGTCTTTGCCCACCTTCTCGAACTTCTTCACGAAGTCGCCTACGCGCTTGAGCAGCTCTTCGGCCAGTTCGAACACATGCTTCTGGTTTTCCGACTGCGTGTACTGCCTCCATGCTATCTGTATCATCTTCACTATGGCGATGAGGCTCTGCTGACTGGTGATGAGCACCTGACGGTCGAAGGCCTCGCCCCATATCTTAGGGTCTTTGGAGAGCGCCAGCTGCCATGCGCCCTCGAAAGGCACGTACATGATGACAAAGTCGATGGCGTGGCGCGGCTTCTGGATATAGTGACTGTAGTCCTTGCGTGCCAGGTCGTTCACCTGCTTGCGAATGCTCTGTACCAGACTTTTGGCCAGCTCGTCGCGCTGCCGTGTGTCTTCGGTGTTCATGTATTGGTAGTAGGCGTCGATGCTTACTTTAGCATCCACTATCACGTCCTCGTTGTTGGGGTAGTGGAGCACTACGTCGGGAATCATCCGTCGCCCGCTCTCCTCATTGTGCACAGCGTTGCCGGCCGCGTCGGTGATGGTCTGCTGCACGTCGTAGTCGACTCCGCGCACAAGTCCTTGCGAGTCGAGCAGTTCCGAGAGCCGGCGCTCCCCCCAGTTGCCTTGTTCTTTGTTGCCTCCGCGAATCACGTTGGTGAGTCTGTTGGCCGTCTCCCCGATCTTGTCGGTCTGCTCAGTCATGTTCTTGAGCTGTTCCGCGAGTGTGGCTGTGCTTCGTGCCGTCTCGCTGTTGGTTTTCGCGATGGCCTCGTGTAGCTTTTCGATATTCTCCTTCAGTGGCTTTGTAATGGCATCCATCGATTCCGTGTTCTGATTCTTCAGTTTGTCCGAGGTCTGTTCCAGCACCTTGTTGGCCAGATTCGCAAACTGTTCCTGCACGGTCTTGAGCTGCTCCTGAAACTGCTGTTGCCTGAGCTGTGTCTCCTTGGCGTTCTGCTGCTGTTCGGCCTCCAGCTTGGCCTCGGCGGCAGCCAGCTTACTTTTGGTTATGGACAGCAGCTCCTGGAGCTCGTCATTCGCCGCGCGCTCCTTGTCGAGCTCGGTTTGGAGCTCGGTCTTGCGCGCACGCTCCTGCTCAGTCTGCTGTTGGGCCACGAGCAGCTGGGCCTCAACCGACTTCTTCGACTGCTGGAGTCCAAGTGCGGCAAGGGCTCCACCTAAGATGATTCCGATGAAAAGATAAAGGATAAACATGATGACGACGTTAAGAAGTTAAATGTTAGGGTTCGGTGTCCGCATCCTCAGCAGCCACAGCTGTTGCACTGCTCCTCGTGTGAAGAGATAGGCCAGCAGGGCCAGCCAGAGAGCATGGTTGGAGAGGGTGGGGAAGAGGGTGTAGTAGAGACCGAAGAATACGCCCGCTGCTACTGCCGAGGAGAACAGCATGGCCCGCGTGGCCGTCATGCCGATGAAGATGCCGTCGAGCACGAATGCCGTGAACCCGGTCAGGGGTATCAGCACCGCCCAGAGATAGTAGCGGCGGGCGGCCTCTACAACCGTGGTTTGGTCGGTGAGCAGGTGCATGAGTGGCGACTCGCCGAGGAAGTAGACGAGGGTGAACATTGCTGCCAGCGCCCAGCCCCAGCCGAAGAGGCGCCTCACCACCCTGGTAAAGCCCTCACGGTCGGAGGCTCCGAAACAGCGGCCTCCGAGAGCCTCACCCGCAAAGGCGAAGCCGTCCATCACATACGAGAAGAGCGTGAAGAAGGTGAGCAGCAGAGCGTTGGCCGACAGTACCAGGTCGCCTTGGCGTGCTCCGGCAGCCGTGAAGAAGAGGTTGACAGCCACGAGAAACACCGTGCGCAGGAAGATGTCGGCGTTGATGCCGAAGAAGCGGCGCAGCTGCTCCGCGTCGAGGATGTCGCTGTTCCGCCGCAGTTGCAGTCCATGTCGCCGCATCACCTTCAAGGCTCCGGCCAGAGCCATCAGAAAGCCGCACCACTGAGCGATGAGGGTGCCCAGCGCCACGCCCTCTAATTTCAGACCCATGCCGAGAGCCAGCACCAATGAGGCCAGAATGTTGATGACGTTCTGCGCTATAGCTACCGTCATCGGCGTCCGCGTGTCCTGCATGCCGATGAACCAGCCATTGAGTCCGTAGAGTCCCATCATGGCCGGTGCTCCCCAGATACATATATTATAATAGGTATGCACGAGGGCGCTAACC
>Ga0256406_1000329_pt1 | contig 89160 bp, 69 predicted proteins | sample RumenRJG_03DNA_FD_185986 | JGI IMG/M metagenome (GOLD analysis project Ga0256406, IMG submission 185986) | Bovine rumen microbial communities from Lethbridge, Alberta, Canada - RJG_03 | ecosystem: Host-associated > Mammals > Digestive system > Stomach > Rumen | place: Canada: Alberta | collected...
ATACGATGCTATGCGCGCCTGCTGAAATTCAGATCAGATAAGAATCAAACCGGTACATAAGGATCACCTCTTTTCCTCACGTCCCCGATCTGTTTCATGTAAGAATATTATACATAATGCAGATATATTGCACAAGCAGAAATATCCGAACCACTTTACAATTTTTCAGAGTGTGGTATATACTGTGGCTGAAAGGAAGTGATGCGTTGAAAATCGAAAAAATCAGTGAAAACAAAATACGCTGTATCTTGACGAGCGAAGATCTTTCCAGCCGTAACATCCGGCTCAGTGAGCTCGCATACGGTTCCGATAAATCGCGGCGGCTCTTTCAGGATATGATGAGAGAGGCGCATTATGAAGTCGGCTTTGATTCCGGGAATTCTCCTCTGATGATTGAGGCGATCCCCACCTCTTCCGACAGCCTGACTTTGATCATTACGAAGGTAGAAGACCCGGAGGAGCTGGACACCAGATTCTCGAAATTTACCCAGCCGAATGACGCGTTGGGCGAAGGTCTCTTCTCCGATGCAAAAGGAGACATGGAAACTCTTGCCGAGCTTTTCGACCGGCTGTTTGAGGCGAGAAGGAAGGATCCCGGCAGCACCGGAAAATCCTCCGCAACCGGAACTGCTGCCAAAGGCAACCTCTCCGCCTCTCCCGCCAGCGGAAAATCCTCTGCCCGCACGGACAGTTCCGACGCGAATGACATACTTCCCAAGAAGCTCATACAGGTATTCCAGTTTCGCAGCCTGGATGATGTCATTTCCGCGTCAAGAGCCGTCCACAATTTCTACAGGGGCTCGAATTCCCTCTACAAGACCGAGGCAGAGCAAGATAATTACCAGCTTATTCTGCACCAGTCCGGTATGTCACCGGTGGATTTCTACCGCACATGCAACATTTTAAGTGAATACGGCACATGCAGCACCGTGGACGAGGCCGGCGAGGCTTTCCTGCGTGAGCATGGCACCGCGTTGATCTCATCAAACGCCCTGTACAGACTATCACAGCTTTGATCGTACGAAAAACTACAAACTACGAAAAAGAGCTTCCGGTTCAGATTCGAACCGGAAGCTCTTTTTCTATCTTTCCCGTGCCGAAGCCATAAGCTCCGACTGCCATATAAACTCGTATCACTTGTCCTGTGTGAGGTAGCTGCGGATATTTCGGATTGCTTCCTGCTCATCTGCGCCGTCAGCGGTTACAATCACATTCTCGCCGTTATCCAGTCCCAATGTCATCATTCCCATGATGCTTTTTGCATTTACCTTCTTCGTACCACTCTCAAGATAAATGCTGCTCTCATACTGACTTGCCACCTGCACCAGCATAGCGATCGGCCTGGTCTCAAGTCCGCTGGAAATCTGAATTGTAACATTATCTTTAATCATCCTGAAAATTGCCTCCTTGTTTCTCCCTCAGGTCCTCAGCAATGATACTGATCTTCCTTAATCTGTGGTTGACCCCTGACTTGCCCACCGGAGAGCTGAGATGCTTTCCAAGCTCAGATAAGGTCGCTGTCGGATATTTTAACCTAATGTTAGCCATTTCGTCAAGTGCTTCCGGTAAATTGGAAAGTCCGATCCGCTCCTGAATCAGCCGGATATCCGCGATCTGCTTTGCCGCCGCGGTTGCCGTCTTGTTGATATTTGCCGTCTCGCAGTTGACCTGACGGTTCACATTTCCACGCACGCCGCGTACAATCCGGATATTCTCGAACGCAAGCAGACAGCTGCTTGCGCCCATCATGCCGAGAAGGTCTGAAATCTGCTGGCTGTCCTTCACATAGACGACACGGTATTTCTTCCTCTGAACAACCTTTGCGTCCGTCTCCAGCATCTCCAGAATGTCCCTGACTCCCACGGCCTGTTCCTCTGTCGTGCACACGATTTCCAGATGGTATGAGGTGTTCGGATCGCTGATCGACCCTCCGGCCAGGAAGGCGCCCCGGATAAATGCCCTCTTGCAGCACGTTCTCTGGAGAATGATCTGACGGCTGATCGGAACACTGTCCGCCATGCATCCCCTCTCATCCAGAAACCGGACCGCCTGAAGAATCCGCACCGCCGTTTCCCGGTCATCCACAATAATCTGATACAGATCCGTCTTTTTTCTCCTCGTATCCTCGACCCTGACAAGCTCCGGACGGATGCGAAAGATTTTCTTCAGAAGTGACAGGTATTTATCCGCCACATCGATGTGCTCCGTTCGAAAGACAATCTGGAAATCGTCATCCTCAGTCGTCCGCACCGTCGCACAAAAAATGAGAATCGCCGCGAGCTCAGCGATCTGACAGTGTCTGGCCGGACTGACCAGACCGACAAGTTCTTTCTTTACCTCTCCGGAAAAAGACATACTTCTCATCCTTTTCTTCTCGCAGCATCCTTGTCAATGTCGCGGTGTTCGATTCGAAGACCGTATTCGCCGCTGCTGCCCAGCCGATGATACAGTTCCTCTGCAAGTGTAACCGAGCGGTGTTTGCCTCCGGTGCAGCCGACGGCAATCACAAGCTGCGTCTTTCCCTCCTCGATATAGTTCGGAATCAGGAACTGCACCAGGTCCACGAGCTTTGTGATAAACTGCTTAGACACATCGTATTTCATGACGAAATCCTGAACCTCGCGGTCCTTTCCGGTCAAGTGCTTCAGCTCCGGGACATAGTACGGATTCGGCAGGAATCTGACATCGAAAACCAGATCCGAGTCTGCCGGAATCCCGTACTTAAACCCAAAGGAGAGGATCGTGACCATAAGGCTCCTGAAATTCTCATCCTCGACAAAAATTTTTTCCAGCTCGCTTCTCAGCTCTCTTGTCAGAAGCTGACTTGTATCCAGAATATAGTCCGATGATTTTTTCAGCTCCGCCAGCTGCTCTCTCTCCCTGGCGATCCCGCTCTCCAATCTGCCGCCCTTCGCGAGCGGGTGGCTCCTCCTTGTCTCCTTGTAGCGCTTGATCAACGTGCTGTCGTCCGCGTCCAGAAACAGAATCTTGTACCGGATACCTTTCTCCCGAAGTCCCTGAAGAACATCGCGGACATCCGTCAGGCTTCCACTTCGGATATCGACTCCCATTGCCACCTTGTGAATTCTGCCCTCTTCTCCGTCAATCGTCAGTTCGATCATTTTTCCGATCAGAAAAACAGGCAGATTATCCACGCAGAAATATCCCATATCCTCCAGCATCTTCAGGGCCGTTGATTTTCCCGCGCCCGACATGCCGGTTACAAAAACAAGCTCCAGTTCTTCCATCCGCCTACATCCTTTCCTTCTCAGTCATGAAATCCCAGGAAGCGCACCTCCGGTTCCAGATGAACCTGGAATTTATCAAACACGCGCTTCTGCACCTCAGAGATCAGTTCTCGCACGTCCTCTGCTGTCGCGTGATCACGGTTGATGACAAATCCACAGTGTTTCTCTGAAACCTGCGCACCGCCTACGCGGAAACCACAGAGCCCCGCATCCATAATCAGCTTTCCGGCATAATATCCCTCCGGCCGTTTAAAGGTGCTGCCTGCGCTCGGATACTCCAAAGGCTGTTTGCTGACACGCGCATCCCGGAGCTCATTCATCCTGACCGTAATTTTCTCCTTTTCGCCTTTCTCCAGAAGGACCTCCGCTTCCAGCACGATCCACCTCCGGTCCATGATCCTGCTGTGACGATAGCCGAGATCCAGATCTTCGACCGCAACCGTGCGAACCTCCAGATTCTCATCCAGGACAGTCACAGATTTCAGCACATGCTTCATTTCACCGCCGTATGCTCCCGCATTCATCGTACAGGCTCCCCCGAGAGTTCCCGGGATTCCCGACGCGAATTCGAATCCGGTCAGTGAGTGATCCCTGGCCTCAGCCGCAAGCCTGGACAGAAGGATTCCCGCTTCCGCGCGGATGACACATCCCTCGGTGTGAACGCGCTGCAAATTCTGATCGATCTGAACGATCACCCCACGGTACCCGTCATCGCTGACCAGAAGATCACTTCCGTTTCCAATGATAAACCAGGGAATTCCCTGCTCGCGGCAGTATCTCAGAATCTCAGTGGTCGCCTCTCCCGACTGCGGGCAGACCATCAGATCCGCCGGCCCTCCGATCCGGAAGGTTGTATGGCGCGACATCGGTTCATCCGGAAATACATGATCCTCCCCAACGATCCTCTGAATTTCAACAATTTCTCTTTTATCCATATGAAATAATGATCTCCCTTCAGTCTCAGATCGTTCTCCTCAGCCGCCTTCTTCGTTATTCCCGCCTGCGGTTCCCGCACCGGCGATATCTGTTCCGGCGGTCCCGGTCTCATCCGGTATCCCGTCGCCGTCTGCATCGGTATAGCCACTGTTTTGCGCGCCATCCGCTGTGTCTGCTGTTCCGGCTGTGCTCTGGCCTGTCCCGGAGCCTGACGTCTTATACGTCCCGCCCAGATTGGTAATCGCGTACTCCGCGTACTCCGCCCTGCGCGTATCCGGATTTGCGTCGATGATCGCCTGATATTCCGCGATTGCCTTGTCCTTATCTCCGTTATTTGCATAGGCCTGCGCCAGAAGATTCATCACCTCGTAATTATCGGTGTCGGACGAGGAATCGGTCAGTGCCAGCGCCTTTTCCAGATAGGAGACCGCATCCTTCCAGTTCTCCTGATAGAACGCCGTCTGTCCCTGCGTCAAATAGGAATTATATGCCTGACTCTGAAGATCCGTTTTTATCGAATCATAGATCTCGCTCGCATCCCGGGAGAGCAACGTATTGTCAACCTTGGCGAAAGCATCCCCTGCCGACTCATAATCCCCATTCTGATAATTTACATAAGCCTGAAGCAGATTGTCGTAGGACTGCTCCGTCGACTGCAGATCGGCGACCTGCCCCTTTGCCGTGCTCACCGAGCTGGTCGAAGCATCCACCTGCTGCTGAAGATCCTTGATTTTACTCTGTTGTGTGGCAATTGTCGTTGTGTATTCCGTGATTCTGGAATTCGCTGACTCGCTGTAGCTCTTCCGCATGGCAGGTCCTACCACAAAGGCTGCCCCTGCAATCCCGATCAGAACACCGAACAGCACATTTACCAGCGTAAGATACGCCGGTCTTTCCCGGAAGGCCGTCTGCCGTTGTACCGCATTCTGCTGCAGATCCTCATCCACACTGTCATTCTTTTTCCGGCCTCTTTTTCTGTCCCGCGTACGGATGTCTACCGTTGTGGTTGTACCCGTTGCCTCATCAATTTCCTTCAGGTATCGGAGTGCGCACGGGTTCGATCTGTCAATACGGAGCACCCGCTTCAGCATCCTTCTCGCATGCGAATATTTCCCGTCCTTGATCTCGATCAGCGCCAGAAGAAGATAGGCGCTGACCAGCTTCGGATTGCGGCCGACAATCTTTCGCAGTTCAACCGCCGCGATATCGTCATTTCCCTCTCTGCAGAATCTCAGCGCCTCATTATACTGACGGATCGTCTGATTCAGCTGCTCCAGATGCTTCGGATCCGCGCGAAGATTCTGGATAAAATATGCGGCGTCATTTCCCGCCGGCCGGAGATTGGCGCTGATGACCCATTCACGCAGAGCAGAAACTGCTTCCCCCATCTCATAATATACCAGCCCGAGAAGATTTCTGGCCTGGATGTTATTCTTATTAAACTGAAGGCTGATGCGAAGCTTGTCAACCGCGCCTGTGAGGTCGCGGATCTGAGCCCGATCAAGGCCCTGATTGTAGTAGCTTCTTGACAGCTGCTCCGCCTTATCTTGGCCGAAAACCATTCATGACTCCTTTTTTGTCTTCGAAGAATTCCTCTGGTTAAGTTCCAGTTCTCTGAGAAGATCAACAATATCTGTCAGATCCTGATTTTTTATCGCCTCCTCGACGTTTTCCACGTCGAGACTTGGCTTGAACTTTTTCAGTTCCTCATTATAGTCCAGCATACGCAAACCCGTTCCTTTCTCACAAGATAAAACAGGCATCCCGGATTTTATCCCGCTAGTTCTCTTTCCTTTGTTTAACGTAAGAAAGACAGAGCCTCAGTTTCTTTTCGTATCATTCAAATATGCCTTCAGCTCTCCCGCCAGATACAGGGACCCCACGCAGAACAGCATCCCGTCTTCCTTCAGCGCCAGGCCGAGATCAAATGCCCGCTCCGGCGAAGGCTCTGAAAAGACTGCCTCCGCGCCGTCATTCCGGAACAGATCTGCCAGCTCTTCCTCGGAAACCTCGCGATACCCGGAGATCCGTGTCGTGATCACCCGATCGGGGTGGATTCCCTCCACCAGCTCCCGGATCATATCCTGATACCGCTTGTCCTTGACACAGGAGAAGAGCAAGGTGATCTCCTGATCCTTATGAAAGTGCTCCACTGTTCTGACAAATTCGGCGATCCCATCCGCATTGTGCGCGCCGTCGATGATAACATCGGGAAGCACCGTCTCCATCCGGCAGGGCCATTTCATCCTCGAAAGGCCCGCCGCCAGCTTTTCTTCCGGTATCCCGTGATCCTTCTCAAGCAGCTCCATCGCAAAAAATGCCAGCGAGGCATTCATCATCTGATACTCCGCAATCTGCGGGATTTTCAGCCGTACGGTCTTCTCACCGCATTTACCTGCGTCGCAGCCGGATGCGTTCCTCTGCTCGCGTAAATCAAAGGTGACCCCGTCCTTCGCCGTGTGAACCGCGTGATACATGTCCGGGATCAACTCATAGCAGGGAGCCCCGAGCTCTTCTGCCCGCTTCCGGATTACCTCCGCTGCTTCCTCGTCTTGTCCGTCAAAAACCACCGGAACACCCTCCTTGATGATTCCTGCCTTCTCAAAGGCGATTTTCGGAATCGTATCTCCGAGGTACTCGGTATGATCCAGGCTGATAGAGGTTATAATGGAAGCGAGGGGATGCCGGATCACATTCGTCGCGTCGAGCCTTCCTCCCATGCCGACCTCCAGAATGGTATAATCTACCTGTTCTTCCCGGAAAATCAGAACGCCCATCAGGAATAAGGTCTCAAAATAGGTCGGATGCGCATCCCCCTCTGCCATGGTCAGCTTCACCGCTGCCATTACCCTCTCAAAGGCATCCGTGAACATCGCATCGCTCACCGATTCTCCGTTGATCTGATACCTCTCATTGATCCGGATCAGATGGGGCGAGGTAAACAGTCCGACCTTGTATCCTCCCTCCATCAGCATGGAATTCAGATACGCGCAGACACTCCCCTTCCCGTTTGTCCCGGCCACATGGATGATCTTCATGCCTTTTTCCGGGTGCCCCAGCTTGTCCAGAATCCTCCGTGTGTGATCCAGAGATGTCTTGGTGGTAAATTTCGGAATGCTTTCAATATAATCTACTGCTTCATCGTATGTCAATTTCTGATTGCCTCTCACTTTTCAAGATATGGTACAGCTGTTACTGTTCACTCACAATTATGTACGGCAAGGATTTTACAGTCCTGTTGCCATTCGCAAACTGGCTGTAACAAAGTTTTATCCTGATTTTATGAAGCTGCGGAACTCCTCAGGCGCAAGCGCCTTCGTCAGACAGTCCTCGCAATCCACTTCTTGAACAATTCACGGATAAAACTTTTAACAGCCAGTAATGCTCAGGTAAAGGCACTGTAAAATCTTAGCCGTTTTAGGTGGCGCGTGAACAGTAACGTACAGCTCACTTCATCCTGCGCTCCAAAGTCTTCCCGGTATTCCTTCTCATTTTTTCAGATAAAGCGCGAGCGGTTTCTGGTCTGTTTCCGACAAAATTTCATTCGACGTATCGCTCTTCTGCGCGACAGCGATCTCATCTGAGCTTGTCAGATCAAGCCCCTGCGCCAGAAGAAGGCTGTCACTGATGTATGCTGTGTCCTTCACCATCTCGCCGTTTACTTCCAGCCGACTGGCCGCCGTAAAGTTCTTCCCGTAGACATAATACAGCGGTTCCTCCTCCGTTCCGGACTTCACGATCCGCTTCACACGGATCGGCTCGGTTCCCATCTTCATATCCGTAGGCGCAAACGGGCTTTCGCCATGATAAACATACCGGTCTCCATACAGCATATCATACTGCATGACCTCCAGATTGCTCTGGTAGTAGCGATCGCCCCGCTCTGCCTCATGATATCGCACCAGTGTTCCATCGTACAGTCCGAGTCTCTTCAGCACCTCGGCGCCGATCTGATAGGCCGCCAGATTCTTGTCCTTTTTCTCGAGGCCCATATTGTCCCAGATGACATAGGGCGTCCGGTAGAGGTTCCACCCTTTTACATCGCTCTGTTTCAGTCCCATCGTCGGCAGGTGATCCCCGTACATCACGAGAACGACCGGTTCATCATAGCTTTCAAGCGCCTCTGTCAGCTCCCGGATAAACTGATCCATCTCATGAATCTGCTTGCAGTAATACTCCCAGGAATAATTGTTCTGTTCCTTCTTCTCTGCTCCGGTCACGGTAATCTCCGGATCGCTGATCACCGGCTCTGTCGGATAATCTCCATGACCCTGTACAGAAACCGTATACACGTAATCCGGTCCGTCTGTGGAATTCAGCGCCTTCAGAATTTCCTGCGTCAATATATGGTCCTTAACCCATCCGGTCTCCGTGACATCCGTGATATCCGGCATATACTCCTCTGAAGTAAACGTATCAAACCCGAGATTCGGATAGACCGTGTTTCTCCCGTAGAAGGACGCCTCATTGTTATGAATCGCGTGTGTGCTGTAGCCTGCACTCTTCAGGTCAAAGGGAATGCTTTCCACCGTCTCCTGCTTCAGAATCGTCTTGTAAGGATATTCTCCCGCCCCGAAGTAGGCAAGGCTCATGCCTGTGATGGCCTCGAATTCTGTGTTGACCGTTCCCGCACCCACGACCGGCACCTTCAGCATACCGGAAGAATATTTCTTCTGGAGCTTGTGGAAATAAGGGATCGGATCCTCTGAAAGCTTTAGATTTTCCACCGTCCCCGGATCGAAGAAGGACTCCAGCTGGAGAAACACAAGATTGGTGTCCGCTGCCCCCTTTGTATCCGACGCAGGAAGCTTCTCGTCTTCGTCCTTCTGAATATAGCCGATCAGCTTGTCGGAGTACCCGTTCGGCCGGCTCATCCCGGTGTCAAAAACAGTGACCGAGAAGCAATAGGGAAATCCGTAGTTCTGATACGACATCGCAAGATTCCCGAAATAGTTCGAAAGAATTCTTGCATGGATTCCGACGCTCGTAGCTCCCGCCAGCAGCGCGACACTGCCCCCGACAATAGCGGCATCCATGAACCAGTTTCGTCTTCCCTGATATTTCGGAGCCCGGAAAAAATAACGGACCAGGAAAACGATCCCGACCACAAGTGCGGCGATCATCAGACCGAAGAGGATCGGAGATATGTACTCCGTCACAATCTTCTTCGCATCTCCGAGAAGCTTCAGGTCCTGCCCCGTGAAAGGTGTGACACGGTTTGACAAAATTATTCCATTGGCAAGACCGAGCACAAACCAGAAGCCCGAGACGAACACGCGCACCCACACCCGCCTGCGGAACAGAAATGCCACCGACATCGTTGTAAAAATCAGAAGCGCGTTGTACAGAAAGACAAGGGGACTGCCTGTCATGTATCTCCAGGCTCCGATAAAGGACCGCCTGGAAATCATTTCTATGACAAAATACAGAATGCAGCACCAAAGTGCCTGAAGCGGCACAGAAAAGCGGTTCATCAGACGGACCAGCGATTCCCGGTCCGCCCTCGTTTTCCTGCCGTCCAAATCCTCTGTCTTTTTCCCGTCCCTCTTACCTTTCTGTCCGAACACGATTCTCTTCATAGTCTTACTTTTTCTCCAGCTGTGCCAGACGCTCCTCCACCTGGGCCATCATCTGTCTGTAATTTTCCAGTTTGTCCCGCTCTTCCTGCACCTTTTTCTCAGGTGCCTTCTGGAGGAACTTCTCGTTTCCGAGCATTCCGTTCGAGCGGGCGATTTCCTTCGTCAGACGATTCTTTTCCTTCGTCAGCCGTTCTCTCTCTTTGTCAATATCAATCAGATCCACAAACGGAATGTAAATCACCGCTCCCGGTATGATCGCCGAGAATGCATCGTCGTCAATATGATCCCTTGTCTTCTGCAGGGAAACACTCTCTGCGTGCGCAAGGGTTCCGAAGAAGGACTTCGCCTCTCTGAACTTCTTCAGCACGTCCTCCTCTCCCGAGACAATGAAGACATTTGCCTTCTTGCTCGGCGGCACGTTGTGCGAGCTGCGGACATCACGAATTTTCCGTACCGCTTCCTTCATCAGCTCAATCGCCGACTCCTCTTCTTCAAAGTTACGCTCTTCCTTATATTCCGGCCACGGAGCAATCATGACCGATTCCTCGTCCGGATTCAGCGTGCAGTAAATTTCCTCCGTAATAAACGGCATGAACGGATGCAGCAGCTTCAGCGCCTCGGAGAGAACCGTCTTCAGCGTCCACAGAACCGGAAGCTTCTCCTCCTCGTTCTCACTGTAGAGTACCGGCTTGGACATCTCGATGTACCAGTCGCAGAACTCCTCCCAGATAAAATCATAGACCTTCTGCACCGCAATTCCAAGCTCGTATTTGTCCATGTTCTCCGTTACATCCTTCGCCAGCTGATTCACCTTCGAAAGGATCCACCGCGAAGCATAGTCGAGCCTTGCCGGGGCCATCTCCTTTGGAATTTCCGTATCGCCCAGATTCATCATGATAAATCTGGAGGCATTCCACACCTTATTCGCAAAATTGCGGCTGGCTTCCACCTTCTCCCAGTAGAACCGCATATCATTTCCCGGTGCATTTCCGGTCATCAGTGTCAGCCGCAGCGCGTCTGCGCCGTATTTATCAATTACCTCGATCGGGTCGATGCCGTTTCCGAGAGATTTGCTCATCTTTCTTCCCTGCGAGTCTCGGACCAGACCGTGAATCAGCACATGGTGGAAGGGAACCTTCCCGGTCTGCTCAATCGCCGAGAATACCATGCGGATGACCCAGAAAAAGATGATGTCATACCCGGTCACCAGCACGTCGGTGGGATAGAAATACTCCAGCTCCGGCGTCTTCTCCGGCCAGCCGAGCGTTGAGAACGGCCAGAGTGCGGATGAGAACCAGGTATCCAGCGTATCCTCCTCCTGGCGGAAATGAGTTCCTCCGCACTTCGGACATTTTGCAGGCGCTCCGCCGCGCTGAACGACCAGCTCTCCGCAGTCCTCACAGTAATACGCGGGAATCCGGTGACCCCACCACAGCTGACGAGAGATACACCAGTCCTTGATATTCTCCAGCCAGTGCGTATAGGTCTTGCCATAGCTCTCCGGAACAAACTGCAGATCGCCGCTGTTCAGTGCCTCCAGCGCGGCCTGTCCCATCTCCTTCATGCGCACGAACCACTGCGGCTTGACCATCGGCTCAACGGTTGTGTGACATCTGTCATGCGTTCCTACGGAATGCGTATGCGGAACCACCTTGACCAGAAGCCCCAGATCCTCCAGATCCTTCACCATGGCCTTTCTCGCCTCGTAGCGGTCCATTCCGGCATACTTGCCGCACTTCGCATTCATCGTCGCGTCGTCATTCAGAATGTTGATTTCCTCCAGATTGTGACGCTTTCCCACTTCAAAGTCATTCGGGTCATGCGCCGGCGTGATTTTCACGCAGCCGGTCCCGAATTCCTTATCCACATATTCATCCGCAATTACCGGAATCTCACGGTCTGTCAGCGGAAGCTTCAGCATCTTGCCGACCAGATCCTTGTATCTCTCGTCGTCCGGATTTACCGCAACCGCCGTATCGCCCAAAAGCGTCTCCGGACGGGTGGTCGCGATCTCGACAAACCTTCCTTCTTCTCCCACGATCGGATAATTGATGTGCCAGAAGAATCCGTCCTGATCCACATGCTCTACCTCTGCGTCGGACAGTGAAGTCTGGCACTTCGGGCACCAGTTGATGATACGGCTCCCCTTGTAGATCCAGCCCTTCTCATAGAGCCGGCAGAACACCTCCTCAACAGCCTTTGAGCATCCCTCGTCCATGGTAAAACGCTCACGATCCCAGTCCGCGGAGGATCCGAGCTTGCGCAGCTGCTTCATAATGCGGCTGCCGTAGTTGTCCTTCCACTGCCAGCAGTATTTCAGGAACTCGTCCCGGCCGATTTCACGCTTGTCGATCCCCTTGTCCTTCAGCATATTGGTGACCTTGACCTCGGTCGCGATGGCCGCGTGGTCCGTTCCCGGCTGCCAGAGCGCCTCATAGCCCTGCATCCTCTTATAGCGGATCAGAATGTCCTGCATCGTATTGTCCAGCGCGTGTCCCATGTGCAGCTGACCGGTGACATTTGGCGGCGGCATAACGATGGTGAACGGTTTCTTGTCCGGGTTCACCTTCGCGTGAAAATACCCCTTGTCCATCCAGTTCTGATAAATACGGTCCTCAATGCCCTTCGGATCGTAGGTTTTGGCAAGCTCCTTACTCATTCATAATCCTCCTGTGTTTTTGAAAAAGTGAGATAATACATTCTTCCTGTTCCGGTACGTCTCGTTATCGCGACGCTCGCCGCTCACGAATGCTTCGCACCCGGCAGCAGCTCACTGTTCACACAACGAGATAAAACACGCTGCGCGAGTTTTATCTCGTTATCGCGACGCTCGCTGCAGCCGAATACCTCGCATTCGGCTGTGGCTCACTGTTCGCGTAAAAAAATCGCCCTCTGCACGTACTGTGCAAAGGGCGATCTTATCGCGGTACCACCTTGCTTCACATATCTATCCGCAAAAAGCAGAAACATATATGCCTCATTTCATCCGGTAACGGGGATCGGGCGGGAATCCCTGGCGATTTTGCGGATTACCCCTCCGTATCCTCAGGATTCCGACTCCGAAGCTACCTTCCGCACAGGTGATACCCGGATTTCTCTCAGCATCTGAAACCCTCTCTGTCGGCGCCTTTGTGCGTACTCCTCTTCTTCACAGTCTTTAAAGCTATTCTTGCGCCGTACAAGCCCGGCACAAATATTTCCTGTTAATCATAATAACGAAGGTTTTATTTGTCAAGCAGATCCTGGATGCGGCAAGAAAGCGACGCAGATCACAGGTTACTGATCTATTCACTCACAACTATGTACGGCAAGGATTTTACAGTCCTGTTACCATTCGCAAACTGGCTGTAACAAAGTTTTATCCTGTTTTTGGTAGCTGCGGAACTCCTCAGGCGCAAGCGCCTTCGTCAAACAGTCCTCGCTATCCACTTTATCAAGAATTCACGGATAAAACTTTTAACAGCCAGTAATGCTCAGGCAAAGGTACTGTAAAATCTTAGCCGTTTTAATCGCGCGTATACAGTAACGATCACAGATCCGGCAAGGCGCCGCCCAGACCGGCCCACATGTGGTTCAGATTCTTGGCGTAGATCTCCCGGCCGGCATTCTTCTGGTTCATCACGGTCACCTGCACCCTCGCTGTCAGCGCACAGTTCCAATCTCCTGCCTTCCGCAGCCTTGCAATATCTTCCTGTATTCTCGTCCGTGCCGTCTGTAGATGCTTCGGATCCGCATCCTGTGTCAGAATCGCAAAGTAGCTTCCGGTCAGTCTTCCGACAGAACATTCTTTGCCGAAAATCCTGCAAAGCGTGTCGCCGACAGAATGAAGCAATATCCTGCCGGCATCTTCTCCATACCTGATTTGAAAGGCCTCATATTCCGGGATAAAAATCTGCAGCAGCGCAAACTCCGTATTCTGCGTCCAGAGCGTTTCCAGATAATCCCGGAGACTTTCGGATACTCCCCTCGTATTCAGAAGCTCCGTTTTACTGTCCACCGATACCGACTGATACCGCTCGTTCAAAACGCGCATCATCGTGTCTGCGTCAAAAAAAGTCCCCAGCAGTCCGATGATCCGTCCATCCCGGTAGATCGGAATTTTGCTCGCCAGAATCGCCCGCTGCTTTCCACGGGCAATGCACTTTCCTCTGGCAAGTGTTACGTTCTTTCCATTTTCAAGGATACTCAGCTCATCCTTACAGAACGCTTTCGGCTCGACGTGCCAGTGCATTTCCTCGTCTGTTTTTCCGAGGAGCTCATCCGCTGAACGGAATCCATAGTAATCCAGAAAGCTGCGGCTTACACCCTTGAATCTTCGCTCCTTATCTTTCCAGAAATACATCCCCTGCGCATACGCTTCCACATTCTTCCATAGCAACGATTCTGTGATTTCATCGCTCTCCACCAATTGCCGGTCAGAAAGCTTCACTCTGTCTGCTCCCTCCTCCTTCAGAATTTCACGGAGGGCTCCCTGATCAAACGCTACCGGAAGCGTAATCGTCAAAAGCTGATGGAAATCGGTTTTCGGAACAGGCATAATCATATGAAGCTTCCAACGGTACTCCGCATCGCCCATCCTGCTCCGGAAAAATCCCGTCAGATCCTGCCCCTTGTTCCGCCGCATTTTCCCCTCCAGGGATGACGGGTCGTAGAAGGAACGGAATCGCTCCTGATCCGGCGGATATACAAATTTCTCAATAAATGCATCTACTCCCTGTGCCAGGTCGATACTCTTACCTCCAGCTCCGATCGGCAGGCACGAATCCGAGGATTTGAGGCCGTACATGGTATGTTTCTCAAGATCAAAGACGGCGATATCGCTGCACAGATAATAGATGTTTTGAATGTAAAAGGCTTTTTTCTGATTTTCAGACATCGTATTGAGCTGAATATAGCGAATGTTCATCGCATAAATATAACAACCCTCGTAATGTGTGACGACATTCCCGGTCAGCTCCATGTAATGATCGCCAGATGGGTAGGTGATCACCTGCGGCCCAGGCAGCTTTCTCAGCTGTTCGTTGGCGTACTGCCGGTGAAAGGCATGGATCGGATTATTCACCCGGTTCACCTCTTCCAGCCACACGTCAATGCCCGGAATATGATCCCGGCGCAAAACCTTCTGATAGGCCTCGTTTGTAAACAGCTGCCGCATCCTGACCCCGTCATCCTCAATGACACAGAGCGGCTGATCCGTCTGAAAATCAATCCGGCCGATCGCATCATAGTAATTGCGCCAGCGAGGCGGCTCCGCTTCCATCTGCCTTTCGCGGCAATGTCTCATAAAGGAATCCTTGTCCATCGGTTTCCCGAACAAATAGCCCTGAACCTTTTCACAGCCGATCCTCTTGAGGAATCTGTACTGGGCCTTTGTCTCTACCCCTTCCGCCAGAGTCTGGATTCCGATCTTCTTGGCCATATCGACAACCGACGTAAGAATCCTCCTCGCTTTATCCGTCGAGGTGCTCAGAAAGCTCATGTCAATCTTCAGCTCATCGAATTTCAAGTCCTTCAGAGAACCCAGGGAAGAATAAGCCGTACCGAAATCATCCATCCAGACCTGAAAGCCAAGCTCGTGAAACCGTCGGATATAATACTCCAGCCGCTCCGAATGACGGATAAACGCACTTTCCGTGATCTCAATATTCAGCAATTCGCGTGGGATCTCATACTTCCCCGCCAGATTCTCTATCCTGTCGGCCAGCTTCGGATCCCGGAAATCCTTCCGGGAGAGATTTACAGATACCGGCACAGTCTCCCCGCCGTTCTGCATGATCTCCCGCCCGTCCCGGCAGACCTGCTCCACCATATACAGATCCAGCTCACAGATCCGTCCCTCCTGCTCCAGCGCCGGGATAAACTGTCCCGGAGAAATCATCCCATACACCGGATCCATCCAGCGGCACAGCGCCTCTGCCCCGCAGAGCTTCCCGGTCACGGTCCGGACCACCGGCTGGTAATACACCTGTATCCAGCCCTGCTCCATAGCCTTGCGATAATTTTCCAGCACGTATTGCCGGAATCTCGCTCTGTCCTGCATTTCCTGGTCAAAAAAAACATACGAGGAACGCGCCGGCTCATCCAGAGAATCACAGGCAAGCTTTGCGCGGTCAATTGCGGCTGCCAGAGCGGTCTCTTCCTCTTTTATCACGTAGATGCCCGCCGCAACCGGCCTGGAATTTCCCTGATTGAGCTTTGCGGCTTCCTCGAAAATATGAAGAAGCTTACTCTCCAGTCCTTCCCGCTCCGTACACGCCACAAAATAATCGCTGTTAAATCTCGCCGTATTTCTAACGCCGAAGTGATCCCGGATCAGCCAGGCAAGTCCGCGGATCAGCGCATCTCCTGTCTCAAAACCGTTCAGAGCATCATATTCCCTCAGCTCGCTGTAATCCAGCCAGACAATGACCGGGATCCCACCCCGCCTTCGTATCTCACGGATTTCAACCGGTGCGCTCTGAAAAAAGCGCCCGATCATCGGAAGCCCGGTCAGATCATCAAACTGGTTCCGATGAAGATCGTTTTCCAGCGATATTTTCTGAAAAAAAGCCTCCGACAAATGCTGTCCTTCCTCTGTATCTCTCTTGAGGATCCGACTCTCATCCGTATACGAGATATAGGAAAGCCGCGTTCCATTCTTCCACACATGTCTGCCTATGGCATGAATGATATGATATTCGCTCTGCCGCCGCTTTCTGCTCCGGTAAACAACATCGTACCCCGCCTCCTCACGCGCAAACCGATACCCGCACTCGGCTATTCTTGCGGCATCGTCCGGATGCGCGTAGCGATAAAGATCCCTGCGCATCGAATCCATCGCCTGCTTTACCGTCTCGTAACCGAATAGTTCCCTAAACTTTTCCGAAAGAAACACGGGAACAATCTTCCCCTTTATAAACTGGTAAACTCCAACCGCCCCCGGCAGATCCTCCAGGATCTGTTTCTCTGCAACTGAAAGTTCAAATACGGCATCACTCATCTCGCCGCCTCCTAAATCCTCTCACCTTCGAATCGGGTCAACCAGTCCGGTGGCTGCACCCCCCCCCGAAAAAAATCGAATATTCTGAAAATATCATATTCCCACTTATTTCTACAGCAAGTATAGCCCATCTCATCAAAATGTACAAGACAGCCGGACAAGGGCACAAAAAAAACGCCCGCTTGAAGGGCGCTGTTATCTCTGCTTTTCTAACTATTCTTTTCATTCAACAAGAGGGGCGGGAACTCCAGAACAGCTTCTGTTCTGCGGAAAATCGTCAGCCATCTGTTGCGGAGGAAATGGTACGATAAAACATTGGCGTGCTCTGAAGAATCTCACCCTGCCGTAAAACCATGCATAAATCCTGCTCAAGGTCTCTGGCGGAGTGATTACTCGTTCAGACATTCCATATCTCATAAAATGAAAGCTTTGCTCGGAAGCTTTAACCTATACCTCACAGGCAGGTTTCCTGACTCACGGATCCATGCTCAACGCGCCTTCTCATATGTGCGGACATACAATGGCATCTGCATCTCGCTCCCCGTATACAGTGACCGGATCGTCCAGGCCTCTCACCTGGTTCCCTCTCAGACCTCATGAAGGTCTCACCTGAAAAGCTGATATAGAATTTATACACGTCAATTATCATATGACAGATCGCGCCGATTGTCAATACTTGTCCGAAACGTTTCATGGTTACGTATAAGCCACCGGCATCTTCAATGTCTCTGTGACAGATCTGAATTGACCTCACAGAACCTTCCCATAAAGGATGGCGTTTCCCCGCCCATCTTCAGGTGAGAGATATCTCCGATTCTGAGTGCGCGGAAGATCGCCGTCCCGGATTCCCTCTCCTCTGTGACGAGCTCTGTGACGGACGAGGGCTGCATGCCCAGGAAATGCCACGGTATGAACGGAGAACAGTTCCACAGGTGTGACAGAAGCACACAGCTTACCCCGAAGTGGCAGAATAACGCGACCGTCTTTCTCGATTCCCGGCTCACATGATAGCATCCACCTTCTCTCCGGTATCCGTATCCTTCAAGCAGACGATCCAGCTCTCCTGCCACCCAGTCATAGACTTCCGTCATATTGCTGTTATGCGCTACAAGACTTTCTCTCCATTTCCGCGGATCCAGATAGGCCGGATCCCGCATCAGCGAAGACGGAAGCATATCCCAGGGTATTCCCCTCGCCAGAGTCCCGTCTTCCAGTTTTCGCGCATCCGGGTAGGCTTTCTTCAGAATATCTGAATGATTGATATCCAGTCTGCACTCGAATTCATGCAGCCACTCCAGCGTCTTTCCTGTTTTGCCAAGTCTGTCGAGGGTATAGGATGCAGTTTTCTGTGCCCTGCCCATAGGGGACATATAAATATCGTCAATCTCTTCTCCGGCAAGAAGTTCGGCCAGAAGTTCCGCCTCCCGCTCTCCCTTTTCCGTCAGCGTATCATGTACATAATCCGGGTCACCATGTCTGATCAGTAATAATCTCATCTGAAATTCCTGTCTTCCTTTTATTAATGATAACGGTTCAGCACCTCAATTTCGAGTCAGCACCTCAATTTCGACTCAGCACCTCAATCTTGAGAACGTGTGCTTCTCCCGATATCAGAAGTCCCGGGGGTTCGGCTCCAGGACTCCTCTTAATGATTTTCCGAGCGAACGATGCTCATTCTGAAGGAAAAAAGCCATCCTGTCAAGACCGGAAAGGCCGGATAAAGACACTTCACTGTATCTCCTTGTATTGCTCCTCGTCCTTTGATTTTTCTTTTCCACTCCTGCATGGGAAGAAATAGCAGATCATGTATAATAATTTCATAAGGTAAAAACCAAACGTGCTTCCGTCCCGTCTAATAAGTGTAAGTACTTACAAGACATACTCTTTCCTATCACAAATAAGCCTGGCTGCGAGAAAAAAAGGACCTCCAGTCACAATGACCGGAAGTCCTTTTTTCATAATATTATCATTATCCGGCTCTGCAGCCGGCTTTCCTGCTCGGTTTCGCATCTAGTGTTGTATCAGAACAGCGAAGCCGTTCCACAATTTACGTATCCTTGCTCTACCGGCTTCTCAGCTGCGTTTGCTCTGAACCTCATCCCAGTATCTTGCGACCTCAGCGGAGTACTCCTTACCCTCCTGCGGCGCGCCGCATACCTCGTTGTAGTATGCCCAGATATCGCCGAACGGAAGCATCTTGTCTGCCTCCTGGTCGATCATCAGCTGTGTGAAGTTCCCTGCGTTCTGAAGTTCCTTCAGATGCTCATTCGGCAGGCACAGTGCATTCAGCAGGCACTTCTGCCAGGTACGGAAGCCGACCGCCCATGCGGATACACGGTTGATGGAAGCGTCAAAGTAATCGAGTGCCATATGTACGCGGCCCAGCGCGTCGTTGCGAACAATCTCCTTCGCCATCTCCTTCGGCTCGTCGTCAAAGAGAACAACGTGGTCGGAATCCCAGCGAATCGGACGGGTGATGTGGAGAGCGATCTCCGGGAAGAAGGTCAGCAGAGCCGGAATCTTGTCCGAAACGACCTCCGTCGGATGATAGTGGCCGTTATCCATCAGCGGGATCAGCTTATCCTTGTTGAACGCGGCATAGGTCAGTGCGAATTCAGAGGAGCCAGAAGTGAACGACTCCACGCCGATTCCGAACACCTTTGACTCAAGACACGGTTTTACTTTATTGAAATCATACGGCTCGGAAAGGATCTGATCCACGGAATCCTTATATCTCATTCTCGGGCCCATGCGGTCAGCCGGAACATCCTTGAGTCCGTCTCCGGTCCAGATGTTCATGACGCAGACTTCACCAGTCTGCTCCGCGAAATAGCTGGCAATGCGGATACATGCCTTTCCGTGCTCGATCCAGAACTTACGAACATTCTCGTCCGCACTCGAAAGGTTCATTCCGTCAGCGCCGACGCACGGATGAGAGAAGAAGGTCGGATTAAAGTCAATTCCCATATGATGCTTCTTCGCAAAATCCACCCATTTCTGAAAATGCTTTGGCTCGATCTTGTCGCGGTCCACCTTCTGACCCTTTTCAAAAATCGCGTAACTGGCGTGAAGGTTCAGCTTCACCTTTCCGGGAACAAGCTTGATCACCTCTTCGATATCGGCCATCAGCTCCTCCGGTGTTCTGGCAATGCCCGGATAGTTACCGGTCGTCTGGATTCCTCCGGTCAGCTGACCGTCTGAATCAAAGCCGTGAACATCGTCTCCCTGCCAGCAATGCAGAGAAACCGGAATATCCTTCAGCTTCTCAATGGCAGCGTCTGTGTCGATTCCGAGTGCCGCATACTGTTCCTTTGCGATTTCATATCTTTCCTTTACTGTTGTCATCTCTTCGTATTCCTCCTATATAATTACAAATTCAGCCGGAAATCAGTTCTCCCTCCGGGCTGTAAACCTTGATGCCGAAGGACTCATGAATATTCTCCCGCGCTTCCTCTACCGAATGGAAGACTCCGGTTGCAAGCATCTGCGCGGTGATATTTCCAATGGCAGTTCCCTCGTTCGGACCGGCGTGTACCTCCTTACCGGTTGCCTTTGCGGTCAGTCGGTTCAGATAGTCTACGTTGCAGCCGCCTCCGACGATGTGAATCCTGGAATAGGTTCTTCCATTCGCCTCTTCCAGCTCTTTCTCTGTCTTCGCATAGCATTCCGCAAGTGAGGTATAAATCAGCGTCGCAAGCTGTCCGAAATTCTCCGGAACCTTCTGTCCGCTCTCCTCGCAGGCTTTCTTAATCTCTCCGATCATGCTGTCCGGGGAAAGGAATCTCTCATCGTTTGCATCCACGCGGGACGGGAAATCCTTCTCCGCCTCAGCCATCTCTACGATCTGCGGGAAGCTGTATTTGTCATTCACCTCGTGGCGCGCCGAATTGATCATCCACAATCCCATGATATTCTTCAGATAGCGGAATCTGTGATCATAACCGCCCTCGTTTGTGAAGTTCAGCTCACAGCTCTTCGCAGAAGTGTCGGCAGTTTTGCGTTCCACTCCCATCAGAGACCAGGTCCCCGAGCTGATGTACACAAAATCATCGTCGTTCGCCGGTACCGAAAGAACCGCGGAACCCGTGTCGTGCGTGCAGGGAACGACAACTTCAAAGTCATAACCGATTTCCTCGGCAAGCTCCGGGCGGATATGTCCCAGCTTTGTCCCCGGCATCACAAGCTTCTGGAAAATCCGTCTCGGATATCCGAGCTTATCGATCAGTTCCCAGTCGTATTCACAGGTAGCAGCATTGATCAGCTGACCTGTGGTGGCCTCCGTATACTCATTTACCTTCTGACCCGTAAGAAGATAGTGGAAATAGTCGGGTACATAGAGGAGCGTCTCCGCCTTTTCCAGATACTCCGGATGCTTTGTCTTTACCGCCATGAGCTGGTAAATCGTATTGAAGATCGCCTTCTGAATACCGGTGCGGGCATACAGATCCTCCAGAGAGATGATCTTATACACCTCGTCATCCATGCCGTCCGTCCGGTGGTCACGGTATCCTACCGTGTTGCCCACAACGTTGTCGTCCTTGTCCAGAAGAACAAAATCAACGCCCCAGGTATCCACGCCCACATAGCTCGGCATCTTCCCGATTTCCCTGCACTTTTTCAGCGCGGTCTTGACTTCGTTGAAAATCCGGTCAAACTCCCAGCAGAGTTCTCCGTCCTTCTTCACCATCCCGTTCTCGAAGCGATGCACCTCTTCCAGCTGGAATTTTCCATTCTCCAGCCATCCGAGCATCATACGCCCGCTGGATGCGCCAAAATCCAATGCCCCATAATACGTCATCTGAAAACCCTCCTTACACGCGTGTAAAATAAGTAAAAGTCCTTACAATATTTTGTGCCAAAAGCTTCCTTAGAATCTCGAGATTTCCTTTATTTCCGGCACTCTTGTGTCTTGCTGTTACTCATTATATCAAAGGCGAAACGTTTTGAGTAGGCCCAGGTTTGACAAAAAAAGGGTCCTCTTTTGCAACATAATCACAACAAATCAGTAAAAAAACCTCACAATCCTTCAGACGCAAAATGCGCATAAGACTGTTGAACCAAAAAGACAGGGCAGCGGACTGCCCGGTAACGTTCAACAGTGCTTATGCGCATACGATAAACACCCTTACGATATATTGTGTTGTAAATGATATAAGTCCCCGCGTCATGAAGGCTGCTTCCAAGCTTCCGTGATGCTGACAGCGATTCGGAAATGCGCTGACGGATTCAGGTCCGGATCATCTCGTTCAGCACTCTTCTGCTCTTCAGCGGGCGGTCCAGAACTCGGTCCGTCTGGCGGTTCAAGGCATTTTCCAGCTCTTTCAGCACCTCCGGCTTTACCTCGAAGGTATAGAGCTTCGTGAGCGGGGCGATCATGGCGTAGTTCACCACGTACAGCGTCGGGCCGCTCATCAGCGCCGGATCCGGCGCGTACTCGCCGTTGATCGTCATGATCCGGACCTCAAAGATCCGCCTCACCAGCCGGTTGTCGAGGTGCGGGTTCAGAATCGCCTTCATCGTCAGATACAGAAGGTTCAGCATATCGGTTCCATCAATTCCCTCCCGGCCATAATAATCCGCAAAATCAAGGAAATAATAGCCGTAATACACCCCCGGCTGTTCATAAGCCAGTTCCGTGAAATATTCACGGATCGACGCGGAGATCAGGCTGTATGAATTTCTCCCTTCTACCAGCGTGAAGCTGCCGAAGGCGAAGGGATTGGACAAGGCCATAAGCGTGCTTCCCGGCCGACGCGCGCCTCTCGCAAAGCAGCTGATCCTGCCGAGCTCACGCGTCAGAATCACAAGCCTTTTATCATTTTCCCCGATCGGCATCGCCGACAGAACCATTCCCGACACATTGATCTGTTCATTCATATCTAAAACCAGGCTGACAGAACGCTCTGCTACTCCTTCAGTTCCTTCTTGTCGTAACCGTAATTTTTGACGAGAATATCGCTCTCCCGCCAGTCCTTCCGGACCTTGACCCACAGCTTCAGGTTGACTTTTCCGTCAAGCATCGTTTCTATCTCTTTCCGCGCCTCCGTTCCGATCTTTTTCAGCATGGCGCCGTTTTTCCCGATGATGATTCCCTTGTGGGATTCTCTTTCGCAGATAATGGTCGCTTCAATATCTGTGATCGAACCGTCCGGACGTTCCCGCATCTTGTCAATGACCACGGCGATCCCGTGCGGAATCTCCTCTCCCAGAGACCGGAGCGCCTTTTCCCGGATCATCTCCGACGCGATCTGCCGCACCGGCTGATCGGTGATGGTATCCTCCGAGAAGAAGCGCGGTCCGTAAGGAAGCACGCGGAAGAGGCTGTCGATCAGCATCTCCAGATTTCTGCTGTGAAGCGCCGACACACAGACCACATCCTCAAACCGGGTGATGTTCCGGTATGCTTCCATGGTGCTCTGCACGACATCCTTTTTGACCTTGTCAATCTTATTGATCACCAGAATGATCGGAAGCCCGGAGCGGTCCAGCATTTTTGCGATGTGCTGCTCCGCCGCCCCGATGTAATCTCCGGGTTCAATAAGCCACATCACCGCGTCCACGTTCTTCAGCGTGCTCTCCGCCGCGTACACCATGTACTCTCCGAGCTTATTCTTTGCCTTGTGAATCCCCGGCGTGTCGAGAAAAACAATCTGTCCGCGGTCACTGTTGTAGATTGTCTGAATCCGGTTCCGGGTTGTCTGCGGCTTCCGGGAGGTGATCGCGATCTTCTGCCCGATCAGATGGTTCATCAATGTGGATTTTCCCACATTCGGCCTTCCGATCAGTGCCACAAACCCGGATTTTAATTTTGTGGTGTCTTCTTCCATAATCGTCCCTTCCTGTCTGCCCTTCGAAATAGCGCAGCATACTCAGACAAGGCTCGCCGTCGTCCGGAACAGATCCGCGTGCCGGTCAATGGCGCTCTCACTTCCGATCACACAGATGTTGTGAGCGGAAAGAATCGAAGCGGCCGGTCCCGCAAGGGCACGGATATCCTCAGCCCCGGCGTCGAGAATCTGATCTCTCTCCTCCTGAAAATCGGCTTCTGTGATGCCGGAGAACCAGCAGTTCAGAGCGAGGCTGCCCTTCGCCGATGCCGTCATCGGGGTGTCCAGCTCGCTGATCGTTCCGATGATGTACTTCGTCATGGTTCTCTCATCGGCGTCAAAATTCTTCAGGTATTCCGGAAGGCCCGCATAGACATCCAGGGTATTCTTCAGATGCGGATCCCGGTAGGAGACAAGATAGCTGTCTCCGGAACGCTTGAAGCTGCTCATACAGCCGTAGGCTCCGCCGAGAACACGCAGCTGCATCCAGAGATAATCGTAATTCAGAATCATCCGCAGGATCCGGAATACCCCGGTGTAGGTATAGCCGTCTTTCCGATAATTTCCCGCCTGCGCGACATACTGTACCTGCCCGGATGTCTTGAACCCTTCATTCTTCTGCTCCGGCTTCCACAGAAACTGTCCCTTCCTGCAGGGTTCTGTGTACAGATTTTCCTTCAGCGCAATAATATTCTCCTCAATCCGGTCGAACCCCTCTTCCTCGGAGGTCAGGCTCACCGTCAGATTTTCCGGACGAAAAACGATCCTCATCAGCTCCTCGAGCTTGCCGATCAGGTCCTCTGCCCGCTCGTCAAAATGCTCATCGAGTTCCTTGACCAGACGCAGCTGACCGATCCCGGTCGTTTCCTCCGTCCACGCGGTAAGCAGCGACTGATAGGACAGCGCCCGCTTCGCGGCAGAAGCATGTCCCGCGGCAGGAATCGCCTGCTCCATTCCCGCCCGGGTGCTGGCAAGGATCTCGCGCAGACGCTTTCTGCTTTCCAACTTCGATGTCTTCAGGATCTCCCAGATCATATCGAACACGAAGTCCCGCTCTCCGAAGAGGTATTTGGCTCTCACTCCGAACATCCGATAGCCTTTGGAATCATCCGTTCCCTTTTCTGTCGGCAGAACCTGGAGTCCGAAATTGATGCCTCCGGTCCTCGCATTGATCTCATGGAAAAGGCGGCTGTATGAATAATGCTCCGTATCCACAACCCCGAGCACATTTTTCAAAATTCCGAGATACGGCACCAGTTCATCCGGCACATCCGCCGTATCGAACAGAAGAGTCAGATAGCTGATACCGTTTGTGGCATAGCTGTGCCTGAGATATGCGGTGTCATTGACAACGATTTTTTCCGTATGTAGACGGACCGGTGTCTTCCGGTCAATATCGGACCGGGACAGCATCGGAAGCTTATTCAGCGCCTCTTCCGGGTCCTCCGATTCCTGGTATTCCTTCAGCGCCTTCGTCTCCGCCACAATTGCGTCGACCTCAGCGTCGGACAGCGATGCCTTGTAGGCAGCCAGCCGCTCAGCCGTCTCCTGCTCGACGCGTGCTGCCATGCCCTTTTCCGGCTTCAGCGTCACGACAGCAGCATGTGTATTCGACAGAAGATATCTGCGGATCAGGTCTTCAAAGTAACCCGTGCCGTTTTTCTTCTTGAGTTCTTCAAACACATCCAGCTCCTTCAGATAGGCAAACGGGCTGTTCTCATCGTACAGCCAGCTGTCGAAAAGATCGATGCCATAGATCAGTCCCTTCGGGAACTGGGCATAATCCGCCTCACGGAAACGGAATTCAAAATAATTGATGCCGGACGCGACCGCCATCTGATCAATTCCTTTTTCCGCCAGCTCTTCCAGCGTGCTGCGAATGATGGAAAGGAAGCTTTCCCTGTCCTTCTCATCGGCATTCTTTGCGATAACCGAGAACACCGGCTGAAGAATGCCGTCATTATACGCGCCCTCGATATCCTTTCCGATTCCGGCATCCAGCAGTGCCTGCTTCACCGGTGCTCCCGGTGCGTCCAGAAGAACATACTCCAGCACGGAGAATGCGATATTCAACCTCACGTCCGAGTAATCCCCAACGACTGTGTTCCAGGAAAGGTAGGTATTGTTCTCCTCCGGCTCATTGTCCAGAATCGGATAGCTCTGCGTAATCTCTTTCGGCTCAGAGAAGGATTTCTGCATCGGAATCGCGGAATCCACGGGAGCTTTCTCGAAATGGCTCAGATACTCCCGGTCCAGCCACTCCAGCTTCTCCTCCATATCCATGTTCCCGTACAGATAAATATAGCAATTCGAAGGATGATAATATTTCCTGTGAAAATCGAGGAATTCTTCATAGGTAAGCTCGGGGATCACCGCAGGATCTCCGCCGGACTCTACGCCATACGGCGTATCCGGGAACAGCGCATTGAAAACCGCGCGGTCCAGCACATCGTCTGCGGAAGAAAAGGCGCCCTTCATCTCATTGTAGACCACGCCGTTATAGGTGAGCGCATCGTCTCTGTTCTCCATCTCATAATGCCAGCCCTCCTGCCGGAAGATCTTTTCGTTCCGGTAGATGTTCGGGTAGAAAACCGCGTCCAGATATACGTCCATCAGATTCTGAAAATCGGTATCGTTACAGCTTGCCACCGGAAACATCGTCTTGTCCGGGTAGGTCATCGCATTCAGAAAGGTGTTCAGCGATCCCTTGACCAGCTCCACAAAGGGATCCTTCAGAGGAAATTTCCTCGAGCCGCAGAGAACGGTGTGCTCAATGATATGAGCCACTCCGGTCGAATTCTTCGGGGGTGTACGGAACGCGATGTTAAACACCTTGTTCTCATCGTCATTCGACAGAAGGGCGATGCGCGCACCGCTCTTTCTGTGCCGCAGAAGCTTTCCCTCCGCTCTGACATCCCCGATATATTCTTCACTGATCAATTCATATGCGTCTGTCATCTCTATCCTGGTGCCCCTTTCGTTCTTTTTTTACCGTACACAGGCTGCTTACCTGGCAAGGATTTTTACTCCCCGATTTTCTCTCCGTAGCGCTCCGCCATCTGCCGGATCTGATCTCCGGTAAGCACGAGATTGAATCCCGCCGGATTGAATACAAACCCTTCGGACTCCTTTACCAGAAAACCGGGAATCCTGTCGTAAGTGATCGGTGTGAGCTCCAGCTTCACGCCCTTATTTCTCTGATTAAATTTCTGAACCTCACCGAAATCCGTGTAGATCGGCTGGAAGGTCTTTCCGGCCTTTGTCTTGACAAGCGGAACCTTCACCTTCTGATTCTTGTCTGTCGGGTCCCATTTGCCCTCGATCTCACTGACGTCAAACGAGATGATGAAACGGGAGCGGAACAGATTGTGCGCCATCTCCTCCTCAAGGTCATGGAGATGTTTCTTCTCCTCCTGGTTGCGCTCGATCGGTCTGGTCAGCTCCTGCATGAAATACAGCGCCGTCAGCTGAAGCTCCGGATTGGCTCTCGGAATCTTATCGTTCCGAAGCGCATCAATATCCGGTTTCTCGACCAGATCCGAAAGCTGAATGCGGATCGGCGCCCCCTCCTCCTGATACATCACAGCGTTAACGCCATACAGATAGAGCGTCCGCAGGAATGGCATGATCATGCCCTTGTCCACCTTCACCGCCTGCATCAGATACTTGTCCAGCGTATAGGGATGCGCAAAGGTCTGTGTCATCTCCTTTGTCGTAAAAATGTAAACCTGGTCATCAAACGTCTCAGGGTCACACTCCACAAAAGGGCAGTGCGTAAGCGCCGAATACAGGACATAGATACTCTCGTTCTTCTCGATTTTCTTCAGCATAAAGCTCTTATCAATTATCGCCATGTCAGTTCCTTACCGCACAGATTTTCTGTGCCTTGATTATAAATGAATATAGTAAGCCCCATCGGGGCAGGGAATTTCTGCCCGGGATTCCAAATTCCGGAAAACAGAAACACGCTTTTATACTATATCATATTGTAAATCCCCGCGCAACGAACCCCGCAGCTAATACATTTTGTGGCACGTTACTGTTCACTCACAACTATATTCGGCAAGGATTTTACCCATTCGCAACCAGGTGCGGCAAGGATTTTCAGTCCTGTTGCCATTCGCAAACTGGCCATAAACGAGATAAAACACGCTGCGCGAGTTTTATCTCTCCATCGCGATGCTCGTCGCACACGAATACTTCGCATTCGGCTGCGGCTCACTGTTCGCGTAAAAAAAACCCGGGGCAGATTGCTCTGCGCCGGGCGTATTACACGTTTGAACTCTATATCCGACCGGATCTGAGATCCGGAAGCAGGGCCCCGGCAATGCCGGGTCCTGCATTTGTTTTTTCGAAATGATTACTGCTCTGCCGGTCCGTACAGCTTGATGAGCTTGTTGAGGTATGTATATCTCTCAGCAGACTCTTCTTTCTGCTTGCTCTGCAGTCTCTCAGCCTTCTCCGGATTAGCACGTTTCAGAGAATTGTAACGTACCTCGCCATCAAGGAAGTCCTGATAAATGTCTGTCTGCGGAGCCTTGGAATCCAGGGTGAATGCAGGCTTGTCTGTTCCAACCAATGCCGGGTTGTAACGGAACAGATGCCAGTATCCGGACTTAACAGCAAGCTCTTCCTCGGTCATTACCTTGCCCATACCCTTGCGGATACCGTGGTTGATACACGGAGCATAAGCAATGATCAGAGAAGGTCCGTCGTAAGCCTCAGCCTCGCTGATAGCCTTTACAGCCTGGTTGTAGTCAGCGCCCATAGCGATCTGTGCTACATATACGTAGCCGTAGGACATAGCGATGGAAGCAAGGTCTTTCTTCTTGGTCTCCTTACCGCCGGCTGCGAACTGTGCAACTGCGCCGGTAGGTGTAGCCTTGGAAGACTGTCCGCCGGTATTGGAATATACCTCGGTATCGATAACCAGAACATTGATGTCCTTATCGGAAGCGATGACATGATCCAGTCCGCCGAATCCGATATCATAGCCCCAGCCGTCTCCGCCGAATACCCAGTTGGACTTCTTCGCCAGGAACTGCTTGTTGTCCTTGATGAATGCAGCCTCTTCTGTCGTATTGCCTTCGATTGCCGCAAGCAGCTTATCGGTTGCGACTCTGTTCTCAGCACCCTTTGTCATGGTGTCGAGCCATGCCTGACCGGCTTCCTTTACAGAAGCATCCTTCTCCATAAGAGCCTCAACCTTCGTCTTCAGCTCATCACGGATTGCCTTCTGGCCGAGCAGCATACCATAGCCGAACTCAGCGGCATCCTCGAACAGGGAGTTAGACCATGCCGGTCCTCTTCCGTTCTGATCAACCGTGTAAGGTGTGGACGGTGAAGAGTTCGCCCAGATGGAAGAACATCCGGTAGCGTTTCCGATCTGCATTCTGCTTCCGAACAGCTGTGTGATCAGCTTTACATAAGGAGTCTCGCCGCAGCCTGCGCATGCGCCGGAGAACTCAAGCAGAGGCTTCTTGAACTGGCTTCCCTTTACGGATGTGATCTTGAACTTGTCAATGACATCCTGCTTCTCCGGAAGCTTAACCGCATAGTCAAAGCCCTTCTGCTGATCCATAGCGTCAGCAATCGGAGTCATAACAAGTGCCTTCTCACCCTTCTTGCCAGGACATACGTTCGCGCAGGATCCGCAGCCCGTGCAGTCCATGGTAGAGATCTGGATGCCGAACTTGTAGGACGGCATACCGGTCATCGGAATGCTCTTGAAGCCTTCCGGTGCTGCTACAACCTCAGCCTCAGTCATAGCGAACGGACGAATAACCGCGTGCGGGCAGACATAAGAACATCTGTTACACTGGATACAGTTATCGCTGTTCCAAACCGGAACGTTAACAGCGATACCACGCTTCTCGTAAGCGGCAGTGCCGGACGGAGTCTCGCCGTTTGCATATTTGAGAACATCGGAAACCTTCAGGTTGTTGCCTTCCTGAGAGGAAACAGCCAGCTGAATGTTGTTGACGAAGTCAACGGCATCCTTACGGCCCTCGGAAACCTTCTTGAACTCGAGGCCTTCATCCTCACAGTCAGCCCAGCTTGCCGGTACCTCTACCTGAACCGCTCTGTCTGCGCCGGCGTCGATAGCGGCCCAGTTCTTCTTGACGATGTCATCGCCCTTGCGGCCGTAGGTAGCCTTTGCGGCAGCCTTCATCAGCTCGATCGCCTTCTCCTCCGGAATGATTCCCGTCAGCTTGAAGAATGCGGACTGCAGGATGGTGTTGATACGGGTCGGTCCCATGCCAACCTCGATACCGGTCTTCACACCGTCGATGACATAGAACTTGATGTGATGCTTTGCGATATAAGCCTTTACCTGTCCCGGAAGATGCTTCTCAAGCTCCTCGCCGGTCCACGGGCAGTTCAGCAGGAAGGTTCCGCCGTCTACAAGCTCCTGAACCATGTTGAACTTGGTGATATAGGAAGGATTATGGCAGGCAACGAAGTTCGCTCTGTGAATCAGGTAAGTGGATTTGATCGGTTTCTTACCGAAACGCAGGTGAGACATGGTAACACCGCCGGATTTCTTCGAATCATAATCGAAGTAAGCCTGCGCGTACATGTCTGTGTTGTCTCCGATGATCTTGATGGAGTTCTTGTTCGCACCTACGGTACCGTCAGCTCCAAGTCCCCAGAACTTGCAGTTTACAGTGCCTTCCGGAGTCGTAACAAGCGGCTCGCCAACCGGCAGAGACAGATTTGTAACATCATCGACGATATCGATGGTGAATCTCTCCTTGGTCTCATTGTCGAATACGGCAACGATCTGCTCCGGAGTGGTATCCTTAGATCCGAGTCCGTAACGTCCGCCGAAGATCTTGATTCCGTCGAACTTGCTTCCGCGAAGTGCCTCAACAACATCCAGGAACAGAGGCTCGCCGATGGAACCCGGCTCCTTTGTACGGTCGAGTACGGAAACCTTCTTAACCGTATCCGGGATCGCATCAATGAGTGCCTGTCTGGAGAACGGTCTGTACAGACGTACCTTAACGACGCCGACCTTGCGGCCCTGAGCCAGCAGGTAATCGATCGTCTCTTCGATACAGTCGCATACAGAACCCATAGCTACGATAACCTGGTCTGCATCCGGAGCGCCATAGTAGTTGAACAGCTTGTAATCTGTTCCGATCTTGGCGTTTACCATATCCATGTACTTCTGAACGATACCCGGCATTTCATCATACAGGCTGTTGCATGCCTCACGGGTCTGGAAGAAGATATCCGGGTTCTGGGCGGATCCCATTTCCTTCGGATTCTCCGGGTTCAGAGCATTTGCCTTGAACGCCTTCAGAGCCTCGATATCGATCATATCTCTCAGATCCTCGTAATCCCAGGTCTCAATCTTCTGAAGCTCATGGGATGTACGGAATCCGTCGAAGAAGTTAATGAACGGAAGATGTCCGGAAATAGCTGCTGCATGTGCGACAGGTGTCAGGTCCATAACCTCCTGTACAGAAGATTCGCAAAGCATTGCAGCACCAGTCTGGCGGCACGCATATACGTCTGAATGATCACCGAAGATGTTCAGTGCATGTGTAGCAACGCAGCGCGCAGATACATCAAATACTGCAGGCAGCTGCTCACCGGCGATCTTGTAGATGTTCGGGATCATCAGAAGAAGACCCTGAGATGCGGTGTATGTCGTTGTCAGAGCACCGGCTGCCACAGAACCGTGAACGGCACCTGCTGCACCTGCCTCAGACTGCATCTCTGTGATCTGAACTTCCTGACCGAACAGGTTCTTTCTGCCCTGAGTAGCCCACTCATCTGTGTGCTCAGCCATCGGGGAAGAAGGTGTGATCGGATAGATCGCTGCCACTTCGGTAAAAGCGTAGGAAGCATGAGCTGCTGCGGTGTTACCATCCATGGTTTTCATTTTTCTTGCCATCGTAACTATTCCTCCTTATATAACTTAACAATGTATAATTTATTTTATACACATACAAGGTTATTATAGCACCCGCATTTTTCTTTGTCACCAGTTCCGCATATGTATTTTATTAAATACATACCGTAAACCTGCCGTTCACCCTGCCCTAAAGCGGAAAGGATTTCACAGCGTCTTTGCCCGAGTTTTACCGGCTGTAAAAAGTTTTATCACCTTTTGCAAGGTCTACCCGATGATTTACCTTCTTCATGACCCTGCCTTCCCGAAGCTTGGAGAAGACAATAACCTGGCTGGAAAACAGACCGTTGTAACCGGAGAAAACGAAGCTCAGCATGCATGCCACCCCGAAGTACGGCAGACCCGCACCGCCGAAGACCTCCGCCGCCAGGAGGATCGATGTGATCATCGTGTTCGTGACCCCCGCAAACATCGCCGCAAACCCGACGGCAGCCGCAAAGCCGGCCGGAATCCCGAGAAGCTGTCCGAAGGCGCAGCCGAAGGTTGCTCCGATATAGAACGTCGGAACAATTTCGCCGCCCTTGAACCCCGCTTCCAGCGTCAGCGCTGTAAACAGAATCTTTACCGCGAAGTCCCACGGTCTCGCCTGCCCCTGACCGATCGCCCTCGCGATCACATCTACTCCGGCTCCGTTATAATCCGGGCAGCCCGCCAGAAGCGTCAGGACGATAATAAACGCACCGCCGACCGCAACACGGACGTACGCATTTTTAAAGAAGCGCTCATAGAACCTCTCTGTGTAATGCAGAGCCATGACAAAAACCGCAGACACAAGACCGCACGCCGCCGCAAGAATCATAACCTTTCCCATCATCAGAGGGCTTACCTCCGGCACCTCTATCTGGAACCGCACCGGAGCGGCCCCCATCCATACCGCCACCTCCGAAGCCAGAACCGAAGCAATCATGCCCGGAACCAGGGCGGCATGCTTCACCAGTCCGACGCTGATCACTGTAGCGACAAAAACGGCTGCGGTGACCGGTGTGCCGAACAGGGCTGCAAAAAAGGCCGCCATTCCGGTCATCGTAGCGATTTTCTTGTCCTCTTCATCGAATCGAAACAGCTGTCCGATGTGATTTCCGATGTCTCCGCCGATCTGCAGCGCCGCGCCCTCGCGACCGGCAGAACCGCCGAACAGATGCGTGAGAACCGTCCCGACAAAAATCGCCGGTATCAGCCGGAACTTCAGCGAATCTCCCTCCGCAGCCGAATCAAAAACCGCGTTGGTGCCGACGCCCGAGATCTTCAGCTTCCGGTAAATCAGGACAATCAGAAGTCCGGCAGCCGGAAGAAAGAAGATCATCCATCCGTTTGCCGAGCGAAACTGTGTCGCCGCCGACACACAGCGCGCGAATGCGCCGCCGGTCACGCCGCATACAGCCCCCGTTACAAGGGACAGGATGATCCACTTGATAAAATATCCGATATAATTTCTCGCCCAGCGTCCGCCTTTTTCGCTGTGATGATCCGTCATTTCTTCCACCCCCTTATCTTCGGCCGCGCACATAGATCGCCTTATGCGGACACATCTCCTGACAGCAGAAGCACCGGATACATTTTCTGTAATTGTACACAGGCGGATGATTCCGGCCCTTCGAAAAAGTCAGCGCTTTCCCTTCGACCGGACAGCTTTCCACACAAACGCCGCATTTCCGGCATTTATCCGCATCAATTCTGGGACCCGGCTTCAGAAAGCGAAGAATCGTGACAGTGTTCATAATTCCCTCCGCCTTCCCCTTTTTCCGAATCACACGAAAATCCGGCCTGCCATATTTTTGCACAGCTTCCTCCATCGAAACTGCTCCGTCCGGCGTTAGAAGAACAATCTCCTCCTCCTTCCAGGTGCCGAGCCCCATCTGCGCCCCCGCCACCTCTGTCGGGACCGCCTCCGGATCCAGATATACCAGCCGTGCAAACACGCTGTCCAGGGCAACCGGGTCGGTCGAAAAGAGAAGTATCTTCATCGGCACAGGATCTCCTGAGGTAGGCCCGTTTCCCTCCATAGCGACAATCCCGTCCATCACATAGAGCCGCGGTCTCACGAGAAGATTCAGATCCACAATCATTCTGGCCATGCTCTCCGCGCTCGGATATCTGGTATGTCCCGCTGCCTTGTGTTTTCCCTGAACGCAGCCATACTGGTTCTTCACCGCTCCCGTGATATGCTCCAGCGCATGCGTCTTCATCTTGCAGACACTGACGATTGCGTCCGCCTCGATGACATCCCGCGCCAGCATAAATTCCTTCGCGTGAATCCCCTCCGGATATTCCGTCCGAACAGCCTCATCAAAGGCAGCCATCCGGCAGCCGTACTTCTTCAGTTCTTCCCGCATTCCCAGACGCTCCATCGACTTGATGGAGGAGCCGAAGCCTCCCGAATCTCCGGCCGACACATCCGAATAGTCCTCCTCCGAAAGAATCCGCGCCAGCATCTCTGCGACAGCCGGATGTGTCGTGACTGCCCGATCCGCATCCGCTTCCCGCACCAGATTCAGCTTCAGCAAAACCTTCTCATCCTTGCGGATATATTTTCCGATCCCGCCGATCAGCTCCAGGCCCTCCCTTAAAGCCTGATACACCTTTTCCGGCTCATAACTGCCGCAGGGAACAAGCGCAACTGTACTCTTCAATCTCTTCCTCTCTTTCTGACCCGAACCGCAAAACATGACCCCGATCCAAATTACAAAGCATTATCGTGATCTAGATTGTGAAGCATCACCGTGATCGGATGATCAAACCATTTTCGTCGGTTCAGACGCAGCCGGTCATCGTTATCTCGCTATCGCGACGCTCGCCGCTCACGAATACTTCGCATTCGGCTGCGGCTCCCTGTTCGCGTAATAAAACAGCCGCGCTGTTTTCCCTTCTTTTCGCCAAACAAGCATGGAAAAACGCGCGGCATCTGCCGAAAATCTGTATATTTACGGGAACGTCAGTCCTTCGTGCCCATCTTTGTAATCAGAATGCAGTTCGGTGTGTCAACCTTCATCGGTCTGCCCTTCATGACAAGAATATTCTTCTCGTAATCAACGGCAAAAGTCGTGATGCTGTTGGACTCGTGGTTGACACAGGCGATATGCTTTCCATCCGGGAACATCGCGATGTCCTTCGGATATTCGCCGCTGATCGGAAGCGCAAACTTCTTCGTCAGAAGGCCGGTCTTCTGATCCACCTTAAACATGGCAACCGTGTCATCGCCTGCGGTCGATGTAAAGAGATTTTTTCCGTCCGGGGAAAGCGTCATCCCGGATGCGGCGTCATGGAGCTGATCCACATTGTCCGATGTCGTACTGATGCTCTGAAGATGCTCAAACTTCGGCTCATCTCCGTCCACCGAATAAGAGAACACATCCACTCTGTTGGCCAGCTCGTATATCACATAGGCAAATCTTCCATCCTTGCTGAACTCGATCAGTCTCGGTCCGGATTCCCGCTCACAGCGAAGAATATCTACCAGCGCAAGCTTATGCTTGGAACTGATGCGATAGATCTTCACCTGATCGATTCCGTTATCAACCGCGCAGATAAAACGGTTGTCCGGCGTCATCTTCACACAGCTCACATGCGGGCGGAAGTTTCTCTCTGCGACGCTTCCCAGTCCCTTGTGGAACACGCCATCCATCACGGAGCCCAGCCGACCGTCATGATGCGTATGAACCAGTGTCACCTTGCCGTCATGATAGCCCGCGACCAGGAGATACTGTCCCGTCGCGTCTACGGATAAATAGCAGCCGCGCATGCCGTCAATTCCGATCTTATTGATCATCTCAAGGTCACCGTCAGACTTGATGTCAAAAACCGCCACACCCTCATCCGCAATGGAATACAGAAACTTCCCATTGGATGAACGGCAGATATAAGACGAATTATTCACAGGAATCACCTTGCGCAGCGAAAGAGTTCCCTCCTTCACATCTACGTCATACAGGTGGATGCCGATACTGCTTCCGTGGGTATACGTTCCAACATACGCAACATACTTCTCTGCCATAATCTCTTCCTCTTTTCCATTGTTTGCCGCATTCTGAAAATTCATTATTATACTCGAATTTCCCATGAATATCTGTCAGAAAACAAGTGCGCCCCGCCGCATTCCAGACTGCTAAGCGGCTCCCGGCAGCACGCTAAAAGTATAGCACGAATCGGAAACCGGCACAATGAAATTTCTAATCTTGGTTTACGCACGAAAAAGTGACGTTCACTCGCCGCCTAAAACGGCTAAGATTTTACAGTACCTTTGCCTGAGCATTACTGGCTGTTAAAAGTTTTATCCGTGAATTCTTCAAGAAGTGGATTGCGAGGACTTTGCGATGAGCACTTAGCGGGCGCTTGCGGCCGCTTACGTGCGACGCATACAAATCCCTTGGCGAATGAAATGAGCCTAGTAGATTTGTGGTCTGACGAAGGCGCTTGCGCCTGAGGAGTTCCGCAGCTTCATAAAATAAGGATAAAACTTTGTTACAGCCAGTTTGCGAATGGCAACAGAACTGTAAAATCCTTGCCGTACATAGTTGTGAGTAAACAGTAACAAAGTGACTACTGCTGATCCCGCAGGCTGCACGTTGACAACTGCGGCACTACAGCGTTACGATATCAGAACTATGGAAAGAACATTTACTTATACGATTCGCGAAGAAGATGCCGGCAAGGACATTCACTCCTTTCTCCGGGAGAAGGGATACTCCAGGCACATTCTCGCCTCTATGAAGCCGATCCCGGACGCTGTTCTCGTGAACGGAGTCCATCAGTACATGCGCTATGAGCTCCGTCCATCCGATGTACTCACGACCAGGGTGCGGGACGATGCTCCCTCGGAGACCATAATTCCCGCTCCGGTTCCCTTCCGGATCATCTACGAGGACGCAGACCTTCTCATCATCGATAAGCCGGCCAACGAGGCGATCCACCCGGCCGTCGGTCACCCGGCCAATACACTTGGAAACGGTGTAGTCTGGTACTACCGGCAAAAGGGCATACCCTTTGTCTTCCGCTGCATCAACCGTTTGGACAGAGATACCACAGGCCTTTTGATCGTGGCAAAAAATCTCGTCAGCGCCTCTATTCTGGAGCAGCAGCTTGTAAAAAGAGAGATCCACCGTACCTACCTGGCAATTGCTGAAGGACGTACCCCCAAGGAAGGTGCCATCGATCTGCCGATTGCCCGGAAGGAGGGTTCTCTCATCGAACGCTGTGTAGATGAGGAAAAAGGCGATCGCGCGGTCACCCACTTCTGGACACTGGATTATTTTCCCGTTCACGACTACTCCGCCGTCTGTCTGAAGCTTGAGACCGGCCGCACCCATCAGATCCGCGTACACATGACGTACCGGGGACACCCCCTTCTCGGGGACACCCTGTATAATCCGCATTACCTGCGCAGACCCGATGAGCTCTCCGAACCCGGAACCATAAGGCCATCCGGCGGAAATCCTCTTGCCATCACGCGTCAGGCCCTCCACTCATGGAAGCTTGACTTCACGCACCCCATCACCGGCGAAGCGATGCATTTCACTGCGCCGGTCCCGGAGGATATGGAGGCTCTGTTACATACATAAGCACTCATACGATACTTTGTGTCACAAACTGTATAAGCTGCGGATTGCACCATGCTGCGCACTCATACGATACTTTGTGTCACAAACTATATAGGTTCCCGCGTCACTTCGCTGCTTCGCAGCTTCCGTGCCACTAACAGAAAGGAAACATGAAATGGAAAAAATCGCAAGCTTTACCGTAAACCATCTGTCTCTCATGCCCGGTATCTATGTCTCCCGCAAGGACCATGTCGGTTCTGAATGCCTGACGACCTTTGATCTTCGCATGACCGCCCCGAACCGCGAGCCGGTCATGAATACGGCTGAATGTCATACCATTGAACATCTCGGCGCGACCTTTCTTCGGAATGACCCCGAGTGGAAGGACCGTGTGATCTACTTCGGACCGATGGGCTGCCGTACCGGCTTCTATCTGATACTCGCCGGCGACCTTTTATCCGAAGAGATCGTTGATCTCGTCATCCGCACCTTCACCTTTATCCGCGACTACAAGGGCGAAATCCCCGGCGCTGCCGCCAGAGACTGCGGAAATTATCTCGATCAAAACCTCAGCATGGCAAACTGGCTTGCACGCAGATATCTGGAACGGGACCTCTCTCAGATTCACGAGGGCAGCACCGAGCGTCTTGTGTACCCCAGGTAAACACTAACGAGATAAAACACGCTGCGCGAGTTTTATCTCGCTATCGTGACGCTCGCCGCACACGAATACTTCGCATTCGGCTGCGGCTCACTGTTCGCGTAAATAAGGATGTCCCCAACCGCATCACACGCTGTGTGTGCGGTTGGGGCTCACCGCTCGCGCATATTCGCACTTATGTGCCGCTTTCGCGTCACTTCGTGCTCATACCTGTTCCCTTCGAAATCGCATCCAGTATTCTCTGAAAATCTCCACTGTTCTCCCTGAACACCGTCATCATCTCGCTGGTCAGGGAAGCGTGTTCCCGGTCCTCCGGCACATCTGCCGGCGGATACCAGCCCGCCATGGATAATTCATCCTCCTCGAGCGTGATCTGATCCTGATCTCCGTCCAGCTCACAGAAAAATCCCATCAAAAGTGTATCCGAAAACGGCCACGGCTGGCTCTTGTAAAAATGCAGGTTCCGCACCGCGAGCCCCGTCTCCTCCATGACCTCCCGGTGAACCGTATCCTCTATGCTTTCTCCGCTCTCGTTAAATCCCGCGATCAGAGCAAATCGCTTATATTCCCTCCCGGCGTACTTGCTCATCAGCAGCTTCCCGTCATGAACCACCGCTACGATAACGCCCGGGCAGATCACCGGATAAAACGTCCTGCCGCAGTGCGGACATTTCATCATCCGTTCCTTCTCATCGGGCACAAGCTTCTCCCCGCACCCTCCGCAGAATCTGTGGCTCTCATACCAGAGGGAAAGCTGCTTTCCGGTCACTCCCGCGAAGGCCTGCTCCCTGGGCTTTGCGCTCCGGAAGGTCCAGTCCTTCTCGAAACGGTATCCTTCTTCGAGCAGAACTTCCGGAATGGCATCCGGCTTGATCCGTCCGAGATAATACTCCTCCTCATCGATCCGAAAGAGATAGGTAAATTCCACATCCGTCCCTTCGAAATCTCCGGTTTTCGGATATATAAGTTCGCCTTCTTCATTCATACGCAGCAGCGTCAGCGGACCGTTGTACACAAGAGCCGTTTCATAACCGGCGGGCTGCTTGTTCTGATACTCGATGTGATATTTTCTGGGTGCGATATCCTGGATCATTCTCGTTCTTCCCCTTTCGTTTTTCATGCGTTCCTGCTACATCTGTCCGCATCTTCCTCCCCTCCGGAGGGATCCATATGGAATGTCTTTTCCATGTCCTTGACGACAAACCGGTAACAAATTCCTGTGAAGATGCCTGCCGCCAACCACGCCGCCGGATCACAGAAACAGGCTGCCACGTAACTCATCGCATGCATCGAGAGAAACGCCGTGACGCCCCTGGCTGCGAATTCCACGATCCCGCCGAACATCGGGAGCATTCCGTATCCGCATCCCTGCATCGCATTCCGGAATACAAATATATAACTCAGCGGAATGAAAAAACACACCGCAATGTTCACATAGGTTTTCGCCCATGGCATCAGCACGCCGATGTCCTCATTCCCCGAGAAGAAAAGGCCAAGCGTAAGCGGAAGCAAAACCACGCAGAGCACGGCTGCACCGACCGCATATACCGTGTCAATCCGTATCGCAGCCTTTACTCCGCTCTTTACACGGTCTAACTGCCGGCTCCCGTAGTTCTGACCACAGTACGTCGAGATCGCCGATCCCATGGACGGCATCTCCTGAACCAGCAGCGAGACCAGCTTATTTGCCGCGGTATATGCGGCTACAGCGGTCGAGCCGAACAAATTCACAGCGGCCTGCATGATCATGGTCCCCGAGGAAGTAATTGCGAACTGAAGGGTCATCGGAATACTGATCTTAAGCTGCGCCCTGGTCATCTCGGCCGACAGGCGCCATTCTCCGCGTCTTGGCCTTAGAACCTTCGCCTTCCGGTAAATGTAAACGAAACAAAGCACCGCTGCCATTGCCTGTGAGAGTACCGTCGCAAGTGCCGCTCCCGCCACTCCCATGCGGATTCCCATGGTAAGCAGAAGGTCCAGAAAAATATTCGATACAACCGCGAAGATCAGAAAATAGAGCGGCGTCTTGCTGTTTCCGATCGCCCGGAGCAAAGCCGCACTCATATTATACATGATCATGGCGATCAGACCTACCGTGATGATCATGATATAGGTGTACGCGTCCCGATAGATATCATCCGGCGTATTCATCAGACGGAGCAGCGGACCCATCAGAAGAGCACCCGCCGCCGTAAATCCCGCCGTAAGAAGCAGACTCAGAAGCAGGGCATTCGCCACACTTCTGCGCACACCCTTTTCATTTTTTGCCCCATAATGCTGCGCCGTCAGCACCGTAAACCCCGTGGACATACCCTGCGAAATTCCGCTCAACAAAAACATAATCGTTCCCGTCGAACCAACCGCCGCAAGCGCGCCCGCGCCCACCACTCTTCCGACAATCACCGTATCCACAACATTATAAAACTGCTGAAAAAGATTCCCGAAGAAAATCGGAACCAGAAACCGAAGCAGAATAGACGACGGCTTTCCTTTTGTCATATCTGTTTCCACTTAAAAACCTCCTGCTAAAACCGCAGCGCAAAGTCTCTCTATCTATAATCACAAGTCTGTATTTTATCCCACAACAAGTGGATATTCAACACAAAATGGCTCGCAGCCGGGGGATAGATTTTTTCTCTGTCCTCCGCTATAATACTTGTTGAATTGCGCAAGTGCCAAGCACGGAGGAATATACCAATGACAGATTACAAAAATATCGTATTTGACATGGGAAGGGTATTGGCCGACTACAACGCCGACAATGCCACACAGGAATACACCTCGGATCCTGCCGTGATCCGGGAGGTCAACCTTCTTGTCTACCACTCCGGTGAATGGATCATGCTGGATGCCGGACTGATCCGTGAAGACGACGCATTGAAAAAAATGATGTCCCGGGCATCCTCCGAAGAGGTCCGCAATGCGGTTCGTTTCAGTTTTCAGAACTGGGACAGATACAATCTCACGCCTCACCCCGGAATGGGAGCCCTTGTGCGCGATCTGCGGGCAAAAGGCAAAAAGACGTACATCCTGTCCAACGTCAGCGTACGTCTGGATCACGGCGAATGGAAAAAACACCTCGAGACGCCGGATCTGTTCGACGGTGTCTTCCTTTCCGCACCTCACAAGGTGCTGAAGCCGCAAAGACAAATTTACGAGATGTTCCTGGATGAGTTTCATCTGCACGCAAGCGACTGTCTCTTCATTGATGATCTTCCGCGAAATGTGGACGCCGCCCGCTCCTGCGGGCTGGGAGGATATGTCTTTGACGGTGACGTTCAAAAACTCAGGGACTATCTCGGCCTGTAACATTTTTTCCAAAAGAAAAAAACCATTCTCTCGTCAACAAACGCCCGGGCAGATCTGCCGCATTTTCATGCCGGTCTGCTCGGGCGCTTTCTGTCTGAATTTTTTATTCCATTGTTTCCATTGTTATCTTTTGTCCGTTTCCCTGCGTCTCCTCCCGCGAATGCATCTCCCTTTTATTCTTGTACATCTCCTGATCTGCCCGCGAGACCGTATCAAACCCGTCCTCTCCCGGAAGCTGAACGGCGACACCAGGCGAAATCCATCGGATGATCCCCGTACCTCGGATCACATTTTTCCCTGCACTGAAGCTCCCGAAGGACCGGGAGAAGTTCCTCAGGCCCGGCCTTCCACGAAAGCAGGCAGAATTCGTCCCCACCGATCCGAAAGATCTCGCCGAACCCTGACAGCGCTTTCCGGGACGTCTGACCGAAGGCGAGCAGATAGGCGTCTCCCGCATCGTGACCATATCTGTCATTCACCAGCTTCAGGTGGTTTAAATCGAACATCACCGCGGTCAACGTTTTCTTTTTGCCGGCGTTTTTCCGCAAGGCCTTCACATAAACCTCCCGGTTATGCAGCTTCGTCACCGGATCCGTCTTCGCGTACATCTGCTCCAAAGCCAGATACATAAAGAGATAACAGATGCTCACACAGTTCCAGCTTGCCGCCAGATCCCCATATACGATCTGCGCAATTGCACCCAGCCCGACAATTCCCTGTGCGAACAAAAGCATAAAACGGTCGCTCCGATCAAACAGATAATTTTGGGAGTAATACTGACGGATCATCACCACATATATGACGTATTCGATGATCAAATACCAGGTGAAACTTTTGGTATAATACATGTATCCCCCGCTGTGATAAAAGATCAGAGGCTTCCATATATTTACGATCGGAATAACCGCAAGGAAGAGCAGCATTATCACGTTGACAATTCCCCGCACACAGGAGATTTTTCTCATCTGCTGCAGCGGAGCAACAGAGATCACCGCTGTCAGCAAGAAATAAATGATACACGTAATTGTATTAAGAATACGGTCGACAGGCGCTGTAATCGTGCAGACGGTGAAGATCACCTGCCAGATCTGATCCAGTATCAGCATCACCGCAATCAGCACACCAGCGCCCACAAAAAACCTCTTGGTCGTCCGGTCGATGTTCATGTTGTCGCCGAGCCGAAACCAGGCAAATACAACCAGTACAAAACTTATAATGTCTTCAAAAAGAATTAGCATAAATCACCCAAGCTTTACTGTTCCGCTTTAATTTGTGAAATCGTTTCCATATCGCACAGAATCCAGTTGTCTCTCTCCGGATCCGCGCAGTCCTCTCAACATTCCCTTTCAACAGATCTCAGATCTCTACATTCACGGTTCGCGTAAGCAAGAATTCCCGCCACCGTCTTCGCATCCTGAATCCGTCCTCCATAGATATCCTGAAGCAGCGTATCGAGGCCAACCGCCTGAAAACGGATTTCCTCCGCTTCATCGAGCATCTGTCCCTGAGAACGTTCCAGTCCACATGCCAGATAGACATCCGTGTACTCATTACAATACGCGACTGCCGTCTTCAAATGCAGCAGCAGCTTCCAGTCAGACGCCGTGTAACCCGTTTCTTCTCTCAGCTCTCTTCTGGCCGTCTCCTCCGTTGTGGCATCCTCAGGATCGATCGCACCTGCAGGCAGCTCCAGTGTCTCACGATCAATCGCCGGCCTGTACTGACGCACCATAAGGATTCTTCCGTCCGGAAGAACCGGGACGATACAGGCTCCGCCTCCCTTCTTATGGCAGACATAGTCCCACTTCTGGATACATTGATCCGGAAGCTCCATGGTATCCTGATACACATCGAGCACGGATCCCCTGTACACCAGGGACCTCGAGAGTCTCCTTAGATGTCCGGGTCCCTGCGAACGCAACGGATTCTCCCGATTCTCTTTTTTCTCATTCATGGAACTTCTCCTCTTTCCGGCAAGAAACATATCGCATCTGTCCCCGACATAGGCCTGCCGGGTATGACCAGTGTCTCACACCATTCCATCCTTCTTCTTCAGGGCAGCGACATTCTCCTCACAATGTTCCACCTGCCTGGAATAGAGATGCGCGAGATCAATCATATCCTCGATCATCAGCTTCCTGCCTGACTCCACCCATCTGGACCAGCACATAAGCCATAGAAAATGCAGACTTCTATCAATATAGCGGAACACTCCGGCCGCGTCATCCTCCGTATAGATATCCAGCGTATACCGGAAAACGAAATAGACGCAAAGCTTTGTGAGCCAACCGGGAATACAGTCCTCATGAACCCTTTCAAATTCCAATTGGGACAGACTCTGTGCCTCAATTTCCTCCGCGCACGTCTGATTCTGCGGCTTCTTCTCCCCGCATCCTTTGTTCTTCTCAACAGCATCTCGTTTGCAGTCCGGGTGTGTTGCAGCAGTCTTTCGCACCTGTTCCATTGTGTCGGACCATCGGTGGTCAATGACCTCGAGCTGCTCCATCCTCCGGATAAGGCTTTCCACACTCTCCTTTACCGGATCAACCCCGATCCGCCGCTCTATCTCATCCATCCTTTCCCGCCATGGTATGGGATTCCTTTCATCCTGGAGATATCTGACCGCCTCATTGCGAATGTCCAGGATTTTTCGAAGCCTTCCGCGGTCCGTATCACCCCATCCGCGTTCCGTGCCGTCCTCCACGCGCTGCAGCCGCATCGGCCCTGAAGAAAAAAAGATCCTTCCGAATTCCATACAGGAAAGGCTCATATCCATCTGCTGATAGTTGCCGATCAGTTCAAAATACCTTGGATACTCGTCACAGACGACACTGATTGCCTCCGGTCCCAGATGACGGATGATTTCACATAGGTTTCCTTCATCCAGAAATGGACAGCGGTTCTGCTCCGTGAGAGGAAAATAGCATGTTCGCACCTCTTCCCCATCTGCTCCGCTCTCCATCTCTATTTTCATGGAGCGCCGCAATCGCTTTCCGAACGGTCCTTCGACATATCGATAGTACTCCTCTGTCTCATGGTCCAGGTCCACCTCCCAGCCCGCACAGCAGGTGTCCTGGCATTTACCCGCAATGCAGGAAAATTGCAGAACGGTATCCGGATATTCATAAATCATATTCCAGCCCCTTTATCACGTCTGAATGCTTATTGCATATCCTCAATTGCCATGCTTATCTTTTATGCGTCCATCACACCTGTCAGTTCGTATTGCATTACACGCAAAAGAATCATCTGAAATCTCCGGGTTTGACGCGAACCTCACGGCTTCTCTTCACATCCCAGAAGCCGCAGTCTATGACTCCGCCTTTATTCTTCAACAGCTCTATAAACTGATCACAATCCGCACTGTGCAGAAATTCCTTCGTCTGACGGAACAGATGCATTTTGCTTACATCGTTCTCATGGATGGAGAGGGAACAGATCCAGTCCTTCCCGGAATATACAACCGCCAGATACATCCGATTTGCCAGGAAATCTTCGACATCCTTTCGCATATGCTCAAAATCCCGGTCTGTCGCCTCGTAATGTGCGTTCCAGTCGCCGTAGGTCAGTGTAAATCCATCCTCCAGATCAATATAGAGGTCGTCATCCCCCTTCGGATTCAGTACAGAGACGCAGAAATTTCCATTTTTCAGGTACTCATATCCCTCATCCTCGTTCGTGTAGGTTGTGATCTTCTGTCCTCCCAGAAAATCAAGCACCGCTCCAAGCATCGCCGCAGGTCTGATCTTAACAGGTTTTGCCATATTCCACTCCTTGCCTCTCTAATCTATTGAAAATTGACATAAAATACCTTTGCGCCTTTTATTATGCAATGGGGTAAAAAAGCACCTTCCCCGCTCAGGTATGATTGATGAATCCACGTTGGTTTGCTGCTTCGCAGCTACCAACATAATCATATCATATGAGAAATGCTTCGGATATACACGAATTTTTCTTCTGACCGTTTCATTCTAAACGAGATTAAAAAAATGCATAAAAAAAGCTCCTCCTGCCTGACGCAAGAAGAACCTGATTACGTACGTTTCGGATTGTCCCGTTTCAAAAACGTATGATGCGAGTCGGTCGTCTGATACAAATATCGTAGACTCCCCCTTAGGAACTGCAGCTGGCTGCCATTTAAAAGGCCCTATAGCTTTGCGTCGCCGGCTTTCGCCGGATTTGCCTGTTCGATTATAGCATGACAACGCCGGGAATTGCAGTAAAGCTGCTCTTCCCGGCAGGATTATCACATCATTGAAATTATGATCGTCAATTACTCGATGATTGTAGCAACACGGCCGGATCCTACAGTGTGGCCGCCCTCACGAATAGCGAAGGTAAGTCCCTGCTCCATAGCGATCGGGTGGATCAGCTCGATGGTCATCTCTACGTTATCACCAGGCATGCACATCTCAGTTCCTTCCGGAAGAGTGATTACACCGGTAACGTCTGTTGTTCTGAAATAGAACTGCGGACGATAGTTATTGAAGAAAGGTGTATGACGGCCACCCTCGTCCTTGGTCAGAACGTAAACCTGAGCAGTGAATTTTGTGTGGCAGGTTACGGTGCCGGGCTTAGCGACAACCTGACCCTTTTCGATATCGGTTCTGTTGATACCACGGAGAAGAACACCGATGTTATCACCAGCCATAGCCTCGTCAAGGAGCTTATGGAACATCTCGATACCAGTTGCAACGGAAGAAAGCTTATCCTCGGAAATTCCAAGAATCTCAACCGGGTCGTTCAGTCTCAGAGTACCACGCTCTACACGGCCGGTAGCAACAGTTCCACGTCCGGAGATTGTGAATACATCCTCAACAGGCATCAGGAACGGCTTATCGGTATCACGGGTCGGAGTCGGGATATGCTCGTCAACAACGCTCAGGAGCTCCATGATCTTGTCGCCCCACTCGCTGTTCGGATCCTCAAGAGCCTTCAGAGCAGAACCGCGAACGATAGGAGTATCTTCGAATCCGTACTCGTCCAGAAGCTCAGTAACCTCCATCTCAACCAGCTCGATCAGCTCGTCATCATCAACCATATCGCACTTGTTCAGGAATACAACCATGGCCGGAACACCTACCTGACGTGCAAGCAGAACATGCTCACGAGTCTGAGCCATAACACCATCGGTAGCAGCTACTACAAGGATAGCGCCATCCATCTGAGCAGCACCGGTGATCATGTTCTTTACATAGTCAGCATGTCCTGGGCAGTCAACGTGTGCATAGTGACGGTTCTCAGTCTCATACTCAACGTGAGCGGTATTGATTGTGATACCACGCTCTCTCTCTTCCGGAGCCTTATCAATGTTGGAGAAGTCAACGATCTGGTTCTCATCGGTAGGCATTCTGGTAGCCAGAACCTTTGTGATTGCAGCTGTCAGAGTGGTTTTACCATGGTCTACATGTCCGATGGTACCAATGTTGCAATGCGGTTTTGTTCTTTCAAATTTCTGTTTTGCCATTGTAATACTTCCTCCTTAAAATGAATACCGGCGTACTGCCTGCGTATTTACTTTATTAAAAAACCTGTAAATTAGAAAATCCGCTATGCATGATTATATTTCATATTCTGAATCTTTGCAAGTGAATTCTCTGTATCCGGATTTCCACGCACGAAATTCCCGGTCAGTCCCGGTCAACCGTGCCATCTGGCGGAATATCTCCAGCGATCCGGTACTGATAGAAACGGTCCTGCCCCGCGAACGGGGCAGAAACCATATCCTTACTTATCAGAAAGGACCTTTTCCTGAACAGACTTCGGAACCGGCTCATAGCGATCGAAGAACATGGAGTAGTTCGCACGGCCCTGCGTAGCGGAACGAAGATCTGTGGAATAGCCGAACATCTCGGCCAGCGGTACGAAGCCGCGAACGAGCTTTCCGTTACCTACATCATCCATGCCCTCGATGCGGCCACGACGGGAGTTCATATCACCGATAACGTCTCCCATGTACTCCTCAGGTGTGGTAACCTCGACCTTCATGATCGGCTCAAGGAGTACCGGAGCACCCTTCTCCATCGCCTGCTTGAATGCCATGGATCCGGCAATATGGAATGCCATCTCGGAAGAATCGACCTCATGATAGGATCCGTCGTATACCTCGGCCTTGACTCCGACTACCGGGAAGCCGCCGAGCTGACCTGCCTTCATAGCATCCTGAATACCCTCGTCGATAGACGGGATATACTCCTTCGGGATGGAACCTCCGGTTACGCTGTTAACGAACTCGTAGGACTGCTCTGCATTTGCATCCAGCGGCGAGAACTTAACCTTACAATGACCGTACTGTCCTTTACCACCGGACTGACGAACATACTTGCTGTCGATATCCGATGCCTTTGTGATGGTCTCTTTATATGCAACCTGCGGAGCGCCGACATTTGCTTCTACGTTGAACTCACGAAGCAGACGGTCAACGATGATCTCCAGGTGGAGCTCACCCATTCCGGCGATGATGGTCTGACCGGTCTCCTGGTTCGTGGTGGCACGGAAGGTCGGATCCTCCTCAGCCAGCTTTGCGAGTGCCTCGCCAAGCTTCTGCTGTCCGGCCTTTGTCTTCGGCTCGATAGCGAGCTCGATAACCGGATCCGGGAAGTCCATGGACTCCAGGATAACCGGATGCTGCTCATCACAGATCGTGTCTCCGGTAGAGGAGAACTTGAATCCGATCGCCGCGGCGATATCTCCGGAATAAACCTTCGTCAGCTCGGTACGCTTGTTCGCGTGCATCTGAAGAATACGGCCCACACGCTCCTTCTTGTCCTTGGTGGCATTCAGTACATAAGAACCAGAGTTCAGGGTACCGGAATATACTCTGAAGTATGCAAGACGGCCAACGAACGGATCGGATACAATCTTGAATACAAGAGCGGAGAACGGCTCGTCATCAGAAGAATGTCTCACAACCTCATTGCCGTCAAGATCTGTTCCGTCAATATCCGGAACATCGGTAGGAGCCGGCATGAAGTCGACGATTGCGTCCAGAAGCTTCTGGATACCCTTGTTCTGATGCGCGGAACCGCAGAGAACCGGAACCGCCTTGTTGGCGATGGTTGCCTTGCGGAGCGCCTTCTTCATATCCTCAACACTCGGCTCTTCTCCGTCGAGATAAGCCATCATCAGATCGTCGTCGAACTCGACGATCTTCTCGACCATCTCCTCGTGAGCTGCCTGGCACTCATCCTTCATGTCATCCGGGATATCCACGATGGAGATATCATCGCCGGTCTTGTTGTTGTAGATGTATGCCTTCATCTCGAACAGATCTACAACGCCCTGGAAATAATCCTCTTTGCCGATCGGGCGCTCAATGACAACCGGGTTCTTGCCGAGCTTGGTGATGATCTCGTGAACCGTGTTGTCGAAGTTTGCTCCAAGGATATCCATTTTGTTTACAAATGCCATACGAGGAACATTGTAAGTATCCGCCTGACGCCATACGTTCTCGGACTGAGGCTCAACACCGCCCTTGGCATCGAATACACCTACGGCACCGTCAAGTACACGAAGAGAACGCTCAACCTCAACGGTGAAGTCTACATGTCCTGGTGTATCGATGATGTTGATACGGTGCTCAAGTGCGCCCGGAGCGGGTTTGTTCTGATACTGATGTGTCCAGTGGCAGGTTGTGGCAGCGGATGTGATCGTGATACCACGCTCCTGCTCCTGTGCCATCCAGTCCATCGTTGCAGTTCCTTCGTATGTCTCACCGATCTTGTAGTTAACACCGGTGTAGTACAGGATACGCTCTGTCAGAGTAGTTTTACCTGCATCAATATGCGCCATGATACCAATATTTCTGGTTCTCTCAAGCGGATATTCTCTTCCGTTATCAGCCAACAGAGTTCCCTCCTTTTAGAATCTGTAATGAGCAAATGCCTTATTGGCCTCTGCCATCTTATGCATGTCTTCTTTACGTTTTACGGATGCTCCGGTGTTGTTCATTGCATCGAGCAGCTCGTTTGCCAGTCTGTCAGACATTGTCTTCTCGCTTCTCTTGCGGGAGAACATTGTCAGCCAGCGAAGTCCCAGAGCCTGACGTCTCTCCGGCTTAACCTCTACCGGTACCTGATAGGTAGCTCCACCGATACGGCGAGCCTTGACTTCCAGCTGAGGCATGATGTTGTTCATTGCCTCTTCAAAACATTCAATTGCCGGCTTTCCGGCCTTTTCCTCTACTTTAGCAAATGCGCTGTAAACGATCTTCTGAGCGGTACCTTTCTTTCCGTCCAGCATGATGCTGTTGATCAGCTTGGTTACAACCTTGTTGTTGTATACCGGATCTGCTAAAACATCTCTTTTCTGAGTATGTCCTTTACGTGGCACGTTACTTCCCTCCTTAATCATTAACGATTAGATCTCAGGTACTCACATCTGGTATGGTACGAATGTGTCTGTACCGGTAATTTTTCTATCCAACCTGCAGCCGCGGAGGTTGTCGAAATACCGTTACACAAAACCATAAAACTTTAGTGAGATAATGATTTCTTATCCTGGTTGCTTTTGTATTACTTTTTCGGCTTCTTGGCACCGTATTTGGAACGGGCCTGCTTTCTGTTGGCAACACCTGCTGTATCAAGCGTACCACGAATGATATGATATCTGGTACCTGGCAGGTCCTTTACTCTTCCTCCACGGATCAGTACAACGCTGTGCTCCTGAAGGTTGTGTCCCTCTCCCGGAATATAGCTTGTAACCTCGATACCGTTGGAAAGACGTACTCTGGCGATTTTTCTAAGCGCTGAGTTCGGCTTCTTCGGAGTTGCGGTTTTAACTGCTGTGCAAACGCCACGCTTCTGCGGAGAAGACTGGTTTACAGATTTCTTTGTCAGAGAGTTGAAGCTTCTCTGCAGTGCCGGTGCATTGGACTTCTTTACGGAAGTCTCACGGCCCTTTCTGACTAACTGGTTAAATGTAGGCATTCCTTTCATTTCCTCCTTGTTTTTTTACGGCTGCTTCAATTCAGTCATTACATGGAAAAAAGGCGCACGAACGCCTTCTTCTCTTGCCATGCCGGTCCATTATATCGTTCCTGAAAATAAATGTCAAGCTGTAAGCACATGAAATCCGGCTAATCCGGCTAAAAGCAGCCTAAAAGTTACTGCTCACTCACAACTATATTCGGCAAGGATTTTACAGTCCTGTTGCCATTCGCAAACTGGCTGTAACAAAGCTTTATCCTGTTTTTTGAGCTGCGGAACTCCTCAGGCGCGAGCGCCTTCGTCAAACAGTCCTCGCTATCCACTTTTTGAAGAATTCACGGATAAAACTTTTAACAGCCAGTAATACTCAGGCAAAGGTCCTGTAAAATCTTAGCCGTTTTAGATGGCGCATGAACAGTAACGCCTAAAATGGTTACTGTTTACGTATAGCTGACCAGGCACGGATTTCAGATATTCCATGAGCAGTAACAGCCTATATACCACAGATCAGTATTGTACTTCCATCATGCAGAGTCCCTGCGCGGGCGCCGTCGGTCCCGCCTTCTTCCGGTCTCTTGCCTCAAGCAGCTCCCGCATGCTCTCCGCTGTTCGCTTTCCATATCCGACCTCGAGAAGAGTCCCCGTCATGATCCGGACCATGTTCTGGAGGAATCCGTTTCCATGATACAAAAAGCGCAGATACGGTCCTTTCTGCCGGATCTCAATCGAATCCACAACGCGTACCGTCGATTTCTTCATATGAGAATTCCCGCAGAAGCTCTTGAAGTCATGCATTCCGGTCAGGATATCCGCGGCCTCTCTCATCCGCCCGATATCCGGCATCCGGTCAAGAACGGTTACATACCTCCTGTCGAAAACAGGCTTTGCTCCCCGCGGATCATACCAGCACGTATAGCAGTAGGTCTTGCCGATGGCCTTGAATCTGCTGTGGAAGCGGTCCGCACAGATCTTCAGCTCATTCACGCTGATATCATCCGGAAGGTACCGGTTCATGTACTCCTGGATCTCCTGCTCCGTCAGATCCGTATCCAGCAGAACATTCGCCGTCATCGCTTTCGCATGTACGCCGGCATCTGTCCGCCCGGCTCCGATCACCGTGACCGGCTTGTCATCCGGCGCCCCGACCATCCTGGAAAGCACTGTTTCCAGCTTTCCCTGTATTGTCATTTCCTGATTCGGCTGGTGTTCCCACCCGAAATAACGCGTGCCGTCATAGCTGACCAGCATCTTGTAATTTTTCTTCATATTTTATATAAACGCAGCGATTCAGCGCCCCGATCGCGAGAACCTGCGGTTCTCGTGATGTGTGAAATCCGGGAGCCTTCGGTTCTGTCAAAAGTATCCTTACATGTCAACCTGTACAAGACCAGCCAATCAGGATATCTCAATTACATCACCATTTTCCGGTATGATCAGTTGATTCAAGAATCCCCTCTGCATCGCATACGCCCGCAGAGCATCTCTCGTCAGTTCCTGATTCTCGAAGGTTTCCATATGCACGCATACGATTTTGGCGTACGGCGCAGCACTCTGAATCCTTTCCAGGTCCTCCGTCCCCATCGTGATATGCATGCCCTCTCCCCGGGAATGTCCCAGGTAGGCAATAATCACGTCCGGATGATAGCCGATGCCCTCGCGAACGCCCCGGCACCACACCGTATCCCCGGTGATGTAAACCGTCTTTTCGCCCTCCTTCCGGAGTACGATCCCGCTCGAGTTCTGCATCGTATTCAGGACATGCTGAATCTTCCCGTCCCCATGTCTGCCCGCGACCCGGATGATGTCCACGTCCTCAAAGTGCGTGGTCAGCGTCATGTTGATGGTCTGCGTCTTGTCCATTCCATAATTCCGTGCCAGATCCTTGTCGTTCAGATTCTGGGTATAAAAGGGCATATCCTTCGGAATACAGTCCGCCGCCTCCTGATCGATATGACCGGGATGAACATGCGTGAGCAGAACCGCCTGCACGCCCTCCATGATCTCCTCCGGCGCCGCCGGAAGATCCGTCAGCGGCGGTTTCTCCGGATAATGCGTCGTCTTCAGCTGATGCGTCACCCCATGCGGCCGGAACATCGGATCAACCAGGAACGTTTTCCCTCCATACTCCAGCTTCATGGTGCAGTTTCTGTAAAAATGAATTTTCATAGCCAGTCTCCAATCCTTTATCGCGTCCGGACTCTTCCGAGCGTTTCGCGAAAACAAACCGCCCGCGTTTTCGAAGCACTGTTTTTGTTTTTCCTTCATATAAACTGCGGATTGCTCCGTACTTCGTCCCTTCGAATCCCTTATACAAAACATGTGGATTCGTGTTATAATCGTTGTCTTTACTCACGATTCTAACACAAATCCACATGTCTGTGTACTATATTATTCATTTTTCAACACAAACCGCTGCTATATCAGCTGGCTTGTCCCATAGTAAGACTCTGGGATCCGTCATGTGCAAATCGGAGCAGCTCCCACCTGGAGGAAATGTTCAGCTTACGGTAGATGTTCTGGAAATGCTTCTGCAGCGTATGTTCCTTGATTCCGAGCTCGTCGCAGATCTCTATGTTCGATTTTGTGAGGAAGATCAGCGTCAGGATCTCCGTCTCCTTCGGCGTCATGTGAACCTTCTTCGTGATCGTCTCCACCGCGCCGCTCACGGATGCCGCCGTGTCCCTCTCTCTGCAGTGCTTGTAGAAGATTGTGTTCAAATGCTTGCTCAGCGCCTTGAGCAGATATACGTCCTCGTCTGCAAAGGCTCCTGCCGCTCTGGTCCGGAACAATGTGAGCACAGCAAGGAGATCATCACCGCTCGTAATGGAGAGCTGAAGCGTGTCGTAGATGTCAAATCTCCGGTAGCATTCCTGATAGACCTTAGAATGAAGCCGCTCCGTCTCCGGCATCAGGCTGCTCTCCCGCACGGATACGGTTTCTCTGGAGATATTCAGTCTGCGGTTCATCGCCTCCGGATATTTCTCCATATAGGTTTTCTCCGCCTCCATGAATTCGCTCGGCTTGCAGAAAAACTCGGATATTTTCAGGCTTCCGCCCTTTCTGCTGTATGCCGGATCAATCAGAAGAATGCTGGAATACTGGTGCGGAATCAGCTCCTCGAGATGGCAAAGCAGCTTTCCCTTCAGGTCCTCAAAATCAACGGCGGTGTACAGAGAATATAACAGGTTGTCATAAGCAAGAAAATTATCCATCATTTATACCTCCAGAAGACAATATGCACAGAATCGGGACACAAAAAAAGAGGCACTTCCTTCTTCAGGAAATGCCTCTTTGCATCTGATATAGTTATTCTAGCAGACTTCTCACAAAAAATCCAGTACTAATTTTCTATTTCGTACTTATTTTTCAGCATGGGTCAAATGAAAATCTGACTTCTACACCCCCGTAGAAATAAGTCTTGCAGAATTTTCCGTACTTTTGCCCCGGGATTGCTGGCGGCTTTGCTGGCTGTTAAAGGCTTTATCCGTGCTTTACTATAGCCTGTCTGCGAATGGCAGCAGGACTCAGATCCAAGGGTCCCCTGCTCTTGACAACACCTCATTCCATGTTGTACCTTACGAATTGCAGCAGAAATACCGGTAACACCGTCTGTATTTTTACAGCAGAAGGACCGGTAGCACAATCCATATTTAATTAAGTAAAGGTGAATGACCATGCTCAATCAGTTTTCACGCACCCAGCTTCTTCTGGGTGAAGACGGAATAAAGAAAATGCAGGATTCCCGGGTCATTGTATTCGGAATCGGAGGAGTCGGAGGATATGTCGTGGAAGGGCTTGTCCGCGCGGGTCTCGGATCCATAGACCTGGTAGACGACGACAAGGTATGCCTCACAAATGTAAACCGTCAGCTCATCGCCACAAGGCGGACTGTCGGAAAGTACAAGGTAGATGTGACAAAGGAGCGGATCCTGGACATCAACCCGCACGCCAATGTCACGGTGCACAAGTGCTTTTTTCTCCCGGAAACCGCGGATCAGTTTGATTTCACGCAGTACGATTATGTCGTAGACTGTGTAGATACCGTCACCGCCAAGGTAGAAATCATCATGCAGGCCAAAAAAGCCGGCGTACCTGTGATCAGCTGTATGGGTGCGGGCAATAAGCTCGATCCCTCGAAGCTGCAGGTCGCCGACATCTACAAGACCACGATGGATCCTCTGGCAAAGGTGATGCGCCACGAGATGCGCAAGCGCCGGGTAAAAAAGCTCAAGGTCGTCTTCTCCACGGAAAAGCCGACCCGCCCGCTTGAGGACATGTCCATCAGCTGTCGCACAAACTGCATCTGCCCGCCCGGAACCGCGCGCAAATGCACGGATCGCCGGGACATCCCGGGCAGCTCTCCATTTGTGCCCCCGGCCGCAGGTCTGCTGATCGCCAGCGAAATCTGCCGCGACCTCACCGGTGTGCAGCCCGCAAGGTGATCGGCATAACATCTCCGGTGCCAGAATATAACGAGATAAAACACGCTGCGCGAGTTTTATCTCGCTATCGCGACGCTCGCCGCACACGAATACTTCGCATTCGGCTGCGTCTCGCTGTTCGCGTAAATCATGCCCGGCCCCAAAGTTATAAGCCTGTCACGCCTGCATGATTCACGCATGACAGAGGGGGCCGGCCGAACCTATACAGACGGAGCTTTACTTGTCCCTGCAGGCCTCCCGGATCCGTTTAATGACGATCCGGAGCGCCTTGATGCGGGCATATTTCTTGTCATCCGATTCCAGAATATACCACGGTGCAAAGGCTGTGCTCGTCTTCTCGATCATTTCATTGACCGCGCCCTCATACAGATCCCATTTATCCCGGTTTCTCCAGTCCTCATCCGTAATCTTCCACTGCTTCTCCGGCGTATTCTGCCGCTCTGTGAAACGCTCAAGCTGCGTCTCGTTGTCGATCTGAACCCAGAACTTGATCACGACCGCTCCCCAGTCCGTCAGCTCCTTTTCAAATTCATTGATCTCATTGTACGCCCGCTGCCAGTCGTTCTCCGAGCAGAATCCCTCGAGCCGCTCCACCATTACTCTTCCGTACCAGGTCCGGTCAAAAATCGCGATGTGGCCGGTCTTCGGAAGCCTCGTCCAGAACCGCCAGAGAAAATGCCTGGCCTTCTCATGCGGCTCCGGACTGGCGATCGGATGCACCTCATATCCTCTCGGATCGAGCGCCCCCGCAACTCTCTTGATATTGCCGCCCTTTCCGGCCGCATCCCATCCCTCATAGGCGATGATCACCGGTATCTTCTTCCGGTACAGCTCATAGTGCAGCTGATTCAGCTCCTTCTGAAGCCTGCTCAGCTCCTCGCGATAGGCTTCCTCGGACATCGTCTTATCCTTGAGAGAGACATCCGCCAGCTTCGACATCTGCTTCAGCGGGAACGGATTCTGCAGGATCGGCGCCGCCAGCGCCTGATTCTTCAGTGCCGTGTCGATTCCCTGATTCAGGAACCGCAGGACCTGAAGCTCCGCCCATTTCCGATCCTCCGCGTCAATAATATACCAGGGCGCGACAGAACGGTTGGTATCCTCCAGAAAACGGTCATACACCTCCAGGCACCGGTTGTAATTTTTATTCTCCTTTCGATCCTCGTCGTTGACACGCCATCTGGTGTTCTTGTCCGCCGCAAGCGCCTCCAGCCGCTTCTTCTGCTCCTTTTTGTCGATCTGGAAGAAAAACTTCAAGATCAGATACCCGTTGTCGTGGAGGGAGCGCTCGGTCGTATTGATGCTGTTGATCCGCTGCTTATACTCCTTTTCGTCGATCTCACCGGAAAGCACCCCGTTCGACACTTCCTCCATCCAGTACGTGTCAAAAAACGTAAACTTTCCCGCCTCCGGAATCTCAAGAAGATACCGGTAGAGAAACGGGTACCGTTTCTCATCGGCTGTCGGCGCTGCAAAATTCTTGACCCGGAAGAAGCGCGGATCAATATTTCGGATTACCTTTCCGATTACGCTTCCCTTTCCGGCAGCGCCCCAGCCTTCAAAAATTACCATGACCGGAAGCTTGGCCTCCTTAATTTTCATCTGATAGCCGGACAGCTCTTCCCTTGCCGCCCTCAGCTCCTTCCGGATCTCTTCCTTCTCCGGCGGAACCGCCTTCACAAACTCCTTTAGCATACTGCGCCCTCCCTTTCCTGAATATATCTATAATTTTATCATTTTTTCACAAATATTACACCATACATTTTCTTTATATTGTGAATCTTTCCTGTTCAAGGTTACTGTTCACGCGCCACCTAAAACGGCTAAGATTTTACAGTACCTTTGCCTGAGCATTACTGGCTGTTAAAAGTTTTATCCGTGAATTCTTCAAGAAATGGATTGCGAGGACTGTTTGACGAAGGCGCTTGCGCCTGAGGAGTTCCGCAGCTTCATAAAATCAGGATAAAACTTTGTTACAGCCAGTTTGCGAATGGCAACAGGACTGTAAAATCCTTGCCGTACATAGTTGTGAGTGAACAGTAACTTTTATCTCGCTATCGCGACGCTCGCCGCACACGAATACTGCGCATTCGGCTGCGTCTCGCTGTTCGCGTAATAAAGCCGGGGCCGCCACGCGAATTGCTTCGCACGGCAGCCCCGGCCTTATTGTTTCCAGGGTCATCCCCCGGATCTGTTCTATTATTCGTTGGCAGCATGCTCAAATGCCGCAAGCTCCGGATGCTCTCTCTTTTCCTTCGTGTAGTTCTCGTAGGTCGGTCTCTTGTGCTTCTCTTCCGCCCAGATACGATCGGCAACCGGCGCCCAGTTCTTTGCGTAGTCGTCGCACTTCTCGCACAGCTCCTCTGCGGATTCCGGCGCCTCCTCGTTGGTCTGATGCGCTCCGGTCTCCTTCACCATCTCGCGAAGAAGCTGCGGATTCTCCAGCATCGGACACGGACGGAGATGATTGCGGTTGAACGGCTGCCCCTCATGGTAAGCCATAAACAGCGGGCTCTGCAGCATCTCCAGAATGGAATTGTCGTGAATATTTGTATTGGAGTAGTGGATGAATACACACGGCTCTGCGTCTCCGCTCGCGTTGATATGGAAGTAGTTTCTTCCGCCAGCGATGCATCCGCCCACATATTCTCCGTCGTTCTGGAAATCCATCGGATAGAACTGGATCGGACAATCCTGGGAACGGATGTAGCGGATCCGGTTGATCATATACTCTCTCTGCTCCGGCGTCGGAAGAAGTGCCGGAACCGCGTTCTGACCGGTCGGCATATAGTGGAAGTAGAATCCGAACTTCGCGCCCTTCTCCTCCAGAAGATGGAAGAAGTCGTCGCTCGTAACCGCATCGATATTCGCCTTGGTATAGCAAATCGATGTCCCGAAGAGAATGCCGTACTTGTGCAGAAGATCCATCGCCTTCATAACGGCCGCGTAATGACCCTTGCCGCGTCTTGCGTCATTTGTGTCCGGTGTTCCCTCGATCGAAAGGAAGAAGGTCATGTTGCCCAGACGCGCGATCTCCTTTACCAGGTCCTCATCGATCAGAGTAGAGTTCGAGAATGCCGCGAAGTAGCAGTCATGATGCTTCTCCATCAGCTTCAGGATATCTTTTTTGCGGACCATCGGCTCTCCGCCTGTCATAAGATACAGGTATACACCGAGCTCCTTGCCCTGCGTAATAATCTTGTCCATGTCCTCATAGGACAGGTTGTTCTTGTGACCATAGGTGCCGGACCAGCAGCCCTCACAGTGCATGTTGCACGCGGAGGTCGGATCGAAAAGGATCAGCCACGGAATGTTGCAGTTGTACTTCTCGCGGTTCGCGCGGATCGTCTTTGTGCCGCGAAGGAACGCCTCATATCCCAGATTCAGGAGGGTCATCTTCGCGAACTGCGGATTGGTCTCATCGATGATCTGGTCGATGAACTTCATCCACTTATTGTCCGGATCCTGGATCGCCTTCTTAACCTGTTCTACCTTATCCTGCGGGAAAGCCTTATCTCCAAAAAACTTCTCTGCCCATCCCATGAAGGTCAGATAAGTCTGTCTTTTATCTTTGCTGTTCTTTGCACTCTTAAACAGACCGTCAATTACAACTTCAACAGCCTTGCGCTCTGCTGCATGCTTTACGTAACCAAGTGTAGATGCCATGATTTTATCTCCTCCTTGTCATTTCTCTTGGATTATATGCTTCAAACGGTTTTCCGTCCATCGGACAAACTCCCGTTTATGTCTGAAAATCCCTTCTGTTTTCCCACTTAAAAAAAAATGTTACCCTGTTTTTGCCTGTTTTATGCGCACATGGCCAAATCTTTATCTGCAAAATATGTCTATTTCAAGGCACGTCTTCGCTGCAGCCGGTCTTTCTTCTTATTTTTACTATCTTGTGTCCATCCGGAACCGGGCTTATAATAGATGGATTCCCGGGGGCTATGCCGCAAGGGCATCCCCTGAACGAGATAAACACGCTGCGCGATTTTTATCTCGCAATCGCGACGCCCGCCGCACACGAATGCTTCGCATTCGACTGTGGCTCACGGTTCGCGTAAATAAAAGCTCTGATAATAGATCTGATCACAGAAAGGAATAACGATATGTGTGGAATCTGCGGATTTACCGGAACGGATGTAGACCAGAAGCCAATTCTGACAAATATGATGAACCGGATGATACACCGGGGCCCGGACGGAGGCAGTCAGTATATCAGCCCGGATATCGCCATGGGACATCGGCGGCTCTCCATCATCGATCTGACAGATGCCGGAACGCAGCCCATGTTCAACGAGGATCGGACCCTCGTGTGTACCTTTAACGGCGAAATCTATAATTACAAGGAACTCAAGAAGGAGCTCCTGGAAAAAGGCCACGTCTTCACCAGCAGCTCCGATACAGAAGTGCTCCTGCACGGCTATGAGCAGTGGGGAATCTCCATGCTCGACCGCCTCAGAGGCATGTTTGCCTTCGTTCTCTGGGATACCGTGAAGAAGGAGATGTTTGCGGCCAGAGATATGTTCGGCATAAAGCCCCTGTATTATACGGAAATCAACGGAAATATCATCTATGCCTCCGAGATCAAGAGCATTCTGGAATATCCCCTTTATAAAAAGGAAGTAAATCTCAAGGCTCTGGAGCAGTACCTCTCCTTTGAGTACTCTGTGCTTCCGGAGTCCTTTTTCAAGGGCGTCTTCAAGCTGATGCCCGGTCACTATATGATCTGGAAAAACGGCGAGAAAAAAATCACCCGCTACTTTGACCCGATGCTGACGCCGTCCGCGAAGCCTGTGGACCATGCAAAGCTCGTGGATCAAATCGACAAGACGATGCAGGATTCCATCCGCTATCATATGGTCAGCGATGTGGAGGTGGCCTCTCTTCTCTCAAGCGGCGTGGATTCCAGCTATGTCGCCTGCCATTTCCACGGCTCCCGCACCTACACCGTCGGATTTGACTACGAAAAATACAACGAGATCCCCTATGCGCAGGAGCTTTCGAAGACCCTCGGAATCGAAAACCACAGCAAGGTGATCTCGACAGAGGAATACTGGAGAGAGCTTCCCCGCATCCAGTACTTCATGGACGAGCCCCTTGCGGACGCCTCCGCCTCCGCCCTCTATTTTGTAGACCGTGAGGCCGCGAAGGACGTCAAGGTCATTCTCTCCGGCGAGGGCTCCGACGAGCTCTTCGGAGGATATACGATTTACCACGAGCCGATGTCTCTGGCCGGCTATCAGAAGCTTCCGAAGCCGCTCCGCCGCGGAATCGCCGCCGTAGCGGAAAAGATCCCCGGACATCCCAAGGGGAAGAGCTTCGTCATTCGCGGTTCCAGGGATGTCGAGGAGCGCTTTATCGGAAATGCCAACGTATATGATATGAAGCTCCGGAACAAGGTGCTGAAATACCCGAGCGCCGGATCTGAGCCGTCTTCTCTCACAAAGCCCTACTACGATAAGGTGAAGAATCTCCAGGACACGGAGAAGATGCAGTATATCGACCTCAACTTCTGGCTGATCGGCGATATTCTGCTGAAGGCAGACAAGATGAGCATGGCGCATTCCATCGAAAGCCGTGTGCCCTTCCTCGACAGAGAGGTCTACAATCTTGCGAAGAACATCCCCCTCTCCGAGAAGGTCACCGACGACAACACCAAGGTCTGCTTCCGCGAGGCCGCTCACCGCTACCTGTCGGATGCGCAGGCGAAGAAAAAGAAGCTCGGCTTCCCGGTACCCATCCGTGTATGGCTGCGTCAGGATAAGTACTATAATATTGTAAAAAAGGAATTCACCAGCGACATCGCCGAGAAGTTCTTCCACACCGACGAGCTCGTCAAGATTCTGGATGCCCATAAGGAAGGAAAAGAGGACTATGCCCGCCACATCTGGGTTGTCTACATGTTCCTGCTCTGGTACAAGGAGTATTTTGTAGAGGGCGGCTGCAGCGTATCGATCGAGGACGAGCTGGAATATGAGAGGATCCGCAAGAACAACAGAAACGCAACAATGAATAACATCAGGGCCTAAAACAGGAGCAGATCCGTAAGCCGTTTTTCCGGTACCCGGAGAGATCTGCCAACGAGATAAAACACGCTTCGCGGGTTTTATCTCGCTATCGCGACGCTCGCCGCAGCCGAATACTTCGCATTCGGCTGCGGTTTACTGTCCGCGAAAAAAGAGTGCCGCACAATTCGCGGCACTCTTTTTTCGACTGTTTTTGACGGTTTTTAATTATCTAAGAATATCTTAGAATATCATCATTTTAGAATATCAACATTTTAGAATATCAGCATTTCCCAGTACCTGTCTTTGTCTCATTCCAGATACTTTCCAGCGCCTGATTTCGATAACTTCTGTCTTCCATATACTCTGCGGTGTGATTTCCTCCGCGGTTCCTTCTGCCGGACCTTTTTCCGGCGGCATTCTTTGTTCTGCAGCTTCCGCTGCACGAGCAGCTGCTGCCACACCCCTCGCAGGCATCCGGATGCTTTAATGTATATCTGAGCGCAAAAGCGATTGCAGCGATAACAAGCGCCAGGATGATAATTGTTCCTGTCATAATCACACCTCCTTTTCATGTTTGAGTTTAATATTTTTAACTTCAGTTGTCAATATTAAACATATTAATATTCAAGGACTGTTTTACGTCATTACGCGTTCTCCCGTCACCTTCTTCGTCGGTCTCCGGAACAGCGCCCAGATCACAAACGCGACCATCAGTATCGCAACGGCCGTGGCTGCTGTAAAGACGCCCTCAGTCGCCAGAAGTCCGATGTTGTATACGATCAGGGACACACAGTAACCGACCGCCATCTGGAAGCCGAACGTAATCCATCCCCATTTTCTGCTTCCCTGCTCACGGAATGCCGTTGCGATGGCCACGAGACAGGGAGCGTCAAAGATATTGAACAGCAGGAAGGAGAGTCCCGCAAGCGCGTTTCCATGGAACATTGAAAAGATCGCATTTTGAACATCGACCTCTCCGTCGCTTGCGGCATGTGCGAGAAGTGCCAGTGTTGCAGGTGCCTGTTCCTTTGCCAGCTCCGCAGACACTGATGCCACAGCAGCTTTCCAGTTTCCGAATCCAAGCGGGCGGAAAATCACCGCAATGCCCTCCCCGATATATTTCAGGAAAGACTGCTCAACGTCCGCGGTATACCCGGCTGTATTGAAGTTCATCAGGAACCACAGCGCCGCACATGCGATAAAGATGATCGTGCCGGCCTTAATCATGTAAGCCTTTACTCTCTCCCACACATGGATCAGAACACCTTTTCCGGAAGGAACATGATATGCCGGAAGCTCCATGACGAAGGGCGCCGGATCTCCTGCAAAATACCCCACTTTTTTCAGGCAGATGCCCCCGATGATTACAATTGCGATTCCGATAAAATACATCGAGGTCGGAACCAGGGAATTTCCCGGGAAGAAGGTAGAGGACATGATCGCCACGATTTCCATCTTTGCTCCACACGGCAGAAAGGTTGCGAGCATGATCGTCATCCGTCTGTCTTTTTCGTTCTCGATCGTTCTGGAAGCCATGATCGCGGGAACACCGCACCCTGTGCCCACCAGCATCGGAATGAAGGACTTTCCGGACAGCCCGAATCTCCGGAAGATACGATCCATGATAAAGGCAATCCGGGCCATGTATCCGGAATCCTCCAGGATCGAAACGAACAGGAAGAGAACCGCCATCTGCGGCACAAAGCCGAGAACCGTTCCGACGCCTCCTATGATTCCGTCAACGATCAATCCCTGCAGCCACGGCGCACAATTTGCAGCCGTTAGCGCAGCTGTAACACCGTTATGGATCCACGTCCCGAAAAGGACATCGTTTGTCCAGTCTGTCATTACGGTACCAATGGACCATGGGTGTGATCCCACAGCAATGTCGTAAACCAGCCACATGATCCCGATGAAAATCGGGATTGCCGCCCACCGGTTCGTTACGACCCGGTCAATTTTATCCGAAACGGTCAGCGCGCCCTTCTGTCTTCCCTTGACCACAGCCTTGGAGATGATGTTCTGAATATAGCTGTATCTGGCATTGGTAATAATCGATTCCGCATCGTCATCTTCTTCTGCTTCTGTCTGTGCAATGATCTTCTCGATCTCAGTCTTTACCGAATCACTTAGTCTGACCTTCTCGACAGCCTTCTCGTCACGTTCAAACAATTTCACCGCATACCATGCAAGATTTCTCTCATCCACTACTCCGCGGATCTGCGCCTTGATTGACTCGAGAGCCTCCTGCACCTTTCCGGTGTAGATCTGCGGAATGATTCCCTGTCTTCCGGAACGAACAACCTCAAGACATTTTTCCGCTGCCTCTCTGCTGCCCTCGCCCTTCAGAGCGCTCATCTCGACGATCTCGCATCCAAGCTCTGCCGACAGTTTCTTCACGTTGATTCTGTCGCCGTTCTTTCTGACAAGATCCATCATGTTCAGCGCGATAACCGTCGGAATCCCCACCTCCAGAAGCTGGGTTGTCAGATACAGATTCCGTTCGATATTGGTGGCATCGATGATATTCAGAATCACATCCGGTTTCTCCTCAACCAGATAATTCCGCGATACGACTTCCTCCAGAGAATACGGGGAAAGCGAATAGATTCCCGGAAGGTCCTGAATGATAACGTCGCGGTTGCCTCTCAGCTTTCCCTCTTTCTTCTCAACGGTTACTCCTGCCCAGTTTCCCACATACTGTGTACTTCCGGTCAGATCATTGAACAGCGTTGTCTTTCCGCAGTTTGGATTGCCTGCAAGCGCAATCTTGATTGCCATGTTTTCTCTCCTCCTGTGACTTGGTATACTACTGCTTATACAGTTACGGCACAAAGTGTCGTACGAGCATTTACTTCCTGCATTCCGCCGTGAAAAAGCTCCTGCCGTCCGGTTGAAATGCAATGTCTTTACTGCGATCCCATTTCATCGCGAAATCGAGTTCAAGCTAACACCTGTAAGATGCAACTAACCGGCTGGCCATAAAAAAACGCATCATCCCGGACGGCTTTCACGCCATCTCGAGAATATCTGCGTCTGCCTTTCGTAGAGAAAGCTCATAGCCTCTCACGGTGACCTCCACCGGATCTCCCAGGGGTGCAACCTTCCGGACGTAAATCTCGGTTCCCTTGGTGATTCCCATGTCCATGATTCTTCTCTTTGTCTTACCCTCACCGTGAATCTTCACCACGGTTGAAGTCTCTCCGACCCCGATGTCTCTCAGTGTCTTCATCTGTCCCTCCTGATCTGATCGTAACAACAACATGCACAAGTCCACGCACTGCTATTTACGCAGCCGAGACCATGATCCGGGAAGCCATTTCCTTTACAAGTGCCAGCGAGGTATCCTTGATCTTGATGATCAGATTCCCGCTGTGCGTAGAAATGACCAGAATCTCCGCGCCGGACACAAACCCCAGATCCTCCAGGTGCTTTTTGGTCTCAGCGGCGCCACCGACCTTTCTGACAATTACCCAGTCTCCTTCGGATGCAAATGTTAATGGAAGCATGCCGATTCCCCCTTTCGCTGCTCACATTGCCGCCATCCCGGACATCTGGCCTCACCGATACCTCTACCGCATATGGCCACGTCCTTCCCGGCATATCGCGCAACAGATAGATTAATCTTACATCTGTTAGACGTGTATTATTCAAGCAAGAACAGTCTAATCGTTTTCCGACGAATTGTCAATAAAAAAATTTTTTCACCCAAAAATTGGTGAAAATGAATACAAAAAACGTTTCGTACAGATGCATAATTTTGACAAAAAATCCCGGACGGATACACCGATCTGCATTCGCCCGGGATTTCAATTACATTCTAAACGATCGACGATTAATCCTCCAGGATTCTGCCGTCAATACCGATGGTCACCACATTCCACGGCAGGAATTTCCCGCTGTTCTTCAGCGCATTCTCCGCCGCGTGCTGCAGTCCGCCGCAGCACGGAACCTCCATCCGCACAATGGTGACACTCTTGATGTCGTTCTGCTCGATAATCGCCTGAAGCTTGTCTGTGTAATCCAGCGGATCAAGCTTCGGACACCCTACGACTACGACATGGTTCCGGATAAAATCCTCATGAAATCTTGCATACGCATATGCGGTGCAGTCGGCAGCGATCAGAAGCTTCGCTCCGTCAAAAAACGGCGCGGCCACCGGAACCAGCCGCAGCTGAACCGGCCATGTCGTAAGGCGGCTGACAGCCTCCGTCGCGCAGCAGCTTTCATTTGTCTCATTGCCCGCATTGTCGGAATGCAGTCCCTCCCTTCTCTCTGCTCTTTCCTCTGCGTCCTGATCACGGTTCATCATCCGGAGCCGGCTTCCCGGGCACCCGTGGAACTCTGTTTCCTCCTGTCTCATTTTCATCCTCTCCTCTACTGCCTTCTTGTCGTACTCTTCCGCTTCCCTCTCTGTTATGGTAATCGCTCCTGCCGGGCATTCCGGAAGACAGTCTCCGAATCCGTCACAATAGCTGTCGCTGATCAGGTGCGCCTTGCCGTTTACCATCTCGATCGCGCCCTCATGGCACGCCTCTGCACAGAGACCGCAGCCGTTACATTTTTCTTCATCTATATGTACAATTTTCCGAATCATTTATCTTCCTCCGCCATCCCGGCCTTTTTTGCCTCTGCCTCGGCAGCTCTTCTCTCCTTCTGTTTTGCCGCGACGGCCATAAGCTGCTCATACGCTTCCTCGCCGACACACTGCTTCGCGTACGCGCACCACTGCACGCAGCTCAGCGCATCATTGTAAACGACAAAACCACAGTTCTCACACTTTACTTCTGTATCGGTGGAAAACATCTCGATCAGGTGCCCGCATCTCGGACATCTTTTCTCTGTGATCGTCGGAGTCTTATCTCTTCCCTGGCATCCCATCATTACCGCCATCGCAATACCTCCGTTCTCATCTCCGGCAGACTGACTCATCCTGCCCGAAGTGATACTGTCCCTCTTTAAATACAGCCATAATATATCACAAACCCATGTCCGTTTCTGTATCATTTGTTACGCATCAGAATAGTGCACTCCTTCTCAATAGTGCGCTCCTTCCCAAACAGCTTAGCTTACAGAAGCTTCATCGATATGAAATTTGTTTCTTTTAAATTTTGTGCATTTGTTCCTCACCCTTTAGATTTTGTGCATTTGTTCCTCGTCTTTTAGGTTTTGTGCAATTCAAAAACTTTATGTCTCGTAAACTTTAATTTGGCTTATCTAACAAATATTAAAATATTTGTTGTATTTTAACCGAAATCATGATACTCTGAACATGTCAACCACGATTTTGATTCGCGTAAGGTTTTCGGTAAGCACTATCGTTGTTTTAGATCTGATACGTTCTCATGTCACAGGGAACGAGAAAGCAGGTGAATCATAATGACCATACAGAAATCCGCGGAAGATTACCTTGAAGCCATGCTTATGATGAAGGAACAGCACGGCTACATCCGCTCCATTGACATCGCCGAGCATCTCGGCGTAACCAAGCCCAGTGTCAGTTACGCGACCAAGCGTCTCCGTGAAAACGGCTTTATCACCATGGACCACTCCGGATTCATCACCCTGACCGACAGCGGGATGGAGATAGCGGACCGCGTTTACAGCCGCCACAAGATGCTCACAGACTTCTTCACAGCCATCGGCGTCTCCCCCGAGACAGCCAGGGCCGACGCGTGTAAGGTTGAGCACGATATCAGCGACGAAACCTTTAAGGCGATGTCCAAGTACAACGAATGCCTGAAAGCGGCTTTGAAGTAGCTTGCTGTTCACAGGATATCTTAGTGGCAAGGATTTTACAGTCCTGTTGCACTTGACTGCTTCTGTTTAAATGCTGTAATATATGTTAGATTCATATAACTCTATGCAATCAGAGAGAAAGGAAGACATATGTTCAAGACAACAGCATCCATTGAGGGCATGAGCTGCGGCATGTGTGAAGCACACATCTGTGACGTCATTCGCAAGACGTTTCCCAATGCAAAGAAGGTTTCTGCCTCGCATACCAAAAACACCGCCTCCTTTATAACGGAAGACGACATCGACAGCAGTCTGCTGAAGAAATGCATCGACGAGACCGGCTATCACTACAAAGGCTGCCGGACGGAGCCCTATGAGAAAAAAGGATTCTTCCGGTTCGGAAAATCCAGATAACAGAAGCAGTTAATGAAAGCCTTTTCATGTTTCCTAAAATGCAGGACATTAAATTCATCGAAAAAATGTTTGACATTTTTAACTTATTGTGAGATATTATTAACTGTAGTTAGCAATCGCTAACCGCACTGCATACAAAATCCTTTCAAATCGTGATGTCCGGAACGCCACGGACATCACGGCCGATGAATCATCGGACCGAAGAAGGAACTGCGAATACGCTGTGTGCAGCAACAGACCTTTGGGAATTTATACCCATCATAACAAAATGGGACGTGATCATCACACGCCCCGCCTCCTCAAATGAGAGGTGGACTCATCACCCACCTCAGATATCTATTCGAAGCACTGTCTCCCATCAAGACAGTGCTGTTTTTTATTCTTTTGCGTCAACAGCCTCCTCCCTTTCTTTTCTCGCCATATCTGCCATATCTTCCATATCTTCCATGTCCGCATTTTCTTTCCTGGCCTTCTCACAGCCATTCCCGTTTGCATCGGCATGCTCCTGTGCCTTTTCTCTTCTCTTGCTCTTCCGGTTTTCCAGAACCACCAGAATATAGTTGTTGTAGACATAATCCGAAATCGCCGCAAACGGAATTGCGAGTAGGATTCCCGGAACGCCGAACATTCTTCCCCCGACGATGATGCAGACGAGAATCCACACCGAAGAAACCCCGAGTGTATTTCCAAAGAGCTTGGGCTTGATAACATAGCCGTCAATCGTCTGGAGAATGATCGTGAAGATGATAAACCACAGCGCGTGCCACGGATTGTTCAGCACCAGGATAAAGGCACCGACCACGCCCCCGACAATCGGGCCGAAGGTCGGAGCCAGATTTGTCACACCGACCACCACCGATATCAGCAGGTTATAGGGCAGTCCGACGATGAGGAAAAACACAAAGTTCGAGAGACCGATGATCAGGGCGTCCAGGAGCTCTCCCACGATGTAACGGATCATGATCGTATTGCAGTGATTCCAGAATTTACTCGAGTTCCGGAACGCCTTCTCCGAGAGAATCGCGTGCATAAGCTTCCCAAACCCGGCCTGCAGCCTGCTCTTGTCCGCCAGAAAATAGATAGACATGATTACGGCGATCACCCAGGTCACAATATTTCTCCCGATGGAAAACGATGTATTGATGATGCTTTCCATATTCGACGGGATTTTGCTCACGATGGTATCCAGAAGAGCCTGTCCGCTGTTCAAAATCTTGGAAAAATCGAACCTGGAGTCTGACGCGTGCTTCTGCAAATTGCCGATGAGCGTACGGATCTCTTCCGCATATACATTGACATTATCAAAAAAAGTAATTATGCTGTTTACAATCTGCGGGATCAGGGCCACCATCAGGAAGACAAAGCCAGCCAGGATGATCAGAATGGTACAGACGACGGCCAGATTCCTCCGCGCTATTTCCCTGTGCATCCGGCGGAACACATAGTGCTCGAAAACCTTGGTCAGCGGATCCATGACATATGCGATGATCAATGCGATAATGACCGGATTGATAAAACCGAAGAAGGCCGCGACACCCTTGCCCACAACATCGAGATGCGAAAAAAACAGATACACCAGAACGCCGATGCTGATGGCCAGCGCGTTGGATGCCCAGCGGTTTTTCAGTATATTTTTGTTGAACTTCATTGGTCACTCCCATACGATTCAGAAAGGATTCTATATGCCACACAATTTTTTTGCCACAATATCGAGAATGAAATACATCGAAAGATGGGCGCTCATGCGCAATTCCAGACCGGAAAACCTCAGTGAACATTCCCTCGAGGTCGCCATGATTTCCCACGCACTATGCGTCATCGGAAATGTAAGATACGGAAAGCATCTGAACGCGGAGAAGGCAGCCCTTTGCGGCCTGTACCATGACGCATCCGAGATCATAACAGGCGATATGCCCACGCCGGTGAAATACGCGAACCAGAAGCTGAAGGCAGCCTATAAGGAGGTCGAGGCCGAGTCAGAAAACCGTCTGCTCGACGAGCTCCCGGCCGATCTCCGTCCGGCCTTTGAAGCGATTTTTCACGCAGAAGATACGGAAGAGGACCGCTATATGCGCCGACTGGTCAAGGCAGCCGACAAAATCTCCGCCCTCATCAAATGCATCGAAGAAGAGAACTCCGGCAACCGCGAGTTTCGCACTGCAAAAGCAACGACGGCGGAATCTATACGGCGGCTCACCGCAGAATTACCGGAGGCAGGGGACTTCGTAGAAGAGTTTCTCCCGCCATATGGGCGGAATCTCGACGAGCTCATCACAGAATCAGCCCCATAACAAATACCACGACGCAGCAGCTGATCGCTACCGCAAAAAGATCCTCACTAATCCAGGCTGCAATCAGCCCGGCAATCAGAGCCGCCGCGCCTGCAGCCACATGATCCGTTGCGGTGAGAATCGCCGGAAAGGTCATCACCGCAAGCGTGACGTAGGGGACATAGTACAGGAACGACCGGAACCATCTGTTCCGGATCGGCTTCCGGATGAACAGAAAAGGCAGCAGACGAATCGCGTAAATGGTCAGCGCCATGATCAGCAGAGAAAGGTATATACTTTTTGACATCTCAGTTCACATCTCCCTTCTCTTCCGCCACTTCTGCCGCCTCTTCCGCACCCTCCTCCGGACGAATTGCCGCAGCAACTCCCGCGATCACAAGAGTCAGAATAATCACACGGAACCCGGAGGAAATGCTCTTCAGACCCGGCATGACCGAAAACAGCCAGCTTGCGAGCATGGATACCGCCACCAGACCGCCGATAAAATGATTTTTCTTCGCCGGCGGAATGATGATGGCAAGAAACATCCCGTACATGGCGACGCCGAGCGCGTTGGAAGCCCAGGCAGGCAGAATGTTCCCCATCAGCACACCCAGAACGGTCCCCGCGCACCAGCCGGATACCGAAATGGCGGTGATCCCGTAGGTGTATCGCGGATCCAGATATCCGTCCACCGATACGGAAAGTCCGAATATCTCATCCGTCATGCAATACGCCAGAAGAAAGCGGTGCAGCGGACTGCTTTTCGGATCCAGCTTCTGCGTAAGCGAACAGCTCATGAGAAAATAACGCAGGTTGACAATGACCGACGTCGTGATCATCTCAAAAACGCCCGCTCCCGCCGCGATCAGATTAATCGCCGCGAACTGCCCCGCCGACGCCACCATCGTCAGCGACATCACAAAGGACTGCACACCGTTCATCCCGGCATTTCTCGCCGAAATTCCCAGAGCAAAGGAAACGGCAAAATACCCGAGACAGATCGGTATTCCGTTTCGAAGGCCATAGGCAAACCATCCCGCTCCGGAACGAGGCATCTTTTTCTTTTTCCCCTCAGTATCCATTATCTTCCCCCACCAGCATATCTATTTGTCCCTTCTCCGGCCGCAATCCTTCTCCTCCGTTCTCCGTCATAAAAATCCGCGATGCTTTAGTACGTGATGACCTCGCATCCGTTCTCCGTCACAAGCACCTGAACCTCCCACTGCGCAGAGGGCAGCGCATCCTCGGTATAAATGGTCCAGCCGTTCTCCTCATCCTGGAAAATGTCATCCCGTCCCATATTCACCATGGGCTCAATCGTAAAGCACATGCCCGGAACCATCAGCATCTCCGTCCCCGGAAGACTCACATAGCTCACCCACGGATCCTCATGGAATTCGAGACCGCAGCCATGACCTCCAATTTCGCGGACAACACTGTACCCGTTATCCAGCGCATGCTGATGCACCGCATTTCCCATGTCGCCAAGGCAGGTCCATGGCTTTACGTTCTGAATCCCGATCTCCACGCACTCCTTCGTAACATCCACCAGCTTCTTCTTCTCCGGTGAAACATTTCCCATACAGAACATGCGGGAGGAATCTGAGAAATAGCCGTGATAAATCGTCGAGACATCCACATTGATGATATCGCCGTCCTTCAGAATCACATCTGGAGACGGAATGCCGTGACACACCTCCTCATTGACAGAGGTACAGACACTCTTGGGAAAGCCTTCATAATTCAGCGGAGCCGGAATTCCTCCCATCTTCGTGGTTGTATCGTAGACGATTTTATCGATGTCTTCTGTGCTCATTCCGATCCGGATCTTTGAGGCCACCTCGTCCAGCACCGCAATGTTGATTTTCGCGCTTGCCTTGATTCCCTCGATCTGCTCCGGCGTCTTGATCAGCTTTCTCTCTGGAACAATAAAGCCCTTCAGTTCAAATTCACGGAGCTTTTCATCAAAATTCATATGACAATGCTTGTATTTCTTTCCGCTTCCGCACCAGCACGGCGCGTTCCGATCCATTTTTTTATCCTTAAACTGCATCATGACTCTCTACCTTCTATTCTTCTATTTTTCTATTCTGCTTTTCTTCCTTCAATGCCACATCTCCGGGGCATATTTCCAGTTATTTTTTTCCCGACGAAAATCATTATATCATTCTTTATACTTCCTGCAACCTCACAAGCCAAAACGGCCGCCGCAGATTTTTCTCTGCAGCAGCCGCTCTCGCATACCATATTTAAAATGACGTTTAGTCTGCCGTAGCAATCAGCTCCTTCAGATGCTCATTCTCCATCTTCTGGCACATGCAAACCAGTTTCTCCAGCGGAACATCGTGAAGCTGCTGTTTCTGACCTCTTACGGTGATGGATACGGTTCCATCGGCAGCTTCCTTGTCGCCGACAACGACAATATAAGGATCCTTGAAGGTCTTGTAGGTCTTGATCTTCTCGTTCATGTTCTTGTCCGCGTAATCAACCTCTACACGAATTCCGGCATTCTTGAGTGTGCTCACGACCTTCTTCGCATAATCGTTATGCTCCGGACGAATCGGAACGACCGCTACCTGATACGGGCTCAGCCAGAACGGGAAGGCTCCCTTGTAGTTTTCGATCAGAATACCGATGAAGCGCTCCAGAGAACCGAAGATCGCGCGGTGAATCATAACCGGCTGCTTCACGGAGCCGTCCTGAGCGGCATATTTCATATCAAAATTCAGCGGGAGCTGGAAATCGAGCTGGATGGTACCCATCTGCCACTCTCTTCCCAAAGCGTCCTTCATCTTCAGATCGATCTTCGGACCGTAGAACGCGCCGTCGCCCTCATTGACCTCGTAATTGCCGGGACCATACACATCATCCAGAATATCCTTCAGATCCTTTTCCGCCTTGTCCCATACCTTGATGTCTCCCATATAGTCATCCGGTCTGGTAGAAAGCTCTGCCTTGTAGGTCAGGCCGAAGGTTCCGTAAATCTGTGTCGCGATGCTCATGATATCCTTGATTTCGGAAGCAATCTGCTCCTCGGCCACGAGGATATGCGCGTCGTCCTGACGGAACATCTGCACGCGGAACAGGCCGTTCAGCTCTCCGGATTTCTCTTTTCTATGGATGACATCTACCTGGTTGATCCGGAACGGAAGATCCCTGTAGGAGCGGAGATGCTTTTTGTATACCAGAATCGCGTTCGGGCAGTTCATCGGCTTGCAGGCATAATAGTCGCTCTCATCCTCTTTCGCCCCTGGGATAATGAACATATTGTCCTTATAGTGACCCCAGTGACCCGATGTCTGCCAGAGCTTGGAGTTGCTCAGAACCGGTCCGGAAATCTCCTGATAGCCGTGCTCCTCATGAATGCCTCTCCAGAAGTTCAGAAGCGCGTTGAACATCTTCCACCCGCGCGGAAGCCAGTAAGGCATCCCGGGAGCGCTCTCATCGAACATAAAGAGCTCAAGCTGCGGCCCCAGCTTTTTGTGGTCGCGCTCTGCCGCCTCGCGCAGCAGCTTCTTGTACTCCTTGAGCTGCTGCTTGTCCGGAAATGCAGTGACGTATATTCTCTGAAGCTGATCTCTGTTCTCGTCGCCTCTCCAGTACGCGCCGGAAATCGACCGAACCTCGAACGCTACATTCATAAGTTCCTGAGAATTATCGACATGAGGTCCTCTGCACAGATCCACATAATCATCACCTGTATAATAAAGGGTGATCGTCTCGTCCTCCGGGAGCTCCTCAATCAGCTCTGTCTTGAATTTCTGATCCTTGAAGATGTCAAGAGCTTCTGCTTTGGATACAACCTTCCTTGTCCACGGCTCTCTTCTCTTGATGATCTCGTGCATCTTGTCCTCGATGGTCTTGTAATCATCGTTGTTCAAGGTCCTTGGAAGCACAAAATCATAATAGAGTCCGTTCTCAATCTGCGGACCGATTGCATACTGTACATTCTCTTTACCGAAGAGTTCAATGACAGCCTTCGCAAGGATATGCGCGAGGGAATGACGATAAACAGCTAAAAATTCTTCTTTTTCCATAGTACATCTCTCCTTTGCTAAGATCGCCACCAGCGATCTGCTTTATGTATCTATCATGTGCAGCAGCATAACGCTGCCTTGCCTGACGAGTTCGATTATATACCCTGAAGTCCGGATTGTCACCCGGAAATCAAACTTCGGCCGGTCTTTTCCCGAATGTTGCGAATCCCCGCGCAAGAAAAACACGTTGCCGGGCTCCTCGCTTCCTTGCGGTTTGAAAGGATATACCGAATATCGTTCGTTGTTGTGTGTTCGAACGAGTTTATCGCTTTCTCGCAATTTAAAACGATGTACGGTGCGAGTTGAATCCGCACCACTCTGCATTCTGCACTGCTTACTGCCCTCTTGTCTCTCATACAAGAATCTGTCTCACCATCTCCGGCGTAAAAGTGACCCCCGCAAGGTTCTCGGTTTCAATCCGATAGAGGGCATTGGCCGCAAGATGCTCCGCCGCCTGCTCCAGATCGCGGCATCCGGGAGTTCCCGCATACTTCTCAACAACGACGTCCACAGCTTCTTCGGGAATGATGCATTCCTCCTCCCGCATGCCCATCCGCTTCCGGATCTTGGGAAGGGAGAAGCGGGAAAAAATAACCTTCTTCTCCTCCGGCGTATAATCCGGGATATCAATCACGGCAAAACGGCTCATCAGCGGTGCGCTGATCCTGCTCTTGTCATTCGCCGTCGCGATCGGGTAGACGCCTCCAGTCGGAATCATGCACTCGATATAATTGTCGGTATAGCCGAGATTATCCAGAAGCGTCAGTAGCGCATCCGCGGGATTGGCTCCGGAATCCCCCTGATCTGCCTTGTCCAGCTCATTGATGATGAATACCACATTGTCGGAGCCGGCTCTCGAAAATGCCTCCATGATCAGGCCCGGCTTCGCATTTGCATAGACTCTCGGGCTTCCCGTCAGTGCCTCAGGGTCCGTGATCGCGCTCATATCCAGCGACGCCCAGGGAAGTTTCAGGATTCTCGCAACCGCATAGGCGATCTGCGACTTACCCACACCGGCAGGACCGGCGAGCAGAAGTCCGTATGCCGGAAGTGTATGCGTCCGGTTGATCTGGATGATCGTCTCAATAATTCTCTGCTTCACCTTCTCCAGCCCGTAGAGCTCCTCATCCAGGATTTCACGGGCACGCTTCGGATCGATCGCTTCAAAGTACGAGCCACGCCACTGAATGTTCAGCATCATGGAGAGCGCTCTCTGCGCGTGCCTTCTCTCATCCTGACTGATGGTATTCGTGCGGATCAGCATCAGGTTTCTCTGCGCCCATCTGCGTATATTTGCCGGGAGTACGCCGCCCGCGCAGGCCAGAAAGTCTGTCATGCTGGAAATATCCGTCAGACGTACCTGCTCATCCTCCTCCGTCTCCTCCTCGGATTCCGGCTCTTCCTGAAATCTGCCGGAGAGGATTCTGCCGATCGTCATCTGCAGAAATCCATCCGTACTAGCCGCGATTTTTCCGGAATAATTCACGGCATGGATTTTGTAAATCCCGAATCCATCCTTAAAAGGGCAACCCGAAAGCCGCACCTGAAGCTGATTCTCTCCCATCCACTTCAAAAGCGGTTCAAAGCGGCGGTCAATCTTCCAAACATCCGTATATTCCGGTCCGGTCTCTGTCTTAAACTCAAATCCAGTCCTCCTGGACGGATTCATAAAGCTGCCGTTTACATGATGCCTGAGCACAGTCTTCGCCGGCATTCGCAGAATCAGAAACGGATGATCCGCATCCGCGATCTCACACTCTGAATCAAATGTGGTATAGGTACAAACCGGCCCTTCCGGCTTCTTCTCCCTCTGTGCCTCACGAAGAGACTTTAAATCAAAAACCTGACTTCCCCTGGACTGAATTTCCGTCATTTTGCTTCCTCCGAAATAATCATATGATTGCACTCTGAGTCTACCAAAAACACTTCTTGAAATCAATCCGGACGTTTTTACAACGAGATAAAACACGCTGCGCGAGTTTTATCTCGCTATCGCGACGCTCGCCGCACACGAATACTTCTCATTCGGCAGCGGCTCACTGTTCGCGTAAAAAAGGGGATGCGGCCCAAAGCCGCATCCCTTTTTTTCTGTTATGCTTTCAATTGCCTTTGTCTGTATTAGTCGTACAGGTTCGGAGCAATCTCATCATCATTGATGTTGTCTGCATTGTACCAGTAACCAGCGGTCGGAACATCCTGAAGCTCCTGTCCGTTAGCAGCTGCTGTCAGAGCACAGATTGCGTAGTAGCCCATCATCAGAGGAGACTGGGTAACTGCACCGTACAGCTGTCCGCTCTGTACGGCTGCCTTGATGGTAGAACCAGCGTCGAAGCCAACACCGATAACATCGCCGTTGGATACGTCAGAACCAAGAACGGAAAGGTTAGCATCTGCTGCCAGAACACCTTCTGCTGCGGTCTGGTTGGAACCGAAGATTGCGATGGTATCCTCTTTGGAAAGGATGGTCTGTGCCTCTGTGGAGCAAAGCTCTACAGTCGTCTGTGCCGGAACTGCTACCTCGATAACAACATCTGTATCACCGGTATCAGCGCCCTCTGCGTTGTTTACATAGAACTCATTTCCTTCTACGGAAACGGTCTTGCCGTCAGCCTTGATCAGCTTGATCATCTCGTTGATGAATCCAAGTCCACGCTGCTGAATGTTCAGAGCGGTAGCATCCTGGTTAACTTCACCGATACGAACCTGGCCGTCTGCGCTTGCGATCTTATCCTTGATCGCTTTGTACATATTGTCAGCTGCTACAGAACCTGCCTGAGCGTTGTCTGTTGCAACGGTACATACGATAGAGCCGTCCGGAGCGTCTGCAACACCGGTATCGAATGCTACTACCGGAATTCCTTCGGATGCGCAGGTCTTCAGCGCATCAAGTACGGAAGTTGTATCGCAGGCTGCAAGTCCGATTCCGACTGGCTTGGAAGAAATTGCACTGTTCAGCATGTTGACCTGATCGGCGATATCCGACTCGGAGTTCGGTCCCTGGCAGTCATAGGTAACACCGAGCTCATCTGCCGCCTTCTTCATACCCTTCTGAGCGGCATCCCAGTACGTAGACTGGAAGGATTTAACCAGCATCGGGAAATTGTAAGCTTCCTTTGCCTTCAGTCCTTCAAACTGCTTTGTGCCGTCATCACTGCTCGCTGCCGCGGAGCTGCTGGATGTAGCAGTCTCAGCAGGTGTGCTGGTTGATGCTACTGCTTCTGTGGAAGAGCTGGAAGATGCTGCAGCCGTGGAACTGCTGGATGTAGCTGCTGCGCTGCTGGAGCTGCTTGAGGATTTGCTTGTGGATGTAGCTGTGGATCCGGATCCGCATCCTGCAAGAAGAGTTGCCACCATCGCTGCGCTCATTAATGTTGCTACGACTCTACGTTTCATGTTGTTCCTCCTTTAAATACATTTTATAGTTTTTGTATTTATTTGCATTCCGAAATGTCCCTTCCGGAAATAACAAATCCAATATAACATTTTTTGAACAAACTGTAAACATTTTTTGAACAAACTATGTCCAAAATAATTCACAAATTATCGGAATAACTTTTGTCATTATCTCACAATTTAAACGCTACACGATTGATTCGTCAAAAATTATACCATCGCTCAATGCGCTGCCGCACGGCGTTTCTTTACGATATCGATCAATACGGCTACGATCAGAACGACACCGGTAATGATCTGCTGCCAGTTTGCCTGCAGGCCGATGTAAGGAAGACCCGTCTTCAGAAGGCAGATGATCATGACACCAATGAATGTACCGATAATGGAACCATAACCGCCGGTTGCGGATACGCCGCCGACAAATACGCCGCCGATGGCATCCATCTCAAGTCCGGCTCCGGTACCCGGCTGTACGGTAGGTGTAACCGCCGCATAGGCAATGGCTGCAAGTCCGGTGAAGAAACCGCAGACTACATAAACCATTACGTGATAGAACTTTACGTTAATTCCAGAGAGTGCGGTTGCCTCACGGTTGGAACCGATGGCGATTGTATAACGCCCGAATTTCGTGTGATTCAGGACGAACTCCATGACAAACATCAGGACCAGCATCAGGAAAAATCCGATCGGGAACTTGAACGCTCCTCTGCCCTGTCCGAAGGTCAGCTTGAAGATCGAATGGAACCATCCGCCCGGCTGCTGCAGAGTCGGCCACGGGGTAGCCGGACACATGGAGCCGATACCACGGGTAATCATACAGGTGGAAAGCGTTGCGATGAAAGGAGCAAGTCCCATTACACCGATCAGAACACCGTTCAGAAGTCCGATCGCGCATCCGAGAAGAATGCAGATCAGCATGGCGACCACAACCGGAATGTTGTTGTTCCGGATCAGTGTTCCGCCGACCAGTGCGTAACATACCATACCGGTACCAATGGAGAGGTCAACACCTGCTGTAATCAGCGGGAAGGTTACGCCGAAGCCCATCAGCATATCATAGTAAGAGAAATCCAGCATACTAAGGATAGAAGAATACTTACGGAATTCCTTACTAAATATGAAGTAGATTACCATCAGCAGAATCGCGATGAGTAACGCTATATATCTCTGATCATTCAATAAAGATTTCTTCTTCGTCATGTCTGTCTCCCCCTCAATTGATATTCCGAGTAGCCTTATCCATGATATTCTCCTGTGTGGCTTCCTCGATCCGGATCTCACCGGTCTTCTTGCCTTCGCACATAACCACGATACGGTCACTCATTCTGAGAATCTCAGTCATTTCAGAAGAAATCATGATGATCGATTTTCCTTCTGATGCCAGCTTATTCATCAATTTGTAGATCTCGTTCTTCGCTCCTACATCGATACCTCTGGTAGGCTCATCGAAGATCAGGATATCACTGTTACGAATCAGCCACTTGGCGATAACGACCTTCTGCTGGTTGCCGCCCGAAAGGTTCATAACCAGCTGATCTGCAGTCGGCGTCTTTGTCGCGAGCTCCTTGATCAGTCTCTCGGTCTCTTTCTTCTCCTTCGCCTTGTTAATAAACGGCCCGTTAGCAAACTCATCGAGACAGGCCAGTGTGGAATTCTCAATGATTGATTTCTGAACCACGACACCGAAACGCCGTCTGTCCTCAGAAAGGTATCCGATACCTGCGTTAACCGCATCCTGCGGATTGTTGATCGTCACCTCATGCAGCTGTCCGTCCTTGCCCATGATGGAGATCTTTCCGCTCTGCTTCGGATCTGCCCCGAAAATCGCTCTTGCGGTCTCGGTACGGCCTGCGCCCATCAGTCCGGAGAATCCGAGGATCTCACCCTTATGAAGCTCGAAGCTCACATCCTGAACCATATGGCCGGCATTCAGATGTTCCACCTTCAGTACAACCGGAGCATCCGGCGGACACATGCTGTGTGTCTTCGGATCCTCGTAGATGACACGGCCTACCATCATGTTGATGATATCTTCCTTTGTGGAATCCTTTGTGATCAATGTGCCTACATATCCGCCGTCTCGCATGACGGTAACACGGTCTGTGATGACCTTGATCTCGTCCATACGGTGAGAGATGTAGATGATTCCCATGTTCTGCTCCCGCAGATCACGGATGATCTTGAACAGATCCTCAATTTCCTTCTCTGTCAGGGCTGCAGAAGGCTCATCAAAGATGATCAGCTTGCAGTCATGGGAAATTGCCTTTGCGATCTCGCACATCTGCTGTTTTCCGACTGTCAGATTCTTCATCTTCTCCCGCGGATTGATGTCGATCTTCAGTCGCTCGAACAGCTTCTTGGAATCCTCGATCATCTTCTTGTCATCGATGCGGATTCCCTTCTTCGGCTCACGTCCGATGAAGATATTCTGCGCGACGGTCAGGTCGCCGACCATGTTCAGCTCCTGGTGAACGATGACAACGCCCGCATCCTGAGCTTCTCTAGTATTGTGGAATTCGACTTCTTTTCCGAAGTATGTGATTGTTCCGGAATCCTTCTTGTAAATTCCGGTAAGTACTTTCATCAGTGTAGATTTACCGGCACCGTTCTCTCCCATCAGGGCATGTACCTCGCCGGCTCTGACCTCGAGGTTTACATGATCCAGTGCGTGAACGCCAGGAAAAGATTTATCGATACCCTTCATTGTTAAAATGACTTCGCCCATTCTCTTCTCCTTCCCTTAGTTCTTTCTGCGTCTTGCGGTTACATCGGCATATACAGCAACGATAACGATGATACCGGTAACAATCAGCTGAATATCCTTACCAAGTCCAAGTGCCAGGATGCCTTCCTGCAGCAGTGAGATGATAAATACACCGATGACAGTACCGAGAATCGACGCGAGTCCGCCGACCATGGAGGTTCCTCCCATGACGCAGCCTGCGATTGCCTCGTTGTTGTACTGATCGCCGTAACCGGGCTGAACTGTCGTGTAAGCAGATACGAAGAAGATCGCCGCAATACCCGTCAGCAGACCGCACATCACATACGCGCTCATCTCCCACTTCTTGGTATTTACACCAGACAGTCTTACTGCCTCACGATTAGAACCGAGGCAAAGGATGTAGCGTCCCATCTTTGTATTGTAGAGAATAATTCCGCAGATAGCTGCTGCAATTACGAAGATCACCAGTCCCACCGGAAATCCGTTATAGGAAACAATGTTACGGAACCATCCGTTCACCGGGTCAGTGGAAAGCGGCCAGCTCTGTGACTGTGTCTTTGTAAATACGGCAGCAGCACCCTTCGCGATGTTCATGGATGCCATGGAAATGATGAAAGGCGGAACCTTCTGGTAGGCAACCATGTATCCGTTGAAAATTCCAAATACCAGTCCGATAAGGATTGCGATAATGATATCGACAACCAGTGGCATTTTGTAGGAGTTAAGGCAATAGCCTCCGACCAGCGCGCAGCAGAACATAACCGGTCCGATCGAGAAATCGATACCTCCTGTTGCGATTACAAAGGTAACGCCAAGTGACAAGAAGCCAAGAAAATACACATAGTTCATCGTGTTCAACAGATGCTTGGTGCCCGCCGCAGCGAACCCCTTGATTCCGATGCAGAATGCCACATACATGAGAATCAGTACGCAAATCAAAATCACTCTGTTGAATCCGATTTTCTTGACGATTGGGTTTTGCTTGATCTTTTCCAATTTTCTCCCTCCCGATGCATAGTTTTTGCTTTTCCCAAAGCTCCTGACAGCCTGCGGTTATCGGCACCCGCTTCGCCGGAGTTTTGTATGATTTCACCAAAAGCATTCTGTGGTGAAACGTTTCGCTGTGTCTTATTATGGCTTAATTCACAGGTAATGTCAATAGTTTTTGCACAAACAATACGTGAAATATCGCTGATTGTCGTTTAATTGCACAAAAGCTGTGTACCGCATTACGATCAGAGTGAGTTTCCTAACCAGCAGCATAGATACTCCTGTTGAGCGTATGGACCCCACCATTACGATCAGACCGAATTTCTTAAACAGCGGCACAGACGCTTATATTGCACGTATGGAATCCCCCTTCATCACCGTCGCCTTCAGCACAACGTTTCTGGGTGCAAGGTCTTCCTTGCTATCGATCCGTTCCAGCAGCAGCTCCACGCTTCTGGACCCTAGCTCCTCCATCGGCTGCTTCATCACGTAAAGCTTCGGACTGATAATCCTCGGCAGAAGAAGATCATCGAATCCAAACAGAGAAATATCTTCCGGGCAATGGAATCCGGACTCGTTCACCGCCATCACCACTCCCAGGTTGATATCGTAATTCGCCATAAAAACCGCCGTCGGCCGGTCCGGCAATGCCAGAAGCTCTTTCATGCTCTGGTATCCGTAATCCACCGTCTGGCTTCCCGTCTTGATGTATTCCTTTCGGACCGCAAGCCCATGCTGCTCCATCGCCTCCAGATATCCCTGCATTCTCTGCGCTCCGGTGTATTCATGGTCCGAACAGATAATTGCAATCTTGCTGTGTCCTGCCCCGATCAGGGTATTCACTGCTTCCTCCGCGGCCTCTTTGTTGTTGATGGTAACACAGTCCTCCTTGTTTCCATTCAAGGCCCGGTCGATCAACACGATGGGAATGCCTGCGTCCCGCGCAGGCTGCAGAAAGCCCGCATCCCGCTCTGCCGGTATAATGATGATACCGTCCACCTTTTTATTAAGAAGAAACTGCAGATTCGAGTGCTCCATCTCCGCGTCCCCGGCGGAATCGCAGATCAGCACGCCATAGCCTTTCTTTCTGAGTTCCTTTCCGATCGTGCTCAGAATCGTCCCGTTGAAGATACTGGCAATGTTGTACACGATGACGCCGATCGTTTTTGTCCGGTTCGTAACCAGCCCCCGGGCAATTTCATTCGGTCGGTAATGCAGACGCTTCACCGCCTCCTCGATCTTCTCCCTGTTCTTCGGAAGCACATTTCCCCCGTTGAGATATTTTGAAATTGTCGCAAGCGACAGACCGGTTTCTTCTCTGATATCCTTAATGGTTGCAGGCATATTTTCCCCCTCTTACGCTCTCCGGCGAATTTTTTCGTCATATTGTGAGAGCAAAACGTTTCGTAATGAAATAATTATATATTTTTGCACAAATTATTTCAAGGACATTCTGCATGTACCGTCATATTATCCGTGCATTAAATGCTCTGCATCGCTCTCTCGAAACCACATAAAAGCCACACCACAAATATGTATATATATTAATATTAATAAACATTTATGCTTTTATTTCCAGCATATCTCTTATATAATATCAGTATATATTGTTGTTCTTTTTCGTCTTTTCATCGTTATTTACTGTCATCATTAAAATCATGAGGAGTCTATTATGAAAAAGGTCATTTATGTCAAATACATCCTGCACTTCCTGACAGTTCTCTTTGTGTTGCTCCTGTCTCTCCTCATCCTGCACAATACGGCATTTGCAGCAGCAATACCCGCAGATCTAAAAGAATCATCAGCGGCTATACAAAAAATGGCTGAGGAATGCTATCAAACGGAGCATTCCAAAAAGCCCGACCGGATCACAATCGATTATGACAACGCCTATGGAATTTACGTTGATGTGGATCTTTTCAACGGAAGCAGTAAGTCGTTCCGTGAAGTCATGGATTTATGCGAGAAGGCTCCCATGTGCTATATCGTACCGATTCAGGTGGATGATCAGGCAGCCATTGTTGAAGTCAGCAAAGGGCTTCCCCTGAACACTTCAACCTCGAGTCTTCTTACAGATGAGGAAAAGGAAGAAATCAAGCGCAATGAAGGAAAATGGATACCCGCAAGCCTTACCTTTGAATCCAATTTGAAAAGCACAGAACAGCAGGTTACTGAGCTTCTGGAAAAAAACGGGCTTTCTTCCGCAACAGACCATTGCCTGATAGGCGGAGTTCCCGGAATTCATGATTTGATTCTCGTTGCAGACACCCGGAACGGCTGCGTCTATATTCCATTTGACAAGAGCATCTCGGCCGCCTATGAATCCGGCGCTAACGCAAAGGCTTTTTCGAGCGGACCAAATACCGCCATTTCCTCTGGAAGTCAAAATCCGTTACTTTCTGAAACAGAGTTAAAAGAGGGCCAGGCATATTCCTATCAGAACTCTCAACAAGTCGCACAGGTAAACCGCCAGTATGAGCAGGCCGACGACATCGTTTCCGGAGATGCAACAGCCGTCGACCACCCATTCGGATACCGTGTCATGATCGGAATCGGGATCGGAGTCATAATTGCAATCGCAGTAGTACTGATCGGAATCCGCTTTAAAAAACGTCATACCAATTAACTTATCTCTGCGATTCGCAATCTGACAGAGCAAGATCGTCGCTCTCTAAAACAGCGAGATAAAACATGCTGCGCGAGTTTTATCTCGCTATCGCGACGCTCGCCACACACGAATGCTTCGCATTCGGCTGCGGCTCACTGTTCGCGTAAATCAGGCCCGGCAGCAAGCTGCCGGGCCCTTCCAAACCATTATTCTTTAAATGTCACTGCTCTCGCGCCGCCGGAATGGCAGCGTGATCACCGCTCTCAGTATCCCTTCACATCAAAATAGTATTCATGCTCTTCCACCGGGATATTTTCCCGCTTCACATGCTCGATATGGATCCACGTTCCCTTGCTGATATTGTATACAAGGCGATAGAGCTGCTCCTTCGTCCCCTGGGCTTCCATGACAACGGAACCATCCCACTCGTTTTCCACCCAGCCGGTTACACCGAGCTCCTGTGCCGCGTATTTTGCACGGTAACGAAAGCCAACGCCCTGCACATCGCCGGTAAAGGTCATTCTCTGACGAATGATTTGCGCACCGTTCATGTCCATTCCTTCACCGTCCTTTACGCCTTCGCCTTCCCCGCAGCCTTCAGATCCTTTTCCTTGATTGCCTTTGCGTCTTTGCCGCCCTTTTCCTTGCCGCCTTTATCCTTGCTTTTCTTCAGCTTCTTCTTCTTGGAATTCACAACTTCCGGAAGCCTGTATTTGTCCTGGAAAATGTCGAATTCGTCGACAAACTCGGATTCGCCTCCGTATTTCACCTCATTCAGATAACCGTGTGTCTCAAAGCTGGAATTCTTGGTCTGGATGATGCAAACGCCGACATTGGAACAATGATCAGAGACTCTCTCACAGTTCGTAATATAGTCAGTCAGGATAATCCCCAGTTCTACCCTGCACTCGCCGGTCCGCAGACGGTCGATGTGCCGGTTCTTGATCTCCTTGGTCAGATCATCTATGACCTCTTCCAATGGCTCGATCAGCTTTGCCTTCTCCTGATCATCCTTTTCAAAGGCATCCAGCGTAAGATCAAGAATCTCATTCAGCGCCTCTGTAAGCACCGCAAGCTCTGACCGGGCATGATCGGAGAACTGCAGCTTCTGCTCATGCATCTGCGTCGCCAGCTTCGTCATATTGATCGCGTGATCCCCGATACGTTCAAAGTCATTGATGCTGTGAAGCATCTCATTGATCTGATCGCTGTCTGACTCAGTCATATCCTTCGCGGAAAGGCGCACCAGATAGGTATCCAGCTCATCCTCCAGATAATCGAGCTCCTGCTCCATCTTGATAATCCGCTCGATCTCATCCTGATCAAAATGCTCGAACATCTTCAGAGCATTTGTAAAGGACTCTCTGGCAAGCCTTGCCATATCAATGGTCTTCTCCCGGCACTGACCGACCGCAAGACCCGGGGACAGAAGAAGTCTCTCGTCCAGAAGTGTTGATTTCTTCATGTCGAGCTCGTCATTTTCATCCACCTTGACCATTCTCTCCACAAATTTTACCAGCTTCTTCGAGAACGGCAGAAGAATCACGATCGTGCCGACATTAAAGATGGAGTGGAAGACCGCAATCTGGAACGAATTGATCACATGTCCGAATAACGGAAGTCTCACAATATATCGAAGCACGATGTACAAGACAAGCCAAATAATGGTTCCGAGAATCTTGATCAGGACATGAAGCGCCGGAACACGCTTTGCTTTTTTGCTGACGCCGATACTGGACAGAATTGCCGTCACACAGGTACCGATATTCGCTCCCATGACAATCGGAATCGCCATTCCAAAGCTGATTTTTCCGGTCAGCGAAAGTGCCTGAAGCACACCGATCGAGGCGGCGGATGCCTGAATAACACCCGTAAATGCCGTGCCGATCAATACGCCGATGATCGGATTGTCAAAAGCAATCAGAAGGTTCTGGAACTGCGGCATCTCCGCCAGAGGAGCCACCGAATCCGACATTAAGGTCATTCCATACATCAGAACCGCAAATCCGCAGAAGATTGTTCCGATGTCCTTTTTCTTCTGCTCCTTGCATCCCATGATCATAAATACGCCGATGATTGCAACAATCGGAGCGAAATTCTGCGGTTTCAACATCGAAACAAAAATATTGTCCGAAGAAATGCCGTTCAGGGAAAGGATCCATGCCGTGAGCGTGGTTCCGATGTCCGATCCCATGATGACGTTAACCGTGGATGCGAACTCCATGATTCCGGAATTCACCAGTCCGACAAGCATGACAGTAAGAGCCGAAGACGACTGAATCGCAATCGTGATGATCGCACCCAGCGCAAGGCTCTCCAAAGGGTTCGCAGTGAGCTTCTTCAGGATTCCCTCCAAACGGCCACCTGCCATTTTCTCCAGATAATTTGACATGACATTCATGCCAAAAAGGAAAAAAGCCAACCCACCAACAAGCGCGAACAGATTATATATTGACATCAATTCTCCTCCTGTACCAAAAGCCCCTTTGCCCCGGTACACCATCTGTATCCGATAGTCCTGCAGACCTCACGCACTCATCCATCCGTTCATTTTCTCGCAGCGTGCGGCCGATATGACAATTTGAAAAATCTGCCATGCCATATCTGATGCGTCTCCGACTATCTTTTTATTTACACTACCTTAACGATTGTAGCATAACATTATCCTTAGCTTAAGCCAAATTTTATATTTTCGGAGATATTTTTTTCCACATAATTCACAAAGATTTTTACCATCCGGACTGCCCGCTGCCGTTTCTGATGGCACTTTCAACACCACTTGTACCATCTTTTACCAGCGAGAGAAAACACGCTGCGTGAGTTTTATCTTACTATCGCGGCGCTCGCGTAAAAAAGAGGATGTCACACCATCAAATGCGACACTCCTCAATTATAAAAACGTTTATTATCCGGTTTCTGAATTTATGCAAATATCGTCAGGTTTGTCACTGGAGAAGCACACATCGTCAGGTACATACCGTTAGTGAATCGCGAAAACGTGCCGGAGAATGTTTGCAACGGTCTCAGTCGCCCTGCTCCGTCGACAGAAGTATGCGGTCGTTGTTGAAGTTCTTCCCGGTTCCCTGCGCAAACTTCTCCAGAAGATCCTCTACCGTCATTCCATCCCGCTCTTTGCCTTTTACATCAAACACGATCCGCCCGTCGCTCATCATCAGCGTCCGGTTTCCGAGCTCCAGCGCCTGATTCATGTTGTGCGTGACCATCAGGCAGGTAATGTTCCGCTCCGCGACAATTTTCCGTGTAAGATCCAGTACCTTTGCCGCCGTAGACGGATCCAGTGCCGCCGTGTGCTCATCCAGAAGCAGAATCCTCGGTGTGACCATCGTCGCCATCAGAAGAGTCAGAGCCTGTCTCTGACCGCCGGAGAGCAGCCCGACGGGATTCTTCATCCGGTCCTCCATCCCCATGCCGAGGAGAGCCAGCTGTTCCCGGAAAAATTCCTTCTCTTTTTTGCTGATTCTGCTGAAAATCGCATGCTGTTTCTTCGAAGCTCTCAGATAGGCAATCGCCAGATTCTCCTCGATCGTCATATGCGGTGCGGTTCCCATGAGCGGATCCTGAAAAAGTCTTCCTATATATACACTTCTCCTGTACTCCGGCACGAAGGTGATATTTTTGCCGTCAAGGATGATGCTGCCGCGGTCCGGGTAAAAGCTTCCCGCGATCGCATTGAACATCGTCGATTTTCCGGCGCCGTTCGACCCGACAATCGTTGCAAAATCGCCGTCCTCGAGCACCAGGTTTACACCGGTCAGCGCCTTCTTCTCATTGACGGTTCCCGCATTGAACGTTTTTCTCACATTCTTCAGCTGCAGCATTACCGGTCACCTCCCTCTGTCTCATCCTCCATACTCATCCTCATCGAGGCGCGCTTCTGTGCGTGCAGCGCAATGAGCTTTCGGATCTGCGGAGCTGTGAGCGCCACCGCGACAATCAGCGCTGACACCAGCTTGAATGCCTCTGTCGGAATCTTCAAGCGCAGCGCGACAGACATAACGAAACGATACATAACAGAGCCGATGATCACACCGATGATCCGCATCAGCATGCCGCGGTTCTTGAAAAACATCTCTCCGATGATCAGCGAAGCGAGCGCGACCGTGACCATTCCCGTTCCAAGATTGATATCGCTGTTCCCGTTATACTGTCCGATCAGACACCCCGCCATTCCCGTCAGCGAGTTCGCTACACAGAGACCAACGATCGTCGTAAACGCCGGGTTAATCGAAGAGGCCCGAACCATGGCCGGACTGTCTCCGGTCGCCCGGATGGAAAGGCCGAGCCTTGTCCCCAGAAACCAGTAGATCGCCAATACAATCACGGCAAGAATAATCACCAGCAGAACAAGCGGACTCCAGCTTTTCCACGCCTTCGACGGGTTCAGTGATTTGAACAGGTCAAAAACGGTCGAAGATCCGAACAGCGAGAGGTTGGATGAAAACCCCATAACTGCCAGGTTGACGGTATACAGACCGGTATTCACGATGATGCCGGCCAGAATGCTCTGCACCCCAAACTTTGTCTGTAAAATCGCAGTGATAAATCCGGAGCAGACCCCCGCCGCCATTGCCGCAAAAATGGCGAGCACCGGATGCCCCGCGATCGTAACCACCGCTCCGACCGCACAGCCGAGCGTATAACAGCCGTCTGTTGAAAGATCACAGATGTCCAGAATACTGAAGCTGATAAACAGAGACAGTGCGACCAGCGCATAGATCATCCCCAGTTCCAGCGCCGTCTGGACAATTCCCATCGTAAGAAAACCTGACACGTTCAAACCCTCCCGAAATTCATTTAAAGCCGTTAAAGAGCTGGCGCAGCGCCGTGCGTCAGCTCTATTCTATCACGCAAAATACGTTTTCATCAATTCTCAAACTCTTTTGCAGTCGCTGTCTCCTCGACGCTTGTGCAATACGGCTTGAACGCCGCTTTTACCTTGTCCAGATCATACCCCAGCGTCTTGCATACATCCGTGTTGATGGTCGCGATACCGTTGTCAAAGGTCTGAACCGGAGTCTTGGCCGGATCCGCTCCATTCACCAGAATATCCACAACCATATCCGCAGTAGCCGTTCCCAGATTTGCGTAATCCACGCCGTATCCGACAAACGCTCCGTTCAGGGCGAAGGAATCCGCGCCGCAGTACTGCGGGATGCCGGCATCTGCAAGCTTCTGATAAATTGCGAGCTCAGCGGTCATAACGGTGTTGTCAGTCGGAGTGAAGATTGCATCGACTCCCTCGGCGATCAACGCATTCGCCGCATCTGTGATTCCCGTAGTATCTGTTCCGGTCTTCTCGATATACTTGATTCCTTTCTTGTCCAGGAATGCCTTCGCGTCTGCGATCGGCTGCTTGGAGGAATCCTCACTGTTGGAATACAGAAGGCCCACATAGGAGAGGTCCGGATTCTGCGCGAGCATAAGATTCATCACCGCCTCCGTGTTAAGCGCATCAGAGGTTCCGGTAATGTTCGATCCGGGTGCATCCATGCTTGCAACAAGGTTTGCACCAACCGGATCCGAGCTTGCCGCGAAGACAACCGGGATCGGATCATCCTTTGTAGCCGTCTGCATGATCTGCGCCGTCGGCGTCGCGATCGGAACAATGATATCTACCTGGTCCGCAATCAGCTCAGATGCGATCTGCTGCAGCACGGTACCATCCGCCTGTCCGTTATAGGTGTAGTCCGCATAATCAAAGGTGACACCAAGCTCCTTGCCCTTTGCGTCCAGCTCGGATTCAATATTGGATTCGATCTGATTCAGCGAAGCATCATCTACATACTGGACAATGCCCACCTTGAACGTCTTGCCGGATGATGCTGCTGCGGAACTTCCGGACACCGATGTTCCGGTCACAGACGCCGTTGCCGATTCGGAAGATGTCCCGGCCGCTGACGCGGAAGAAGCAGAGGAACCTGCCGCCGACGTCCCCGATGCTGTGCTGTTGCTGCCGCATGCCGCAAGAGAAAATGTCATGATGCCGGCTGCCGCCACTGCTGCGATTTTTCTGAATGCTGGATTTTTCATAGTTTTGTTCTCCTCTCTGACTTGTTCATTCCTTCTGCTGAAAACGAATGTGACTTTCATGCCGGAATTGTTTGAACGGAGGGGGATGGTATCCATATACCTGTCTGCGTTTTCGAAGAGCTATTTGGGGCTCTCTCGCGCGCTTCGCGTGCGTCGAGCCTGTCTGCGTTTTCGAAGAGCTCTCCTCACTTTTTATTGTATAAGCTGCGGATTGCTCCGTGCTCCGCACTCCCGCAATCCTACAAGTATTCGCACTTTCGTTCCGCTTACGCGTCACTCCGTGCTCATACTTGTTGCCTTCGAAATCGCCTTCAGGCTCTCTCGCGCGCTTCGCGTGCGTCGAGCCTGTCTGCGTTTTCGAAGAGCTCTCCTCACTTTTTATTGTATAAGCTGCGGATTGCTCCGTGCTCCGCACTCCCGCAATCCTACAAGTATTCGCACTTTCGTTCCGCTTACGCGTCACTCCGTGCTCATACTTGTTGCCTTCGAAATCGCCTTCAGGCTCTCTCGCGCGCTTCGCGTGCGTCGAGCCTGTCTGCGTTTTCGAAGAGCT
>Ga0256406_1000330_pt1 | contig 89145 bp, 60 predicted proteins | sample RumenRJG_03DNA_FD_185986 | JGI IMG/M metagenome (GOLD analysis project Ga0256406, IMG submission 185986) | Bovine rumen microbial communities from Lethbridge, Alberta, Canada - RJG_03 | ecosystem: Host-associated > Mammals > Digestive system > Stomach > Rumen | place: Canada: Alberta | collected...
CTCGATGCAGCCAGGGATGCCGCATAATCTGCAGGCTGCTTTGGGGAGGTCAGCCTCCCCTTGACATGGCGATCAGTTCATTATAAAAACCTCAATTTTTTGTCTTGACAACTGAGCCATTATAAAGAGCCCGTAACATCCGTGCCATCGATTGTGACCTTGGCCGTCTTAGCTGTATAGGTCAGGCCTTTGGACATGGTATCTGTGAATGTATATGCGTATGTCTTGTAAGCCGCGATATCGGTCGGCATTGTACCCGTGACCTGATAAGGGACAGAATCTCCGATATCATAGTCCGCAGAATCCTGCCAACCGGTTGTTTCACCAGTGCTGTCATTTTTATCCTGAACCTTCTTTTCAACAGTCGGAACGCTGGACTTTACTGCAGCAGATGTGTCGGCAACGACTTTCAGGATGAAGCGAGTGTAGGCATCCTTCTTGGTGGAGTCGAGCGAGTTGTCCTTATCCTTTACCAGGTAGTAGCCTGCGGAAAGGCCAGAGATCTCTGTCTTGTCAGCAGCAGAATCCTTGGATGTCTTTGTGCTGGACAGATACTGGCTCACTACCGTTGCAAACTCCTGTGCAACAGCATCGTCGTCATTCGCCTTGGAGAGAGCCTCCGCAACAGAAGCTGCATCAGTCACATTTCCAAAGGTAGCTTTCAGTGTGTCATCTGCCTTCAGAGCCGCAACTAGAGCATCGGTATTCGTGACACCTGAGCCCCACTGAAGATTGGACAGCGTGGATCCATTGAGATCACCTGTAAAGATCTGATATGCTTCATAAGTATGTCCCGTCGTTGTACCAGTCAGCGTCAGCGTGTAGGTTGTCGTATCCGCCGCAAACGCCGTCAGGCTCATCGCCATGACCATGATGGCTGTCAATAAAACCGCCGTCAGTTTCCTTAACATTTTCATATTTCATTCCCCTCTTTTTGTTGTGTGTTCGTCATGAACATAGTGGCAAGTTACTGCCCAGCTGCCTGCCTATCCATAGATGTTTTGCCAATCTATCGATTACATTTTTGAAAACACCTGGGCTTTTCTCCACACCTGGGCTAGCCTCCGCTCCCCAGTGTTTTGGATTCATAAGAAAGATAAGAGTTACTGCTCATTTTTCTACAGCTCACCCCCTCTCTCTTTTTTCTCTGAAGCCAGAAGCTTTCCGGAGATCAGTACTGCTCCTGCCAGCAGCAGGAACATCCCCATCTCCTGCCACTGCTTTATTCCGGGGCCGCCAGTGTCAGGCAGTTCATAAGTCTTTCCAATCTCCTTGTCAGCAACCGCGATGGTACTGCCGTTCGCGTACTGGTTTTTCGAAAGATCAGAACTTCCATCCTCCGAGATCGTGAACGGAATGTCCCCATCTGCGAGCTGGTAGCTGTCCGGTGCCTTGATCTCACGCAATTTGTATGTCGTCCCAAAAGCTAGGCCCTTCGAATAACCTGTACTATTGACTGCCTTAATTTCGACATATCCATTGCTGTCTGTTGTAAATGTAATCTCCTTTCCCTTATTGCTGCCGGTGTCGTACTTTAGGACATTCCCCTTTTCATCGAGGAGCTCGAAGACCGCTCCGGATAGCTTTGTTTCCATGTGGTCCTTCGCGTACTTAAGGAGTTTCAGCTCAGCGACATCTCCTGTACCGCTAGCCCTGCCACCGATCGTCATATCCTGTGATGTCTTACTATGGTATGCCTTCATCACGGCCTGATTGGTCATGGTGACTTTCGATCCCGCCTTGCCGACCGGTTTTGCCTGATATTTAATGAGAACGGATGTAGAATCTGGAATTGTGAATATTAATTTTCCGCCCTCAGCAGGGGCATAAGTAACCTCCTTGCTTCTGTCAATCTTCCCAGTTGCATCATAAGCAAAAACCGTGATCGTCGAGTAATCAATCATCTGATTCTCATACGTATCCTCGAGCTGCATCGCATTGCCGCTATTCAACTCGAGGGCACTCGGATTTACAGAAATCGTATAATAGGCCGTATCACCTTGTGGAACACATGACTTAGTAACGCCAGGATATGGATAATAAACATCCACACTGCTGCCCTCTGTACCCCACTGCACGGAGTTGGTAATCTTCGCCGTGCCATCGTTCTTATCGCTCTTTACAGCGAGCTGCTGCAGGTCACTGAGCTTCACCTTCAGATAATAATGAATCCTGTAATATCCGTAGAGAGAACCGTCGTTCTGACGTGGGAGCTTCCCCGTATTGAACTCCAGTCCATCCTTTGTCGGCGTTACAGTAATCTTTTTCATTCCTGAACTTTGAGCATCCGGAGTTCCCGGTGATCCCCCGTAAATAACACCTGCCGAATCATCTGTCCAATAGTTATAGGCACCATCAAAATACTGTAAGTGCTTTGTATCAAACGTATCCGTCACAATCTGGTCATCGTCTGTAATGCCACTGAGAACGATGTTATATTCGAGAATCTTCCAAACCGTGCCATCAGAATCTACATGCGTACCATTCTTATCTTGGTTATTTACATTTTTTGTCGACAATGATCCGTATTTCTTGATTGTCATCTTCGACGGAAATGCCGAACCCTTTACCGTTGTTTTGATCTCTTGCGCAGTAATTTCCGCTGTATTTTCGTGTTCCGCTACCCAGGAATCATAAGGATGATCAGCAGTGCACTGCATCCAATCCTTGTTGTTCTTCGTCGTATAACGAATTGTGATCGTTCGATTGCCGGTGCTGCTGTTCACACCTTCCTTTGTCTGACTCTTGTCCTTATAAAACGTAAGGGTAAACTTTGTCGGATCACTTGCAGTGTCGATAACATATGACTCATTGTCATCAAGCCCCGTGATTGATTTTAATTCTCCGAACGTATCCCTATATTCATGCTCACTGCTATATCCAGAATACTTATTAAGCCATCTATGCGGCAGCGTATCCGTAACAACGAGCTGATCATATCCCTTTGCAGGAACATTAATCGTAATCGTCCACTGGACATCATCCTCGGAAACTCGTGTTGCCACCTTAGAGGCGCTGATCGTTTCACCCGTCTTAGCCGGTCCGACGCTGGCATTGCCGGTGGTCGAATTGTGGTCCGTGTACGCATTATTGATCACATTCATATTGCTGCTCAGATTTGTGACATCTGCCTTGGTTGTGTACGTCACATTGTAGGATGCCTTGCCGTCAGATTTGGGCGGATTATATGTCCAGCCCGTATCCGTTTTCGTAATGCTGCTGTCCGTCCACTTGACGTTGCGGGTCTCTGTTGTACCGTCTTCCTTCGTCACAACGATCGTGAGGCCATCGCCGGAGTAGGTCATAATGCTCTGTGAATCCTTGGCAATCGAATCGGAGATGTAGGTAAGCGATTTCTTTCGCTCTTCATTTGCCTTGAGATTCCAGGTAATGGTTCTGTAGTATATCTTTCCATCTTCCGTGAATGTGTCGCTGACGCTCTGCGCGTTCTTTCCAATCGATGAGTAGGAAATGTAATTCACATAAAATTCTTTGGAATTGTCTTTATCGTCGCTGTCACCTGGGCATTCGATCTTGACGCCATTCGACGTCTCCTGCTGCTGAACCGTTCCGCTCTCTTTCAGCTTGTCGAAATCAACCGTCGCAGTATATGTGAATTTCACCTGCTCGCCGTCCGACATGGATGGGATTGTCGCGGTAAAACCATTGTCTTTCTTTTCAGCCTTCGCAGTCGCTCCTTTCGTGGACTCGTACTTCACATTGTTATCATATGTAAGAGCTGTGCCATTGATATTATCCGTAACAACTACATCCTTCGAGGTTCCGGAAGAAGTTACGGTTACAATGTAATGGATTTTACCGTCACTGTTGTCATACCATCCTGTCTTATCAACACTCGCGTTGTGCTTCGTGTCTACATCGACCTCACGTTTCACATTATCGCTGAAAATGATCTCCTTTTTACTTGAGTCAAAACTTGCCTTAATATTCACGTCGACTGAAAGGTTGTTTGAATCGGTCAGTGTTGAGATGTTCGTATCGGTCATATTCCACTGAAGCTTTATGAGACCGGTGGACTTGTCAACGACCAACTTGTTTCCACTGATTTTCTTTCCGGCAACGATCATGTCAAACGTCGTATCGAAGCTCTCGACAGTAAGACCTTCCGGAACTTTATAGGTCATCCAGGTGTCATCGTTCGGGAACTGACTCGAAGAATTCTCCTTGAATGTCAGAGTAATATCATACGAGTTATCGGCCTTAACGTTCCATGTTTCATTACCTGTGACCTCCTGCCCATTGATCTTGATCGTCGCGTCCGTGAGATTTTTCGTGATATCCTGGGTCTTCTCATTCGCGTCTGCATCCTTCACCGCCACCTCATACCGGCTTCCATCCTTCATATTGATGGTGAGCTTTTCATTGGTCTTGAACGGCTTCAGGCTCGTCAGCTCCCAGTCGCCATCCTTCTTCGTGACCTTGACGAGGCTCTCGTCAGAGAAGGTGACGCTGTCCACATCATCAATTGCAAAATCCTTGTCCTGCTCGTCGTCGTGGAGCTTCAGTTTCTTCGCCAGATCAGAGAGCATAATGCTGCTTTCGCCCTTGATCGAATATGTGTATCCGCTGAAAGAGAAATCCACTGTGTAGACAATGGCGTAAACGGAGAAGGATTTGGACGTAAAGGAGAGTACATTATTTCCCTCATCCTCACCGGATCCGTTTTCATCATGCGCGGACGAAGAGGCGCTGCCCGTGTCGTTCTTCTTCGTGCCATCACCGCTCTTCTTCGCAACAACGCTGGCATCACCCTTGTCATCGATATGCACGGCGTGCGCCGTCTTTGCCGTCCCGATGACATCGGAGGTCATGCGCACGCTGATCTTCTTCTGCGGCTCAATCTCGTTGCCGTCTGCAGCCCTGAAGGAAATATCAACAGCGACGGCCTCGCCCCTGCCGCCAGCCGCATCCACGGCCTTGTCCAGAACAGAATCCGTGGTCACGGGCTTTACCTGCATGGTAGTGCCCTCCGGAAATGCGCCATCGGGAGCATCGACAGAGACAGTCACTTTGCCAGCGGCCGTATCCGCCTTTTTATTGAAAGCAACGGCCGGCATGGAGATCTTCTCCTCCTGCGCATAGTCCGTCACCGTCCTGGTCACTTCTGTGATTTTCTCCACCTGTACAGCGGCGAACTGTCCGCTCAGAGATGAGCGGAACGATGCCTTCTGCAGATGACTGTCGCTGTCAGTTGTCAGATCGGTGTGGTCATCTTTGGTGATGTCAGATACGTCCTTGATGCCGTCCTCTGCATCACCGTCGCTGCCCTTGTCATCACTCTCGAGCCTGTACAGTCTCCAGGATGTCTCCGTCGTTTTCGTACTGGACGTTGTCACCTGGTTTCCGTCGCTGTCTGTGGATGCCTTGTCGTCTTTCTTCTCTTCCTTCTTTGCAAAGCCGGCGAAGTCCGGATCATTTCTGAATTCCGCTGTGTAATCGACATCGCTGTCGATCTCAACAGCGTCGCCGTCTGCATGGTCATCACCGTCTTCCATTCCCTGGAAAACAGCGGAGAGATCAATACCGACGATGCCGGCAATCTTATAGGTCGTAATCGTGCTGGTGGTTGTCTTTGAGACCAGCTGCTTTCCATCCTGTGCAGCTGACGCATCTGAGACATTCCCTTCTGATCCTGTGACAACGCCCTTCACCGCGCTGACCACATTTCTGGCAGCATCCGAAAGACCTGACGCCTCCTTATAGGAGACATCAGATTTATCTGTGTTCTCTTTCTTCAGGTCATCTGCGATCAGAGCAGACGCGCTCTGTCTCTCGTCATCAGAGAGAGACTTTACCTCCAGCTGTGCGCCGTAGGGGAAGCGCTCATCATCCGTGCGGACGGCACTGACCTTATAATCGTCGCTCTCCGCTGTGAGCTCCTTTTCGCCTTCCTTTTCTTCAGCCTCTTCCTCCGTATCCGCGGTCTCAGCGATTTCCGCTGTGTTCGCTGCTGCAGCAGGGTCTGTCAGACCTGTCGCTGCCGTATCCGCAGCACTGGGATTCAGAACTGCATCCATACCAGCTGCAGAATTGTCCTGTCCCGCATTGGAGGAATCTCCGCTCTGCCGGCTGGCATCATCGCTTTCCTGCTGTGCAGAGGAACTGCCGCCCGCCTGCTCATCAGCAAACGAAAGCATCTCACCGTTTTGCCCGTCGGATGAATCATTGTTCCCGTCAGATGAATTCTGAACACTGTCAGAAGAATTCTCTTCCCCATTGGAAGAATTCTGATCTTCATCTCCGGAGGATTCAGATCCGCCGTTCATCTCATCAGAAGAGCCGTCCTCTTCAGCCGATGCGACCTCATCCGCGCCCTTGTCGGCCTGTGTCTCCGTGTCATCTGTCATCGCCGTCGCGGGGGAAGACATAACCGTGCCCGTAATGAGTGATACAAGAAGACAGGTGAGAACGATCATCCGGTTGCGGCGGTTTCGCCTGTTGTTCCTGTTAATTCTGTTGTGAATTTTGCGGTTCAGATCAGAATTCATATCAATCATTTTATGCTGTTCCTTTTCTTGCCCTTTATCCCCTGAGGCTCTTCGCCTCTCTGATCCGATTGATATATTGCAGCTGCGCGGATCCCGCAGTCTGATGATCCATCAGGACGATGCAGCATTCTGTCATGCCGCATGTGAAAAAAGCGTCCTGAATGATTTACTTCACCGGCCCCAGATGCTGCAGAGGCCACACTCTGAAAACAATTCTGCCCACCAACTGGTCCTTCCCGACGCATCCGATTTCGGAATTGCGGGAGTCCACGGAAACTTCGCGGTGGTCGCCCATGACAAAATATTTTCCATCCGGCACCTGATACGGATAATCGATATCTGTCGTTGTCCCTTTGCTCTTCGTCTGGAGATACGGCTCATCCAGCGCTCTGCCGTCCACACTCACATTGCCGTCGCTGTCGATGTCGACCCACTGCCCGGGTCCCGCAATCACCCTTTTGACAAGAATCTTGTTGTTAAAATAGAACGCGACCAGCTCTCCCTGGCTGATTTTGTCCGTCTTCACAGCCATCACGACATCGTGCTCATCGAGCGTAGGCGTCATCGAGGTCCCGTAAATCCGAAGGATCGGGAGAAAGAGCGTAGCTGCAAGTGCAGCGGCGGCAGCAGCCGTGATGACCGCCATCAGAATGCCGCGCAGCGCCTCAAATCCTTTTCTTATGCCGCGCACGCGGTGCAGCTCAATCTCGAGCTGTTCCTTTGTCGGCGGATCCTCGAGAATCCTGTGAATTCTCTCCTTGCGCAGCTCTTCTTTTGAGATGTCTCCTTTTCCGTCTGAGCGTTTCTGCATGCCGTCCGGTGTCCCGTCAGCTCTCTTTTGCTCATAGAAGGTTATTCCGTCGCTGACTGTCGTCCCGTCGTCTTGCTGTTCAGTTTGCTTAATCGTTTTCGTTAGTGGCATACATAAACCCATTAATGGCTGATTGTGTGCATGCAAACATAAGCATTCAATCAAAAACGTGTAATGCTGGGAAAAACAGAAGCAAAACACAATATTCAGTATTCATGCTGTCAGGGAACATTTTCCGTGCGGCACGAATGGAAGCGCTTTCAGCACAATGGCAACAAAAAATACGATTTCCTTCTTCAGCGGACAAACCCACTGAATGGGCCGCCCTGCCTACTGAACGATATCGTATTACAGCGAACTGCTATTCTATTATTGTCTTATCCTGATGCTGTCTCTTCTTGGCCAGGCCATTTTCTTTTTCGATGGTGTCCCATGAAAACGCATTTCTGGAAGGAGCCGCCTGCAAATCTTCGCTCCCTGTCAGCTGCCTGATGCGTTCCTTGAGAGCACGATTCTCTTTTCTGACCTTGTCTGTCTCTTCAGCCTCTTCGATCAGCAGTTCCAGCAGATCTTCCCGGCTGAGCTTACGTAGTTCGCTCTGTGTCATAGGCGCTTTTGATGTGGACTTTTTCCTCCCTTTTTCCTCTCCTTGCCTTCACCGGACCTCCGCTGCAGAGCGACCCACGCCCTGCACCTGCAATGCTTCAGTGCGGTTGCTGTTCATAAGACTGCCTGAATCAAATGAACTGTATAACTTGCACATAAAAAAATAAGCACCGTAAAAACTATTGTAAAAGCTTACAAAAATATATTTGCACTTTTTTCGTTAAATGCAAGTCAATATCATAAAAATCGTAAAAAAGTCTATATTTATAGAATATTTATTGGCTATGGAATCTATATAGTGATACGAATTAGATATGATGGTACGACCAAATCGCCAGAACCGCTCTCCCGCGGTCCTGACGATTCCTCGACTCTATGCATTTGATCTATAAATCGCAGCCCCGTCCTGAAGCATCCGAACAATCAGATTCTTCAGCGCAAGGCAATCAATCTTTGCTGCCCCTATCCTGAATCACGTATTCATTACATTGGAAGCCCGGGGTGAACTTCGTAATACTGAATGGAATGGACAGATTACATGCCGAACTCAGCTGCCCAGAATGTTCTGCCGCCCACCTGATACTCCTCCATTGCGCAGGTTGTGAATTCAGCACGCAGAAGATTGGCCCTGTGCACAGGTGAAGTCATCCAGGCACTGACAATGTCCGCGGCATTTGTGTAATCGGCCGCAAGGTTTTCACCATACATGTTCGCGCTGTCCAATGTATACCAACTGCTGCCATTGGGTCTTGTGTGGGATAACTGAACTGCACATTCTGCGGCCCGAATCTTTGCATCTGCTGCAAGAGCTGTGCTGAGTGTCAGGGGCTGCAGTCCGTTCTGTACACGGACTGCATTGATGGCATTCAGGGCTGCGGCTTCTTGTGTCTGTTCAGTGCTGACAGTTGTATCTGTTGTACTAACAGTTTTAGCCTGGACATGTATCCCAGGAAAAGTCATTAAAGAAAAAGCAATTCCAGTCATTACAATCGCAGGCGCTGTCTTTTTGTATACAACGCCGTTCAGCATGATCTACCCCTTCTAAAGCCGCTGGCTTCGCCGCCTTGTGAACCGGCTTCGCCCGCCGCCCGGCAGGCTCTGCGCACATGCAGTCCAGGCATGACTGCAGTGTGAAGATAGCAGAGGATAATGACTCACTATTCTTCTGTTGACTCTTGTATCTCCTTACTGTTCTCTGAAACTTGACTGAATACTAGCAGTTAAAATATCCGGAAACAATAGGTCCGGTTCAAAGTTTATATTTTGTTCATATTTGAAGCATCACGAAAATTTTATTTTCATTTAATATATTTTGTATATATCGTACAATTATTCTCCCTAAATATGTGTAATATAACGTGAATTGCAGTCTGATTCAGGATAAGGCACGCGTGATTCCGTCACTTTTCACCTATGATAGCGTTTCCAAATCACATAAAATCAGCGTACTGGCACATAGAAAATGTATCTGAACATGTGCATTTTCTTAATCGATTTAGTATACATATTGACTCTATATATGTGTGAGATCTGCGTGAGGAAGACAGTTGAGAATGAATGCGGTAAAATAAAAGCCGGTCTTGATAATCAGGAATAATCAATCCAGCCCTCTCTCAATTGCTCAAAAACGGTGCAGTTCTCCAGGAGGTGCCGCGGACTACACATGACGGAAATAAGATTCAGGCGGAGATAAGATCGACATGATAAAAAGGAATAAAGATTTGAAGGAACAGGCCTATCAGGAGATTTTGGGGAAGATTATCCGCTGCGAATATGCGCCGGGTTCCATGATCAATGAGGAAGGCATCGCGGCCGAATTCGGATTGTCCAGAACGCCTGTGCGCGAAGCAATCAGCAGACTGCAACTGGACGGCTACCTCGAGGTTCTGCCAAAGCGCGGGATCCGCATTTCTGATGTGACGCTGGACGATGCGCTGCAGATTTTCCAGGCGAGGATTGAGATCGAGCCAATTGCACTGCAGATGGCAGCGCCTTATGTGCGCACTGACGAGCTCTTGGAAATGCGCAGGAACCTGCAGGCTGCGGAAGGCATCGAGGAATCTCTCCGCCTGGACCGGCAGATGCACCTCTACCTCATCGACCACTGCCAGAACCGCTATATTATTGAGATCATGCACAAGGTTTTTCGCGACAGCGATCGGATCGTTGTCTTTACCAGGCAGAATGAAGTCAAAGTCCATGATGCAAAGGTCGAACACCTCGCCATTCTCGACAGCCTGATCAATAAGGATGATCCGGCGCACAGTGCGGCGCTCATGCGCACGCACGTGATGACGTGCAGACGCGCCGCGCTGGACTATTTTTCCCGGACGAATATGTTTTCATAAATTGCTCTTGATGGCGAGCCGACGGCCGCATCACTGTCTTGTGTCTGCTGCTCCGCCTCTTTTTCTCCTGAATCGCTATCCTTCTGTTCAGAAGAGCCTGCCTCTTCCGCGCTGCTACCGGAATTGCCTTGGTCCTCCTCTGCTGCAGATTCTTCCGGAATCGAAGTAGCTGCGCTCGCCGCATCTGCTCTGGTATATGCTGTACATACACTCAGTGCAAGGAGCGTCGACGCCGCCAGCGGTGCCAATGCGATTCTCCATTTGCTCTTCTTCCTGCTGTCCAACTTCATGTCTGTTCGCTGCCTCCTGAACGTGATGTCCTTACTGCTGCCTGTCTCATTTGCCCTGCAGAACGAATGGAAATCAATGTTTAGTTACTCTGTTGCTTTGTCGATACTGACCAACTGCTGATAACTGCAAATTGCGGCCAGGTAATGGCAGAACTGCCTCCCCTGACCGCAAATGACCTTTAAAGAGTCGTGAATAGGAATTAATAGTATCTAGTAATAATTCCTATTACTGATTAAATACAATACAGTAAAACCCTGAGATTTTCAAGAATAAATTTAGCAATTTACAAAGATTTAGAAATTTGGAATTTTACTCAAATCCCCTTTTCGTTCCGATTCCCCCTCGATCATTATCGCTTCATGTACCTTTTTTACTGTTCACATTTTGTGTCCGTACACCGGCTTTCTCTCCTTCAGCTCCGCAAAGATCTCCGTGTAGTTCTGGTAGCGGATCCGGCTGATGGATCCTGCCTTTACGGCTGCCTTGACGGCACAGTCGGGCTCCGAAATGTGGTTGCACCCCTGAAAGCGGCATTTGGACTGGAGGGGTGCAAATTCTGGATAGTAGTTCTTCACATCTTCCGCCTGCAGATCCTGCAGATACAGTGAAGTGAAACCGGGCGTATCAACGAGATAAGTTGCAGGCCCGGCCTGCAGGAGCTCCACATGCCTTGTGGTGTTGCGGCCGCGCTGGATCTTCTGAGACAGCTCTCCGGTCTCCATATCCGCATGGGGGCAGAGCGTGTTGATGAGCGAGGACTTGCCGGCGCCGGAGGGCCCAGTGATGACCGTTGTTTTCCCTAGAAGGATTTCTTTTAAAGGGGCAAGTGAAGATTCGTCGCGCGTAGAAATGAAGAGGACGCGGCAGCCGCAGGCCTCATAGGTATCCCGCAGCTCATCGAGCTGCTCCTTCGCCGCGATGTCGAGTTTGTTGAAGCACAGAATCGCCGGAAGGTTCTTCCTGTGCATGATGATGAGAAACCGGTCCAGCATATTGTAGCTGGGAGCGGGGTTTGTCACCGCAAAGAGAAGAAGTGCCTGGTCAACGTTCGCGACATTCGGGCGGATGAGATCGTTCTTCCTTGGAAGAAGGCGGATGACGTGACCCTCCTTTGGCACGCTCACCGTGTCCGTGATCTCGATCTCCACATCGTCGCCGACCAGCGGTTTTTCATGAAGTGCGCGAAAGAGGCCTTTCGCTCTGCAGCGATAGACCTCTTTCCCTGTATGGACTTCGTAGAAGCCCGCGATACTCTTAATGATTTTTCCCTGAACTGCCATAGGCAACCGTTCCTGTCACGCCCGCGCTGAGTGCGGGCAATACCTATTGGATTTTTGTATATGCGCCACGCATTGTATCACGCCCGCGCTAAGTGCGGGCAATGAGCCGTTCTGCTGCAGACTGCAATACAGCCTGTCTTCTTTCCTGCGTCTGCAGCAGAACTCTGCGACGATTTATATTGTCATTTAATTCTCCGGCGTAAACGTCAGCGTCCTTGTGATGACCTTCTGCCCGTTCACGGCATCAGATGCTGTGGAAGCATAGCTCATAGACAGCGTTCCCGACGAAGCCGTGATGCCTGTAAAGGCCGCCGGATACGGGAAGGATGTCGTCGTTGTATCAAGGAGCTTCTGACCGTCGGATGCAATGATGACGAGGTAAACCGGCGTGCCCGCCGTGTAATCCGGCGCCTCATCCGCTGTAGGCGCATCAATCTCTCCGTTGAAGCTGTAGGTCGTGGTGCTCTTGGCGTTCGCAGCCACCTCGAGATCTACAGAAGTTCCTTTATCTACATAAGTTCCCGCCTTGACACTCTGAGATGTCACAAGGCCGGACATGCTGGCGTCGGTATTGTCGGACTCCGTGACATTGCCCATTGTGAGACCGGCCTCCGTGAGCTTGGCCATGGCATCCTCTCGGCTGATGCCGGTGACCGCCGGTACTTGAACCTTTCCTTCTGTATCGGGGCCGTCACTGATGGTGATCGTGACTGTTGAGCCGCTCGGCGCACTCTCGCCGCCTGCGGGATCCTGGCTGATGACGCTGTCCTTGTCGACGTCGTCGCTGTAGTCTCTCTCCTTGCTGACGTTGAAGCCCTTCTCCTGCAGTGTGCTGACAGCCTCCGCCATTGTTTTGCCGGTCACATCCGGCACGGAGATGCCATTCTTCCCCGCACTGACAGTGAGAACAACGCTCGTTCCGCTCGACACCGCAGTGCCGGGGGTAACATTTGAACCCACGACCTTGCCGGCGTCATAGTCGTCGGATTCTGCATACGTCGTCTCTACAGTAAGACCAAGGCTCTCCAGCTGGGTCTTCGCCTTGTCCGCGTCAATGCCGATGACATCCGGCATCGTGACAGACTGAGCAGTCTGCGCATCAGTAGCGTCGAGACTCCCGCTCCCTCCGCCGACCAGCCCGAGCTTGAATGCAGCCACAACAATGATCACAATGCCGATGATCGTCGCGGCCAGAATCGAGAGAATCGTCACAATCCTCTCTTTGCCGGGATCATATCCGCCGTCATCATCGAAATCGTTGCCGTAGTCATCCTCGTATCGTGCCCTCTCGTCGCGGTTCTTGCGAAGAGGTGCGTCCAGTCTTCCTGCGCCGGCTCTTCTGCCGCGGCCCCGGCCGTAGTCGTCCTCCGGGTACTCTTCCCGGTAGCCATCCTCATAGCGGGGTGCCTGCGGATCCTGCTCTGTATAGTCGTCTCTTCTGCGTCCTGCGCCGCGATCGCGCGAAATCTCACCGTCGTAGCGCTGCTGACCATTGTCGCCCTGTACTGCGCTCTCGCCGTAGATATGCCTTCTGATATCATCGCGCTCGGAACCCGTTGCAAGACGCGTCGCTCCTTCCTCATCCGGATGAATCACCTTGACGAAGTCATCATCGGGGTGAATCAGCGACTGCTTGAGATCTGCGATGAGCTCCTCCATGTTCTGGTAGCGCCTGTCGGGACTCTTCTCGCAGCACTTGAGCACAATCTGCTCAACACTCCTCGGAATATCCGGCACGAACTGCCTTGGTGACGGCATCGGTTCCTGGATATGCTTGATCGCGATGGCGACCGTCGTCTCACCGTTAAAGGGAACGCGTCCCGTCAGCATCTCAAAAATCGTGATGCCAAGCGAATAAATGTCACTCCGCTCGTCCGAATAGCCGCCTCTAGCCTGTTCCGGGCTGGTGTAATGGACGGATCCCATCACGTTGCTGGTGATCGTATTGCTCGTCGCCGCCTTCGCGATGCCGAAGTCCGTCACCTTCACCTTGCCGTCTCTGCTGATGATGATGTTCTGCGGCTTAATGTCTCTGTGAATGATGTGGTTGTGATGCGCAGCCTCAAGGCCAAGCGAGACCTGAATGGCAATGCTGATGGCTTCCTTTACCGAGAGACGGGATTTCTTCTCAATATATTGCTTGAGTGTGATGCCGTCCACCAGCTCCATGACGATGTAGTACATGCCGCGCTCATCGCCGACATCGTAGACATTCACGATGTTGGGGTGCATGAGACCGGCCGCCGCCTGCGCCTCCACCCTGAACTTGGACACGAAACTGGCGTTATCGGAAAATTCCTGCTTGAGTACCTTTATCGCAACGAATCTGTTAAGTTTATGGTCTTTTGCCTTGTATACGACAGACATTCCGCCGGTGCCGATTTTCTCGAGCACCTCGTAGCGGTCTGCGATCAGCATTCCGATCTTAACCATGCAAATTCTCCTGTAGACCTGAACGAGTGAATCCTGCCGCAGCAGCCTGCGGGATTCTCCCCTTCCATCCTGTTGATGGTGCGCTTCTTCGTCTTTACTGAGCGTTCTGCCCATTCCTGCCCGGGCAAACCGGTCTCAGTATTATGTCTTATTCGAAACGGCGGAGGTGTTATTTTCAAAAGGATCAACCAGAATGACGGAGATATTGTCAAGTCCGCCGTTCTCATTGGCCTTCTGAACAAGGCGTGATGCGCGCTCCTGCAGTGTTCCAGGCCCCTTGATGATGGAGAGAATGTCGCCCTCCTCCACCATGTTGGTCAGTCCGTCCGAACACATGAGGACAATGTCGCCTCTGTGCAGATCACTCGTGAAAAAGTCGATATCTATATAATCCTCTGCACCCACTGCCCTTGTGATCACGTTCTTCTCGGGGTGGTGCTTCGCCCCCTGCCTTGTGAGGCTTCCGGCGTCGATCATCTCCTGTACGAGGGAATGGTCCACCGTCACCTGCCGGAGTGTGGGTCCGGCGATATAGAGCCGGCTGTCCCCCACGTTCGCCACATGCAGGATATCATTCTGTATATAGGATGCGACGAATGTCGTGCCGCACCCTTCCATTTCCGTCTGCGTTTCTGAGATATGATGCAGAGCTGCATTCACATGATGGAGAGAGAGATCGATGATGTCGCGGCCGTTCTTTTCGGGAGCTTCCTTCACCGCACGGATCATCTCCGTGACAGTAAAGCGCGACGCAAAATCGCCCGCCTTATGGCCTCCCATGCCGTCCGCCACAATATAGAGGTTTGGGAGATTCCCCAAGCCTCCGTCAGAACGATATATGTAGTCCTGATTCATTGCCCTTTTACGGCCGATGTCCGTAAGCGCAGCAGACTTCATGTACGATCCTTCCCATTAGCCTTGAAAAGCAGAATACCGACACCGCAAGCAGTCCGCTCAGTGCCTCATCCGTGTTCCTTTCATCAGCCTTGAACAGCTGAACAAAGGCACAGAATGCAGGCTGCCTCTTGCCTCATCTGTATACCTTTCCATCAGCCTTGAACCGGGCCGCTCTCAAGATGGCGATGGCGAAGCTGTCCGCACGCACCGTCAATATCCCGACCCAATACTCTTCTTATACTAACATTTACACCATGTTTTTCAAGTTTTTCCGAAAAGCGCCGCACCGCCGTGTCGTCCGGATGCTGGTAGCCGCGCTCCTTTACGGGATTTACAGGGATGAGGTTCACGTGAGCCTGTACTTTTCTTGCAAGCGCCGCCAGCTGCACCGCCTGCTCTTCGCTGTCGTTCTCCCCTCGGATCAGGCTGTACTCGAACGTGATTCTTCTCCCCGTCTTCTGAAAATAATACGCGCACGCCTCCATCATCTCCTCAATGGAGTATCGGTTTGCGATCGGCATGATCCGCCTTCTCTCTTCGTCCGTCGGTGCGTGAAGAGAGAGAGCGAGCGTGATGGAGAGGTCCTCGTCCGCCAGTGCCCGGATGCCGGGAACAATCCCGCAGGTCGACACCGTTATGTTGCGCTGTGAGAGATTTTGTCCGTTCTCATCAGTGAGCAGTCGGATGAACCTCACGACGTTGTCGTAGTTGTCCATCGGCTCACCCGTGCCCATGACGACCACATGAGAGATCTTCTCACCCGTGATCCTTCCGATTTCATACACCTGCTCGAGAATCTCGGAAGGAAGAAGGTTTCTCTTCAGTCCGTCCAGGGTCGATGCGCAGAAGCGGCAGCCCATGCGGCAGCCCACCTGGGAGGAGACACAGACGCTGTTGCCGAACTTATACTTCATGAAGACGGACTCAACCGTCTCTTTGTCCATAAGCTCGAAAAGAAATTTCTGCGTGCCGTCGAGCTTTGAGATCTGCCGGTCCGCCATGGTCAGAACTGTGAGACGGTAATTGTCCTTGAGATATGCCCGCAGATCCTTGGGAATGTTCGTCATCTCATCAATGGATCTGACCGTCTGCACGTGGAGCCAGCGGTAGATCTGCCCCGCGCGGAATTTCGGGTAACCCGCAGCGGTGAGCTCTCCTGTGAGCTCGTCCAAGGTGAGGGACTTCAGGTCCTTCATCTGATCCTGCTGTACTGATAATGAAGACTTGATTTTCATGTTGATTTCCTGTCGATTTGCTTCATCCCGAAGATAAAATTTCAGCGCCTGAGGAATCTCGCAAGGAAAAAGCCGTCTGTGCCGTGGATGTCGGGGAAAAGCTGCAGGCGATTGCCCTCGATCCCTGGAATCCCTGCCGGCAGGTGCGGTGCAAGGTCATCCGGAACAAGCCCCAGCTCATTGGCAGCATACCGCGCCTGACGATCGTTCTCCGTCTTGTCGATCGTGCAGGTCGAGTAGATCAGGACACCGCCAGGCTTCACGTAGCGCACTGCATTCTGCAGAATCCTTCTCTGCACCGCGGAGAGACTTCTCATCTCGCGAATGGAGAAGTTGTACTTGATATCTCTCTTGTGCGTCATGACGCCCAGGCCGGTGCAGGGCACATCGCAGAGCACGACATCGAATTTGTCTGCCCACTCTTCCCTGTACTCCGTGGCATCATTCTCCATGACCTGTACGTTTGAGAGCTGCATTCTGCGGATATTCTCTCTGATCAAATCCGTCTTTGCGGCAGAGATGTCACAGGATGTCACAGTGCCAACTGCATTTGCTTCTGCCGCATGCATGGTTTTGCCTCCGGGGGCAGCGCATAAATCGAGCACAGCCAGTTTCTTGTCAACATGGCCGTTTTCTGCATGATCTGAAGGACTCAGCAGCCCCGCCGCAAACGCCACCATCTGTGAGCTCTCGTCCTGTACAGTGAAAAGGCCATCTGCAAAGCCAGGCAGATCAGTTATTCTTCCGGCACGGCGAAGATGCCAACAGCCAGGAAGATACTTCCCCGGCGTCACTTCACACCCCGCCGCGCGCAGATCAGAAAGGAGCTTGTCCTTCTTCTCCGCAGAGAGTCTTCCGTTTACGCGGATGGTGACCGGACGCACCTCCATAAAAGCGGGCAGCATCTCCAAAGTCCGCTTCTGCCCGTAATCATCCATCCAAAGGCTAATGATCGGCTTAGGCATGGAAAAGCGCACCGACAGCTCATCTACTGACAGACGGCTCAAGTCCTCAGGCTTCTGCGCGGTCACCACGCGGCGCACAATGCGCCGGACAACCTTTTTTGTTCCTGATGCAGCCTGCTGTGCATAGTCCCCTTCGACTGTCTTCTGTCGGCCTGCGCCTGCAGCAATCGTCGTATCCTTGTCCTGACTCGTCTGATGCTTACTTGTTCCCGAGATCTCTTCTTTAAGGACTGCCTCGGACTTAATGGCTTTTGCAGGTGCTCTTCCCTGAGAGACAATGATGACGTGACCTGCTCCGCCCGCTGATTTGATGCCGTCCTTATCCCGGCAGACGCTCCGCAGCACTGCATTGACAAAACCTACAGCCTGCTCCTGGCGGTTGTTCTTCAGGATGGTCAGTGCCTCATTCACCGCGGCGAAATCCGGAACGCTGTCCATATAGAAAATCTGGTAGATGCTCATGCGAAGCATGCAGAGGACAATGGGCTTCATTTTCATCTCCGGATTCCTTACGTGCGTCCGGATGATGTGATCGAGCTCAATCTGGCGCTCGATCGTCCCCTCCGTGAGGCGCTTAATAAAGGACCGCTGTGACTGCGTAAGGCGGTCATAACGGTCCAGAGTATGGTTCAGCACTGCGCTGCTGTATCGGCCGGATCTCTCCCGGCCAGTCAGAATGTCCAGCGTGATCTGTCGCTCGTTAGGATCAGACATCTTCAAACTTCTCCCCCTCAAAAAGAATCAGTCTCTGCGTCTTCTCTGGTTCAGAAGGATCAGACGAAGAAGCGAAAGAACAGAAGCAGCGGCGGATGCGACATACGTCATGGCGGCTGCCTTCAGCACCTCACGACTGCTGCGCACCTCATCCTCGCCTAGAATGCCATAATCTTTGAGCATCACCAGCGCTCTGTGAGAGGCGTCAAATTCCACCGGAAGTGTGACCAGCTGGAACAGAACGCCAAAGGAAAACAGAACGATGCCGATCTCCACGAAAACATCGCTGAGGCCCAGAAGAAAGCCGATCATCACGATCCAGATGCCGACGTTTGAGCCGAAATTCGCGATGGGTACAAGCGCCGAGCGGATCGCCAGCGGCGTGTAGCCGGTCTCGTGCTGCATCACATGTCCGCACTCATGGGCAGCAACGCCGAGTGCGGCGACGCTCCTTGAGCTGTAGGTGGCATCCGAGAGATTAACGACCATCTTAGACGGATCAAAATGATCGGTCAGGTTTCCGCGCACATGCCCGATGCTGACATCCGTGACATTGTTGATGTCCAGAATTCGCTGTGCAACCTCAGCGCCCGTCATGCCGCAGCGGGAAGCGACCTTTGCAAAGCGCGCATAGGTGGACTGCACTCTCGCACTCGCAATCATGCAGATAATCGCGCCGATGATCACCAGCATATAGGTCCAGTCGAGGCCGTAGCCATAGCCGTAATACATTGAAAATATTACCTCCAGTTATTATGCCAGCACATCGCCAGCCTGAATGTGCCCGCCAAGAAGAAAATCGTGAGCTTTCATTCTCTTTTTGCCTTCCAGCTGCACCTCATTCAGAGCCAGAGCGCCCTCACCGCAGGCGACAGTGAAGGAATCCTTTCCTACCGCGATCACAGAACCGGGTGCTGCATCTGTGGGAAGCGAGACAACGTCCGCATCGAATATTTTCAGGGTCTTACCCTTGTGATGCGTGTAGGTTCCGGGCCATGGATACATGCCGCGAATCTGGCAGTCGATGGCGGCCGCCGGACGGGACCAGTCGATGCAGCCCATCTCCTTCTTCAGCATCTTTGCATAGGTAGACTTCTCATTGTCCTGCGGCGTGCGGTGAGCTGTGCCCTCCTCGATCTCCTTCAGGGCCTTCAGAACAAGAGGTCCGCCGAGCGCGGACAGCCTATCATAAAGCGACTCTGCTGTCTCCTTCGGCGCGATATCCACCGCCTCCTGGAGAAGGATATCTCCCGTATCGAGACCCTTGTCCATCTGCATGATCGTGATGCCGCTCTGCCTGTCGCCGTCGATGACAGACCACTGAATCGGCGCCGCCCCGCGCCAGCGCGGCAGAAGCGAGCCATGAATATTGATACAGCCATAGCGCGGCAGATCAAGAATCTCCTGCGAAAGGATCTGGCCATATGCCGCGACGACGATCGCATCCGGTTTCTCTGCACGCAGGCGCTCCACAGCCTCGGGGCGCTTCACCCTCTCCGGCTGGAAAACAGGAATGCCGAGGCTCTCCGCACATTTCTTCACATCAGATTCAGCCAGCTGTCCGCTTCTTCCCTTCGGGCGGTCCGGCTGTGTGACGACGAGCGTCACAGTATGCTCCGACTCTGCCAGTGCCTTCAGTGCAGGCACGGCAAAATCCGGTGTTCCCATAAAAACTATTCTCATGCATGCTCCATTCCTGCTGCCTGACATAACGGCGCCTGTACATTTTTTCCTGTCCCGTTTTCGATTGGCTCCAGGCGCCGCCGGACATACAAACGCATTGCAGCTCCGTCACTCGGGCGGTTCTCTGCACCTCCAACTTCTGATCAGGGGTTGGAATAAGCTTACTCCTTCTGCGCTTCCTCTTCCTCGGCGCGCTCGAGCTCCTCGTTGTCGATGAGGCCGCCCTCCGCCTTCTCCACATAGAGAATGCCGTCGAGATGGTCGAACTCATGGCACATGCAGCGCGCAAAGAGGTCGACGCCTTCAACCTCGAACTGGTTCATGTTCTCATCATACGCAACTGTCTTCACATACTGCGGGCGCTTCACCCAGCCGGACTTGCCGGGAATGGACAGGCATCCCTCGTATCCCTCCTGCTCGCCGGTCGCCTCGACGATCTGTGGATTGATGAAAACATGCGGATCGTTCTGCTCCGGCGATACATCGATCACGACGATGCGCTTTAATACGCCGACCTGGGGTGCTGCAAGACCCACACCGTTGCTCTCGTACATGGTTTCCAGCATGTCCTGCACGAGCTCCTTCAGACGGGGCGTCATCTCTTTCACTGTCTTTGCCTTCTTGTTCAGAATCGGATCACCGATCTCACGGATTGTCAGTAATGCCATTGATACCTTCCTTTGAAAATAAAGCTGTGTTCTGTCCCTCTCTCGAACCGCTCCTGAAAATGCTGCAATTCTGCGATTACAGCGGCCAGAGAGGTATTAACCAATAGATCAATATGGATTCACGGGATCGAAATCGAACTGCACGCCGATCCCCGTCATGCCGTTTGCCTGCTGCCACGAGATAATATTCTCGGCAGCATCTTTACATTCGACAAGTTTATCATATTTTGCGCTTTTAATATACAGGCCGTACCTGTACTCGTCCCGAAGGCGGCCGATCTGGGCCTGCGTGGGACCGATGATGAGGACGGATCCGTCCGGCCACCGCTTCGCCGCGAGCTTGTCGAACTGCTCGCGAAGGAGTCCGGCCTCCATCTGGGCGTGGTCGTCATTTTCCGAAGTGATCTGCACGGCCATCATGTGGTGCACGGGCGGATACATCAGAGCCTTCCTGTACTGAATCTCCTCGTTATAGAAGCCCTCGTAGTCCTGCCGCGCCGCGTACCGGATCGCGTAGTTGTCCGGATCGTAGGTCTGGATCACAACATCGCCCGGAAGCGTGCCGCGGCCCGCGCGCCCCGCGGCCTGCGTGAGGAGCTGGAATGTGCGCTCCGAAGCCCTGTAGTCCCCCGCATAGAGAGAGAGGTCAGCGAGTAGAATACCCACCAGCGTCACCTTCGGAAAATCATGCCCCTTTACGATCATCTGCGTCCCAACGAGGATGTCTGCCTCCTCATTGGCAAAGGCCTGGAGAATTTTCTCATACCCGCCCTTCCTGGCGGTGGTGTCTGCATCCATGCGCAGAATCCTGGCCTTTGGATACATCTTATGCAGATCCTCCTCGATCTGCTCGGTGCCCGCGCGAAAGCCCGAGATAAATGGCGAGCCGCATTCCGGGCATTTCGACACGTTTGGGGTCTCATAGCCGCAGTAATGGCAGACGAGACGCCCGTTTCTGTGGAGTGAGAGCGCCACATCGCAGTGCGGGCAGCGGATGACATAGCCGCAGCTCCTGCAGGAGACAAAGCCGGCATAGCCCCGGCGGTTTAAAAAGAGCATGCTCTGTTCACCCTTTTCAAGCCGGTCCTCGAGGAGATCCCGCAGCTGTCTCGACATGACGGAGCGATTGCCCTCCCGGAGCTCCTTTCGCATATCTGCGATCTGCACACTCGGAAGCCGTCCGCCCGTCAGCCGCTCTGTCAGCGTATAGAGACGGAACTGTCCCTCTTTCGCGTGGTAATACGAATCGAGAGAAGGCGTCGCAGATCCGAGGAGAACAACCGCATTCTGCATCTGTGCGATGTGGAGGGCGACGTCTCTGGCATGGTATTTTGGCATGCTCTCATTCTTGTAGCTGTTCTCGTGCTCCTCGTCGATCACAATGACACCGATCTTTGGAAATGGCGTAAAGAGAGCGGACCTCGGCCCGATGATGACATCAATCTCTCCTCTCTTCGCGCGCTCCGCCTGGTCGCTCTTCTCTCCCTCGGAGAGCGTCGAGTTCATGACAGATACGCGGTCGCCGAAATGCCTGTAAAAGCGAAGGAGCGTCTGATAGGTCAGTGAGATCTCCGGGATCAGCATGATGGCCTGATAGCCCCTCTTTACGATCTCTTCGATGATTCTGATGTACACCTCGGTCTTGCCGCTGCCCGTGATGCCGTGGAGAAGGCTGCAGCGGGGAATATGGCGCAGAGCGGGAACAGACTGCCCGGCGCCAGCGATGTCTTCGCCATTGTCGCATGAGGCATTGTCCGCAGGCGCAGCGCCAGAACCACTCACGCCGCCCACTGCATCGGAAGCTGCCTTTTCACCCCCATGAAGTGCATCAAAATCCGCCAGTACGCCGTCCACGACCGCCTGCTGCCCGGCACTCAGCTGAATCGTGTCCTCCGTATTGTCCTCAATGCGCACGGGATTGCGCAGGTTGGATTCGACATGAATCTTCAGAATGCCTGCCGATTCCATGTCGCGGATCGTCTTTGCACTCACATGGAGCTTGCCGGTCACAAGATTGTACGGCTGCCTCGGCGTCCCGATGAGACCTGCGAGGACTCTCGCCCGCGCCACCTGATGCTTCGCGGTGAAGAAAATCAGCTTTTTCGTCGCTTCTTCTCTGGTGAGAAGAAGCTCGATCTCCTTCGTCTGCTCCGGGCGGATCCGTCTGCGGGGCGGAAGAACGGTTTTAAGTGCCGTGATCATTGTGGAGCCGTACCGCTCCTTCATCCAGGCGGAGAGTTCAACGGCGCGGCTGCCCGCATCCCCTGCGTCCCTGCTGCAGATCTCCTGAATCTCCTTGATCTTCACGTCCGGATAGTCTGCGCGGTCACAGAAGCCGACAACATAGCCCTTCCGCACTGTGTTGCCGCTGCCAAAAGGCACCTGAACAAAACTCCCGAGCTGCAGGGAATCCTGCATCTGCCCGGGAATTCTGTACGTAAACGGATGATCCAGTTGTGCTGTAGAAATGTCTATGATGATCTGTGCGTATCTGTGCACGTAACTCTCCTGTGTTCAATCCTTTGCCGCCGCATCTGCCTTCAGAATATCGCGGATAATGACGCGCTCGTCCATGGGATACTTCTTTCCCTTGATCTCCTGATAATCCTCATGACCCTTGCCGGCGAGAACGATGATATCGCCGGGCTCCCCGTGGTGAATCGCGTACGCGATGGCCTCACGCCTGTCGGGGATCGTCACATATTGTCCCTCTGTCTTGGAAATGCCGGTCACAATGTCCTTGATGATGTCCATCGGCTCCTCAAATCTGGGATTATCGGAGGTGATGACCGTAAAATCCGAGAGCCTGCCGGAGACCTCACCCATCTCGAAGCGGCGCAGCTTCGACCGGTTGCCGCCGCAGCCAAAGAGTGTCACCAGCCTGTGCGGATGATACTCGCGAAGAGTCGAGAGAAGACTCTCGAGGGCGACTGCGTTATGCGCATAGTCGATCATGACAGTAAACTGATCGCTCACCTTCACCATCTCGATTCTGCCCTTTACATGTGCCTGCAGAAGCGCAGCCTCCGTCTCCTCCGGCGTCACGTGGAAGTGACGGCAGATGGCGATCGCGCACAGTGCGTTGTACACGGAAAATCTTCCGGGAGTCGGCACCTCGGCGTGCAGACGCACGACGCCTTCCGTGTTGAAGCTGATGCCCAGCTCGCCCGGCTTCTTAATGAGTTCAAGGTGATCTGCATAGAGGTCATCTGTCTTCTCAAGGCCAAAGGTCTCTACCGTGCAGGCATGTCCCGAAAGGACATCGTTCACGTGCGGATCATCGCCGTTGACAATGCCGATCCGGCACTGCCGGAACAGAAGGCCCTTGCAGTGCATGTAGTCCTCGAAGGAGGCGTGCTCATTGGGTCCTATGTGGTCCGGCGAGATGTTCGTGAAGACGCCAATATCGTATAGAATGCCGTCCGTTCTGCCAAGCATCAGAGCCTGGGAGGATACCTCCATGACGACGGCCTGCACGCCGCCCTCCGCCATGTCACGCAGGATCTTCTGCAGGGCCATGGACTCCGGCGTCGTATTGTTGCTCGGGATATGCACGTCGTTGTACGCCGACTCAATTGTGCCGATGAGGCCGACATTGAGGCCTGCGTGCTGAAGAATCGAGCGGACGAGATATGTCGTTGTAGTCTTTCCCTTCGTGCCTGTGACGCCGATCATCTTCATGCGCCTTGCGGGGTATCCGTAATAGGCACAGGAAATGAGTGCCATCGCGTGGCGGGTGTTCTGTACATGGATGAGGACGGGAAGCGCCGGGGATTCTACTACTCTGCTCTGATCTGGTGCAGCACCTTCTGCTGCATCGCCGGCACTGCTGAAAGCGGCATCAGCTGTCTTCTCATGGATCTCCACATCCTCGCTGACAACGAGCGCCGCAGCGCCCTTGTCCGTCACCTGCTGCGCATAAGCGTGGCCATTGCTCGTTGCGCCAACAATGCAGAAGAACAGGAAACCCGGCTCCACTTTTCTGGAGTCATTGGCAATGCCGGTGATCTCCCGCTGCAGCGCCTCTTCCTTTTCAGTACCTTCAAGCGTCCGGCCGCCAAGTGTCAGTGTATAGTCAAGATCGTTCAGTAAGTCTTTTATTTTCATTGCAAATACCCCTGATGGGAGAAAAAGTACCGGCCAGAGCGCCGGCCAGAGAGATTATACCATATGGGATTCATGTGCAGTACTCTGTCACTCTCTTTCAGTCTCCCTGAATCTTCACCTGGAGCTGCTTTCTTCTTTTACTGCCCCAACCTCCGCTGCAGCTCCTTTGCCATCTCCGCAGGAACCTGCCACATACGCGGATCATCTCCGCTTCTGTCGTGATCTGCGAGGGCCTTTGCCAGCGCGGCATAGAGGTATGCCTGATCGCCGAGCGCCTTTGCGGAAATGTACTCCGCGCGGTCGTGCCTTGTATGCATACCAAAGCCGTCGCGGTCCAGCGTCATCGCGGGCACACCCATCCAGGCGAAGCAGTTCGAGTCGCTCGACCACACCTGGTTCTTCGTCTCCGCGCCGAACCCGTTCGCAGCAAGGAAATCCTGCACCCACGTCTGCAGCTGCGGATCTCCTGTCACGCCGATGACGTCCGTGCCGAGGATCTGCCCTGCGAGGTCGATATTCATATTCAGAAGGCAGCGGACAGAATCACCTTTTAAATGCGTGCCCGTGTGATGATCAGCATTCTCAGAGGCACCTTTCTCCCTGATCTGCCCGGCTGCCTTCATCTCATTTTTGTGCTTCAGCACATATGCGCGGCTCCCTTTAAGACCATCCTCCTCCGCGCCGAAGAAGATAAACCGCAGTGCCGTCTTCAAAGGATGCTTATGAAAATAATCCGCCATCAGCAGCAGAATCGCATTCGCCGAAAGATTGTCGTATGCGCCGGGGCCTTGCGGTACAGAGTCCATGTGGGCTGAGAGGGCGATATAGCCATACTCTTGTCCGCTTTTCTCTCCGTTTGAATGAGTCTCACTTAAACGCGTGTTGTCTTCTGGTCCACTTAAAACAGCACAATGGTCATTCTCAGGATCCCGTCCGGCACAGTACGCCGCATCATCAGCACCTTCTGCCGGAATGTCCGCATACACATTGCAGGAGGTAACGGTCCTTCTCTCGAGATGCACATAGAGCTGAACCGTCGTATTCCCATCCGCAAGGCCCTCGTCCAGGATCCGCGATGCCTCCGTCCAATGGATGGCAATGCCCGGCAGTGTGCACGCCGGCACCCGCGGGAGCCTCTGATAGGACGGATCTCTGTCAATATCAAGATCCGTCGGCGCACCGTATACAGAGACGAAGCCCACTGCCCCTGCACGCTCGAAAGAAGCTGCCATTTCCGCTGTAACCGGGCGTTCCGTCATTACGATCCTGCCCGCTGCTGTTTTCATACGGACATCTCTTCCGCCGCCGACGAACAGGAGCGGTGCCTTCGCTGTCCGCGCGCCGGAGAGCGCCGTGCAATAGCCTGCGGCGGGAATCCTGCGCACATACTGTCGCAAAGACAGCGGAAGCGATGGCGAACTCTGCCCGGACTGAGAAGACAGCGACGACATCCCCTGCTGCTCTGCATCGTCACAATGCATCGAATCCAGTGAAAACGCGGGCACCCTCAGCTCCGCCCGCAGGCACTCCATCTTCTGGTAGTGAAACTTCTCCGTCACTGGTCGAAGGCCGATGTAAGAGAGTGCACCCGCAATGGCGCGCGCAGTGCTCCTCTCCGCCTCTGAGCCGGCAGGCCTGCATTTTGCGTATTTCTGCACAAAATGAAGCTCCAGTGATCCGTTGAAATCAGTTCTGTCCATATTGATTCCTGCTTCTTCCCTCTTCATATACAGCTCGCATCATCCCCAATTATTATACTGCCCGTTCATGCATCTCTTTGACAATAACCTGTCCGATACGCCTTACTTCTGCCCCATATTCTCTTCTCTGTATGCAGTTCGCTCCGTCGAAGAAACGGATCCTGCACTGTCCCTTCCTTCGACGACCGGTTTACTCCGCCCCGCAGATCCGCAACAGCATGTCCCCAGTGCCGACATTGTAGCCGCTGCTGGCGTAAATGCCATTCAGTGTCCCGTCCGTCACCAGAATGAGCGGAAGGCTTCCCGGATCGACGTACATGCCGCGCGCTGTATTTTCCACGTTGTCGGTGAAATCGTCGAGTAGAACTGTGATTCCCGGCAGGGCGTCTATAGCTCTCTGGACCAGTGCATCGCGCAGAGACTTATCGCTCCTGACGATGAAAAAGACCTGGCCATTGCTGGCAAGCGGTGTGAAAGCCTTCCTCTTTTCATACAGCTCATTCAGGATATGCTCCGTGGGCTCTGCGCCCTCCTCCAGCCAGATGAAAATCTTTTTGCTGCCTTCAGACAGTGTCGAGAGGCGGGATTCTGTCTGGCCGCCGGCAGAAGATGCCGCCTGCGCAAAAGTGCACTCCGGCAGCGAAATGTGAGCCAGCATCTCAGAGAGCTTCGCCTTACGCAGTTCGATGTTCACATCAGCCGCAAGTCCCCGTTCCGCGTGAAAATAGCGGTCGGCCGCAAGGATATTGCCGTTCGGCAGCCTGTTCTCCGTCGTCACTCTGTACACGCCAGGCACAAGACTTACGCTCAGTTCATCGCCGGTCCAGGCTGTATCCTCCAGGTGAAGTGTTTCTTCACTTTCGCAGTCCTCTGCCTTGTTCCTCCATTCACTGCAGGCAGGTCCTCCATTGCGATGCGTCCATACATGTCGGGCAGATGTTCCATCACAAAGCGCCCCTTCCTTTGCATCGCCGCATCTGCAGAGTGTCCAGTCCTTGCTGTAGGTCAGTACACTCCCCTGCGCCTTTGTGAAGTGCACCAGTGCCGTCCGGGCATTCTCCGGAAGAAGCGGTACAAACCGGTGATCCCTGTAATATTCAATCCGGCCGTCCAGCTCTCTTCGCCTTGCCGGCACCCCGAGTGCCCGAAGAAGGGCGACGCACAGAATCTCTTTTGAGAGGCTGCTCCCGGTGCCGCTTGCCAGGCACGCGGCGGGCGGCGTCACAACGCTCGTCCTCTCCAGCTGCGGAAAGGCGCGCACATGCCCGCACAGCCATGTCCACAGGGCCTTCGGATTCTCACGGAACGCATCCTTCTGCTGTGCGCTCATCATTTTCATAAATTCCGCTCTGCAGGGGCGCAGAATCTCGTTTGCTACACGCGGACACAGAACATCTTTGATGAAAATATCCCTCTCCCTCTTATCTTCGTCCGATGTCTCCTGAGAACTCGTACCATGTGCGCCCTCTGCGTTAACGGAAAAAGTATCCTTCAATGTCCACGGATAATAAGGCATTGCACCGGTCAGTGCATCTTCCAGCACATCCAGCGTCACATCCGCGCGGTCCTTCTCCGTGAGCGAATCCACAAGAGCCCTGCGCAGCTGCGCATCTCTGCCCTGTTCGCCATGTTTCAGAAAGGCAGTCAGGTCCTGGTTGACATAGCTATCCCGCGATGCCTTCCTCGCCGCATTCGCCTCTGCGAGCCGCTCCTTTCCTCTCCTCATCTGCACAGCAGAGGGGACAGAAGCAAAGACGAAGGACACAGAAGGGGCCGGTGCCTCAAAATCTGAGGTGAACCAGTCACGCTTATACGCAGTCATGGACACGCTGCCAATTTCTTCGATCCCAGCGGTGTCCTCTCTACCCTGCAGCTGCACGTTCGCACCGACCCTTTGCATTTCTTCCGTCGTATCGAAAAAACTGTCAGCATCCCCATGGAATCTAATCTCAACATGATTCGTCTCATTGGTGTTGACGACCAGAAAAACGGAAACGGTCGAAGGTACTGAACCGGAAACAGGCGCCGGCACCTTCCTCTCTGCCACAACCCGCACAGAACCATACCCTGTAACGCATCCGCAGTTTCCGCCGTCATCCGTCTCCAGATCAGCAATGCTCACATACTGTGCTTCATTCAGAAGCTGCAGATGAACGGCTGCATGCGGTGCCGGCGATCCGTCCTCCTGCAGTACGCGCACGGAGAGGTAAACCGTCTTCGCATAGCGCGGGAGCTGGTTCAGAACCGTGACAACCCCCTCCCGGCCGACGTAATACTCTCTGCCGGCCCTCTGCTGCACATCGCCGCCGGGCTCCTTCTTCACGTGATCATCATCTGCGCAGGCATTATTCTCTGTCACGACATGTTGTGCGGCGCATTCTTTTCCAGTCGGATTCCCTTCTTTGTTCTTATTAGCTGTGTCCGCACTCTCATTCGCGCAAGCCATGCTGCCGCTGCAGGTTGGCACCTCGGCCTTCTCCGGCATCGCGACATCCCCGAAAAATCTCGAGTGAATCATCATCGCGCGGGACGCAGCATTCGTGAACCAGCCGCGGTCGAGAACTTCCATGGGCTCGCACCCTCCCGTGTAGTGCCATCTGCCGTCCACATACAGCTCCACCCACGCGTGGTTATCCTCACAGTGCGCCCATCTGGGCACATAGACCTGCCGCGCGGGAATGCCGTACGCGCGCATCGCATTCACCGCAAACGCAGACTCTTCGCCGCACCTGCCAAAGCCCCTCTTATAGAAATTCAGCGCCGCGATCGTCCTGATATCCGTGCTGTGGTATGTTCCCTGCTCCGCACACCAGTACCCTATGTCAATCGCCGCCTGCTCACCCCGCTCACCGGAGAGCCGCTCATCAAGTGCCTTTCCGAACAGCTCTCTGCACGGAAGAATTTCCTCCTCATTGACGCGGTGGAAGAGAACATACTGCAGATAAATTTCCTCCGGCAGCGCCTGCACATCTGCTCTCGTCCGCCGCAGAGAGACACCCCTGCGCGCGAAGTCCAGAAACGTATCAAACGGATACGTCACCATATCAGAGAGCGGCATACTCCCATAAAGATACATTAGCGCTGTGCGCAGATCCTCATCGTCCTGCGCCGCGATTTTCTGCCTGATTACAGTACACAGCTCCGGAAACGCGCTGCACCTTCTCTCGAAGGAATCGCTGATCTCCTGCCTTATTGTCTCTGAAAATACACTCATCAATAATCTCCCCAAAAAGTGATTGTTCAGCCACAAATCCCGGGAACCTGAATAATAACAAAATGCCCGCGGGGATCCGTATCCTTCCCTGGATACCCCTCTCCCCGCGGACAGCCTCAGCCGTTTAGTTGGTCCAGCACATTTCGTGCCTGCCGCACTTTATCTTCATCTGTCTCAAAAACCGCGTATTCGCTCACAGACGGGATTCCCATGCTCACGCCTTCCTTTCGGTACTGCATGCGGCTCTCTCTTCTGACCTTGCCGGACATATGGTAGGCGCGGATTCCCGTGCCCTTGTAAATCCTCTCAATGTTGCCCGGATTAACGCCCGAGCCCGCCTGAATGAGAATGCGGTTTCCCGCTTTCTGCCGGAGCTGCGCAAGAAGATCAAGCGCATCCTCCGCGTGATTTTTCTGCCCCGACGTGAGAACAATGGAGACGCCAAGTTCCACGGCCTGTTCCAATGCCTCAAATGGATCCCGCACGAGATCAAAACACCGGTGAAGCGTCACCTCCATGTCCCCGGCGAGCTTAATGATTGTCCGCATCCGTTCCAGATCAAGCGTCCCATCAGGACGGAGAATCCCGACGACAATGCCCTCCGCGCCGAGCTCCCGGAACGTGCGCACATCGTCGCACATCACCGCGAACTCACTCTCACTGTAGCAGAAATCGCCGAACCTGGGACGAATCATGACGTGCGCGGGGATGGCAGATACTTTCCGGGTCTCCCTGAACAGGGCGGGATCCGGCGTCGTCCCGCCGATGATCAGATTCCCGCACAGCTCAATCCGATCCGCGCCGCCTCTGTCCGCGGCGAGCGCCGATTCAACACTGTCTACACAGATTTCGAGCTGACAGCGATGCGCTCCTGTATTCATGATTTCTCTACGCCCCCTCATACTCCATGTGTATCTGTTCATCACAAATTGAAAATATCAGACGTTTGGATGGGAAATTACAAGAGTAGATATTGCAACTTTTTGAAAATAATCTCTCAGTAAATCGAGACCCCCGCGTCCTCGAGTGCCACACGCACATCACCTTTAGGTGCCTCGTCGCTGATGATGCCGGTGATGTCATCAAAATGTGCGAACTTGTAACATTCGTTGTAGTAGAACTTCTCGTGCTCCATCACTGCATAGACATGCCGGCTGGCAGAAATTGCCGCCGCCTTGGTCAGTCCGTCCTCGGCGCCGAGCGTTGTAAGCGTTCCATCCGTTGTATCGATTCCGCAGCAGCCGATAAAAGCACGGTCAAACGAATACTCGCGTATGTGCTGTGCCGTCTCGATTCCCATGAAGCCGTTGATCGTCGTGAACATATGGCCACCCGTTCCGATGGCCGTGACCGACGGCGAAGACGCCAGCACCTGCAGAATATCGATCATGCTGCTGACGGCAATGATCTTCTTGCCGCTCTGTGCGATGAGCTCCGCCAGGCGTATGTTCGTTGTGGAGATATCCAGAAAGACCGTCTCGCGGTCCCTGATCATCTCCAGCGCCTTTTCAGCGATGATCCTCTTCTGCTCCACGTGCACGTGCCTGCGGTCGATCACGTCCCGGCTCAGAGGATAATCCGTGCTCAGAATGGCGCCGCCGTGTGTGCGCTTTAGTTTGCCCTCATTCTCCAGAATCTTCAGGTCCTTGCGGATACAGTCCTGTGTGACGCCGAGTGCCCTGCTGAGAGAGGCGACGCGGACAGAGCCATCCTTGGAGAGCTTTGTGATAATCTGACTTCGTCTTTCTTCCGCGAACATGTCTCCTCCCTCTCATGATTATTTCATCACGACATCGAGCACTGTATCCACCGGATCCGGGAGCTCCGGATCAGATCCCAGATCTGCAAAGAGCACATCCGGATAGTCGCTGTGCACCCATGAGGTCGACACAGGCACCTCTGCGCCGGTTGCCAGGTATCGGATACCTTCCACATCGTCCTTGCACATGCCTGGCAGCGGCATGGGCCCTATTGCATTTTCGTAGAGATGAAAATACAAGTGCCTCCGCCCATCTTCTGCCACCTCCGCGCTCTTCTCCGTGATCCGGTAAATGCCCTGTACCGGCACATCGCTTCGTCCGCAGTTATAGACAGATGCGCTGTTCTGCTTCATCCACGCACCAATCCCGGCAAGAATATCCAATTCCTGCTGCGGAATATTGCCCTTCGCATCCGGTCCCACATTCAGAATCATATTGCCGCCCTTCGAGACACACTCGACGAGCTTGTGAATGAGCATTGGGGCACTCTTGAAGGCGTGATCCTTTGCCGTGTATCCCCAGCTGCCGTTCATCGTCACACATGACTCCCAGAGAACATCTCTGCCGTGTGCATCGCGGATGCCGTCCGGCGGAACCATCTGCTCAGGTGTCACAAAATCGCCGTGATAAGGAAGCGGGTGATCCGTCACGATGGAGCCGTACCCCTCGCCGCTCACCTCCATTCGGTTGTTGATGAGGATCCCCGGCTGGAGAGTTCTCACCATATCGGCAAGTTTCGTGGCGCCCCACTTCTCACCGCGCATATCATCGTAAGAGAAGTCGAGCCAGAGAAGATCAATCTTCCCGTAGTTCGTCATCAGCTCCCGCACTTGGCCATGCATGTATTCCAGATAACGCTCAAAATGGCGGTTCTCGTTTGAGCACTCCGGATGATTTCTCATCGGGTGCTGTCTGTCCTTATATTGGGGAAAATCAGGATGATGCCAGTCAATCAGGGAATAATACAGTCCGACCTTCAGCCCCTCTGCGCGGACAGCATCCACATATTCGCGGATGAGGTCGCGCCCCGCCTTTGTGTTCGTTGCCTTGAAATCCGTGTACTGTGAGTCAAAGAGACAGAATCCGTCGTGATGCTTGGCCGTCAGTACAACGTATTGACAGCCTGCCTCCTTCGCAGCCTTTGCCCACGCACGGGGATCATAGTCCACAGGGTTGAACTCGCGAAAATACCGCATGTACTCTTCTTCCGGCATCTCCTCCGTGCTGCGCACCCACTCGCCTCGCGCCGGAATGGCGTAGAGCCCCCAGTGGATGAACATTCCGAATCGCGCTCTGCGGAACCACTGAATTCTTTTGTTGTACTCTTCGCGGTTGAACTGATACATCGATAGGTGCCTTCCATAGTAAAGATCACTTAAGTTTATGAATAAGCCTGCATTCTCAGCCAGAATTCCGTCTTTCCCTTTACTTTTGCGGCGGTTGACTTTTCGCTTTGGATTTTCAAGCTGTTCTTACCATTTGTTGTTTAAAAAAATGGAGACAAAGACACTACCTCTACTGCCTTCGCTCCATTGCGATTCATCTATCTGCTATGTTTTTATTATATCCAACATATGAATTATTTCAATCGGTTTCAGTGTGATTTGAATTGTTTTATGAGATGCGCTGAATTGTTTTGACGTGAATTTGTGCATTTCAGAAAATACCCAGTTTTAATCTGACGCCTTAAGATTCATTTTAGAAATTTAATAAAGTCCTTAGAACTAGTACACATTTTGAACACATTTCTCCTGTATAGTCTTTTTCAGGATAGTTAATAACTTACTATCTCCCCCCTCATAAGAAAGCAACTGGCCCCGGATCGGAAGATCCGGGGCCTTGCTTGTGCGTAACTACAAGCGGTGCAAATTTACGCAAATAAACTGCGCGGGAGCTTGCTCACGGCGCAGTTTATTTGTGTGAATTTATAGCGCGACAGCGCGACATGAGCGCAGGCGCGAAGCGCCGGAGCGAATGTGCACCGCTTGGAGTTACCCATAATCGCGACACTAATATTTTCATTTCTTAATCGAGCCGCATATAATCCACCATCTTCAACTGCACAGACACCTGTCCCCTGTACTCATTCAGGGCCGGCCTATAGACCACATGGCACAGATGTGTGCCGCTGCTGATATCCCGAATGTCCTCCTCATGAACAAAATACGTAAACTGACACCTCGATCCGTCCTCCAGCTCTCCGTTAAACCTGCATACATTCCTGTTCTTCCCGAACACACCGTCCAGTGAAAGACGGACATTGCGAATAGCGAACTGCGGCGCCTCATTGCCGTTGCCGAGGGGTTCCATCAGCTCCATCTCGTGCACCAGTTCCTCCGTGGCATACGCAGGCGGCAGCACCATATCGATGTGCAGAACGTCTGTCATATCCTCCGGCCGCAGCGTGCAGTTCGCGTTCAGGCGCTCCCGCAGCTCCCCCTCCTTCTCCTTCGGAAGAGAGAGCCCCGCAGCCATCTTATGTCCCCCGAATTTTGTGAAAATATCCTTCACCCGCGAGAGCTCCGCGAACATGTCATATGCTTCGATGGACCTGCCCGATCCTTTGAGAATGGCGGGATCATCAGAAGGCGTGAGCACAATCACAGGCCTTGCATAATGCTCTCTGATTCTCCCTGCAACGATTCCCGCCAACGATTCATGCAGGTCATCAATGCGGATCACAAGGACCCGGTCATCTCTGCCCGCTGCGATATTCTCCCTGATCTGCCGCTCGGCCTCCGCTGTGCCCTGCACCGTCATCGTCTTCCTGCCGTCATTCAGTGCTTTCAGCTGGTCGGCCATGGCGAGCGCCTTGTTCGGATCCTTCTCTCTGAAGAGATCGAGCGCCTCCGAGGCACTCTCAAGCCTGCCGGACGCATTCAGGCACGGCCCGATGATAAAGCCAGCGTGATACCCGCAGAGCCTCTGTCCGGCGAGTCCCTGCACGCGGATCAGGGCGGCGAGACCCGGATTCTCTGTCCGTGCCGCTTCGCGAAGGCCGTAGCGGGCAAGAATTCTGTTTTCAGAGATGAGGGGCATCACATCACAGATCGTCGCGATGCCCGCAAAGGCAATGAGTTCCCGCAGTACCTTCTGCGGGCCGCTCTCGTCATCGCGCTTTTCGCCCGTGATGTCCGGCATGCCCAGCATCATCTGCGCGAGTTTGAAGGTCACAGCCGCGCCGCAGATGTCCGGAAACGGATAATATGTCTTCCCCGTCGCCGGATCTGCCATCTTCGGCTCCACGATGACGTCGGCGGGAGGAAGGAGGTAGCGTTTTGCCGCAGTGTCGGCGGCGATTTTTCCTGCGCCGGCATCGTCTTTACCATTTTCAGCGGCACTCTCATTATTTTCAGCGCCCTCTGTCTCAAACGGAATCTCATGGTGATCCGTCACGATCACGGTCAGGCCTGCGTCCTTCGCCCTCTGCAGGACCTTGGCGGCGGCAATTCCATTGTCGCAGGTGATGATTGTATCCACGCCGTCTCTGACTGCGTCATCCACCAGGCGCTCATTGATGCCGTATCCGTCGCGGATGCGGTCCGGCAGCTCCACACTGACGTCGCCGCCGAGGAATGTCAGCGACCTGTACAGAATGTATGACGAGCAGATGCCGTCCACGTCGTAATCGCCGATGACTCTGATCCTTTTCCCCTGTGCGATCTTCTGCGCAAGAATCTCCACCGCCTGCTCCATGCCGTTCAGAAGAAGGGGACTGTACAGGTCTGCGGTCGTGCCGCCGATGTATCTCGACACCTCATCGACACCGATCACATTCCTGTTGCGGATCAGCCGCGCGAGAATGAGTGAAATCCCGCACTTTCTCGAAATCTCCGCAAAGTCGTCTTTTTTGTTGTAGATCATCCACTTTTTTGGCATTTCATCACTCCCGTCATCAGGCCAACACAATGACTTCTGCACCGGCTGCTCTATCGGCAGTATATCGGAATTCATGATAACGGAAAAGCACCTGCCATTCCTGACAGATGCTTTTCCGGCTTACTCTTTGTTGATCAATCTGCGCCTGCACGGGCCGCAGATCACATAACAGTTCAGACTACTGTCTTCTTCTTAATCTCCGCCTCATGCGCAGCCTTGCGCTCCGCCTTGTCGTGCGCGGCCTTCTGGCGCTGATAGCGCGCGGAATCGTCGTGCTTAGGCTTGAAGTGCTGACGCAGCACATACCACAGCGCGCCCGTGATGCACACGGAGGAATACGTTCCGCTGATGATACCGGCCATAATGGGCAGTGCGAACTCCTTTACGCTCGCCACGCCGAAGATAAACAGCGTCGCCACCATGAAGAATGTCGTCAAGGAGGTGAACAGCGATCTCGAGAGCGTATCCGTAATACTGCGGTTGACGAGATCGATGAGATCCATATCTCTTCTGTGCATGCCAAGGTTCTCACGAATACGATCGAAAATAACGATCGTCGCGTTGATCGAGTAACCTACAATCGTCAGCATGCACGCGATAAACGTGGAGCCGACACTGATCCGCAGCACTGCGTAAACAGTGAGCACAACCAGCACATCGTGGCACAGGGCCAGCACAGCCGACGCGCCGAAACGCATATCCTTGAACCGAACCCAGATATACAGCAGCATCAGGATCAGCGCAACAACGACTGCCTTAAAGGCGTCTGCCTTCATCTCATTGGATACCGTCGAGCTGATGGTCTCGGCCGTGATGTTGTCCTCAGAGACCTTGAACTGGTCCTCGAGCGCAGAATCCAGATTCTGTCTCTCCTCAACAGAGAGCGTCCTCGTCTTGAAAATAACCTGGTTCCCGCCGGCAACCTTCTGCACCTGCACGTTCTTGTCGCCCGTCACCTTCTCGAAGACAGGAACGACATTCTTGTCCAGCTGATCAAGTGTGTAGTCCTCGTTGAACGTAACACTTGTTGAAGTGCCGCCAACGAAATCAAGGCTGTAGTTCAGGGCTGTCTGCCCCTTCGCAACATGTGCGCCCATCACAACCCAGCCGAGGGCGATGGCACAGATGGAAATCGTGAAGAAGATCTTTCTCTTCTCCAGGAAATGAATCAGGTTTCTCTTCTTTCCTACGCCGTACCACTTCTTGTCCTTGAAGCCCAGCGTGAAGAAGATGTTCATGAACCACTTGGTCACGAACAGTGCCGTGAACATCGACAGAATAATACCGATGGCCAGTGTCTGCGCAAAGCCCTTCACAGAGCCGCTGCCCAGAAGGCCCAGCACAGCCGCAGCAATCAGTGTGGTCACATTGCCGTCGATGATGGCGGAGAGCGCCTTGCTGTAGCCGGAATCGATGGCCCTGCGCACGCTCTTGTTCGCACCCAACTCCTCACGGATACGCGCGAAAGTAATAACGTTCGCATCCACGGCCATACCGATGGACAGGAGAATACCTGCGATGCCGGGGAGCGTCAGCGTCACGTTGAAGCCGACCAGCACCAGCACCATGAGACCGCAGTAGATGATGAGCGCAAGGCTCGCACAAAAGCCCGGCAGGAAGTACACAGCGATCATGAAAATAACGACCAGTGCAAAGCCGATTGCACCCGCTTTCAGGGAAGAATGGATAGCTTCCTGGCCGAGCTGTGCACCCACGACGTTGGATCTGATCTCCTGCAGCTCAACCTTCAGGCCGCCGATACGAATCGTGGAAGCCAGGTTCTCGGCGTCCTCGATCGTGCTCTCTCCGGTAATGACTGCCTGTCCGTCAGTGATCTCATTCTGTACCTTCGGCACACTGATGAACTCGCCGTCATAATAGATACCAATCGTCTCACCCTTTGCATAGGCATCCTTTGTCGCCTGTGCGAATTTCTTCTTGCCCTCGTCTGTGAAGGTGAGCTCGACGACAATATTCTTGTTGTTCATGTTGTCGGTCTGATAGCCTGCCTTGGCCTCCGCCACGTCAGTGCCGGTCAGAACCGCGTCGCCGGTCTTGATGATGTCATCGAGACTTCTTGTCAGCGCATAAGTATATGTTGTGCTGCTCAGCTCATAGTTCGGATTTCCGTCCGCATCCGTCTCTCTGATAAAATACAGGGATCCGGGACGGCCCAGCTGTTCCAGAATCGTGTTGGCATCTGTCACACCGGGAATCTCGATATCGATGCGGTCGCTGCCCTCGCGGTATACCTGCGCCTCGGTGGAATACTGTTCCACTCTCTGCTGCAGCTTATAAACCGTATCGTCCATATCCTCATCGGACGGTGTCTTGTCTCCGGTCGCCTGGTATGTGATGCTGACGCCGCCCGCCAGATCAAGGCCGAGGTTCACATGCTTGATGGATCCGGATTTGTCGGGACCGATGCCGAACGCTGCCGCGTACACCAGGCCGCACATAACGGCCAGGAGTGCGATCAGTCCGATGACCGCATTTCTTTTCTTCATAATCCTATTGCTCCTTTATCCTCCGACAGCTCTCCGCGCTGTCGCAACTGTATAAGTATACCATGATGCCGCACATAATTTCCACATGTCTGCATCGGATTGTTCTTTATTCCAAGTTAAAGATTAAGATATTCTCTGCTGTATGGCATTAAGAAAGCTGCCTTTGCTGCCCGCTTGCACGCCCTTCCATCTCCCTTTACAATAAGAAGGCGGGTTTCCCGCACAAAAAGACATTTTTAGTAATTGTCAGTTTCATCTTCCCTCCAAAGAGTATCGGGAAATCTTTCCGGAAGCGCTCAACAATAATATTTAATCCCGCTCCGGAATACAGCGGGCACCTTAGGCAGAGGCGTTAAACCTACACAATTTATTCTCGTGAAAGGATTTTATGAGCCAGCAGGCAGTTCTCATTAATATTGCAGCACTCGTTATTCTCATCGCGCTCTCCGCGTATTTTTCCGCGGCGGAGACAGCGTTTTCCACTGTGAACCGTGTCTCCCTGAAGACGCTTGCGGATGACGGCAACAAGCGTGCCGCCCTTGCGCTGAAGGTCCTCGGGCAGTACAGCAAGATGCTCTCCGCGATCCTCATCTGCAACAACGTCGTGAACCTCTCCGCTTCCTCTCTTGCGACGACGGTCATCATCGGAACACTTGGCACAAATGCAGTATCCATCGGCACGGCCGTGCTGACTGTGCTCATCATTCTCTTTGGCGAGATCACGCCAAAGAATGTCTCCAAGGTGCGCGCACAGCAGATCTCCATGCGGGATGCAAGGACGATCAGCATGTTGATGACTGTGCTGACGCCCGTTATTTTCATTATTGATCATATTGCGGGCGGCCTGCTGAAAATGATGGGCGTCGATGTCAACAAGAAGCAGCTCCTCACGGAAAATGAGCTGAAGACCTATGTGGAGGTCGGCCGGGAGGACGGCGTCATCGAGAACCGTGAGAAGAAGATCATTTACAACGTCTTCGATTTCGGTGACTCCGAGGCGCGGGACATCATGGTGCCCCGGATCGACATGTGCTGCGTGTCGTCGGATGCGACGTATGAGGAGGTCATGGATACTTTTCGCAAGGAGATGTTCACGCGCATCCCCGTCTACGAGAGCGACAACCAGGATAAGATCATCGGCCATCTCAATATCAAGGACTTCATCCTGCAGCGCGATCCGAAGAACTTCAGCGTAAAGAAGTTCCTGCACGAGTCCTATTACACTTATGAGTATAAAAAGACTGCAGAGCTCCTGCGGCAGATGCAGCAGAATTCCTATGGCGTTGCTTTTGTCATCGACGAGTATGGCAACACGGTCGGCATGATTACGCTCGAGGACCTCATTGAGGAGATCGTGGGCGATATCCGTGACGAGTACGACCGGGATGAGGAGAAGCAGCTGCGCAAGTACGACGATCTCACCTGGCTCGTCGACGGCTCCATGAATCTGGACGACGTCAACGACGCGATTGGCAGCCACTTTGAATCCGAGGACTACGACTCCATCGGCGGTCTCATGATCGAGCAGCTCGAGCGCCTGCCCGCAAACGGCGAGACTGTTACACTCGAGGACGGCACGACCCTCACGGCGAAAGGCATTCGCCACAACCGCATCATGAAGGTGCTGATCCGCCTGTCCGCGCCGGCGCAGAAGGAGGAGTCGTCAAAGGATTCTAAAAAAGGGAACGGACCGGAAGAAGATACTGCTGACGCAGATGCAGACAACTCTCAAGATGCCGGCAGAAGAGCTGAAAAATCATGAGATCGTCCAGCAGAAGAGCTGAAATATCCTGTGAGCATCCAGCATATTTAAAAATCTGATGCCACTTAGTAGTTCCATCGTCATCAAAATTTTCTTTTTCTAATATATTTGATGTCATGAAATATTACGTGTCACCAAATTTTATTATTATCTTAAAAATTGATCATAAAGTCAGCGTGTTTTTGCATGAGCTTCATCAGAATCAGATATTGTGCTTATATTTGATGACTTTATAGCAAAAATGCGAATAAAATGTCATCAAAATCAGCCGTTATGTTCTTATTTGATGATTATCTTGTAAAAATACGATCAAAATGTCATCAAAATCAACCGTTATGCTCTTGCTTGATGACTATCTCGTAAAGGCACGATCGAAATGTCATCAAAATCAACCGTTATGCTCTTGCTTGATGACTATCTTGTAAAGACACGATCGAAATGTCATCAAAATTTACTATTCGCCCTGATTTTGATGTTCTTCATTGACACAAGACGTAACTATAAGTCCAAGCTTAATGCCCAAAGCGCCCAACTTGAGTAAAGAGCCAGAAAACATAGGCAAAATTCTTAATAGCTCATGCTATTTTTATTCTTAGGGTATGTGAAGCATTTACTAAGAAACAATACAAATTTATGGAAGACACACGACTATATGAGAGAAGAATAACCGTTTCATCATGCTGTGACTGCAATCAACACAGGTCACAGATCAAAAGAATTGAGGAGAGCATGCTGGCAGAAGCGATGGCGGACGACGGTATGCTCTCCTGCGACTGTGCGGAAATCCCGAGGCTTGAGAAGGGGCCACACGGCAAGCCTTATTATCCGGACCTGCCTGGGTTTGCTTTCAATTTTTCCCACTCCGGGGACTGGATCGTGCTGGCGGTGCGGGATGGGGCAAACATCGGCATCGACCTGCAAAAGATCGTGCCTGTAAAGTCTGGCATCGATGCGATAGCCGAGCGGTGCTGCCGTCCGGAGGAGACTGCATTCCTGCATTTCTACCGCACTGAGGAGACTCCATCACTGCGTTCCTGCGGCCGAGATGAATCTGCCGAAAAGGCCGAGATCTTCTTCCGCCTCTGGGCAATTCGCGAGGCGTTTTTGAAGTACACGGGCGACGGAATTTTCCATGACGACATGAAGAACGTGCAGATTCCGGTGCTCTCATCTCTTCTGTCTGACTGGATCATCATGAATAATGACGCAGACCCTGCAAATGACGCTTCCACCACACTTTCAGATAGAATTTGCGGAACTTCTAAGGATAAGGCTGCCACATTATCAGATGGTTTCATTGAAGCTTCCTTGGGACAGAATGAATTACTCATTTCCAAGGAGTTACTTATTCGCAAGGTATTGGATATCCTTCGCGGCAGCGGTGAAGTGATTCTCGAGCTTGAAAAATCTTCATCCTGTGCTTGCCCATCACAGAAAAAAGCCTTCTTCCAGATGGTCACCCCTCCGGAAGAAGGCTATATCATGTGTGTCGTGACGGATTAATCTGATTAGTTCTCCCCGAGTTAGTTCTTAATCTCTCCGAGGGAAAGTGCTGCGCCGGTCAAACCATCCATATTCATCCAAAACCAGGTTTATTCCTGCCCTTGGCGGTAATAATTTCGGGCTCACTTGCGGCTTTTCATCCAAATTCAGCAATTTCAAGGTCTGTGGCCGTAATTCCTCCCACGAGCAAATGATAAGCAACAGGCGAATTGTAAAGCCGGCGCCCCATCACACCGCGTGACAGGGCTGCCGGCTCTTTTATATCAGATATAACGATTTCCTTACTCCTCTTCCTTCGCCGTCACCTTAATGTGCAGCTCGTCGAGCTGCTGCTGGGTAACCTCGGAAGGCGCGCCCATCATCACATCCTGCGCATTCTTGTTCATCGGGAACGGAATAACCTCCCTGATGGAGTCCTCACCCGCAAGGAGCATCACCATGCGGTCGATTCCGGGTGCAATGCCTGCGTGCGGCGGAGCGCCATAGCAGAATGCGTTGTACATGGCAGGGAATCTCTTCTTCACATCCTCCTCGCCAAGACGAACCAGCTCGAAGGCCTTCACCATGATCTCGGGATCGTGGTTTCTGACGGCTCCGGAACTGAGCTCAACGCCATTGCAGACAAGATCATACTGATCAGCAGTGATTGTAAGAGGATCAATTTCACCTCTCTCCGCCTTCAGCAGCGTCTCAAGGCCGCCCGCCGGCATCGAGAAAGGATTGTGGCAGAACTCCAGCTCACCGGACTCCTCACCGATCTCATACATCGGGAAGTCTACAATCCAGCAGAACGCATACTGCTCTTTATCCATGTGGCCGGGAACTGCTGCGCCGAGCGTCTTCACCAGAACGCCGGCTGTCTTCTGCGCCAGCGTCTTCTTTCCTGCAGCGACGCCGACAAAATCGCCGGGCTTCAGTCCAAGAGCAGCGACAACCTTGTCCTTCAAAGGAGCCACGAACTTGGAGATTCCGCCGACCAGCTCGCCCTTCTCGTCCATGCGGAACCAGTAAGGCTTATTGCCCGCCTGCACCTCAACGTCTGCAAGTGTCTTGTCGATGAACTTGCGGGATCCCTCGAAACCGGAGACAACAACGGCTTTGATGACCGTCTTACGCTCCTCTCCGCTCTCATCCTTCGATGCGAACGGCCCGAAGCCGCAGTCCAGCAGAACATCTGTCACATCCTGCACCGTCAGATCGATGCGCAGGTCAGGCTTATCAGAGCCGTACTTCTCCATCGCCTCGGTGTAAGGAATTCTCTTGAAGGGAGCGCTGGAGGCGCGGTCGTATGTGCCATACTTCGCGAAAACAGGCGGAAGAACGTCCTCAAGGACCGCGAAAACATCCTCCTGCGTCGCAAACGCCATCTCCATATCGAGCTGATAGAACTCTCCCGGAGATCTGTCGCCTCTCGCATCCTCATCGCGGAAACACGGTGCGATCTGAAAATACCGATCAAACCCGGCCGTCATCAGCAGCTGCTTGAACTGCTGCGGCGCCTGCGGGAGGGCGTAAAACTTGCCCGGATGCTTTCTCGCGGGAACGAGATAGTCTCTTGCGCCCTCGGGTGAAGAAGCTGTCAGGATGGGTGTTGTGATCTCAAGGAAGCCGTGTTCCGTCATGCTCTTGCGAAGAGCGGAGATCACGTTGCAGCGCAGAATAATATTCTTCTTGACCTCGGGATTGCGCAGATCCAGATATCTGTAGCGAAGTCTCGTCGTCTCATCCGCCTCGCGGCTGTGGTTGATCTCGAACGGCAGCTCACTGTAGCGGCAGCGGCCGAGAATCGCCACGGAATCCGGAACGACCTCGATGTCGCCGGTCGCCTGCTTAGGATTCTTGGAAGATCTCTCTCTGACCGTGCCTGTCACACAGATCGTGGACTCCTTCGTGATGTCCTTGAACTGCTTCATCATCTCTTCGGTCTCGACAACAATCTGCGTCGTCCCGTAGAAATCCCTGAGCACAATAAATGCCAGGTTTGCGGACACAATACGCATGTTCTCGAGCCATCCGGAGAGCTGTACCTTTTTGCCGACGTCCGTCAGCCGAAGCTCCCCGCATGTGTGCGTGCGATTCTGCATACTACCTCCCCGCCGCTGCAGGCTGCAGCGGCCGTTTATTCAATCTGAAAATAAATTATTCCCCAATCGGCTTCGCATAGAATTCCTCGAAGTCAGTATATCCCTGCTCCGTGAGCTGCTGCTTCTGGAACTTCTTGTTCTTGTTCATGCGGACAACAAGGACGTCTCGTCCCTCCGCTCTCTCCTTCTGCGCCTTCTCAATGGCTTCCTTGAGTCTGTCTGTCGGCAGATTCTTCTCCAGAAGGAACGCCGTCTTCTGCGCGCGTCCCGGCACCTTGAAGCCCTGCTCCATGAGGATCAGGATGATGCGCTCGAAGCCGATGGAGAAGCCGCACGCGGGCACGTCCTTGCCGGTGAACTTGCCAACCATGCCGTCGTACCTTCCACCGCCGCCTGCGCTGATACCCAGCTGCGGCATCGCAATCTCAAAGATCGTGCCCGTGTAATAACTCATGCCGCGCACAATCGTGGGGTCAAAGACCATTTCGAACTTTGCCTGCTTTGTCGCCTCAACTGTCTCAATCGTCTCGCGCAGCGTCGGGATGACATCGCTCTCGATGACACCATTCAGCTTGTCCTCGAGGAATCCGAGCTTATCTTCAGCCGCTTCCATTCCCTCGAACAGCGCCGCATAGCGGTCCACCGCGTCCTGTGCAAAGCCCTGATCCAGAAGATCCTGCTTCACACCATCCAGTCCGATCTTGTCCATCTTATCAAGACTGATGAAAACATCGTCGAACCGATCCTCCGGGAACCCCGAGAACTTCGCCATCGCCTTCAGGATCCTTCTCTCATTGATGCGGATCTGAAAATCCTTAAAGCCAAGCCTTCCTAGCGTTGTCGTCGTCGCAAGGATCAGCTCGATCTCTGCGAGATTTGTCGGCTCACCGATGATATCGATATCGCACTGCATGAACTGACGGTATCTTCCCTTCTGCGGGCGGTCAGCTCTCCACACATTCCCCATCTGCAGCGCCTTGAACGGCATGGGCAGCTCATTTTCATGATTGGAAAAATACCGGACCAGCGGCACCGTCAGATCGTAGCGAAGGCCGCCGTCCACCAGATCCGCCTCGCTCTTTGCCTCGTCCAGGCGGAGCTTCTCGCCTCTCTTTAAGATCTTGAAGATCAGCTTCTCATTGTCGCCGCCGGACTTGGAGGTCAGGTTCTCAATGCTCTCGACGCAGGGCGTCTCGATCCTCTGAAAACCGAACTCGGCATACGTCTTGCTGATGACGGAGGTGCAGTACTCGCGGATCTCCATCTCCTCCGGCATAATGTCCTTCATGCCGGTAACCGGTTTCTTCTTAAGTGCCATATGGGCCGTCCTTTCCGAATTTGCTCAACGTTCTGATCATACAATGATTCGGGGAAGAATTCAACGGCAAAGCCCCTCGGTGTGATGGATTATAAGCTCCCCGGTGCAATGGATCCGCCGAAATCTCAGTCTCTTGACACAGGAGCAAATGGGGAGAACTATCAAGAAACGTCATGAATATTTCCTCGCCGCATACACCGATTTGGCCGTATCACGCCCTCTTCTTACCGGGCTTTGACATTAAGCAAACCTTTGCGTGGTTGACATTAAATTTTATTCCTATATGATACAAGAGCTGCCTATTGAATTTAACAGGACGGGAAAGACCGGCTGTCGACAGCCTTTAATGCACATCTTTGTACAAAGACCGGCCGTTCGTTTTGGCAAGTCCTTCCTGTGCAAACGTGATGTAATGAGGGCAGAAATTCCAATTCTTCAGGAGGTTTACCATGCAGTCCACACAGAAGATCCGGCTCTCCGATCACTTTACCTATTCCCGACTTCTGCGGTTCACCCTCTCGCCGATCATGATGATGATCTTCACTTCGATCTATGGCGTGGTGGATGGTTTCTTTGTGTCTAATTTCGTCGGCGCAACGCCCTTTGCCGCCCTCAATCTGATCATGCCGTATATCATGATCTTTTCGGCAGTCGGATTTATGCTGGGTTCGGGCGGAAGTGCGCTGGTCGCCGTGACGCTCGGCACCGGCAACAAGAAGCGCGCCAACGAGATCTTTTCTCTTATTATATATACGGTCATCGCGGTCGGCTTTGTTTTCACGATTGTGGGAAACCTGCTCGTGACAAAGGTTGCGCTCTTTCTCGGCGCCACACAGGAACTCCTGCCGTACTGCGTTCTGTATGCGCGGATCAATCTCCTCGGTATCCCCGCCTTCATGCTGCAGAATGCCTTTCAGACGTTCCTCATCACAGCAGAGAAGCCTCGTCTGGGACTGCATGTGACACTCGCCGCGGGATTTACGAACATGATACTGGACGGCCTCTTCATGGGCGTTTTCCATTGGGGTCTCGGGAGCGCCGCTGCGGCGACGATCATCTCGCAGTGCGTCGGAGGAATCATCCCGCTCGTTTACTTCCTGCGGCCGAACAGCTCCAGGCTTCGCCTCGGACGCACGCATTTTATGGGTGAGGTGCTGACAAAGAGCGCAGGCAACGGCTCATCGGAGTTTCTCTCCAACATTTCTGTGTCCGTGGCCAGTATGATGTACAATTTTCAGCTGATGAAATACATCGGGCAGAACGGCGTCGCCGCCTACGGCATCATCATGTACACGAACTTCGCCTTCATCGGCATGTTCTTCGGCTACTCGATGGGCGCCTCCCCGATCACGGGCTATAATCTCGGTGCCGCCAACTATGCAGAACTGAAAAATGTATATAACAAGAGTATCCGCATAGTATCTGTGGCCGGCTTCATTATGACAGCCGCATCTATTGTGCTGGCGCATCCGCTCGCCATGATCTTTGCGGGCTACGATCCTGACCTGCTGCAGCTGACGACGAAGGCAATCCGCATCTATTCGCTCGCCTACATTTTCATGGGGATCAATATTTACGGTTCAGCCTTCTTCACCTCAATGAACAACGGCTTTATCTCCGCGCTGATCTCGGTCCTGCGCACGCTTGTCTTTCAGGTAGCCGCCGTGCTGATCATGCCGGCCCTCTTTGGCATTGACGGCATCTGGAGCTCCATCATCATCGCCAACGTCCTGACGTTAATCGTAACTGTGGTGTGCTTCGTGCGGTACAAGGATGCATACCACTACGCGTGACCATCTTTGCGTGTTAATTTAAAATCGTTTTGCCCGCCAAGAAGAACCGCGTTTTTACTGCGTAACAAAAAGGAATCTTTGGCTTGAGATATCATGGTCAAAGATTCCTTTTATCCAAATATCAGGTCCCAGGGAGATTCTCAACAAATTTAATAGCGTATTCATACTGTCCCTTTGAAAGCCTTTCGGTGACCTGTCTATGCGAATTGTAATCTTCCTTTGGGCTCAGGAATCGGCCTTCCGATACTTCTGGCAGTTGCAATCCACTCATTAATAACCACTTCCGCATTCTTTAAAGCATCTTCCGGTGTATCTCCATCTGCCATGCATCCGGGAAGTTCCGGAACATCTACTAACCATCTGTTGTCTTCATTCGACCAATAAACAATTCTCTCATATTTATTCATCTCAAACCTCCATGCGATATTTGAGGACAAGACTTCTGATCTGCTTTACCTGATACGGCTTTGCCTTATTCCCTTGTGGCTGAATATTGATAATTTCCTCCACTCCGGATTTATAGTAGATAAAATGATCGCCTCTCACTCTGTATTCAAATCCTAATGCAGTGAGGAGTTTTTGCAAATCGCTGAACTTAATATTCTGATCTTTCGTTCCTTTTAGGACATCTAATAGAATGTCTGAAGCTTGCGGCATTGATGCTGATCCTCTTTTTATAATCTTTTTGTGAAGTCCAATGCAATTTTAACAATTTCAATATACTAAGAATTAAACAGTCTGACAACTAATCCTATCACAGTCTTTGCACCGCTGCGTGAAATCGACAACCTCCGCAACATCGCATAAAATCTACAGTCTCCGCACCGTCGCGTGGAAGGCCCACCCGATCAGGTGCAGAACTGCCTCCGGCCTGCTGCATCCCGCCACGTTGATCAGCAGATTCCAAACGCGCTGCACCGACTTCCCCTTATTAGAGGAGAGTGATTTTGCCGGCCGCCGATACACCGTGAGCACTTGATCAAGCCCGTATGCGATAAAGCCCTTCCGCAGAAGCGTCCACCATAACGCCGTGTCTTCAGACGGCATGTCCGGCATCTGGATGAAGGATTTATCGATTTTCTCCGTATCAAAGATCACCGTCGATGTGAAAATAACGGTCCGGCTCAGCGCATGCCTGAAATCGAGTCTGTCAATGGCATGTACGATGCGGCCGGTGCCGACCGCATTGGCATCCCCGAACTCGTAAGATGTGTATGTAAATCCGGCATTATTTTCCTGCAGAAACCGCAGCTGCATCTCGAGCTTATACGGCTTCCAGAGATCATCGGCGTCGAGAAACGCAATATATCTTCCCCTCGCCTCCAACACACCATGGTTTCTGCTGGCTGCAGCGCCCGAGTTCTTCTCATTATGAACAATCCTGATTTGATCTCCGAAAGGCGATGCCTCTTTGATGCGCTCTGCCACGGCAGCACTCTCATCCGGCCCGCAGTCATCCACCAGGATGAGTTCCCAGTTCCGGTACGTCTGCTGCTCCACCGAATACATTGTCTGTTCAATATATGCCGCCGCATTGTACAGCGGAATGATCACGGAGACCAAGCCGTCCTGGCCTTCTGTTTCATTTAGTGTCATGCAGATTTTGTCCTCTTCCTCTTTTCGGCTGCAATCCTGTAAACATCATTATAAAGCCAGGAAGAATCCGAAAGAGTTCATTCCTCATCATGCGTTTTTTCCTCATCCCTTAATAAACGTATCCAGTCACGCCTCTGATGAAGGAATCTCACAATAAAGACAGTGTCTTTATGGACTGTATATAAAATGAGATAATTGCTGACGGTGATTGATCGAATTCCCCAGCTTCGCAGCACACTGTCTGTGACAAGTGCATATCCTTCAGGGTACTCTGCCAACTCTCTCGTCTTTTCAGAAAAATCATCAAGCAGTTTTTCCGCAGCAGCCGGACTGAACAGCTCAAAAGAAATGTAATCTGCCGCACCCTGCAGGTCGATCTGTGCCCTTCTCGTCATCCAGACCTTATATTTCATTTCCTGATACCTGCGCGAATTTCCTTTATGACATCCTCCGCAGGACGCATATTTCCTGACTTCACATCATCCAAGCCTTCATTCACCTTCTCGTACAGGTCCAGTCTGCCTTGCATATCCTCATACGCTTCAATACTCATGACAGCAAGGTCACCTTTGCCATTTTTCGTAATAAAAATCGGTTCACCATATTCATGGGCTTGTTCTGAGACCATATTGTAGTTATTCCTCAAATCCGCACTTGATTTAATTGACGGCATAATAATTTCCTCCTGGATAGCTGTATTATACCAATATTTTGTTATGTCGTCGAGAATACGATTTGATTGCGGCGCAGGTTCAGATCTGCAGAATGTACATTCCCTTCCCACACTCTCTGATCATTCCTTTCATCTGCATCTTAACGGCAGCGGTACTAAGTCCGCTGAACGGGATATTGGCACCTTCTTTTACAGCCAACTTCTCCGCAATGTTTTGAAGACTGACAGGAACAGACTCATCCAGATAAGAAGCGATCAGCCGTTCCGTATCGTTCATCCCTTGGAAAACATCCTTCCTGCGCTTCTGCCGCTCCTTCTCGCGGCTGACCGATGCAGCCTGAAGTGCCTTAATCGTCCGTGCTCCATCAGTATTTCTTTCGGCAGGGCATTCAGCTTTATTGAACCGACCTGCACAATGGTTATCGTCTTTTTCTGCCCCAAGCTGTATATATGGGGCCGTTATGCCGCGTACTTCTCTTCGCTGCCCGGTACCTGTATCAATAGATGAAGGAACCTGTCGGTGTGTCTTTATTCCTCCATCACATGCAGCGTTCCCAGTTCCATACAGGCCTGCTGAACAGGCTGTACTGCGGGCATTTCCGAACCGATCCATCGGCACTCCCTGCGCCCCCAGCAGATCAATCACAATGTCCTCCGGCGATGCCGCAATGCCGGCTCCCTGCCGGATCAGACGATTGCAGCCGCCGGATCTCACATCTGTAACCCTTCCCGGAAGAGCATAAATTTCCCGGTTCTGTTCAAGCGCCATGTCGACCGTAATGAGCGTTCCGCTCTTCTGCGCCGCCTCGATCACGAGGACAACATCGGAGAGGCCGCTGATAATGCGATTCCTCAGAGGAAAAAGTCTCGCCTGCGCCGCTGTGCCGGGCATATATTCCGAGATCACGCCGCCGTCCTGACATAACCGCTCATAGAGATCCTTATTGTCGCTGGGATAACAGATATCCGCGCCGCACCCTAGCACCGCCGCGGAATATCCTCCGGCGTCCAATGCTGCGCGGCCCGCTATGCCGTCTATTCCCCTGGCCATGCCGCTGATCACATTCATGCCATAGCGGGCAAGCGTGCCGCCGAAGACCCGTGCCTGTTCCCGTCCATACGGCGTCGCATTGCGCGCACCGATGATCGACACCGATGGCCGATCGTCCGGCATTCTGCCGATGCAGAAAAGACAAAAGGGCGGATCCGGAATTTCCAGGAGTTTTTCCGGATACTCTCCATCGCCATACGTCATAAACCTTATTCTCTTTTTCTGCAGTTCTTCTTCGAGCCTTTCCGGATGGATCGAGCGCCTTGCGCACACGATCAGATCTTCCAGAATGGCTGGATTAGTCTTTCCTCGTTTGTCCGGCTGATCACAGATCTGCTGAGCGAATGCCTGCAGCTCCTGCTCCGGCATCCGGTAAATCAGCTCAGCAAAGTCATCCCTGCCGATCATCTCCCACATTCTGAAAACAGTCTTTCGCCCGATGCCATTGATGGCGGCCAGCCAGAGTCTGTAGATATCCATATTGAACTCCTTGATGTTTCAGACAAACATTTTGAATTCCCCTCGGTAAATCAAAAAACCGTCGGGGTAAACAAATTTCCTGTCCAAGGTTTTGATATCACCAAAGGTGCTGCAAATGGCAAATCATGCATGCAATGTCAGTTCTTCTGTCTTCTCCCGTATGCTCATGCGGTAGCTCACCGCCTCGGCGAGATCATCTTCTGTAATGCGGTCACGGCCGGACAGATCCGCAATGGTGCGCGCCACTTTCAGGATCTTGTGGTATGCCCTGGCAGAGAGTCCCATCTTATCGAAAATCTCTCTGACAAAGAACTGTTCTCTGCGCTCAAGGATGCAGAATTCTTCCACTGCCCGTGCATCCATATCCGCATTGAAGGAAAAAGAAGTTCCCTCAAATCTCACTTTCTGCCTCTCCCTTGCGCGCATCACTCTCTCGCGTATCCCGGCGCTTGTCTCTGTCTTCTGCCCCGTCATGAGATCGCCCACCGGGACCTTCGGCGCATCCACACACAGATCAATCCGATCCACAATCGGTCCTGGGACGCGATTCATGTACCGTCTGATCTCCGGTTCTGTGCATGTACATTTCTTCCGATCCGGATAGTGGCCGCAGGGGCAGGGATTCATGGCCGCTGCCAGGAGGGCGCGTGCCGGATAGGCATAGGAGCCGGATGCGCGGGAGACCACAATTCTGTGCTCCTCCATAGGCTGGCGCAGTGCATTGAGAACATCTTTGTTAAATTCAGGAAATTCATCCATGAAGAGAACGCCGCGGTGTGCTTTGGACAAGATGCCGGGCATAGGATGCGTTCCACCGCCCGTCATTGCCTGCGGTGTTATAGAATGATGGGGAGATAAGAATGGTCTTCTTGTAATGAGGGGATGATCGCTGCTGATCTCGCCGCAGATACTGTAGATGGCAGACACCTCCAGACTCTCATTCAGTGTGAGCGGAGGAAGGATTGAAGGGATACATCTCGCCATCATGGACTTGCCTGATCCCGGCGGCCCAATCATCATGCAGTTGTGAAAACCGGAGGCAGCGATCTCCAATACTCTCTTAACGCCGCTCTGTCCATGCACATCGGAAAAATCAGCTTCCTTTTCCTCTTCAGCACTCTTTGCAAAAAGGGCATTGACGTCGAGCTGCTCATCCGCGGAGATCTGCTCTCTCTCCTGCTCATCGGCGTTCAGATAGTCCACGAGCTGCCGCAGGTGTGAGAAGCCGACAACGCGTATTCCCCTTGTGACAGCACCTTCTCTGGCATTGTCTTTAGGCAGAATACACATCCCGATCTCTCTCCTTTTGGCCTCCTGGACAATTGGAAGAACACCACGCACCGGCAGAATCCGCCCATCCAAAGACAATTCCCCCAGAAAAAGCGTCTGTTCCACTTCCTTCTGCGGTACCACACCGAGGCAGACAAGAATTCCGATTGCCACAGGAAGATCGATGACAATACCGGTCTTTGGAATATCTGCCGGCGAAAAGTTAACCGTGATGCGCGAAGGGGGAATACGAATGCCCATATTCTTGAGGGCAACGCGCACGCGCTCCCCGGCTTCACGGACTGTTGCGGAAACAAAGCCCACCATAGACAGACTCGGCAGTCCGTCGCTGATGTCCGTCTCCACGCTCATCAGATAGCTCTGCAGGCCATGTGTGGCCCCGGAAAGAACTGTACTGAACATGGCAGCTCCTTATTATGAATAAATACTGCAATAGCTGATTGTTGCTTGTAGTTGATGTGGCAGGCGGCAGTATCTGCGATTGCCGCACTTGATTTGATGATGATTGGCCGCTTTGAATTGGCCTGGATTTGTCGCTTTGGGCTTGATTTGATAAAACTTTTCTGACTTGATTGAAATTTATCGATTTTGGATTGATCTGAGAAAGCCCGTTTTCGGCTTGATTTGAAGGTGTTGGTTTGGGCTTGCTCAGAGGCTGCCGTGACGTGATTCAGGTTTATCGCTTTTGGACTGATCAAAAGGATTCTTATTGATGTATCAGTTCTCCTCCATCACTGCCCGGATGGCTCCCTGTGAGTAACCTTTTCTGTACAAAAAGGCCTTCATCTTCTGCACATCCTGCCATTCAGCATGTTCTGGATCATAATGTTTCTTCTCCAGGAGTGCTCTGATCTGGGTCTTCTCTGCCTCCAGAGAAGACTCTCCGGTCTCTTCTTCCTCATTCTCAAAGGCCTCTTTGATCAGCTCACTGTCGACCCCCTTCTTCATGAGGTCCATGCGAATACGGGTCTTGCTTCTGTCCGCCAGATGAAAATGAATATAATTTGCTGCCAGACGCCTGTCATCAACATAATGTGCCTTTACCATCTCAGCGACAGCGCCGGCAGCAATTGCGCGCGGGTATCCGCTCTGTATGAGTTTGTCGTAAAGGCCCTTCTCTGAGTAATCGCAGTTCATAAGAAGACTCCCGCACTTATGCAGGGCGTCCGCACGGAACTGGTCCTCCAGCTCCGCCCAGACATCTTCAGGGATCTCTTCTCCCTCCTTCAACCCATAAAGAAAAACATCTTTTCTGCGGAGCACGAAGGTCTCTTCATAGTCCACTTCGACTCTGCATTTTGTCTTTCCCTGCGGCTGTAAGGCTGTGATCAACATATAAGGAACTCCCTCAACTGTAATAAACTTCGTGATTACTCCGCTGCATCCTTCGGCAACTCCACTGCCTCACCTGCAACTGCACCTTCGGCGTCAGGGCCTGCAGGTTTTCTTGCGCCCTCCGGATTGAGACCGTAATGCTCCCTTACCTTCATATCCAGCTCGTACAGGAGCTCCGGATGATCCTCTATATACTTCTTTGCATTCTCGCGGCCCTGTCCGATCTTGGACCCTTCATAGTTGTACCATGCACCGCTCTTGTTCACGATATCGGCATTGGCGGCAAGATCCAGTACATCGCCCGAATACGAAATGCCCTTGCCGAACATGATATCGAACTCAGCTTCCTTGAAGGGCGGAGCAATCTTGTTCTTTACCACCTTCACTCTGGTGCGGTTGCCGACAACCTCGCCGTTCTGCTTGATCGAATCAATCCTGCGCACATCCAGACGAATAGACGAGTAGAACTTAAGTGCGCGGCCGCCCGTCGTTGTCTCAGGATTGCCGAACATCACGCCCACCTTCTCACGCAGCTGGTTGATGAAGACAACCGAGCAGTTCGACTTCGAGATGACTGCTGTGAGCTTGCGCAGTGCCTGCGACATCAGTCTTGCCTGCAAACCGACATGTGCATCGCCCATGTCGCCATCGATCTCCTGCTTCGGAACAAGTGCTGCAACGGAGTCGACAACCACGATGTCAATTGCGCCGGAACGTACCATCGTCTCAGCAATCTCAAGACCCTGCTCGCCGGAGTCCGGCTGTGAGATGTAAAGATTGTCAATATCAACGCCAATATTCCGCGCATAGACGGGATCCAGCGCATGCTCCGCATCGATGAATCCGGCAATGCCGCCTCTTCTCTGCACCTCGGCGATCATATGCAGTGTCAGTGTTGTCTTACCGGAAGACTCAGGGCCATACACCTCGATGATTCTTCCCTTAGGAATACCGCCCATACCAAGCGCAATATCCAGTGAGAGAGACCCCGTAGGTGTAGTCTCAATATTCATATTGGTGGCAGGATCACCCAGTTTCATAACGGCACCTTTGCCGTATTGCTTCTCAATCTGTGCGATGGCTGCGTCCAGTGCCTTCAGTTTGTCGTTGTGATCCATTCCCATGATATGACTTGTCTCCTTCTTTTTATCTGAACATAGACCGGTGTACATATGCTGTACATCGAACATCTGTTCTGTTTAACAGTATAGCATCCGAACAACCAGGATGCAATACTGCCAGTGGCCGTTTTTATAGTTAACTCCGCTGATCTGAACTAATCACTACAGTAGTTGGAATATATCTCCGGCTATGAAATATAGTGGAGAAAACGAATGAATGATGATAAAGATCAAAGAAAGAAAAGATAAGAACATCTGATCAGAAAACTAGAGATCAAATAACTTTTATAAGCATAACATAAGCATTAAATTGTGTATATATATTTTTCTATATACCTAACTCCTTTTCAAAATATTTCAAAGTGCTGTATTGATAACGCCTGTGAAATTCTCTTTCATGAAGCAGTTTCTCACCCTTCCTGTGTTCTATATAATCAAGCACGTAAGCTGTAACTGCATTCGTGATTTTTTCCATGTTTTGTACACATTCGTTATATTCATCTTTGTCCACGATTCCAGGAGCGTTGCTAATGTATTCATCATTTGTAACAATCACTGCCTTGCTATAATCAAGTCCCGATTTGTGATGGACAGATCGCTGTGACCCGGAAAAATGATATCCATTATTATGATTCATTTCCGTACGAAAAGGCACGCAAATAAAATATGTATTCATTTCCACAAGAAGGCAGTTATATGGCCTGTTCTCTTTTTCCATCAATTCAGGATACTGATCATGTGGATAAGCGTCAAAGAATTGTCTTGACAATTTGAGAATTTGAAATACTGCTCCCATAACCTTCTCCTGAAAATAAAAGCGGTCGGACATCTCTGTCCGACCGTATACCATCGCTCGGCCAATTTTTATTTTACCGACGAGTCATAGCCGTCACTCGTCATCTTCACTCGGTTATTTTTATTTTACCGACGAGTCGGAACCGTCACTCGTCATCTTCATAGCGATGTTTTGTTTCACTTTTATCTTAACATTTCTTGTCAATTTTTCAATAAGATTCAATTCTCAGCTTGAATTGCAAGGCTGTGCCCATAAAATCCGATGTACAAGATATCGCCTTTTATGGGCGCGCAGACTTCTCACATCGCATAATTCATGAGCCCGCGCTTTGAAATCTCGACCTCATGCACGATAATCCCCATCTTCTCCTTCGAGGCAGGCGGGATCGCGGCCAGCTCCGACGGCTTCATGACCCTCTCTTCATAGACAGTTTCACTCCGACCGTGCTTTGTGTGCGTTACAGGATAGTAAATCCGCACCTTCGTGCGTATCCTGTCATAGATCTCCGTGCTCTGCGCATCCGGTGCCATGTAATAGAAATGACTCTCTAGCGTAGTATCGTCTGCCACCTCCTGCAGAAAATACCGCTTAATAATGCACCTGTACTTGTAAGAGAGGTCTTCGTTGTCCATGAGCTGGGCATAGCTGAGCTTTGCGCCGATCGTTACTGCGTAGAGGCCGTCAACTATATACTGAAAATCGCCATATTGATTACTCTCATCCATAAAGCTCATTATTACGCCTGCTTATAATCAATCGAATCGATTTTGTTCGCGCTGATCCGGATCGCATCCATGATCTCGTCCTCGGTCACATCGCCCTCCGCGGCGAGCTCCTCAACCGTCACCTTCCTGCCAAGATCTGCCGCCAGCTCATCTGCCTTCTCCTTCACCTTGTTCGTGAGGTCGGCGGCATCCTGCCCGACGACCGTCTGGTCCATATCCTCCGCGATGAGGTCCTCCATGGCCGTCATGATCCTCTGCGCAAGATCGGGCTTCACTTCAGACGGCTTATCCAGAGGCGCAAGGAGCTTCACGCCGCGCATGAGCGCCTCGTTTCCAATCCCGATGAGATCCTCCATATAGACGCCCTGCCCGATATAGAGCTTCGCGATGTCCACAACATCACTGAGCATTGTCTCCGCAAGCCTTCTCTGCGCATCCGCCTCGCCTGCCATCGCCTGAATCTCCAGAGCCTCCAGCTCGCCCTCCGAAGGCTGCTCAATCCGACTCACCATCTCCTCATAATCCTTGAGATAGTTGTGCTCCTCCTCCGTCAGCACATCCTCCAGAGGCAGTGCCTCGTCGACACCGATGTTGTTCGCGTGCAGATAGTTCTCCACCTGCTTCATCTGCGCATCATCGAGCTGCAGATCGCCGAACGCATCCTGCAGGTCCTGCCGTGAAATGACGTTGTGGTTCTTCTGCGCCTTCTTCAGCACAGCCTGCAGCATCGTAATAAAATTCTCTTCTTTTGAAAATTCGTTCATCCCACTCCTCAACCGCAATGCCTGCGGTATATTACTTCTGAAAATACTCTCCCCGTTCCTTTATCTCTGCCAGGTTCTTCTTTTTTTACCGAATCTTTCCCACATATCCTGCTGAACCTGCGTTTTTTCTGCCGCAGAATTTTGTTTCATCCGCGCTAAAAAGAGAATAAAAGACGGATGCAGATCACTTCTTCTCCACCTGCATCGGCTGCGGCCCCTTCCCGTCCTTCGCATGAATGTGCAGGAAGAGGTGATCCTGACAGAACTCGTAGTTGCCCTCACACTTGGAGCAATATCTGAACTCCAGGTTCGGATCGTCCAGCTCCGTCCGCCCGCAGATCGCACACCTGTGGATAGCACCGCGCGGATTCATATGTACAGGCGAACCATTGCCGCCTGCATGGTGCCATACACTGCCGGCACTATTGCCGCTCTCTTCGCCTGCACGATGCCACGTGCCATCCGCAGTGCCGCTGCCCGAACCGTTCCCGGCGCCATTCCAACCACTTCCGTTATTATTGCCGTTCCGCCCGAAGCCACTTCCATTATTTCCGCTGTTCCGGCCAAACCCGAAGCCGCTTCCGGAAGCGCCGCCCCGCGAAGAGGAGCCCCGCATCGCCTTCTTGAAATTTCTCCTTCTCTTCCACTCCTTGAAGCTGAGACCGCCCATCCTTGTGGAGACAAAGAAAATGAAGAAGTTCGCCAGCGATGCTGCCATCGCAAAGCACAGGTAATACGCCCCACCTGCTGCCGCCTTCACGAAATCATAAGCGAGCAGCGCGCCGTACGCGATCCCCAGCCACTTCGTCTTCACCGGCAGAATGAAGAAGAGCAGCACCACCGCCTCCGGAAACGTCGCCGCATACGCGAGAAAGATCGACATATTGACGTAATACGTACTGAAAACAATGCTGATCACGCGAAAATACATCCCGCCCATCAGCTTCACGCCGGGATCTCCGATCAGATATGCAAACCCCATCATCAGAAATGCGCCGATGATCGTGCACAGCATGCCGCCGAAAATATAGACGTTGTACCTCCACGTTCCCCACGTCCGCTCCAGTGCCGTACCGATCTGATAGTAGAACAGGAGCATAATGAGCACAAAGAAAATATTGCTGCTGTCCGGCGGCACAATCAGCCAGGTCACAAGGCGCCAGATCTGTCCGTGCAGGATTGCATACGGATCCAGCGTCAGCATCAGGAGAAAATTCGCATTGATCTGCCTGATGATGTAGCCGCATGCGTAGCACATGATCAGCACGAGTGAGAGATTTCTGATTGCATATCGTCCAAGTTTCTTTTCCAGCCAGTCCATAATCTTCCTTACTTTATCAAGATATCAGAGTATACCCTGTCCTAAACTATCTGCCAACCGAAGCGTTTATTAAGAAGGCGGGCATCTGCAAAACCCCTGCAGGCTCTGCCCCGATGCCGCGCGCCGCTGACAAAAGAAAAATACATAATACTATCAGCGCTATTGCAATATTGTATCATACCTGACAATCCGCACAGGTGAAATTTCTATTAATAAGGAAACAGAAGCACGCCCACAGTGCCCACCAATCAGCGCGGTAATTCCGCTTCAATCCAATAAACACAGGGCTGCAGACTAAGACACCCAAACTTCACATTTTGTGGTAACCTGTGTCGTTGACATTAAATTGTGCGCGATTTAGAATCGCCATAGTACGCAGAAGATTCCATACCTATTATTAATAAGTAGAGAAATGTGGAGAATATAGATTTGATCGCAAAAGATTATACCCTCGGAATTGATATCGGTTCCACCACAGTAAAGGTTGCGCTCATGGATGCGCAGCACCATCTTGTTTTCGGCGACTATAAGCGCCACCATGCTGAGATCAGAAAGACCCTCTATGCCCTTTTGATCGAGATCCACGACAAGATGCCGGACATCACCGTGCATCCTGTGATCACAGGATCCGGCGGACTCTCCCTCGCCAACTACCTTGGCGTCCCCTTTGTCCAGGAGGTTGTGGCTGAGGCCGCAGCCATCGAAGAGATCGCGCCGCAGACAGACGTCGCCATTGAGCTGGGCGGCGAGGATGCGAAGATCATTTATTTTGAGAACGGCAACGTCGAGGAGAGAATGAACGGCACCTGCGCAGGCGGCACAGGCTCCTTTATCGACCAGATGGCCTCCCTTCTGCAGACAGATGCGAAGGGCCTGAACGAGTACGCCAAGAACTACCAGTCGCTCTATACCATCGCGGCCCGCTGCGGCGTATTCGCGAAGTCAGACATCCAGCCTCTCATCAATGACGGTGCGAGAAAAGAGGACCTGGCGGCCTCTATTTTCCAGGCAGTTGTGATTCAGACCATCTCCGGCCTCGCACAGGGCAAGCCCATCAGAGGACATGTGGCGTTCCTCGGCGGCCCGCTCCATTTCCTGACAGAGCTGCGCGCAGCATTTATCCGTGAGCTCCATCTCGATGACGAGCACATCGTAAAGGTGGAGAATTCTCACCTCTTCCCTGCAATGGGCAGTGCCCTCAGCGCGAAAGAGGACAATTTCCTCACCCTCGAGGCACTGATCGACAAGACCTCCCGCCCCATGCAGATGGAGTTCGAGGTTGCCCGCATGGAGCCTCTCTTCCATTCCAAGGAGGAGTATGATGAGTTCTGTGCGCGCCACAACACGGCAAAAGTTAAGAAGGGTGACCTCTCCACTTATCAGGGAAAGGCCTTCCTCGGTATCGATGCCGGATCCACGACGACGAAGCTCGCCCTTGTCGGTGAGAACGGTGAGCTCCTCTGGAGCTTCTACTCTTCCAACAATGGCTCTCCCATCAAGACAGCTATCCGCGGCATAACAGAGCTTGATCACGCCATGCCTAAGAGCGGCATCACCATTTCCGGCGGGTGCTCCACCGGTTACGGAGAGGCCCTCATGAAGGCCGCGTTTAAGCTCGACCACGGCGAGGTAGAGACGATTGCGCACTACTACGGCGCATCGTATTTTGATCCGCAGGTGGACTGCATCCTCGATATCGGCGGACAGGACATGAAGTGCATCCGCATCAAAAACGGCGCGGTCGACTCCGTGACGCTCAATGAGGCGTGCTCCTCCGGCTGCGGTTCCTTTATCGAGACCTTTGCCAAGTCGCTGAAGTATTCGGTGCAGGATTTCGCCAAGGCGGCGCTCTTTGCGGAGCACCCGATTGACCTCGGCACGCGCTGCACTGTTTTCATGAATTCGAGGGTAAAGCAGGCCCAGAAGGAGGGCGCGGCAGTTGCCGATATCTCCGCCGGCCTGGCGTACTCCGTCATCAAGAATGCACTCTTCAAGGTCATGAAGGTCTCCTCCGCACAGGAGCTGGGCCGCAACATTGTCGTGCAGGGCGGTACTTTCTACAACGACGCTGTGCTGCGCGCCTTCGAGCTGATCTCCGACGGCCACGTGATCCGCCCCGATATTGCGGGCATCATGGGCGCCTTCGGCGCTGCGCTCATCGCAAGGGAGCGCTATGACGAGAGCATCCCTACGACGATGCTCAGCTTCGAGGAGATGGAGAATCTCACCTTCCAGACGACCCTTGGCAACTGCGGCAAGTGCGCGAACAACTGCCGTCTGACCATCAACCACTTCAGCGACGGCCGCCAGTTCATCACCGGCAACCGCTGCGAGAGGGGGCTTGGCCTCGAGAAGACGGATAACGGCATTCCGAACCTTTATAAATACAAGATGGGCCGTATTTTCGGCTATCGCCCGCTCTCCAAGACGGAGGCCACAAGGGGCACCGTCGGCATTCCCAGAGTCCTGAACATGTACGAGGACTACCCGTTCTGGGCGACGTTCTTCAAAGAACTGGGCTACCGCGTGGTGCTCTCCCCGCCCTCAACCCACAAGATTTACGAGATGGGCATTGAGTCCATTCCGTCCGAGTCCGCATGTTACCCCGCGAAAATAACGCACGGTCACATCCAGTGGCTCATTAACCAGAAGGTCGACTTTATTTTCTATCCCGCCCTCTTTTATGAGCGGAAGGAGTTCAAGGACGCGGATAACCACTACAACTGCCCGATTGTCACCTCCTACTCCGAGAATATCAAGAACAACGTCGAGGAGATCATGCGTGGTGAGGTGAAGTTCCGCAATCCCTTCATGGCCTTCACGGATCTGAAAACAGTGACCTCCGCGCTCACAAAAGAGTTCGCGGACATTCCCGAGGAGGAAGTCATCTCTGCCTGCACGAAGGCGTGGGATGAACTCGCACAGTGCCGCAAAGACATCCAGGCAGAGGGCGAGCGCACGCTCAAGTTCATGGAGGATCACCATATCCACGGCATCGTTCTCGCAGGGCGCCCGTACCATCTCGATCCTGAGATCAACCACGGCATTCCGGAGATGATCAACTCCTATGGCTTTGCCGTGCTCTCCGAGGACTCGATCTCGCACCTGGCGAACCCTGACAGGCCGCTGTACGTGCTGGATCAGTGGATGTACCACTCAAGACTCTATGCAGCTGCCAGCTACATCAAGACGAGGGACGATCTGGACATGATCCAGCTCAACTCCTTCGGCTGCGGCGTGGACGCTGTCACGACGGATCAGGTGAACGATATTCTCTCCGGATCCGACAAGATTTATACCTGCCTCAAGATCGATGAGGTCAACAATCTCGGCGCGGCGAGAATCCGTGTCCGCTCCCTCATTGCGGCCATCCGCATCAGAGAGCGCAAGCACCAGAAGAGAACAGTTCGCTCCTCCGCCATCAAGAAGGTGCCCTACACCGAGGAGATGCAGAAGGAGAAGTATACAATTCTCTGCCCGCAGATGTCGCCCTACCACTTTGACCTCATTGAGCCTGCGGCAAGGTCCTGCGGCTACAATCTCGTTGTCATGAAGAACGACAACAAGAAGGCGGTGGATTACGGTCTGAAGTACGTCAACAACGACGCCTGCTACCCTTTCCTCTTTGTCGTGGGACAGATCATGGAGGCGCTCGAGAGTGGACAATATGACCTGAACAAGACAGCCGTCATCATGTCGCAGACGGGCGGCGGGTGCCGCGCTTCGAACTATATCGGCTTCATCCGCCGCGCGCTGAAGAAGGCGGGTATGGAGCAGGTGCCGGTCATCTCGGCCAACCTCTCCGGCCTCGAGGACAATCCGGGCTTCAAGATCAATCTGAAGCTCCTCATCAGATTCGCGTTCGCAGTTGTTTTCGGAGATGTACTGATGAAGTGCATCTACAGAATGCGCCCCTATGAGCTGAAGAAGGGCTCAGTTGAGGAGATGCACCAGAAGTGGCTGAAGAAGTGCAGCGACTTCCTTGTCACCACGCGCGGTGTGCCGCTTCGCAGGGTGCAGAAAATGTGCGTCGAGATGATTCATGACTTCGACAGCATCCCGATCGATGAGAAGGTCAGAAAGCCCCGCGTCGGCATCGTCGGCGAGATTCTGGTCAAGTACTCGTATGCGGCCAACAACCACCTTGTTGAACTCCTGGAGAAGGAGGGTGCCGAGGCCAATGTGCCCGATCTCATGGGCTTTATGCTGTATGCGTTCTACAACCAGATTTACAAGGCACAGTACCTTGGAACCTCCAAGAAGGCAGCCATGGCCTGCAGCATCGGCATCCATGCGATCGAAGATGTGATCCTGAAGCCCATCAATAAGGCATATGAGCAGAGCCGCCACTTTGAGCCGTCGACCAGCATCTACAAGCTGGTCGAGTACGCTAAGCCCATCGTCAACATCGGAAACGAGACGGGCGAGGGATGGTTCCTGACAGGCGAAATGGTGGAGCTGATCAAGTCCGGCTATCCGAACATCATCTGCATCCAGCCGTTCGGATGCCTGCCGAACCACATCGTGGGCAAGGGCGTTGCAAAGAAGGTCAGAGAGCTCTATCCTATGGCCAACATCGCGGCCATCGACTACGATCCCGGCGCATCCGAGGTCAACCAGCTCAACCGCATCAAGCTCATGCTCTCCGGCGCGCAGAAGAACCTGCAGCGTCAGGAGGCGGCGGAGGCAGCGGCCAGGGCGAAGGCTGATTCGACAGCTTCCGGCAGCAGTTCAGTTGGCAGTTCTACTGAAAATCAGACTTCCGATGCTGACAGCAGTGCTTCTAAGGATAAGAACTCTGAAGAAGTAGCTTAACTTACAGGAACTAGCAATAGTATTACTTTATAGAGAAAACATAAGTGAAGCCTGGCGCGGGAATCCCTGAGTGCACTTTGACTTCGTCGTTGCTTAGCGAGGTCTTTCACGAGCTTAGCAACGCGACGAAAGTCAATGTAGCGAGAGCGGGCCGAAGGGATCCCGCTCCAGGCTGAACGAATTTATAACAGTTTTATTTTCATTTCTGCAGACAACGATCAGGGGCACCAATCATCATCTCGACGACTGGTGCCCCTAAAACTGATCATTCTCCAATGGACTGTACCTCCTGGACTTGATCACTATGACTCTTCTATCCTTTCCACCTTCTCAGCATCTTTGTTCTGATTGAACTGTGATGTCTGCGACGTTGTATCCTTCGGAGTACCTCCTTGAATACCCATCCAGAACTGCATCACTTCTCACTGTAATGTAATCGGATATTGAGTTTTTGGTCTGACAGGATTCTCATCCTGCCTCGGTAAGATTTCTCTCTCAAGATTCCAATCTTCCGATCCTCCTCTTAAGATCCACATCTCTCGATTCTCATCTAAAGATTGTTCGTCTATTGATTCCTCATCGCAAGATCGACATCTGTTGATTCATAATCTAAAGATCCTGGTCTCTCGATTCCTATCTAAAGATTTTCCTCTTTCGATTCTCTTCTTACCATGGTTCGGGGAGCATTACCACTTCCCTATCCCCTTGCAAGAGCTTCCGTTCTATAAAGAGGTTTCAGGAAACGGAATGATCTTTCTCCTTTCTTTCTCTCCTCTTCTTTGAACTGTCTATAGAGTACCACTCTCGCTCGGCTTTGTCAAATAATAGTAATGCTCCCGTAATATTATCTGTATTTTCGTAATATTCGCTTATTTCACTCCGGCAGATAATCCGTCAGCGGATACTTCGCGGTGAGATCAGCGACGATCGCTCTGGCCTTCGGAATCCCTGCTTCCTTCTCCTTGACGACTGTGGCGATGGCCTCTGCTACCTTGTCCATATCCTCTGTATTCAGGCCTCTCGTGGTCACAGCCGGTGTGCCGAGACGGATGCCGGAAGTGACGAACGGAGATCTCTTCTCGTTCGGGATCGTGTTCTTGTTGGCGGTGATGTGTGCCTCATCCAGCCACGTCTCGACTTCCTTGCCGGTCAGATCCTCCTTGGTGAGGTCGATCAGCATCAGATGGTTGTCCGTGCCGCCGGAGACGATATCCACGCCTCTGTTCATGAGACCGGCAGCAAGAGCTTTCGCATTGTCGAGAATGCGCTGCTGGTATTCCTTAAAGGGGGGATCCAGCGCCTCCTTGAAGCAGACTGCCTTGGCCGCGATCACATGCTCGAGAGGGCCGCCCTGGATGCCAGGGAAAACGGCTTTGTTGAGCTTATGCTCCTTCGCGAACTCCGCAGAGGAGAGAATGAGGCCGCCTCTGGGTCCGCGCAGTGTCTTGTGCGTCGTCGTGGTCACGACATCGCACCACGGGAACGGTGACGGATGAAGGCCTGCCGCAACGAGGCCTGCGATATGTGCGATATCCGCCATGAGAACAGCACCGCAGGTGTCAGCTGCCTCTCTGAACTTCTTGAAATCAATAGTGCGCGCATACGCAGAAGCACCCGCAATGATGAGCTTCGGCTTGTTCTCCCGCGCGAGCTCGATCAGTGCGTCGTAGTCGATGAAGCCCTTCTCATCCACGCCATAAGGCACCACATGAAAATAATCGCCCGAAATATTCGCCGGTGACCCGTGTGTCAGATGACCGCCCTGGGAGAGGTTCATCCCCATCAGTGTATCGCCTGGCCGAAGGATGGCGTATTCCACCGCAAGGTTTGCCTGCGCGCCGGAGTGCGGCTGGACATTGGCATATGTGCAGCCAAAGAGCTTCTCCGCCCTCTCGATGGCCAGAGATTCCACGACGTCCACGTATTCGCAGCCTCCGTAATATCTCTTACCCGGATACCCCTCTGCGTACTTGTTCGTGAGGGGGCTCCCCATAGCCGCCATGACAGCCTTGCTCACCCAGTTCTCCGATGCGATCAGCTCGATGTGATCGTTCTGGCGGCGGATCTCGTTCTCAATCGCCTCCGCAATCTGCGGATCTTCCTTCACAATCTCCTGAAAAGAATACATTCCCATCCCTCCTTCTGAAAATGTAGTAACTGTTTAGCACCCCTCGGAAAGTCAAAAATTCGGATGGGAAGCTCGCTTACCAGACGAATTTTTCGACTTTTCGAGGGGCAGGCAAGGCGCGGAGCGCCTCTGAACGCCCACATCGAAGAATTGCGACGTTTTTATGGAGCAATTCGAGATGAGGTGCTAAACAGTTACAAAATATAAGTCAAATGCCTTTTGAGTGTCAGTATACCATGGAAAACACTCCTCCGAGGTAAAATTGCCTTGAACTTTACACAGAATGTTCATTTTTTTGTGATAACTTGTGATTGATAGCAAAAACGAATCGTAATATGCTGTCAGTTGAAAATAAGAGAATTGACAGGCAAAAATACTGCAGAATAAAATCCTACAGTTCAAGAAAATACAAATTGATATGAAATCGATCATAGCAAAAGAGAAAGCAGCCTTAAAAGCCAAATATATCGACCCTCTCATGCCGACGCCGGAGCAGGTCGCTGTCAGAATGACGAAGAAGAGATGGCGCTTCTACTACTTTATGAAGCAGTCGCTTCCCTTCCTCTTCTTCGTGCTCTTCTATCTGATTACTTTCACGATTCTAGAGCACATTGACAGACTCCACTACACGGTCATCCACGTGGGACTCGATGACATGATTCCATTTGTCCCCGCCTTCATCGTGCCGTACCTGATGTGGTTCCCGTTCATGATTTTCAATGTCGTGGCCATTTACATCAAGGACAGGCAGGAATACGAGAAGCTTGCGAAGACCCTGGTCTTTGGCATGTCCATCATGCTGATCGTCTCCATCCTCTTCCCGAACATCCAGTACCTGAGACCGGAGAAGATGCCGTACGATAATATTTTCACAAGGCTGTGCAGCGGACTGTACAAGACGGATACGCCGACGAACATCTGCCCCAGCATTCACGTGTATAACACGCTGGCTGTGCTGATTGCAGTAGTTCGCAGCAGAAAGGGGCCTTATAAGAAGTTCGCCGTGCGCGCCGGCATGTGCACGCTCGGCATTCTGATCTGCCTCTCCACTATGCTGGTCAAGCAGCACTCCGTCTTCGATGTGGTCTGCGCAATCGGTGCCATCGTCATCGCGCACAGCTATTACTACATCTACGAGCCCGCAAAGCGCTCAGCCAAGGAAGTTGCAGGCAGACGGCAGAAGGCCTACTCGGAATAGCTTATATTTTTCGTTTCGAATCTTCGGCGTCATCGTGAATATATTAAATTAGCAATTCCGATGACATTTTTGAACTCTTTTAAGAAGAAAGGCATCGGAAATCCATTATATCCGGATTCCCGATGCTATTTTTGGCTCCTCTTTTGAAAAAAATCATCGGAAATTCTCTTTATTTGAATTTCCGATGACATTACAGACATTTTTTCCCTAAAAAGGTCATCGGAATCCCGTCAGGATCGATTTTCCGATGCTTTTTCTCTTTGCCATAGTCGTAAAGAGGCATCGGAATCATCCCAAAATCAAATTTCCGATGATATCCTCCTATCAGGTATCATCTTCAGACATCATCATACATCGGCTCCCGCTCCATCGTCAGCAGAAGCTTCCGCCTCTTTCGCCCCGCCGATCTTCTTCGGCAGAATCCGGATACCGTTGACCTCGATGTCATTCTGGATCGGGATCACGAGATATTCATGCCCGTCGAGGATGCGCGTCTGCAGCATAGACGTCATGTCGGACTTCACGGAAATCTTAATGCTCGGCGACTTGATCTCGGTGACCGTGCGGCCGCCGATGCTCTCCGCCATGAGCGCGCTTCCCTCGCCGACCTGCTCGTCGAACTCCTCGTCGAACGACTCGCTCAGCGCATCATGCGGCGCGCCGCTCTCCCGCAGGATTCGCTTCACCTCATTCTTGCCCAGCTCCAGAGGTTCGGGGTCGTCCTGATTTTCCTTGATCATCTCGTTGACAGCTTCGGTGACATTCATGACGCTGTCGAAATCGCACCCGCGCCCGAGCGTCTTCTCCACCATCACATTGAAGACCTCTTTCTGGTCCTTCTCCGTCTTCGGGATATTATCTGCCCCAACGATCGCATCGACGAGTTCGAGATGCCGCTCATCCTCCTTTTTGGCATAGTACAGAAGAGAGTGGATATCCGGCATCCTGTCGTTGAAGGCGGGATAGAGAAAGCCCAGTACAGGCATCTGCACGCCCAGATCGCTCTTCTTATTGACGAAGGTGAGCGTATCCTCGTCGTAGCAAAGGCCCTCCTTCACCTCCGTCACAGGACAGATGCAGCAAACCATGTACAGATACACGTAGTCGGAGGCGTCGTCGAGGTTCTGGCCGTCGGTCGTTATTTTCGGAATGTCGTAGGCGCCGTGGGCCAAAAGGATCAGATAGCGGCCCGCCATGTCGAGGCTGTCGATGATCTGCTGACAAAATGAGCGGATCATCTCCGGGTTCTGAAAATCAGACCGCAGCAGATGGTACATCTCATACTGCCGCCCGCCCTGCTGCTCCTGCGCGAGCGGAAACTCCATGTTAAAGAGATTCTTCCCGAGCTTCCCGGAGAGCGTCTTTTTGAAGAGCTCGCAGTACTTCTCCAGGTCCTCGTCCTGCAGCGCATTGAAGGTCTCCCGCAGGTCCGTGATCACCTTGCCATCGTCGCCGACGAAGCACCCTGTGATCTTGTCAATTCTGCATTTATCCTTGGAGAGCGTCTTTCTGATCTCGGCAATTGCTTTCTTATCCAATCGTGTATACTCCTGAATGAAAAAGGGATGCGCGCTGCCGCGAGGGGCAGCCACATCCCCATTGCTAACTGTTATGGAATGCGCACAAGAGCGCATCCCATGTATCTTTGCAAATAAAATTTCACGTATATGACGACGTCTTTCCGGCAGCGTGCATCACGCATCCGACCTGGAGAACTTGTTGCGCATCTCGCAGCTGGCCTCGTAGAGCACCTTGTCGAGAAGATCATCTGTGTTCTCTCTCGCCATGTCCGCGATGGTCTCATTCGCTGCCGCGAGGAAGGCGTGTACGTCGGCCCCGGCCTTACCCTCTGCAAACGCTGCGTCGGCCTCATGAATGAGCTGATGACCCTTTGTCTGTACCGCGTTCTGGTATCTCTCGATGTGCGAGCCACACATGCTCCAGTGTGCATCCGCGAGGGCACCGATCAGGCGGTTCGCCCAGTAGAAGTTGTCCGTTGTCACCGTCGCGCCCGTGCCGGAGAGATACTGGGGCGTCGTCTCCACATTCGCATAGAACGGCACAAATGCATTGAAAACATTCGACCCGAATGCCAGCCACTGCACCGCCATAATCTCCTTCGGCATGTAAGGACGGAGCTGTACAAGGGAGACGAAATTGTTGCGGTTGATGCCGATCGGACGGAACTCCCCTCTTCTGGAGGGATCGCCGTAATGGCCGTAGGGATCAAAAGGTGTGCCCTGGTAGTGGGCGGAGAGGACGTACTTGACATCCTCGACCGTGATCTTGTGCTCAGGCACAAGGCTCCAGGGAAGGTCATCATCGTCCGGCGTAAACTCAGCATCCGGGCCGTCCCACTTGTAGGTATTGGGATTCAGATAACGGAGCATGAACCACGCTCTGGGCGTATTGTATGTGTGGTCGGAATCTGCATGGGAGCCGAAGGCCGCGCGCACGTCGAAATCCGTCTCATCCTTCTCCTCATCCATTGTGAGGTCGAGATGATTCTTCTCGATGAACTCACGCAGATCCTTTGAGCACATATTGTCCTTCTGATCGCCAAAGGCATCTGTCAGATCAAGAGAAGAAATTCCCTGCTGGTTCGGCATCACAACATAGGCGTTGTCCGGCACGCGCTTGGCGATCCAGTGGTGGCCTCCGATCGTCTCAAACCACCAGACTTCATTGACATCCTGAATGCCAATGCCGTTCATCTCGTAGGTGCCATAGCGCTCGTGGAGCATACCAAGACGCTCGACGCCCTCTCTCGCGCTGTGGATATAGGGCAGAACGATTGTGACGAGGTCCTCCTCGCCGATGCCGCCCTTTACGAGGGGATCAGCACCGAGAACTCTCTCGTTCGACGTAATCGTCTCCGTGGCCGTCATGGAGACATTGGCCTCATTGACGCCGGCCTCTCCCCAGATGCCCTCGTTGTTCAGCGCGTTGGGTACTGCCGTGTAGCGCATCGGATTGTCCGGAAGGTCGATCTCCACCTTCGAGATCACAGACTGATAGTGCCTCGGCTGCTCCTCAGGCGTCACAACAATGAACTTCTTCGCCGTGAACTGCCCTGAACCAGAGTCCTCATTTCTTGCGGCAAAAGTGGAACCGTCATAGGTCGCGCCGCGCCCGACCAGTATTGTTGTACAAGGCATATGCAAAACCTCCTTAATGTCAATTGAAGTTGAAAAAGTGCCTTACGATCTTATACCCGCCCGTCGTCAGAGCACGTCCGCCGCGCCCCGGCAGGTGCATCGCAATGCCGAAGATGCCGTTGCGCAGATGCAGGTAGAGCCAGAAATCCTTCTCCTTCAGATACTGCCACAGCTCATCCTTCTTCTTCAGATTCTCCGGCGTATTGGAAACAATGCACAGCACGGAAGAGACCGTCGTGATGATCTCCAGATAGCTGTACATGTACTGGCGTAGCTTCAGGTGTGCGTTAATCCGCGGCTGATTCGCCTTGTCGGTGAAGTAGTCCATCATGAGCTTGTTCACATGGATCTGCTGATCGATGCGCGAGATCATGACCTTCTGGTTGACCGACTGATCCACGCGCCCGATGAAGTAGTAGTACAGATTCACATCCATGTAGTACATGTTCCGGACGTACGGAAGCGGGTCGAAGACATAGATATTGTCCACGTAGAAGCAGTGCTCCGGCAGCACCAGCCCGCACTCATGCAGAAGCTTCGTTCTGAAAATAACGGAGTGCATCAGAATATAATGCCCCTTATGGAAGTGTCCGATGTCATCCCATGTGAACATCTTTCCGACGGGGAGAGTCTTTCTGTACTGGATCACCTTGTGGCGGTCCTCGCCCTCCTTGTCATAGACGTAGTTGCAGATCATCATATCGAGCTGAGGGCTCGCGCCGGCCAGCTGACGAAGCTTGTCCAGCACCTCTTTATAGGCGCTCTCCTTCAGGTGATCGTCGCTGTCACAGACCTTGAAGAACTGGCCGGTGGCATTCTGAATGCCCGTGTTCACGGCGCTTCCGTGGCCGCCGTTCTCCTTGTGAATGACGCGGACGATGTTGGGATGAAGCGTCTGGTAGCGGTCTGCGATCTCCGCCGTCCGGTCCTTCGAGCCGTCATCTACGATGATGATCTCCACATCCTCTCCGCCAACGAGGAGAGAGTCGATGCAGCTCGCCATATAGCCCTCGGAGTTGTAGCAGGGCACGCAAATCGTCAGTAGTTTCATGAGATTTTGTTCTCCTTATGATATTATCCTGCGGTTACCGTTCAATCAGGGTAACGTTATAACAACAAGACCGCCAGCTTTTTACTTTCGGTACGATTCTTACGAAACGTCACCTTCATAAGAGTAAAAGGTTCGGAAGAAATGTTCTCTTCCGATCAATTGCGCAGCCTGCTGCGCTCCAACTCGTATTTGTCAATCGTCGTGAGGCAGTCGCGCAGATCGTCGAACCTCTCGTCCAGCGTTCCCTCGCCGACCTCCACGCCGCTCGCGAGAGCCATCGTATCGATCATCTCGTTCGTGATGCGGGGCCTCAGCTGAATGAGAATGCCGATCTTCTCCTCCACTGTGCGCGCGTCCAGGAACTGCTCAACCAAAGGATCAAGATGTGCATTCTCTTCTCCGGGCGCCAGCTGGACGTCGTCCTCTCCATCTGCAGAGGGATTCTCCTCATCTTCCTTTGCATTCTGCTGCGCCGAATAATCCGTGTAATGCGCCGTCGTGTTGTAGGTCTCGGCGGGGTGGTCTTTGAACTGGTCGGCAGGCTGGCTGGCTGATTGTTCATTCTGGTGAGTGGATAATTGTGCCGCAGTCGGCTCTTCTACAGTATAGGTCTCAGGTTTATTGCCATCAGCGGTCCTGTCACTATTTTCAGAAGTCTTCGAGCGGTTGTTCTCCGGATCCGCGATCAGTGTGAAGCGCCACTTGGTCTTGACATCCGGGTACTTCACATGGTCCACTTCGGAGGTGAACTGCTCGAGGCTTCGCGCAAAGACCTCGTAGTTACCGTACAGCTGCTGGTAGATCACGAGTTCCTCGCCCGTGTCCTCCTTGCGCGCAATGGCCAGAACCTGATAATCCTTTCCCTTGAAATGTCTGTATCTCTGAAAGGCCTTCGGCCTCTCCTGATGTTCTTCCATAATAATCTTCCTGTACTCCTTTTGGGGTTTCACCCCACTGCCGTGAACTGCACGATCAGCTTCTCCACTGCGATGCGCGCGTCAATCCTGCCGCTCTTGTAGTCCGCATCGGCCTGCACCAATGCCCGCAGATCCTGCACGAGCTCTGCGTCCGTGTAGCCCTTCAGCATGGGCATCACTTTCTTCGTCATGACGAAGTAATTCAGGTGCATGCGCTCAGCCATCTCCTTCGCGGAAGTCTTTCCCTGCATCTCGAAGAGCTGCAGCAGCTGGTTGAACTGACGAATGAGCAGTGCCAGAATCACCTGCGGCGCCGTCTGCAGACGGATCAGATCCATATAGATGGAAAGGGCCTCATCCGCTCTCTTGTAGCCGATCGCGCTGATCATATCAAAAATGCGGTCCTGCACCTGCCGTGAGCAGATCGCCCGCACATCGTCCTCTGTGATCTGTCCGGTGCCTGCGCAATAACTCACAAGCTTCTCTGCCTCACTCTGGATGTTGAGCATGTCCGTCCCGACATAATCCATGAAAACAGAGAACGCCCCGCCCGTGATCTGCAGTCCCGCATCGCGGAAATTCTTCACCACCCATGTCCGGAGCTGGTTCTCATCAGGCGTCGTGCAGTCGATCACGAAACCGTTCTTTTTGATCGAGCGATAGAGCTTATACGTCTTGTTCGGCGCACTCTCCACAAAGATCATGTGTGTCGAATCCGGCATCTTCGGGAGGTAGTCCGCCAGCTGCTCCATCTCCTCCGTTGATTTCAGAGGAGGTTTTGCAAAGAGCCACGTATTCTCGAAGACAATGACACGTCTGTCCGCGAAAAAAGGGAGGGTCTCCGCCAGATCGATGATCTCCGGTACAGTGAAGTTGTCCCCTGTGTAATACGAGCGGTTCATCTCATCCCCGCCGCCCAGGATCGCGTTGCTGAGAAGGTTCCGGTTCTGTGTCCGCAAATAATCCTGCTCGCCGCAGATCATATAGACCTTCTGAAAGTCCTGCTCCCTGATCTGCCGCTCCAGCTCTTTGTGAACCTCTGTATAGCTGACCTCATTGTTGCTCTTCTTTGGCATCTGATCTCCCGCCGCGCATGCCTTAACCTCTGGCATTCACAAGTGCTCGTCAGTCCGCAAGCTTCCCTCAACAACTGCAGTGTATAATCTGCAATATTGTGGTCTGTGATATCACGCCTCTGCTTCGGACTTAAGTCATTTATCCTGTCCCGCACGGCTGTCTTCTATTATACCGCCGTGCCGGCGATTGCACCACGTTGATATACATGTTGAAAAATGTAAAACAACAGTTAAATGATTATATGAACAGCTGATGAAAAAGTCTCTTGAATATAAGGCAGACTCCCGTTATTCTTTTCACTATAGAATGCTCATGGCTGTTTCATTTCTTGTGAGAATTCCTTATCCTGCTGCGGTTGCACCATTAGTATTCAATTTTCTCAACTCATTTCGCTCTTTTTCAGCAATTCTCCTGCGGTCTTTTTCTGTTTTCCTCAATTCATTTGGACCGCTGTGTCAACAGATTCTCACGGCGCCTTTACTCATTCAACGGTACATTCCTCAATTCGATCAGAAAGGATTACACAATGCGACGTCCTCTTTGTACTGCCGCTCTCCTCTTTGCCGCCCTTCTCTTGATCTGGCTGCAGCTCTGCCCACCGCAGTATCCTGATTACAGGGAATTGGACCGCCGCACGCTGACGGCGGTCGGCACAGTTGTTTCCAAAGATCACCGCCTGTCCGAGGACGGCGCGCTCACACTGCTGATCACATTAAAAGACGTACAGATCATGGATTCGTCCTCTGAAAACACTGCGAAAGATACGATTCCCGGCGAAAATGTTGGAATCGTGCAAGTTGCAAGACGGGTGCTCGTGCGTGTGCAAGTGATGGATTCACTCTCCGCCGAAAATCCAGCACTCTCCCTTGATCACGCTGAAGCAGCTTCCCCCATCGGCGCACGTATAAATGTCAGAGGAAAAGTCCGATGTTTTCAGGAGGCGACGAATCCCGGCGAGTTCGATGCAAGACTCTACTACCGCACCCGTGGATATGATCTGCAGATGAGCAATGCGGAAATTCTGACTGATCATTCGTCATGCAATGCCATCGACAATACTGCCAGCAGAATTAAAGCTAAAGGAATGAATATTCCAACAGCCATGAACACAGGCGGCGGTATGAACAGTTGTCCGATCAAGAAGGATCACTTGAGAGATGGCCTCTATCGAATCCGCTGCCGCGGCTCCAGTGTACTGCGCAGGTGCCTGTCTGCAGAAGATGCGTCCGTTCTGCAGGCGATGCTCCTCGGCGAGAAGGGGTATCTCTCCAACGAGACAAAACGCCTCTACCAGCAAAACGGGATCATCCACATTCTGGCCATCTCCGGGCTCCACATCTCGGTGATCGGGATGGGAATTTATCGGCTGCTGCGTTTACTATTGGAGTGGTTATACACCTTTTCAACATCACTGCGCAGGAAAATCCGCTCGGGTTCATCATCCCCACGAACTTTTCCGAATTTCCTTAGTCCATCATCATATCTTCAAGCTCAACAGGGTCCCCACACAAGAGTGCCGTACTCCAAAACTCGGCGGAAGTCATGTACTGAAGCAACATACGTCAAAAATCAACATGTGCTGCAGGCAGAAACAGCATTCTCTCAAAATGAGAACGATCCGCTCATCGAATATATCCGCACGGAGCGCTTTCTGTGCCTGCAGCAGTGGATTTCAGGTTCAGCGGCCATCCTGTTCATGATTCTTTACGGACTCATGACCAGTGCCGGCGCGTCCGCCGTCCGCGCGATCATCATGTTCGCCCTGCACATCCGCGCGATTCGGATTCGCCGCACCTACGATATGCTGGCGGCCGTCTCCGTCGCAGCCGTTCTCATTCTGATCCAGGAGCCGCTCTATCTCTACGACAGCGGCTTTCTCTTCTCCTTCTCCGCCGTGATCGCCATCGGCGCCCTGCTGCCATCACTTAAAGGAAAAATTCTGAAAACACTCGCCGTCCCTCTCGGCACTCTCCCCGTCTGCATTCGCTTCAACAGCTTCTTTCCCATCTGGTCGGTCCTGATCAATCTTCTCGTCCTGCCCATGATGGGGCTGCTCCTGCCCATCGGATTTCTTGTCCTGCTGCTTGGACTCCTCAGTGTAAAGCTCGGCATCCTGGCGGGCACCGCAGCACACGTGATTCTGCTCAGTTACTACGCTCTCTGCAGAATGGCACAGCGCCTTCCAGGGAGCATCCTCGTCACCGGCTCCTGCAGTACGCTGCAGATCTTTCTATATTTAATCTGTCTCGTCGCAGCCGCATATATAGGATCTTCTTATGCAGAAGCGCACCATAATCTGTCTTCTTTCAATCTTATTCGATCTGTGAAATTGTTGTTGCGCTCTGGAAATGATCCTTTGAGAAGAAAATCTTCCCGCCGGTCAGCCGGACGCCTCTGTACATTGCAGCAAAACACAATCTATATCGCTATTATGGAAGTTCTGTGCAAATTGAACTGCAGAGCACACATGCAATTTCACAAGCTCTTCTCACGCTTCTATCTCACAACCTGCAAAGTGCAGAAGAAGCGAAGCTTCACCCCGCTGTGGCAGTCTCTTCTCATTGCCTTCGGCATCGCTATTCTACTGTACCGCCCCGCCCGCGGACTCTCCATTCACGTCATCGACGTCGGGCAGGGCGACGGCATCCTCATTCAATATGAAGAAACTGCATTCAGGAAGGGAACGATCAGCGAAAAACCACAAAAAGAAAACAAGGTCCCCGGTACTGATGTTTTGAATGGGCAGCAGAGCAAAAACCCCGGCAATACATCTTTTTTTCAAAAAAGAACCAAAACCGCCATCATGATCGACGGCGGCAGTACCGATAAGCAGAACCTGGCGCAGTATCAGCTGGAGCCGTTTCTTCGCTATCAGGGGTGCTCTGTCATCGACTGCTGGATCATCACCCACGACGACAGCGACCACTGCAGCGGCCTTCTGCAGATCCTCGAGGATCCGGAGACCTTCCGCACCGTACAGATACGGCAGATCCTGCTCCCCGCATCTGCGAAAAGTGAGGTGAATACCCTGCTTCCATCTTCTTCGACATGTGAGGAGAATGCCCTGCTTCCATTTTCTTCGAAAAGCGCTGATCATATTGAGGTTCCTTCTGCATCATACGGTGAGAAGGATATCCTGTCTCTTTCTGCCGACACCGGCAATAATAATATTTCCGCTTCCGAGGGCGCAAAGGTCAGCAACTACCCAAAAATTGTATCTCTCGCCCAGGCCCACTCCATTCCCGTCGGGTTCATAAAGAAGGGCGACGTTCTCACCAACGGCCAGCTCTCCCTCACCTGTCTGCACCCCTCTGACAACAGCGCCTATAGCGAGCCCAACGAGGAGTCCGTCGTGCTTTATCTGCAATACGGCGCATTTGATGCACTTTTCACCGGTGATTTGGAGGGAGCGGGCGAGAGAGATCTGCTCAAAAATCTCTCCGGTCAGATAAGTGTGGCCGCTTCAGTCAAGAAGATGCCTGCGCAGGTATTTTCACAATCGGACAATGACAGCGGCCTTTACACAGAAGACACAGCGGCCTCCCTGCCAATTTCTTTGGATCTCCTCAAGGTCGCTCACCACGGCTCGTCGGGAGCGACGAGTGAGGCGTTTCTGACTTATTTTCAGCCGAAGAAGGCGGTCATCTCATGCGGCAGGAACAACCGCTACGGACATCCGCACCGCGAAACGATGGAGCGGCTCTCCGAAGCCGGCGCTGATGTCCTGCAGACAAAGGTCTGCGGAGAAATCACCTATAATACGGATGGAAAATACCTCACGGTCCGGCCATTCCTGTCCAAATGAAAACGCCCACTCTGGGGTCTGAAGCACGTGACTGCTGAGCCGGACGGAGGCGACTCCACGACGAACTTCATTCAGTGGGTCAATGACTGTGTGGCGCAGATGGACTGACAACATAATATTTAAAACGGGAGGCAGGTTTCAGACCTGTCTCCCGCTTTTTTTTCATCAGCTGCGCTTGGCTCGTACCGCGCTTCTTATCACAATGACGATCGCCGCGAGGGTGACGAGCTCACTCGCGCGCCAGTACCACGGCTCGCTCCAGTAGATGCGGATATTGCCCTCGAAATTTTTGGGGATGGTGACGTCAAGCTCACGGCCGCTGTTTTCAGAGATGGTGAGGGGTGTGCCGTCCGCCAGCGCCTTCGCGTGATATCCCTTGAATGCCCAGACAGGGAAGGTGAGGCGCAGGTCCTGTCCGGTCGCATTGTTCACATAGGCGTCGATCGTGGTCCAATCCCGATCTATAATGGACGCTTCGTAAGAAGTCGATGTGAAGCTGTTCATGTCTGACCATTCCACATCGCTCTTCGCGAGCAGGTCCGCATTGCAGCCGTCAGGAATGAATTCGCCCTGCGTTCTCTCCGGCACATTATAAGGTGTGCAGTAATGGACGAGCTCCTTCGTCTCCGTGTAATGCTGCGCGTAGCCCATGCACTGCATGGTGGGCACGATCAGGAGAATGCTCAGCAGCACGGCGTACAGTTCGCGCCGGCCGGCCTTCTTCAGTGCTGCAAGGGCGAACACAGCGAGCAGGGCGATCATCCAGCAGGTCAGGGTGTAGACGCGCCAGGGGAACTGTGTTTTTTCGAACAATTTGCGCACCGCATCCGGCGCCAGCACGTGAAAGAGGATGTAGTTGACCCTCGCTGACGTGGAAAACCAGATTGTCAAGGCGGCAAGAACCAGCGTCCAGGCGGTGAGCTTTCTGTGCTGTGTGATCTCCCCTCGAAGAAGGAGGACAAGGATCACGCCGAACAGAATCAGTGCGGCGAGGCCGGGGCCGGGCTCAGCGGAGAGGCCCGAATCATTCGTCGCATTGTAGTACATCGAGAAAGCACTCACGAGGTCCGTCGGTACTTCCCACATCCGCAGGTCCATCGTCTGTGATACGAAATGATTCACCATGTAATCGAGGAGCGGCACCCAGAACGAGGCGTTGACAGCGAAGACGGCGAGAAGTGCTTTGCCAAGGTTGGTCAGCACGTCCTTCCGGAAGGTCTTTTTCCAGCAGACGATTGCCGTGCCGAGAAGGAAAATACCGATCCAGAACGTCGTGATCACATGGCTCTCTACAACCAGCGTAACGCCGAGGGTCAGGATGATCCAGCCGGGGAGGTGTTTTTTCTTTGAAAATACTGCGCCCTGCGCGTTTACAAATGATCTCTCCTGCACCGCAGCGGAATGGTCGGACAAATCAGGGGCATTACTCCGTTCGGCGCTGTCCGTATCGACATGACGATCCTTCTGTAATCCTGTTGCGGCGGAATAGGACTGACTGCGGTCCCTTCCGTTAAGTTGGAGTTTCTGTGCGGAGGGGGCTTTTATTTTCAGCGGATCTGCGCAGTAAATCCTGTACATGCCGTAGAAAACAAGCGGCACGCCGAGGTATCCCGAGAACGCCCCCGCGCCGGCCTGCGTGTACAGCGTGTACAGATGGAAAAGCGCCATCGAATAGACGCAGCTGGCCGCGATGCCGGCCATTTCGCAGAAGGACGAGCGGTCTGCGGAGCTGCTCGCGGACGTTGATGCTCTGCCAGTTGAATTGTCGGCAACACCGGAGTTGTCGGCATCGCCGTTCATTAAGTGTGCAGAATGATGTGCAGGTGTCTCCGCCTCACCATAGGAAGCCATCGCATCTTCTGCTAAGTGTTTTGCAACATAATAGGCCGCAAAGGCCGTCAGCAAAACGATGGCGAAAACAAAAGCTACATAAGCGCGCCAAAGAGGCATACCCAACACTTCGAGGATTGCCGGGAACAGCAGGAGCCAGTCGCTGTAGCCCACCCCGACTGCGGCGCCGTGCCCATTGCCCCACGGCGCAAGAATGCGCACAGGAAAGACACCGTGTTCAATACCCTCTGCCAGGTAGCCGATGCGGTTCAAATGATAGCCGAGATCAATGCCTTTATGGAGTCCGGACAGGAATGGGTAGCATGTGATCACCGCGATCAGCGGCAGAAGAACGATGGCTGCCGCATGACGCCGCAGAAAATCGGTGGTTTCTTCCTTTTTATATAGAGCCAGTGCGAGGACTGCATCCATCACAAGGAAAAGAAAAGCCAGCCATCCTCCGTAGAACAGGACTGAGCGGCCGGCCAGTCTCGTCACGGTCACGGATTTGATGAGCATTGCTGCACCATCGTCCCCCGCCTGTGCGACGATGGTCACCGGTGAACTCAGATGCACCCAGGCTCTGTAGTCGATCGACTGCACGTCTGTTGTTAGTATGGCATCGTCGCTCTCTGCGAAGTGATAGCGGTGTCCGTACTCCGCCGTCGGCTGAATGAAGGAGACTGCATCTCCGGAGAAGAGCTGGTACTCGAAATGTACGCTGTAAATACCCTGCCGAAGGCCAAACGAGCTGGTCATCAGGTTGTGGTCTTTATAGGAAGGTTCTGTGTAAAACCCGCCTTCTCCTGGCTCAATCTCATCATTGGCAAGGGAAAACGCGTCCTGAGACAGATGCACTGTGTAGTCTACATTCAGCCATCGGCAGTACAGCAGCAGAATAAGGAGCTCTCCGGCGATGATCGCCAGAAGAGCTCTTTTCTTTTTACCGTAACCTCTGTTGTTTATATCATGGGTGCCTTTACTCAACATTTCCGAAGATACCGTCCTGTCATATTTTTTATCTGAAGCTTCAGCCAATGACACTATTGTACGCTCTGCCCGACGTTCTTGCCACTTGCGCATTCTTCTTTCGGTTTAATTCATACATGGTGCGTGGGAATTGGGTCTGTGGATGATTATGAATGCCCGGGCAACCGGAAGTTAGGCCGCGGAGGTTGAGAAAGGGTGGCTGTGGATGAACATGAACGTCCGGAGTGACCGGAAGTTAGGCCTCAGGGGCTGAGAACTGGTGGCCGTGGATGATTATGAACGTCCGGGGCAATCGGAAGTTAGGCCGCAGGGGCTGAGAACAGATGTCTGTGGATGAACTTGAATGTCCGGGGCAATCGGAAGTTAGGCCGCAGGGGCTGAGAACAGATGTCTGTGGATGAACTTGAATGTCCGGGGCAATCGGAAGTTAGGCCGCGGTGGTTGAGAAAGGGTGGCTGTGGATGATTTTGAATGTCCGGGACTGACGGAAGTTAGGCCGCAGAGGCTGAGAACAGGTGAACGTGGATGAACTTGAACGTCCGGGGCCAGAGGAAGTTAGGCCGCAGAGGCTGAGAACAGATGTCTGTGGATGAACTTGAATGTCCGGGGCAATCGGAAGTTAGGCCGCGGTGGCGGTGAAAGGATGTCCGTGGATGAACTTGAACGTCCGGAGCACAGAGAAGTTAGGCCGTAGGGGCTGAGAACAGGGCTTGTGACTGTATATAAGAGCTGCTATGCGAAGCTCCTGCATCCAAGTCCACTCTACGCAGTTTATTTGGATGTAATCCGGACCTTGATCAGCGAGGATCTGCATCTAAAACAGCTCCCCGCAAGTTTCCTTGGATGCACTTCCTTTCAAGACCTCCCAAATCTGCATTCAAGAACGACCTTCAGCAACATCTATGAATGCAGCCGAGACCTTGACCGCAAAAAAAGAAAGCGGGGAAGTCACCTCTTCCCCGCCTCCTCTCAATAAGAACAGGCCCTCATATCATCTTTTTAAGAACAGACCTTCCCATCTGCCTCGATAAGAGTTCACCTTCATCGCACCTTCGGCCGGTGCTGCCTTTATCTCCCTCGCCGCTGCTTCACCCAAGCGTCGCCCTCACCGCCTTCGCCGCAATTTCAAGCCCCGCAGCAAGATTGGTGGGCTACAGAATCATCTCCTGGGCACCGCGCAGCCTCACACAAGCGTCGCTCTCGCCGCCCTCGCCGCAGCTACAAGATTCGTGAGCGAGGGGATCGTCTCCTCGACACCGCGCGTCTTCAGGCCGCAGTCGGGGTTGATCCAGAGCTTCTCCTTCGGCACGAACTGCAGGATCTCGCGGATCTTATCCTCAATTTCCTTCTCAGAAGGAATGCGCGCAGAGTGAATATCATAGACGCCGGGGCCGACCTCCGTGCGGAAGCCCGCGCGCTGCAGCGCGCCGAGAATTGACAGATTTGAGCGGGACGCCTCAAACGTAATGACATCCGCATCCATGTTGTCAATGTCCTTGATGATATCGCTGTAATCGCTGTAGCACATATGCGTGTGAATCTGTGTTGTGGGCTTCACACCGCTGTGCACGAGTCTGAAAGCAGGAATAGCCCAATCCAGGTACTCGCTGTGCCAGTCACTCTTTCGCAGCGGAAGCTTCTCACGCAGCGCCGCCCCATCGATCTGGATCACACGGATGCCGTTCTTCTCAAGGTCGAGTACCTCCTCACGTATCGCAAGTGCAATCTGCAGTGTGCTGTCCTTTCTGGAAATATCCTCTCTCGGGAACGACCAGTTAAGAATTGTCACAGGTCCCGTCAGCATGCCCTTCATCGGCTTCTTCGTGAGACTCTGCGCGTAGACGGATGTCGACACAGTAATCAGCTCCGTGCGGCGAACATCTCCCCAGATGATCGGCGGCTTCACGCAGCGTGTTCCATAGGACTGCACCCACGCATTGTCCGTGAACAGGAATCCCTTCAGATGATCGCCAAAGTACTCGACCATGTCATTGCGCTCATATTCGCCGTGCACAAGGACATCAAACCCGAGCTTCTCCTGGAGCTCCACGCACTCGCGGATCTTTTCCTTATTAAAAGCATCATACTGCTCCCTCGTAATCTCGCCCTTGCGAAGCTTTGTTCTGTTCTGCCGCACATCCCGGGTCTGCGGGAAGGAGCCGATCGTTGTCGTCGGCAGGAGCGGCAGCTTAAACTCCTCGTGCTGAATCTTCTCGCGCTCTGCAAATGCAGGCTTTCTCTCGAACGAATCCGGTGTGAGCGCCGCAATCGCCGCCCTCACCTCCGGATCCGGTTCCACACGCGTGCCTGCGAAGAGTGCACGGTTGGCCTCCAGCGCAGCCCTTGCCTTTCTGTACTGTGTCCGCTTTCCTGTGATCGCCTCGCCGGCCTGCGAACCTTTCGCACCGGTCGTGTCGTGTTCCTCTTCGCCTAATGCTCCTTTCTTCGAAGCTTCCGCTCCTTCCACAGCCAGACCTGCCTTCGCAGCATCCTCACTGAAAATATCTGCCCCCTCCGCTCTCGCCTGCGCGATCAAAGAGAGCTCCTTCAGCTCGCCGAGCTTCTCCTCCGCGAAGGAAAAATGCCGCAGGATGTCAGGCGAGAGCCTCTTTTCCGCCGCCGTCGTATACGGCACATGCAGCAGCGAGCAGGACGTCGTGAGAACAACACTTCCTGTCAGCGGAAGATCCGCCAGCGCCTTCTCATAATCGCATCTCCAGATATTCTTGCCGTTGACGATACCGGCAAAGAGCGTCTTGTCTTCCGGCACGCCGTACTTACGTACCAGATCCGCCGTCTTCTTGCCCTCGACAAAATCCAGTCCAACACCGTCGAAAGGAAGCGCCATCACCGTCTGATAGCAGTCCCGGATATCGCCAAAATACGTCTGCAGCAAAATCTTATGTCCGCTCTTGCCTGCCAGAATTACCTTGTACAGCGCAAAGAGAAGACTGACGTCCTCCTCGGACAGATCCCGCACAAGCCAGGGCTCGTCGAATTCCACCCAGCAGCCGGCCGGGAACTTTGCCAGCAAATCTACATATGCAGCCGCAATCTTCGCGCTCACCGTCTCCGCCGTATCCTTCCCGGTAAAGAGAACGAGACGGAGGAAAGACAGAGGTCCGAGCACAGATATTTTCAGATCGGAGGATTTGATGCCCGCGCCCAGCGCCTCGTCCACCTGTGAAAGGAGCTCCTCAGGATGGAGCGCGATCTCCGTCCCGTCCTCAAACTCCGGCACAATGTAGTGGTAGTTCGTGTTGAACCACTTCTTCATCGCGAGCGCGGTGACGTCGCCCTTCGCGTGCTGGTAGCCATGTGCCATCGCAAAATACGTATCCAGCGCATCCAACCCAAGCTCCCGATACCGCGCGGGCACGATGCCGAACAGGCAGGCGGTGTCCAACACGCCGTCATAATAGGAGAAATCCCCAACCGGAATCAGACCCAGCCCGTGTGCCTTGAGCGTCGCCAGATTCGTGATCCGCAGATCCGAGGCCGCCTTGCGCAGCGCCGCCTGATCCAGCTCCCCCTTGAAATACGCCTCCTCCGCGCGCTTGAGCTCTCTGTTCGCGCCGATTCTTGGATACCCTACAACTGTTGTTTTCATTTGCATGCCCCTCTCTGAAAATAAGTCCGTCCGGTGTTAATTCCTACCATTCCGGTGTGATCTGACCTGCTGTATATTGTGCAAAGTATAGCGTTTGTGAGTGGCCATGTAAATTATTTAAATATTACAGTTGTCCATAGTCTCAATCTATTTCAATAAATCATCACACGAAAACCATCCTCAACCTATTGCGTGATCAACCATTTTTATCAGGATAAGCTTTACCTAGCGCTGCTTAGAAGATTCCACAAAGAAGGAATCAATGCATAAAGTCTGCCGTTCTCTGGAAAATCTCCTCAAGCGTCCTGATATCCCTCAGCACATCTCCCGTCTCCAGCGAATGGTTGCCCTCAGGATAGCAGATCATCTCCGCGCCGGCGTGCTCCGCCGCCCGCACCGTCTCCGCGTCATCCATCCACGGGTCAGTTCTCGCGTGAAAGGCAATGCATCTTCCTTGTTGCCGCGCCGCAAAAGTCTCCGGAAACGGCGTGAAGAAAATATGGTCCACCGCAATTTCATGCTCCGCCGCATAGTGTGCGGCGACCACCGTGCCGATGCTCTTCGAGATGAAGAGAATCCGGCTGTAGTACGCCCACTGCACGCCGCCAAGAATTTCTTCTGTCTGCTTCATCGCAATGTCGTACGACTCCCGCATCCGCTCCTTGTTGCCGCGGATCTTTCCCGGAAATCCCGAATACGCCACCCTTAGGATCTCATAACCGTACTGCTGCGCCAGCTTCTCTTCGAAATGAAGAAGCGGCCGGTCGAAGCTGTACCCGATGCCCGGAAAGAGCACTGCAAGTTTCCTGTCTTCTTTGCCCTTCGTTTTATCTTTATCTATTGCCATTTCTCTTCCTCCTGCGCCCCGATCAGTTCTGCTCCTCCGATATCCCCAACAGTCCGTCGCGGTCCTTCACGCGAAGCCGCCCGCGTCCCGTCCGCTCGATGAGACCTTCCCGCACGAATTCTGCAATATGGCGGCTGACCGTCTCCACGCGCAGGTTCACAGACGCCGCGATGTCCTCGAGCTTCAGACTGATCTCACCGCCAAGACACCGCCGGTCGCGGTACAGGAGAAATTCCGCCACCCGCTTGCCCGGCTCGCGGATCGACAGAATGAGCACCTTCTCCTCCGCCTCATCCAGCTCCGTGCTCAGCATTCCTATCAGATTCATCGTCACCTGCGGATTCTCCTTGAAAACAGCCAGAAGCTCCTGCCTCGGAATCTCGCACAGCTTCACATCCGTCAGGCAGATCACATCGTAATGATACGTGTGATCCTCCAGAAAAATACCGTGCCACACCGCCTGCCCATCGTGCAGCACATCCAGGATGTGCTCATCCCCCGTCGCCTCCGTGCGGGAAATCTTGACCTTCCCCTTCCGGATGATCAGTGCGGAGCGGATCTCATCGCCGTTTGAGACGAGATGACTTCCTCTCGCATGCTGCGTATGCACCGCGCGCTCGATCAGCTGCCCTTGGATCTCCATCGGGAGGTCACGGAAGAGCCGTATGCCTGAGATGCAGTATTTGCCCTCTTTTCTGAATGAGCAGCCACAATCTTCTTTATTATCATCCATTTTGTAATGTTCTCCCTTTATTCCTTAATCTGTCATCGAGACGCTTTTTTCGTACTCCCGACCCTTCTGCTCTTCCCTGTAACTTATACAGATTTCTCTCCGTCGGGCTAAGTCTGATTTCTCGCAAAGACTCTGCGCAGTATCTGCCGCCTGCATATCCGATCCATCGAATCTTTACACAATCCTAACACAGCACGGGGCGACACTTTACGCTCCCCTGCTACGCTGATTGTAGCTGAAAATATCCAAAGAAGGGAGCTTATTTGTGAGATCATGTGAATGCATGATCTCACAATAGCAGCCGATGCCGCGTTGCGCCATCGACTGCGTGATCCTATCGGTGAAACCGCCTCCGCGGATTTCATCCAATCTCAATATTTCATCTGTAATTTTGCATATAAAATCGTCTATTATATTACATGTGGTTGCTATTAGAACACAATAGTTTGCTTTTGTATTCTATCGATGCTATACTTTAATCATATAAAGAAGGAGGTTAATCATGGCACTTTCAACACTTACGGCAAGAGTCGATGAAAAAGATAAAGCTGCATTTGATGATTTCTGCTCATCTGTCGGACTGACTTCATCGGCAGCTATCAATATGTATGTCAAGGTCGTAGTAAGAGATAGGAAAATTCCCTTTGAAATCAAGCAGGAAGATCCCTTCTACAGTGTGAACAACCAGGCACACCTTATGAAATCCATCCAGCAACTCAAGGACGGAAGAGGTACAGCACACGAACTGATTGAGGAAGGCGATGAGTGAAAAGATATGGTCCGATGAGGCGTGGGCTGACTATCTCTATTGGCAGACTCAGGACAAGAAGACTTTGAAAAAGATCAATGAACTGATTAAAGATATCGAGCGAAATGGTCCAATTGAAGGAACCGGACAGCCTGAAGCCCTGAAAGGCAATCTGCAGGGCGAATACAGTCGAAGAATAAACAATAAAAATCGTCTTGTTTACCACATCGAGGGCGGCAGGATCTATATTGCGCAATGCCGTGGGCATTACGACGACTGAAAATTGACATATCACAGAGCTGATAATTCTTCTTCCATCCGGACTTAAGCAGAACACTGCTAATACCGTCGGTACCGGAGTTGCACCGGTTCATGCGCAGAGCGCTCGCGGACTATACCGCCGGTGGGGAATCTCACCCCTCCCTGAAGAAACGAATATTATATTTGATGCAAATGTTAGCACCGGAATCTGTTCCATACAAGAGTGCAGGCCATAAGGGTCTGTATCACCAATGTCAGTCAGTTTTCTTTTTACGCTTCCTCAGCCTCTTCATCGCCTCTAAGCAGTGCTCCTCGCCCAATTCCGCACCTTCTTTGTAATATTTTCTGGCCAGTCTCATGTTCTTAGCCGTCCCCTGCCCGCTCTCATAGCAATATCCGACATTGGCGTAGGCGAGCGCATCCCCGCGCTCTGTCCCCTTCAGATAATATTCCAGTCCCTTCTTCTCATCCTTTTCGACGCCAAGGCCAAGGCTGTAGCACCTGCCCAGCTCCGTCGTACATGAGGGATCTTCCAGCTCTTCCCCGCGCTCGAACCAGTGAAATGCCGCTTCCTCATCCTTGTTGACGCCGAGGCCCTCCTGAAGATAATGCCCCACATAGAAGACGGCATCTAGATAACCGTCTCCAGCCAGTTCAAGGAAATTGCGGAAAGCAAACCCGTAGTCCTGCTCCACATACCATCCCCAGTTGTACATATTCGCATAGTTGAACTGGCCGGCCGGATCCCCCATCATATAAGCCCGGCGGTACCAGATGTAGGCCGCCTCATACTCCTGTGCGTCCTCGGCAATATTGCCTAGATTCACCATGGCCGTCGTCTGTCCGAGATTCGCCGCCTTCTGAAAATAATCCTCCGCCTTCTCCTGATCCTTCTCCACGCCATACCCGTTGAGATAGAGCCAGCCCAGGTTGTTCATGCCCGTCGGATCCCCGTCGGCCGCAGCCGAGGCATAGACCGCCGCAGCCATCTTATAGTCCTGCTCCCAGTATCCTTTACCTTTCTCCAACGCGTACCCGAGCGCGACCTTCTCCTCTATCGACATCTTCTTCAGATTGACGGGCAGATGAAGAAGGATGTCACTCATTTCCGGCAGCTGTATTCTATCCTGGTTTTCCTTATTTTCAGTACTATCGTTCACCTTGCATACCCCCCGCGAAACGCACAGTCACGATCAGTTCTTCCTGCTCTTGCCGTCATCCTTCTGCGCCGCATCGATCTGCTCAAGAATTGTCTTCACATCGGCGCTGCCCGTCAGATCGTAGAGGACTTCGTAATAATATCTTGCCTTATCCTTTTCGCCTTCTTTGAGACTCTTCTCGCCGAGATACCGCGACAGTCCCAGAACATCGTCATCGGCGCCAAGGGGAATGTCGTGCTTCTTCGCGACCTCATGCAGCCGGTCGTTGCTCAGCGGTTTGAGCTCCAGCTCCATTTTCGAAGCAATGTACTCGAGCTCATTCAGAGCATTTTTATTGTGGGGCTCGTATGCCAGGCTCAGCTGGTAGCAGGCAGAAGACGCTACATAGAGCCCCTTCTCCGTGAAACAATAACCGAGATTCCGGTACACGCGCGCCAGCATTTCACTGGTGTAGGCGTATTTATACGCCATCCGCGTCAAGTGCTCGAACGAATCCATTTCGCCCTGCATCTTGAAAGTCTCCGCATACTCACTGAAAATAGTGAAGTCCACCGGATCCCACTCCAGTCCGCGGGCGAAACACCCTCTCGCCAGCGGGAAGTTATTTTCATCCATCAGGACACTGCCGTACATGCGGTAGTACGAGGCGATGGGCTCCTCGATAATGACAACCTCCTTCTTCGGCGCAAAATGATAATTGAAGAGAACGATTTCCATGAGGCTCCGGGCATTGTGGAACTCCTTCTCCTCATTAGCCGGATAATGCGGCAGGATCTCATCGATTGCCTGCTGCACAACCCTCTTGGCCTTCGCGTAATCCTTCTTCTGGTACGCGGCCAGATATGCCTCTTCTACCGGATCTTCATTTTCTTCTACAGGACCTTCATTTTCGTGATCTGCTTCGCCCATAACTATCCCCCATCGTTATACATTGCATAACCGCAGGTGCCGGTCACCGCATCTTCTCTTTTCCTATACTCATAGCATAGCAGAACACGCGTGCGAATGACAGCGGACAGAGAACGAATGCGCAGGTGCGGAAATTCGTGTTTAACTTGAACAAAGGAATTGATCTGGACAAAATTTTCAATGCCATCGGAATCAGCGTCTTTCCTCTTTTCCGATGGCATCGCATTTTACCATGCCATCGGAATCTCCATATACCGCAATTTCCGATGACACGGCGATTACTTCTTCTCCGCGTCCAGCTCACCCAGGAACATCTCATACGGATCGTCCTCATAACTGAGTGCCGGCGAGTTCTCTCCCCCTCCGTTTGTGCTCCTCTTCATGGCCGCATAGGAAGATTCACCGTACTCGATGATATCCATCTCATACAGCGGAAGACCTGCTTCCGTGCTGATCCTGCAGAAATCAGCGAGGGGTGTCTTGGAATTCCTCGTGTTCAGCAGGCGTTGCCTTAACTCTGGGTCAGATAAAGCCTTCTTTTTCAGTTGTTCAAGTGTTTCTGCGATGTCCATCTTTTTCCTTTTTGAGTCTCTGAGCCTCGTTTTTCGCAAGATTAGCAGGCTGTGATGATCTCATTTGCTTCTTAGTCAGGACCTTATCCTGTCTGCTGCCCAATGAAAACAGCTGGAACAGCATTTCGATCCCGCGCACAAACCCGTCTCATTCCATTTCCTCTACCCATCCTGTGCCGGAGCAAGGTGAATAATCCGCACGCCCTGCTCCGTATTCTGTAAGGATATACAGCCCGTCAGAGCGCCAAGAAGCAGGCAAAGCAGCGCACCAGTTAATCGCATTCTCATCCTATTGCTCCCCTTTGGCGCTCCTTTGAACAATTCTCATGATACCCTTTGCTCTTCCTACCACGCCTTAACCAGCGTCTGGTCATCCGGACTGTAATCGAACACCCCGTCATTTTTCTCTTCCAACGCCTTAATAAAATGATACGTGTAGGTATTAAAAGGTGTCGGAATGCCCAGCTCCTCTCCCATGCGCATGATCGCACCTGAGAACATGTCGATCTCGGTATGACGCCCGGCATCCAGATCCTGGAGCGTGGAATAGCGGCTGTAAGGTGGAACAGCACTTCCCTTCGCAGTGGCCGCAACCTTTTTCAGATCGATTCCCTTTGCCTGCGCAATCGCCTCCACTTCACGGCGCAGTCCTTCGCGGATTGCCTCCATATGAATGCTGTCCCGATAGCAGCCAACACCAACGCCGAGCTCCGCCTGCGGCAGATTGTTGCAGATATTCAGCCTGAATTTGCTCCATTCTTCTTCCCTGGCATATTCAGTGGCACGGATGCGAATTCCGGTGCCAGCGAACAGATCCATGACTGCGGAAACCCTCTCACTGTCGTAAGGTGCCTGTCCTTCTCCGAAAATAATACCCACCGTCTTCTCAGGTGCCGGATCAAAATGGAATCCGTCTGCTTCCTTATGGGAAGCAATCTTGATCAGCGAATAGAGCATGTGCTGCATGCCAATTTGTTTTCCAATGATTTCTTCGCTGTCCACACCATTCATCAGGCTCATGACTATAGTATCCGGGCCAACTGCCTTCTCGAGGAGGTCCAGAGAGCCAGGAAGCGCATTGTATTTAAGTGCAACAATGATCAGATCCACCGGCTGCATATCATCCGGCCCCCAGACAGCCGGATGATAATTTCTTCCATTAATCGTGATGCCTTCTGCCTGCAGCCTTTCCCTGCGCGCCCCATCGGCCATGAGGCCAAAACGAACACGGCTGTTATCTGCAAGACCCCAAATGATGTAAGAACCTACTGCACCCGCCCCAAGAAGTGCTGCTGAATGAATTTGCATTTACAATACCTCCCTGTTCGTCTGCAAAGCGCAGACCATGCTTACTGGATTGTTCGGTTATTCCCTGGTCAGATGCCGCCAACTGGCGGCTGAATCGAGTATCGATTAATTCACGCTTACGGTCAGATTACAAAAGTTCAAGGTCAAAATCAAGTATGCGCACACGTCAGGGAAAAGTAAGTGGTAAATAAAAGGTACCTTCCACGGTATCTCATTTTCCTTCATAATCGGATGAAAGTGGACAAATAAGTTTGCAGTCTTTTTTATCCCTTTTCATCCTGATTTTACGGAGGCCAGCATGAATGAGATACGTACCATCACAAAAAAGATCCGCCACCAGGAATGGGCTGAGCAGATCCGTGATCAGATGAATTCCGGTCTGACTGTCAGAGCCTGGTGCAGAGAAAACGGCGTAAGCCGTGGGACTTTCAAATACAGGCTGAGCACTGTCCGTAAAGAAAGCCTTGAAGCGACATCTTCCTTTGAAGAAGTGAAGTGTCCTGCACCGGTTCCGGTGGCGGAGTGCGCGGACTCCTCTCAGAGTGGCTCAATCTCCATCGAAATCAATGGTGCCGTCATCCGTTTCTGTTCCGGTACGCCAGAATCACTAATACAGCTTGCAGTTAAGGCGGTGCGGAATGCTTAAAGAATATAACGGTTTTCAGCATATCTACATCCGCTTCGGCTTATGCTCAGGCTTTTTTTATCCTCATCTTTTGCAAAGAGGCTGAGGTTGCGGGACTCAATGCGTAAAAATATGAGGATAAAAATATAGCGTCATGTAATAATGAAGTCACCAAATCCATTCA